>OFMX01000140.1_pt1 | contig 73068 bp, 68 predicted proteins | sample 1541901 | NCBI WGS metagenome assembly OFMX01 (sample SAMN04209222, study PRJEB22552) | human gut metagenome | biome: gut; material: feces | host: Homo sapiens | place: USA: Oklahoma | reverse complement strand
AAATCCGGAAACGGATTTTGTTTATGAGGAAGTAGCGAAGCGGATTCCGAATATCCGATTGATATAAATCCGGAAACGGATTTTGTTTATGAGGAAGTAGCGAAGCGGATTCCGAATATCCGATTTATATAAATCCGGAAACGGATTCCGAATATCCGATTTATTTAAAACCGCCGCAGTACGTGTAACATACCGTCCTGCGGCGGATTTTTATGGAAAAATCCAAGATTTATCTAAAAATAATACAATCAAATTCAACAGGATTTCCAAAGGAAAGACAAAGATATTGTACATTGTGTCGAAAAAAGTTTGATATGAAATAAACAGTATTGACAAAAACTTAACTTTTGTGTAAAACTGAAATATGAAAAAATCAGAAAGGCAGGCGGTCAGCTATGGAGAAACAGATCAAACTGGATGAAAAAAGTGCACAGGAGTTTGTCAGTGCAGCCAGCAGATGTAATTTTGATATTGATGTATTTTATAACCGTATTATCATTGATGCAAAGTCGATCCTCGGACTTTTGAGTCTGGATCTGACAAAGACTCTGACAGTAAAGTGTTACGGAGAAGATGAGGATTTTAATCGTGTTCTTTCCAAGTATGCAGCAGGTTGAGAAATATGAATAAAGAAAAACGGTGATAAAAGGGCGCAGTTCATGAGAAAAAAAGCAGAACATGCGTCCTTTTTATTATGGGAAGCTTTCGGATCATATTTTATGGTATAATCCTGGTATAGCATGGAAAAAGAATAGCTGTCGGACTGGAATTCCGGCAGCTGCCGGGAGTGAAAATATGGAAAAACCAAGAGTGCGGATTTCTGTCAGAAATCTTGTGGAATTTATACTGAGGAGCGGAGATCTGGATAACAGCAGTGGGACATCCGGAGATAAGGAAGCCATGTTAAAAGGCGGAAGGCTTCACCGCAAGATACAGCGGAGTATGAAGGGCGATTATCAGGCAGAGGTTTCTCTGAAAAAAGAAAGTGAATACGACGATGTGGTCATTCAGGTCGAGGGCCGTGCAGATGGGATCTTTACAGAGGACGGAGCCGTTTATATTGATGAGATCAAGGGGACTTACGGAAATGTCCAGGCAATGGACATGCCAATACCTGTTCACCGTGCCCAGGCCATGTGTTACGGACTGATCTGGGGAGAAAAAGAAGGGATTTCTGAAATCCACATTCAGATGACCTACGCTCATCTTGAGACGGAGGAAACCAGGAGATTTCGTGAGGATTTTTCCATAGAGGAGCTTAAAGGCTGGTATCAGAAGCTTCTGGATGCCTATCACAAATGGATCGCATATTCTCTTAACTGGAAAAAAGAGAGAAATGCATCCATGAAGGATCTGCAGTTTCCGTTTCCATACAGAGAAGGGCAGCGAGATATCGTTAGTGGTGTGTACCATACGGTTTCCAGCGGGAAGACCTTATTTGTTCAGGCGCCTACCGGTGTGGGAAAAACCATGTCTGCCATTTTTCCGTCCGTGCGCGCCATCGGTGAGGGAAAAGGTGAAACACTTTTTTATCTTACCGCAAAAACCATCACAGGAACTGTGGCGCAGGAGGCATTTCACATCCTGCGGGAAAAAGGTCTGAAATTCAAGGTAACGGCGATCACGGCAAAGGAAAAGCTGTGTTTTCAGGATACTCCGGAATGTACACCGGAGAAATGTCCTTATGCAAAGGGGCATTTTGACCGTGTAAATGATGCGGTTTATGAGCTCTGGACCACTGAAGAGGTATATTCCAGAGAAGTGATCCGTGCTCATGCAGAAAAATGGCAGGTGTGCCCTTTTGAAATGTGTCTGGATCTTTCAATCTGGGTAGACGGGATCATCTGTGATTATAATTACGTGTTTGATCCCAATGTTCATCTGAAACGTTTTTTCGGGGAAAATATTTCCGGGGATTATATTTTTCTGATCGATGAGGCACATAATCTGGTAGAACGTGGCAGAGAGATGTACAGTGCCGGTATTTCCCGTCAGAGTCTGGTAGCACTTCGAAAGAAGATAAGAAAGAGATTTTCAAAACTGGCCAGAACACTGGATAAAGCAAATCGCCAGATGATGGAACTGGAAGAGAATCTTGCGGAAACAGGAAAAGGGTATCAGGTGCTTCCCAATCCCGGAGTACTGCCGATCACATTTCTTACGATATCAGGTGAACTGGAAGAAATACTGGAGGAAAAAGAACTGGAAGAAGAACTACGCAGGGAAATACTGGAATTTTATTTTATAGTGCGTGATTTTTTAAATGTTTCAGAGCTGGTAGATGAAAATTATGTAGTATATACCGAAAACAGCGCAGAAGAAGGATTTCGTCTGAGGCTGTTCTGTGTGAACCCGGCAGAAAATCTGGGAGAATACCTGAAAAAAGGGAAAAGTGCTATTTTCTTTTCAGCTACAATGTTTCCCATGCTCTATTACAGGGAGCTTTTGACAACAGACCGTGATGCCTATGGGATTTATGTGCAGTCTCCTTTCCCAAAAGAAAACCGCAGGATTCTTATCGGCAGCGACGTAAGCAGCCGGTATACCCGGAGAAATCGTGCAGAATACCGGAAGATCGCCGGATATATTGCCAGATGTGTCTGGCAGAGGCAGGGAAATTATATGGTGTTTTTTCCGTCGTATCGTCTTATGGAAGACGTACTGCAGGTTTATGAGGAAGAATTTTCCGTAGACTGGGTGCGCTGCGTGTGTCAGACGCCGGATATGACAGAACAGGAACGGGAAGGATTTTTGGAGGAATTTCAGGAACGGGAAGGTACCCTGGTAGGGTTCTGTGTCCTTGGAGGGATTTTTTCTGAGGGTGTTGATCTGACAGGGGAAAGTCTGATCGGGGCAGTGATCGTAGGAACCGGACTTCCCCAGATCGGCAGTCAGCGTGAAATTTTGAAAGAGTATTACGATAAAAAGAATCACTGTGGTTTTGATTATGCATATCGCTATCCGGGTATGAACAAGGTGCTTCAGGCCGCCGGGCGCGTGATCCGCACAAAAGAGGATAAAGGCGTGATATTGCTTCTGGATGACCGCTTCTGGGATCGGGATTACCAGGAAATCTTTCCCAGGGAATGGCAGGACCGTACAGGCTGCAGGCTGGATACGGTAGAAGGTGCAGTGGAGACGTTCTGGAAGAGGTTTACTTGACAGAACGGAGAAATCCGATATACTTATAGAGTCTTTATCTGGAAAATCACTGGAGGAATGTGTGGATGCCGGATCAGGACAAGAAACTGTAAAATAGGATCATAAGAAAAGTGAAAGAAGTATATGAGACGAAAAAAAATATATAAAGCATTGGCATTTTGTCTGAGCACAGTGATGCTCGCACAGCCGGTTTTTGCGACAACAGTGCAGCAGACGGCACAGGGAAGCCTTGGTTCTGTTACGGAGGAGTCCCAGATACTTCCAATTCCCGGTGAAAACGGGAAATATATTCTGAAAAGCAATGGCTTTTACTGCCTGAATGAAGATGGAACCAAAGAAAATACTCCGGCAGTGTATTATTTTGATCATTTTGAGATCGACGGAACGGTTTTTGATGGATATTATTATCACGACGAAAGCGGTAAATTTACAGCGGGAAACTCGCATATGGTCCAGATCACCGATCTGAAGGCTCCGGCAAAAGACGGCAGCGGTGAGGAAGTTTCTTTTGACGGCTGTTATATGGTAAACAATCTGGGAAAACTCAGCGCCTCTCCACAGGTACGTTATATGGATGAGCTGGTGGTGGACAAAACAACATACAACGGGCTGTATTATTTTGATGAATATGGAAAAATGGTTACAGATCCAGGTATCCATTATCTGGAAATGAATGCTGCAGGACAGATGTTTGACGGATATTATTATTTTGGCGGAGAAAACGGCGTTCTGCTCCAGGAAGAGGGAGAGACTCCGGAGGGATTTTCCGTGGATAAATCCGGAAAAGTCGAGACGAAAGATCTGGGAATGGATGGCCTTGAGAAACGGCTTGCGGATCTTCTTGGAACCTATGAGGGTACATGGAGCGTTTATGTAAAGGATCTAACCAGTGATCAGGAGTTTGAACAGAACAGTCAGTCACTGTACTCAGCCAGTCTGATCAAAGTGTTTGTCATGGCCCAGACCTATGCCAACATGGATGCAGTCCTTCAGAACGAAGCGGCAAAAATGAAAAAAGATGTTACAGATCCGTCCGTATCCACAAAGGTCAATGACCTTCTCTGGAATATGATCACAGTCAGTGACAATGAATCTTTTAATGAGCTGGTACGTCTGCAGACAGCATCGGGTGTTTTTAAGGACGGAGCACAGGCTGTAAATGGATTTCTTGCGGAACAGAAATTTGCAGATACTTCTGTACAGCACATCTTAAGCCCGTCCTCTTCAAAGGATGTCGGCCTCGGTGGCAGGAACACCACTTCTGTAAAAGACTGCACAGAGCTTCTTTCCCGGATCTATAAAGGAGAATGTGTATCGAAAGAAGCTTCGGAGGCTATGCTGAACCTGCTTCTGAACCAGCAGGTTACTACTAAGATCCCCAGCGGGATATCTGTGTCCGTGGAAATTGCAAATAAGACTGGAGAAACGGATACGGACCAGCATGATATCGCCATTGTATATGGAGAAAAGACTACATATATCCTCTGTGTGATGTCAGAAGACTGTAAACCTGGGGACGCAGTTTCGCATATCCGGGATATTTCCGGTATTGTTTATAATTATCTGAATATGGACCTTGACCAGGGGTGATCTGTGAGTTAGAATAAAAAACAGTTGAGTAAGATCCTGATGGATATTTCCGCCAGAGAAGTATCCGAAATGTTCATGAAAGGGGAATTCTATTATGAAGACAGTACATACAGACAAAGCACCTGCAGCAATCGGACCATACTCCCAGGCTATCATCCATGGAGATACACTTTATACATCCGGTCAGATCCCGGTGAATCCGGCAACTGGAGAGGTAGTTGGCACAACCATCGAGGAGCAGGCTGACCGTGTTATGAAGAATCTCGGAGCAGTTCTGGAAGCTGCCGGTTCCAGCTATGAGAATGCAGTCAAGACAGTATGCTTCCTTGCAGATATGAACGATTTTGCGGCATTTAATGAAGTATATGCCAAATATTTCGTAAATAAACCTGCACGTTCCTGTGTTGCAGTCAAGACACTGCCAAAGAACGTTCTCTGCGAGGTAGAAGTGATCGCAGCGATCGGATGATCTGATAAAAAATCCCTGTTGTCTGATTTCAGTCAGACAGCGGGGATTTCTTTTTGTGGGGATAAAGTATTTTTCTCTGTTTTGGAGCAATCTCTTTTTTTGTGTTTTCAGGCGTTAAAACGGTAATGTTTTTTCTTGTGTAAAGTAGAGCGCTGTAGTATAATAAAACCAGTTTTTTAGGATACGTATAAAAGCTTAATAAGGATGATCGGCAAACCAGATGAAAGTCTGGGACGCAAAGCTATAGGGCCTGTAAAATGGCAGCCAGTTGCATGAAATGAGGTGCACTGTCTGTGAGACGGTGTTTTTTTTATGATGTTATTCGGTTATGAGCAAGTAGCGAAGCGGATTGCGAATATCTGTTTGACAGACAGTGGGGTTGTAGGTCTGGATGCTGCAAAAGAGTTTTTTGGGCAATTAAAGACTTTAAGTGAAGCAGACGCTGAATGGAAATAAGCGGAGGGGAAGGATGCAGAAGAGCAAGAGTACAGAATGAATTGAAAAAGCTTGAAAATGTAATGTAATAATCAGAGCCACTTCCCTTTATTGTGAGTGGCTTTTTATTATGACAATTTTTGTGACAAACAAAAGAAAATAGACGCAACCAGGCGAAACATTGTTTGGCGTAGAAACACCGGAAATCCTTGAAAATAAAGGATTTTTGCTATATGATGAAACAAGTTGAACTCTATCATTGCGTAATAAAAAAAAATCCTGTATAATACCAAACTGTAATATTGTATCATTCAGCGGACAGAGAAATACGCTGTGAATCATTAAAAGAAGTCAGGAGGACATAAGTACATGCGAGTCGATGCGGACGATTTTGCCCGACCTTGCAGCTGCGGGAGGGAGCACCACATAGACGTTAGAGAAATTGTAATTGAATCAGGAGCTATCGGGAAACTGGAAAAGGAAATGTCAGACGGTGATCTGAAAGAATGTATTTCCCCGCTTCTGATCTGTGACACGAACAGTTACAAAGCTACAGAGGAACTGATGGAGGATATCTACGACCGGTGTCAGGTACTGATCCTGGATGCTGAAGGTCTTGAGGCAGATGAGCGTGCCGTGGAGATCGTGGAGAATTATATGGAAGAGGACATCGATCTTGTTCTTGCAGTTGGAGCGGGGACGATCCATGATCTCAGCCGTTTTGTCGCCCATCAGTACCGGATCCCTTTTGTCTCTGTGCCCACCGCAGCCAGTTCAGACGGATTTACTTCCACAGTAGCAGACATGACCTGGAATGGTGTAAAAAAAGTATTTCAGGCATCTGCGCCACTTTTTGTTTTTGCGGATACGGATATTTTTGCTAAGGCGCCTGTAAGGCTTACAGCAGCCGGGGTGTCGGATATTCTGGGAAAATACATTGCGCTGGCAGACTGGAAGATAGCAAGTATTCTTATGGATGAATACTATTGTACAGCGGTGGCAGACCTGGAAACAAAAGCGATCCGGACTGTTAAGGATAATCTGAAAGAAATTGCAGCAGGAGAGAAAGATGCATGTGAGAAGCTGATGTATGCGCTGATCCTTTCCGGACTGGCCATGCAGATGACAGGAAACTCCAGACCGGCATCCGGGGCGGAGCACCATATGGTCCACCTCTGGGATATGGAAGTGGTCAATGGCCACCTGGATGCTCTTCACGGGGAGAAGGTTTCTGCAGCAACCATGTTGGTCCTTCTGGAATATAAAAAGCTTGCAGATGCTATCCGAAGAGGAGCCTGCAGAGTGCATGCCTTTACAGACGGAGACAGAGAACTCCTGCAGGAGACCTTCGGCAGAAAAGGGATTCTTGGAGCACTTGAAAAAGAAAACACTCCGGAACTTCTGGACGATGTAAGCACAGAAACACTTTCCGGTGCACTTCCGGAAATCCTTAAGATCATAGATCTTCTTCCTGCAGTTACAGATATGCAGGAGATGATGAGTATCGTCGGCTGCGTGAGCAGAGTCCGGGATATCGGACTGCCGGGAAAAGCGATCGAGGAGAGTCTCAGACTTGCACCGTATACAAGAAGAAGGTTGAGCCTTCTGAGACTTCGGAAGATGCTCACATACTGAGCAGGAACAGCTCATAAAAGGTTCTTTTGACTTGACATAAATTTTAGGAAAGGCAGTGATGAACGGTTTGATGAGAGTAGGAATGGGATATGATGTACATAAACTGACAGAGGGCAGGAAACTGATCCTTGGTGGTGTTGATATTCCTTGGGAAAAAGGTCTTTTGGGCCATTCGGATGCAGATGTTCTGATCCATGCGATCATGGATGCACTTCTGGGAGCTGCGGCTCTTGGAGATATCGGAAAGCATTTTCCGGATACAGACCCTGCATATAAGGGAATCTCCAGTGTGAAACTTCTGGTGCATGTTGCCGGATTACTGAAGGAGAATGACTATGCGATCGGAAATATCGATGCCACCATCATCGCTCAGAAACCGAAGATGGCACCACATATTCCGACGATGAGAGAAAATATCGCAGAAGCACTTGGGATTAAAATATCACAGCTGAATATCAAGGCGACCACAGAGGAAGGCCTTGGATTTACAGGACAGGGAGAGGGAATCTCCTCACAGGCGATCTGCTCCCTGTACAGAATCGGGAAATTGGAGGAAGAGTAACATGAAGATTTTTAACACACTGACACGCAGAAAAGAGGAATTTGTACCTCTGGAAGAAGGAAAAGTAAAAATGTATGTCTGCGGACCTACGGTATACAATCTGATCCATATCGGAAATGCCCGCCCTATGATCATTTTTGATACAGTGCGCAGGTATATGGAATATAAAGGATATGAAGTAAATTATGTATCCAACTTTACCGATGTAGATGACAAGATCATCAAGAAGGCAATTGAAGAGGGCGTTTCCGCAGAGGAAATCTCTACCCGTTATATCAAAGAGTGCAAGAAGGATATGGCAGATATGAATGTAAAACCTGCTACAACTGCACCCCAGGCTACACAGGAGATCCAGGGCATGATCGACATGATCCAGACTCTTATTGATAAAGGATATGCATATCCGGCAGCTGACGGGACCGTTTATTTCCGTGTAAAGAAATTCAAAGAGTATGGCAAGCTTTCTCATAAGAATCTGGATGATCTCCAGTCAGGATTCCGTTCTCTTAAGGTATCCGGTGAGGATCAGAAGGAAGATCCGTTAGACTTCGTGCTTTGGAAACCAAAGAAAGAGGGCGAGCCGTCCTGGCCGTCACCGTGGTGCGACGGACGTCCTGGCTGGCATATTGAGTGTTCTGTTATGTCCAAGAAATATCTCGGAGAAGAGATTGATATCCATGCAGGCGGTGAGGATCTGATCTTCCCGCATCATGAGAATGAGATCGCACAGAGTGAGTGCTGCAATGGTAAGATTTTTGCAAGATACTGGATGCATAATGGTTTCCTGAACATCGACAACCGCAAGATGTCCAAATCTCTCGGAAATTTCCGTACCGTTCGTCAGATCGGTGAACAGTATGATCTTCAGGTTCTCCGTTTCTTTATGCTGAACGCACATTACAGAAGTCCGCTGAACTTCAGCGCAGATCTGATGGAGGCAGCAAAGAACTCTCTGGAGCGTATCCTTGAGGCGGCAGGCAAGCTCAGCGACCGTAAAGACAATGGGGCGGCAGAGAATATTACAGAGGAAGAGCTTGCGCTTCTCAAAGAGGCAGAAGGTTTTGTTACCAAATTTGAAGCTGCCATGGATGATGATTTTAATACTGCAGATGCACTTGCGGCAATTTTTGAGCTTGTAAAATTTGCCAACACAAACGTAGACGAGAACAGCTCAAGGGAGTTTGCCGGTGGTCTTTATGAGGAACTTTTTAAGCTCAGTGATGTGCTGGGACTGAAAATCGAGAAAAAAGAAGAGATTCTTGACAAAGAGATCGAGGATCTGATCCAGGAACGCCAGGCTGCAAGAAAGGCAAAGGATTTCAAGAGAGCAGATGAGATCCGAGATGAGCTCCTGAAAAAAGGTATCATCCTTAAAGATACAAGAGAAGGTGTGAAATGGCAGAGAGCTTAAAGAAACTGAAAGAGCTGTTTGATCTGAAAGACGCAGACCTTCGGACTTATTCGCCGCTGACGCTGGCCTATATCGGGGATGGTGTTTATGAGCTGGTGATCCGTACTATTCTTGTGAAAAAAGCGAATTGTCCGGTAAATCGTCTCCACAAAAAAGCCAGCAGCCTTGTAAAAGCATCTGCACAGTCGGGTATGATGGAGATCCTCGAACCACTTTTGACAGAAGAAGAAAAAAGTGTATATCGAAGAGGAAGGAATGCGCATTCCGCTACTATGGCCAAACATGCCACCATGGCGGATTACCGGCGTGCCACAGGGTTTGAGGCGCTGATGGGATATCTTTACCTGAAAGAGGATTTTTCAAGGATACTGGAACTGGTCCATGCAGGACTTGAGAAGGAGGAAATTTAAATTGACTGAAATGATAGAAGGAAGAAATGCGGTCCTTGAGGCATTTCGTTCCGGTAAATGTGTTGATAAACTGTTTATTCTGGATGGCTGTCAGGACGGACCGGTCCGCACCATCGCAAGAGAAGCCAGAAAACATGATACCATTGTAAAATTTGTTCCAAAGGAACGATTGGATTCCATGAGCGAGACAGGTGCACATCAGGGTGTGATCGCACAGGTTGCGGCTTATGATTATTCTACAGTGGAAGATATCCTGAAAAAAGCAGAAGATAAGGGAGAGCCTCCGTTTATCATTCTTCTTGATAATATTGAAGATCCTCATAATCTGGGAGCTATCATCCGTACCGCAAATCTCGCAGGTGCTCATGGTGTGATCATTCCCAAACACAGAGCAGTAGGACTGACTGCTACGGTTGCCAAGACGTCGGCAGGCGCACTGAATTATACACCGGTTGCCAAGGTTGCTAATCTGGGACAGACTATTGATGAACTGAAAGAAAAAGGCATCTGGTTCGTATGTGCAGATATGGACGGAGAGGTGATGTACCGTCAGAATCTGACAGGACCTATTGGCCTTGTGATCGGAAATGAGGGAAATGGTGTAAGCCGCCTTGTAAAAGAGAAATGTGATTTTACTACCGCGATCCCGATGAAGGGGGATATCGATTCCCTCAACGCTTCTGTAGCAGCAGGGGTGCTTGCTTTTGAGATCGTGAGACAGAGACTGTCAAAATAAATACATCAAATACAGCCATAGCTGTTCGGAGAAAAAATGTGCCGATATAATGAGATGACGGATGAAGCTCTTATCGAAAGACTTCGTGCAGGGGAATCTGCAATTGCAGATTATCTGATGGAAAAGTATAAAGGTCTGGTCAGAAAAAAAGCCCGTGCCATGTTTCTGATAGGTGGGGACACAGATGATCTGATACAGGAGGGGATGATCGGACTGTTTAAGGCAGTCCGTGATTACCAGCCAGACAGGGAGTCGTCTTTTCAGTCTTTTGCAAATATATGTATTGACAGACAGATATATACTGCAATTAAAAGTTCAAACCGCCAGAAACATCAGCCACTGAACACTTATGTGTCTTTAAGCGACGGAGAGGCGGAGGAAAACTTCAGAGATTCCTGTGTGGAGCATGATAATCCGGAATCGATCCTGATCGACCGGGAAAATGTGGCGGCTCTCGAAAATGAAATGAAAAAGAGCCTGAGCCCTCTGGAAAACAGGGTACTGCAGTTGTATCTGGATGGAAATGGATATATGGATATTGCCCGGATCCTTGGAAAAACACCGAAATCCATTGATAATGCACTGCAGAGGATCCGTGGGAAAATTAAAAGCTATTTTTGAGAAGAGTAAATACCTCTTTCCTTTTGAATATAAAAGTATTAAAATAATATTCATAAGGAGCAGAATAAGAAAGGAGACCAAATTATGGCAAAGATCAATAAATATTGGGGACTTGTTGCAGTAGGAGCGCTTACCGCTGCCGCAGCAGGAGCTATCGCAGCACTTGTATCCAGACGATCTGTATGCGAAGAAGACTTTGAGGATGATTTCGAAGATCTTGATGATTTCAAGGATGACGAGAAGAAGGAAGAAAAAGAAGAGAAAGAAGTCTTCCAGGACTGGGACAAGACTGCATCTGAGACTGTAGAAGTTTCCAAAGAGGCAGATGATGCTGAAGAGGCACCAACAGAAGCAGAAGAGGAAACACCTGCAGATGATGAATCGGAGGCCGAAGCGGAAGAAGAGACAGAAGCAGAAGAGACAAAGACAGAAGAGTAAAAAGAGAATCCTGCGTGCTGTGTCTGCGAGCGACAGCACACAGGATTTTTTGTGCTATAATCATGAAAATATGAATTTTTAAAAAAATAAAAATAATGTATTGACAATATGACAATCATCTGATAATATAAACAACTGTGAGCGGCACAAACGTCGCGAAACAAGCTGCTGTGGCTCAGTCGGTAGAGCGTCGCCTTGGTAAGGCGGAGGTCACGGGTTCGATTCCCGTCAGCAGCTTTTTTTGTGTCTAAAAACTAAAGGGTTTTTGAAGTTTGGTAAGACAAAAGGTAATCAAAAAGGTAATCAGAACAAAAGTTCGTGAAAAACAAAATTAAAACGAGATTGAAACCAAAATAAAAACAGGAGGAAATCTTGCACATATGACAAATAATAGAATAGTAAAAAGAGATGAAAGATACGAATTTCAAGGCTCATGATAAGTCGAGACTGTAGCGGTACAGTTTGCGGACAAGTCATGAGCCTTTTTTTACTTTTTATTTTGAAAGCATCTATTATTCATATCTTCACCGGGACTTGCATATATAGCTGCCCTGTGAGCACGTATTTGATCTGTAAAGGGATTGAAAGCGTTAAGATGAGGATTTGTTCGCTTGAAAAATAAAAACGTCTTACAGGACGAATTACAAGGCCGAAAAAAGAGCAGATCCCCGATTTAGGAATCTGCCCCTTTGCGAAAAAACTAGAATCTTATTTTTTTGCTTGTAGTCTGTTTAATGTTAGTAATAACGAAGCCGTTTTTGTTGCTGGCTTTTCTGAGATATACTTTATACGTTCCTATATATCCGCAAGTTTTTTTAGTACAATCATCATAGAAATAAAGACTGTAGGTAACTTCATAGGTTTTGGAACCTGTTTTTATAATCTTTTTAACGGAGCCTTTAGGATATACCTCTCCCCAGTCACCGCCAGTATAAACAATCTTACCGTTCTTATTGCAGAATAAGTAAGAAGGATTTTTTGGAATACCATATTTTGTAAATTTCTTGAACTTCACGGTAGAAGTATTAAAGTAGAGCTTCAGCTGTGGTTGAAGTCTTTTCTTGGCAGATGCTATTTTACAATTTGATAATCCTCGTGTTCTCATAGTAACCATAGTTGTCCGGGCGTAATCGTCAAATTTGAAATATTGATTCTTACCGCAGCAGTAACCGAAATAGCTATCAAAACCTCTTAACAGTTTAGTGACAGATTTACTGTATGTTTTTGTTACGTCCTTCTTGGTGGCTGCCGATGCTGAGAGCGGAAGAGAAAAGATCATAATAGCAGTCAGAAAAATGATAAGAGAACTTTTGAGCTTCTTTTTCATTGGTGTTTCCTCCTTCAATGTTTGATATCATAAGAATACTGCAAATAATAAAGGAGTACAAGGTAAAGATAATTCTTTGTGATCCGCCAGTTTTTCTGATGCACGGCAATACCTCTGATGTAACCCAGTGTTTGAAGCGTTTGGCTTTCTCAAGCTTGCTGCCGAAGATGAGAGAGTAAAGACCAGATTCGTTGATAATGGTCATTTTCTGGATTCCTGTAGAGCACCCACCCTGAAACGGGGTGAGTGTTTTATCCTCTTTATCAACATGTCTCGCAATAGCATTTTCAGTTTTCGCATATCCCAACGCCATTGCCACATCTTTTCCCACGAACCAAGGTTCTCCATCTTTCTCAATGCAGCGCAGATTTCCAAATTCTGGATGGTTAAAGATCTCACACTGGGAAGCGGAAGAAGGGGAAAGTTATGGTTGGCTAAAATAATAAGAAAACTAGATACTTGAATCGGGTATGAGGTTTTATATTCTTCATCTACATGTGCGGCTATAGCATTTCTAGGATCCCAGAGGGGGGGCTCCAATTTGGAGATACCTCTATCTTCAACAAATACTTTTTTTCTTACGGCATCTGTTGGTTCATTATATCCCAATGCTGTTACACATCTTTTCCGAACACTTCACACATCATCTTCACTCCAAGACAGAAGCCATTTCTGAAATTCTGCTCCAACTCGTCTACTAGAAGATTAAGGTTTTCATCCATAACCTGATCGAGAGCGGCCACCTGATCGTCTGTGAGCTGTTCTTTAAGAGCATGATAACCATGTAAGGCCTGATCCTTGTGTACCCGGTACTGATCTAGGGCGTCCAGTACGGCTGTGCTTACATGTGAGTTGTAAAGCTGATCTATGATATCCATAATGCTATATTCCTCTCTAATACGATTGTTTCTATCTAGTGACAATAATATCATGTTTTCCAGATATACTCAATACAAAAGTTACTAATTAGTCACAGGAGTATATCTTATGCAGTGGATTTTACAGGACGTTCCAATAGGTAGAAATATCCAGAACATACGGATGAAAAAGAACATGACACAGGCTGAAGTCGTAGGTCAGTTACAGTTGATGGGAAGCAGTATGTCCAGAAGTACACTTGCTAATATTGAATCGGGCAGAAGAAACATAAAAGCCAGTGATCTTAAAGCATTGCAGAAATTATTTGCTGTAGACTATGAGGAATTTTTTGAAGATTAAGAGGATAAAATTTTATCCCCTAGAACAAAATGAACTAAAAATATCAATACTGACATCTGGTAATAATTACTGAAAACTACGATTCGTTTTTGGACTAATTGCTGAAATATATAAATTTTCTTTACAACTTTATCCAACAGTGCTATGGTTAAAGCGATTACAGAAGAAATGTGCTGTAAGTGCACCTTACAAAGTCTTGGAAAATAATTAGTAAATGTATATTCCTTCTTTGCGCTCGTTAAGAAGGTAGTGTATATGCCATGCGGGATATGCCACGTTGAGGATTATTAAGCCATGTCATATAGAAGAACACCGGTTCCCAGTACGGCAACCAAAAGTAAAGATAAAGTGATTGTTTGATACACAGGTATAGTGTATCTTTTTTTACACCAAAAAATAAATTCAGAATATTACCGATTTACAATACAATTAACTGAAATATGCTATAATCTGATAGTAAAAAAGCACCGACAGCATACATAACTGAACAGTGCTTTATTTCTTTGATGGAAATACATTCTTATAATCGGTCAGATCACAGATATAATTCATATCTACGTTATACAGTTTCGCCAGCTTAATCATGGAATCCAGAGGAATACGAGTTTTCCCCAGTTCATAATCAGCATATGTTCGCTGCCCGACATTCAGGACAGAAGCAACGTAAGCCTGAGTATAATCATGATCTTCCCGAAGATTGCGAATTCGGGCCAGATAATTCATGCAGACACCTCCGGGATGTTTTTTATTATTCTATCCTAGAGGAATAAACTCTATTGACATTTAGAGTTATAAACTCTAAAATTGAAAATGAAGAGAAAACAAACCACGAAATCAGTATTATATGTAGGGATATGTGGTGGAAGGAGAGCGGATGGATAAAAGTTACTTGGATGATCCTGAGATAAGAGAAGGACTGCTGCAAGTGTTGATTGCTGAAGGATGGTTTAGTGATTTTGCCGAGCCGTCATTTCCAGAGTATGAAGAGTGTGAAATTTCTGATATACCGGAAGATCCAGAAGGGGACAAACGAGGTTGGCAGCAGCTCAAAGAACGTTTGCAGAGAGAAGGATTAATGGCAGCAGAATAATGTATTCCCGGCAATCTTAATTGTGCAATATGCTGAAAAGAATAACAGGCAGAATTGGTTCGTGCATTTTGAATTGTGGAAGAGTATAATGAGAAATGTGAAAACTATGTGAAAATCTTGTGAAACGTAAGTAAAACTGAATACGGGCAAACCCGGAGAAATCCGGCGGCGCAAAACTACAGGGTCTAAGCGGAAGTAAGATAGCCAGTTGTGTGAAATGAAAATTCGTATGTGATGATATGGATAATTAAGGCGTTCTTTCTTTGATGTGAGGAATGTCTTTTTTATATACTGAAGAATGTGGAGGAAACGGATATGAAGAACAGAATTGTAAAACAAGTATTAATGATATGTATGGTTTCAGCACTGTCAGTAAGTATGCCAATTACAAGTTTTGCGGCAGATAGTAAAAAAGAAGCAAGTGAAAAAAATGAGAATGACGATATTACAATATCAAAAAATGGAGCAGACATGGTGTTATACAAAGATAAGAAATTATCTGCTGATTTTGGTGATTGTACATATACAAAGGATGCTTCAGATGCTCAGTTTACAATTAATTTGGAAAATAATTATCCTAATATTTTTACAATTACTTTTGACAACGTGAAGGTAGACGGTTCAGCATTGGAATTACAGCCCAATTCTGGAGAATATAAGGCAGGAGAGTGGGCATGGACATCTTGGAGAATTGAATTAGAGACTTTGCAGACAGCCGGTTTAACAGATTTTAAAGAGATGACTTTTACTGTAAAAGGAACATTAAATGATGGAACAAGCTTATTTGAAAAAAATGTGACTATTAAGAGAGAAGCTTTTAAATCTCTTGCGGATGAAGATAATGATACGACTGAATCTGAAAACAGTGAAAGCGAAGATAATAATGATATGACAGAAACAGATGATTCTGAAAATGTTGAAACAGATTCTGATGAGGAAGAAAAGGATAATACTTCAGATATTGAAGCGAGATTGTCCGCATTAGAAGATAATACAAAAGAGTTAGAGGAAAAGAACGAGAAGCTGGAAAATGAGAAAAAAGAGCTGGAAGAAAAAGTAAAGAAACTTGAAGAAGAAAAAGCCAAACAAGAAAAAGAAGAAAAGAAAAAAGAAAAAAAATCAAAAGAAACACCAACACCAGAACCCACAGAAGCACCTGCCGAAGAAACTCCTACACCAGAAGCAACAATACCGGAACCTGCTGCTGAAGCGGAAGCTCCTGCTACTCAGCCAGTAGTAGAGTATAAAGATGCTACTACCGTTAGAATTGTGCAGCAGACATTGAATAATGTAGGTTATAATTGTGGAAATCCAGATGGTGTGCCAGGTGGTAAAACAACAGAAGCTATAACAAAGTATCAGACAGATAAGGGAATCACTGTAAATGGACTTGTAACAGACGAATTATTACAGTCACTTAATATTGTAGAGCAAGTACAGGAAGCTGTTAAAGCTGAAGGATCAAAAGCTGAGTATAGCTCAGATTATACATACGATCAGCTTGCCAGAAATCCAGATACTTATAAAGGGCAGAAAGTAAAAATCAAAGGTAAAGTTTTACAGGCAGATGTTAGCGGAGACACATGTTATGCTCGAATTGCAATGAACTCTGATTACAATACTGTAGTATTTGTGACCTATGATAAAGATCTGTTAGGGTATAGACTTCTGGATGATGATATTGTAACTGTTTATGGATCAGATTTAGGTACATATAGTTATGAAGCTGTAAGTGGTGCATCCATTACACTTCCGTGGTTACATGCTGCGATTATCGAAATGTAATGGATAATTCCTCAGCGATCATACCGATTATTCCGATTATCACCTTCAAAATCCCTATCATGTAACCTATCGGAAGATCCATTGAAACACTCAGTTTATTCGCCCTGAGTGATGCAAAATTCTGTCACAGGAATTGAGCAGAATTGACCCGAAAATCACCGGAAAGAGCAAACGGCAGCAGGTTGGATCAAGCCTGAGTTATCGTGCAGCCGTTGTTACTCCGGTGAGGGCGATTCAGAGAGGATGAAAAGAAGGTCAGATTTGTAGAAAGTGCAGAGAAGATCTAGGAGAAATGGTTGTGGTGAGTGAGAGAGGGAGCTGCGGTGGATCAGGGACTGGATTGTGGTGGTGAGATGCTGGATTGGGTAGGACGGTAGGAGCAAAATCTGAGGATTGGAAGATAGAAGAATCCGAGATGAATATTGTTAAATCGGGGACTGAGTTGGATGGGGCAGGTGAGCGGAATGAGATGTGTCAGGTTAGAGACTGATTGATGAGATTGACAAACTCTTAACATGTGAGCGAATGTTCATATGTATACATCCACAGAATATGAGTACGATAACCAATTTTTTGAGCTATCATTTGAGCAGAAGATACCAATGTTATTCCTCACTGTAAACAATTCCTGCTGCCAGATACAAGCTTTTTCAGACCAGATTATATTATCCTTCTACGATCAGGACGGATCAGGATAATCCAGAAATATCCCATATGTAGCTTGCAACAATTCAGAATTTCATTAAAGACATAATAAAAAGTTGGCGATTCCCTATATAAAACAAGGGTTTACGCCAACTTTTGTTATTCAGAAAAGCATCAATTTTTGAGGAGGGTCAGCGCACAACTATGTTAAAAACTTAACACACTAAAAATAGCTAGTGTTCTTTTTGACATTCAACGCTGATCCGTTTGCTCGATCATCTCAGAGAGCAGTTCCTTCTTATATTTATAGAATGTCTTTCTAGTGATCCCGGCCTGAGTAATAGTTTCCAGATCGTTGAGTGATCCGCCGAACGTTTTGTTATGCTTCAGGATAATTTCTTTTGCTGCAATGGATTTCTTTGTTACAAGCTTTGAACCGGAAGTCTGTCCGATCTGTTTACCGGAAAGCCTTGCGGTCTGCATTCCTTCTTTGGTACGCTGCCTGAGATCCTGAACCTCTTTTTCTGACTGTTCAAAAGCAAGTCGGATCTGTTCCTTGGCAAGCAGGAGCAAATATTTATTGATCCCTTCCAGAATACAGTCAATGTCGGTTCCTGTAGTTGGGATGCCACCTTGCAGCGCACTTTTATAGGTTTCTGTGTTTATGTGTGGTTCCTTCAGGAATACAAGATTAATTCCTTTGCTGAAAAGATCCTCATACATGGTAAAACCTTCTTCTGCATCACGGGACATTCTGGAAACAGAATCAAAGATAATGGTATCACCTGCGTTGAGCTTCTTCAGGAGCTTTTCAAATTCTCTTCGTCCCTGAAATTTCGTTCCGGTAAAAACTTCTCGGATGATCTCAGACTGTGGATATGCAGCAAGGATATTCCTGATCTGCCTTTCAATGCTTTGCTGTGGTGTGCTGATTCTTGCGTAACCAAAATATCTGTTCATGATGTTCCTTTCCTGTAGTAAATTTAAGGCTCCCTTAAAATGACACTGTAATAAGACTGCCTTGGAGCCTGAAATAGTAATGGTTTTACTACTTTTTGCATACTACCTTACTTTTACCACTAATTTGTCAGCAGATGTTTACGGAATTTCTGCCATGCACGGTTATAAACCTGTCGAGCTGTTTCTGTTGGTTTCGCTTCCTGTTCGGTCTGAGAAATGATCTGGTCAATGGTTGGCTCCGGTATACAGAAATCAATCATCAGCTTTCTGAGATCTTTTTTCCAGATGGGACAAACTGTATAAGGTCTGTTTTCTGCAAGTACGTAGTTCCTCATAATGGATACCGCCTTTCTGATGGATTCTATTGCCTTGGAAATCCTGCTGCCAGAGAGTGAACCCGGCAGCAGGAGAGAAGATTATAATTCTTTCAATGGGATGTTGATATCTTTGCATACAAACTCATAGGTGCTTTTTCTCTGAACACTGATAAGAGCAGTATCTTTCTGAGCGTCAGGATCAAGTGCAATGTGAATAATATAATCGTATTCATCATTAGTGATCTCGTCCTCTTGCATTAGGTGGAATGTGTAGCCCCAAAAGCGATTGAACGCTGCCAGTGGTGTGATGTGTCCCTCTGTGATCCAACGTGTCAATACGCTTTTAATGGCATTGATGTCTATTCTTGTGCCGTGTGTCATGGTGAAAACCTCCTTGATCTGTAATTAATAGCCGAAAAACAGCCAGTGTACGATCATTCCATAAGGAATCCCGACCATGAAAAGGATGAACAGCAGCCACTGTAAGCCGTTGTACAGCTTTCTTCGTATGTACTTTTTCAGACGGTACTTAAAGATTGTGCACCACTGGCTATAAGTCATAAGTCGCTGTGGCTGTGGATCAGTGTGTTTCATGGTTTTGTCCTCCTGTGAAATGATGTGATTTTCTTGAGATCCTGAAGGGACAGGATTTTATCCCTTCAAGATCGAAGGAAAAATATAGCTTTTGCCCGTCATGCCGATAGCACAGCAATAAACAATTTGATAGAACCCCCGTAACGTCGATAGGTCAGCGGTAAGATCATCCTTCCTGAAAAGAAATGTTCCTGTAGATACCGGAATGAAGAAGATCATTGTAAAACTTCTCAGCTTCCGATCTGTCTGTAAAGCATCTGGAATAACTGGCATTGGAAGCGTTAAAAGATACTCTGTATAACATGCTCTTGTCCTCCTTGTTCTCTGACTACCTGACCGCCGTTGTGACGGTCAACGCTCACAGCTTAAAGCCCTGTTTATAGTGGCTGCGACCACTTTTATAAGATTGTATTAATCAGTTCCAGATTTTTCAGTAACTGCTGCCGAGTTGCTTCGTACTGGTCCGCAGCTGCCTTCATATCCTTATGAATCGTTCTGATCTCAGCAGACTGTTTATTGTGATCTGGTTTGTTCTTGCGCTTAAAGATGTTTAACATCGTGTTGTCCTTTCTCCGGTTAACCTCCACCGGAAGGATCAGCACTTTATTTAACGTATAATCTGCGGTACTGGCTAACTCTCTGATACTCTGCAAGGCTGCCGAGATCCGCTTCAAGTCGCTTGGTATCAACTGTACGGCGTTCACAGGTGGAAATCTTTACTGTGAAGTCGTTACCAGTTTCGGAAAGCTTCTCATTGGAATCCAGATAACCGATGATCTCACGTTCCACAGCTTTTAATTCTTCGTCAAGCTGTTCTTTCATAGCTTTCAGTCCTCTGTAATCTGCTACAACTTTCTCAAGTTCGTCCATTGTTCTACACATATGTTTATCCTCCTGTGAATTGATCTCTTATGTTGCAACCCTTGAATCATCTTCCTGACTATTTGCTTGACCATTGCGAAGCATCACAGGTATATGGATTCAAGTATTGGAAGCTTTCGGCTATCTGGTTGCTTGTGTGTTGCTGTTGTTTTGTTGTTGAGATTATTATATATTGGTACCAATATAAAATCAAGACGGAATACTGCACAAAATAAAATGGTACCAATATACACAAATTGTATAATAGTACTAATATAATGAGCGGATCATCTAATTGACGGTTCCCCATGTTAGTGTTAAGATGGATATATTATATAGAAAGAAGGTGAACAGATGGCGGTATCTGAAGCACAGAAAAAGGCGAACAAGAAATATTTTGATAATAATTATAAACAAGTAAAGTTATCAATGCCTATTATGGAAGCGGAAGCATTAGAGAAACATTGTCAGAAATTTAAATACAGTAAGGCAGGCTTTATTAGAGAAGCCATAAAAGAAAAGATTGAAAATGACATAAACAATAAGAAATAAAATGGGTTGCAAAACATTGCAGCCTATTTTTTTGTCAATAACTACATTGGTACCATTATATGATTTTCACAATAAAAACAGCATTATTTTGTGTAAAATGCGAATTGAAAATATATTAGTACCAATATATAATTAAGCCATAATCAAACAGAACAAAGAAACACAAGAGAAAAACAAAGCAACACGGAACACAAAAAGAAAACACTTTCTATATGGAGGAAAAAAGATTATGGCAGCAGGAAAAGCAAATGTTTATGAAATGGTAACAGCAAGAATCATTGCAGAGCTTGAAAAAGGGAACATCCCATGGGAAAAGCCGTGGACAGGAACACAGACCGGAGCATTTAACCGGATCAGCAAGAAACCTTACAGCCTTATCAATCAGATGCTTCTGCTTCATACCGGAGAATATGCAACATTTAAACAGTGGGCTGACCTTGGCGGACATGTTCGCAAAGGTGAGAAATCAGAGATCGTTGTTTTCTGGAAGATATTAGAAAAAGAAGAGACAGACAAAGACACCGGAGAAAAAGAGATCAGGAAGATCCCAATGCTGAGATATTACAATGTATTTCATATTTCACAGGTTGAAGGTGTTGAGCCACTAGCGAAACCTTTTGAAGATGTGAAACCGATCGAAGAAGCGGACAGAATAATAACTGATTATGTGAAAAGAGAAAACATTGATTTCGAAGAGTGTGCAAGCAATCAGGCATATTACAGCCCGTCATTTGACAGAGTTGTGGTTCCAATGAAACAGCAGTACAAGAACATCAACGAATATTACAGCACAACATTTCATGAGCTGACACACAGCACCGGACACAAGAACAGATTAAACAGATTACAGACCGGAGCAGTTGCAGCTTTCGGATCAGAGACTTACAGCAAGGAAGAGTTGGTTGCAGAGATCGGAAGCGCGTCCCTCATGAATATGTTAGGAATTGAAACGCCTAAGACATTCCGTAACAGTGCAGCATATATCCAGAGTTGGTTGAAGGTTCTCAGGAATGACAACAAGTTTATAGTATCAGCAAGCAGCAAGGCAGAAAAAGCAGTTAATTATATAATGGCAGAGTAATAGAAACGGGAGGGTCAGCAGTGATCCTCCTTTTTTAATTCGTTGTATTCCTTTTTGCTGTGTCTGGCTGCGTTCCTGATCTCCGGTGTGGTTTGTGTTCCGGTTTGGTTTTGGATCGGCAGCAGGTTGCACTTTCGGACTGAGAAAAGTACAAGGCTTGTAAGATGTTTCTATACACTGTTAAGAATATAACGAAGTTGACAAAGCTGACAACAAACCACAGGAGCCACAGAAAGCACAGGGATAGTATGAGGAATACAGGCCACAAGATCACAGGGATCAGAGCTATAGAGAAGGTCACAAGCTTATATCTAAAAGAGCATAACATATAAGGCTTAAAGAGCTTTGAGAGGATCAGAGAGCACAGAGAAGCCAACAGACAGCAGAAAAAGCAAAGAAGAAAGAAGAGAAGCCAGAGAGCTACAGCAGACCGGAACCAGATACAAACATTGTTTGTAGCAGGTACAGGGAGCTTGCAGCAGATCATACACAGGCCACCAGATCAGGCAGCAGGAGAGCCACCGGAGCAGGCCACAAGATCACAGGTGTAGCAGATCAGACTTACCCCATAGTTAAGGACTTTATGAGAGCTGATAGAGCAGGAACGGACGTTACCGGATGCAGTCGAACAAGTGGCCGGATGATCTCAGAGCCGTTACAGTTCGATATACTCATCATAGAGCAGCAACATAGACGCAATACAGAACAGTAGGAAAACAAGTGCTTTTCCGGTATAGGATCAGGCAGCAGGTGCAGAGATCACAGCAGAGCAGAAAGCGCAAGAAAAGGCTTGTTTATCAGTGGTTGGGGCTACAGTTGCAGGAAATACAGTGCTTTTACAGGGGGACGGACTGAAGGACAGAAACGCTTTATTCTATAGCTATGGGACTGCCTGAGATGATTTTAACAGGAAAGATCAGAGATCAGCAAGAGAACCGGAACCGGATCAGACGGAACCAGATCAGCAGGAGGGGAGAGGGACAGCAGGTGACAGGGGTGCTTTCAACTTAGAAGGGGCTTGTTATTTCCGGTATTGCCTGAATGTGGTATGTTTTTATACTGACCTGAAAATGAAGATCCTAAAAATGAAAGCTGAAAGCATACAGAAGCCGAAAGGGGTCACTGAAATGATGACCCCACCAACAATAATGGTGGAGTATAGCTGTCGGCTTAAAGGATGCAAGAAATGTTTGTAACCTTTAGAACCGATCATATCAACAGTATGAATGGTTATATGTACCCGCCAAAAATAATGGCGTGTAGAATAATCGGTAAAACTGTTCGGAATAATCTTCCAAGTGGCTTTTCTGGGACTTTGTTGGAAGTTGCCCCTAACATTCTTAGGGGGTACGTGCGAAATAGCAATCATAAAGTTATAGATAGGTTCGGAATAATCTTCCGATCCCTCCGCTTAATGAGCGGACGTTGTTATTCAAAGGACGTAAAGATTTGTTACATCCCCTATAAAAAGTCAAAGTGAATAATGTTCATTCTTGATAAGCGCATCCGTGTATTCGGTACACCGGAAGATCCGCTGTTCCTGGCACGAGATGTTGCAGAGTGGATTGATTACAGTAAACGACCGGACGGAAGCTATAAATTGGATAGGATGCTTCAATCTGTTGATGAGGATGAGAAAACTAAGATCTTCTACCCCGCCTACAATAAAGGCGGGGTGCTCCAGGCCAATACAGAATACTGGTTCCTTACCGAAGATGGCCTTTACGAAGTTCTCATGCAGTCCCGGAAACCGAAGGCTAAGGAGTTCAAGAAAGAAGTCAAGAAGATTCTGAAGAGTATCCGGAAAACTGGTGGATATGTTGTAGGACAGGAGAATATATAGTTCCAATATATACTAGAGATTACTATACGTTATGTCGATTTTTCAACAAGAGAACGTAAAATTCCAACTTTCCAATTTTGTCAGAATCATGCCCATATATAGATATAGGTTATTATATAGGGCATGAAGTTGACAATTTTGGAAATCTCTGATATACATTATACATAAATTTAATAGTATAATTAATGCAATTATTGAGCAGCTTGCTGCGAAATGGAGAGTGAGCTTGCGAACGTATATACATATATAATTCATACAAAAAACAGGAGAAAAATATGTTGGAGTTAAACCATGAGTATACATATCAGGAAATTTGCAGGGAGCTTGGATGGAATGTATCTTCGGGAGCACAGAAGATAAAGCAGATTAAAGTCTTAGAAGAATCCTATAAATTTTATCATCCAGAGAACAAAAAGACACACAAACCTAAGAAGAGTTACATCTTTACGGAACAACTGAAAGAACCTGTAATCTCAGATGGAAGAAAAAATAATGGCACAGAGAGCAGTTTCCCACTGGATGAATTTAAGTATCTTTTCAAGTGCATTCTGGTAGGAGGTGTGCAGCGAAATTATTATTTTGAACGAGGCATCATGAATGAAATCTACGTATCAAATGCTCTGCTGTATAAAGAGTTTGGATTCGACATATACGGATATTTCTCAGAAGTATTTTATGGTGATTTCTGGAACCCTAGAGTTAATAAGATAAAGAATCTTTTTCAGGATATCTGTCTGAGTGCAGCGAGATCAGCAACAGTTACAAGATTATGCAGACTTCTTGGCTGTGAGAAGAATACATTACCTAAAGGAATACTCAGACATTTGAATAGCCAGAACACGATTCTGATGCCAGCCAATGAATTGATGCCGATTTATCAGGAATACATGGGAGAATGTTTACGAAAGTATGAGTGTAGATCTGAGATTCAGGCAATTAAGAGAGGGCTATATTTTGAAATCACAGATGCAATCACGGACAGATTCATTGAAGAGAAAGACTTGTATGGAGTTAGAAGATATAACCGAATAGAGATTAACATGGATTATATTATGACCTTTAAGAAAAATGCTAACAAAAAGTGGCAGCTGCAAAGAAAGTTCCGCAGAGTTGTGGTGGAATCCATTTACCAATCAGTACGAAGAAGATGCCTTGATCTGAAAGAGTATAGTCAAAAGCTGGCTCCGGTGGAAAAGCTGATATTGCTCAATTACTTCAGACAGATGCTTAAAGAAATGGTATTGATGCAGGAATATAAGGAAGAGATGGAGCAGCTGAGAACTCAGGTTGAAGAGATATATGCTGACGATGAAGAAATGATAGAATTCATAGAAAAGCGGAACAAGAGGACTGCAAAAGAAAAAGAAAGAGAAAAGGCACTTGCTAAAATACGCGAAGCAGAATCTGAAGAAAAGACGAAAAAATGATTTTAATGTAGCACAGAACGTATGAGAGACACAGATCTTGTACGTTCTTTTTTTATGTCCGACCGTCCCGGGGGCACTTCCAATTTTACAGAATGATTACATTATATAGGAAGAAACTAGATTCAAAAAAACGAGCAGAAAAATTTTGAGAGTGCAGCAGTGTTTTCTGATCTGTAAATAAGTGCTGCCCTGTGAGTGTCCTATAGTCCTGTAAGCCGGGTTCTCTGTCAGACGATAACTTCTCCGCCGGATCAGTTAGGATGGATTACAGAGCTATCAGGTGAGCTACAGTCCACAGATCGGGGTAAGCAAATGTGCCGGGTAAGCAGAGTATCAGGAGCAGGTCTGAGAGTGATCTGATTCAGGGATGATGGCAGCAGTTGGAGTAATAGCGTTACTCGGTCCGTCAAAAGTCCACTGTGACCGGAGAAAGAGCCTGACATGGACTGGAATTTATGTGGCTGGTACTGGCTGTATCAACAGATTGTGACCGCCAGAAAGAAGAGAAATTTCCTATATAATGGACTGAGATTGAATTTTTTAGTGACTTTATGATCGGATTGAACTATGGGCTTCTAGGACACGTATTCGATCAGAAACGGATTAGAGGTGCAGTATGGAGACTTGTTCGGAGAGGTGTACAGGATGCTCTGTACGGGCTGTCAGATGCTCTGAAGGCCACTGTGACGGGTAAGGTTGGGACGTTGCGGAGGGCGAGTTGGGAGTGTGTGCCAGGGAGTTAGGGTGGATAAAAAATGCAGAAATTTGGCAGAAATTTTTCTGGAAAATCAGCAGAAAGTCCTTTGTTTATGAGGAATATCGTGATTGCAAATTCGTCCGCTATATGAGGGAATGAACTTTTGTGGTCGAAAAATGCAGAAATTCAAAAAAAATATCATAAAAAATTCCATATAAAATATCAAAAATTAAAGATACAAATTCGTCCGGTATATGAGGGAAATAACTTTTGAAATCAGATTTACACGGATTCAGAAAAAAAATCATAAAAAATTCCATATAAAATACCAAAAATTAAAGATCGTTTAGCGTGTGCTATATGAGGGATGTTGAACTTTTGAACCAGAAAAAGTAAGAATATTTGGAAAAATATCCTCAGAAATCCCTTACAGAATAAGGAAAAAGCGGACTTTCCTTAGCGTCCGCTATATGAGGGAAAAAACTTTTTTCCGGGAAAAATGCGTTAAATCAAAAAAATAATTGTGAGAAAGCTCTTAGTTTATACGGAAAAATGGACATGAGATTTAGTCCAGTATATGAGGGAAATAACTTTTGATCTCCCGGCGGAATTTACACGCTCTCAATATTTTTTTCTTCGTTTAACCCTTATGGTTACTGGATTTTTTGCAGATGCAAATGCGTGTGGTATATGAGGGAAACAAAAGTTCATATGTGCAAAAATGCACGAATTCGAAAAAAATATTGGCCTGAAACCCTGATAAAATAAGGCTTTTCGGGCGATGTCGTTTACTCCGCTATATGAGGGAAATAACTTTTACTATAGATTAGAACAATATGTGCAGAAAGGAGAGTGAAAATCATGGCAGAAGAGAGTAAGAAAAGAAGAATCTCTATAGAGGTTGACCAAGATCTCCACAGAGAAATCAAGATGTTTTCTGCATTACGCAACATGACATTAAAGGATTACATCCTGACATTAGTGCAGAATGACATGAAAAAGCTGAAAAAAATGAAATAATCAGAAAGCAGAGGTAAGAAGTAATGAAGAATCAGAAAGAGCAGAAAACTCAATGCAAAACAAAGGCAGTACGTAGCCAGAGGATTGCGTGGATGTTAAGGAATGAAGGTTTCCCGGTCATAAATATAAGGCCAAACAGATGTATGCCAAACTTGAATGTGTTCATATTTGAAGCAACACCGGAATTATGTGCTGCGTTAAATGAACATATCAAAAACAAAGATAATATACGGAATAAGTAGGAATAAAAAGAGAGTCGGAGGAAAGAATCATTATGAGTGATAATAAGCAGTTTGATAGAAGCAAATGCTTCACATTTTTCAATACATACCGTATACAAGGTAAAAGAATCCGTGAGAAATATGGAGATAAAATGGCAGCAGATTATTATGAGGCAATCATAGATTATGGTTTGGATCAAAAGCCTATCATAGATGATGAGCTTATGCTATTAATTGGTGAAACTCTTCTGGAAACGATTGATTCATCGCAGAAGAGAAGATCCAGAGGTTTCGGAGAAAATACAGAACGTACCAAGGCAATCATTGAATTAGTACGTGATAACCCGGGCATCTCGCAAAGTAAGGTCGCATCAGCGGTACACTGTAGTAAGAGTACCGTCAGTGCCGCATTGAAAAACTTCAGGGAAGGCAAGTACAAAGAAGTGTTTGACTTTAACATTATCATAGGCGGTACTGAGTACAAACCTGATGGCAGTACCGTCACAGATGAGAGCGAAAGTGAGTATGAAAACGTGCCAGAATCAAGCACTGACGGGCAGTACGGTACAGGTACTAATACTAATACTAATTATAATACTAATAATAATATTAATAGTACCGAACGGTACCAGTACCACTCCGTAGGTAGCCGGAACACCGTTACGGTCAACATGGACGCTGACACTTCGGACGCTTCGCTTGATATGGTCGCTAACGCTCCAGGTAACTCCGCTGACGCTGCGCGCTTGCGCTTGCCTGTTGCACCAGAATGGCCAGCAGAATGGATTGAAAAAGATATACGGAAATTGGATCTTAGATTTGATGGAAGGATACCTGATAATGAGATGCTGGGTATTATTGCTCGTACTTATAGACAGCATATTAATAATGATGAACTTGACTACAAAGAAATTTTTATAGAAATGGTTAAGGAGTTTACAGGTGGCATTTATAATTGTAATAAGGATGAGGTTAAAAAAGTTTGTGCTTATATCTGTGGGGTTCCCGAGAATACTTTTGTTCCTAGGGTTGATCCAGATCCAGATGATTTTTCTTCAGATCCAGATACTGTAGATTCTGGTTTGGATAGTCCTGATCTGGCTGATTCTGGATTGACTGATTCTTCTTCAGATATGGTTTTTACAGATATTACAGATCCTGATTCAGTTATTGATCCTGTGTCTGATTCTTCTACTGATCCGGGTCCTTCAGATATTACAGCTTCTTCAGATACGATTGTACCTATTAATCAGGATAATACGGATATTTCTGGTTCTGATCCGGGTGATGCAGCATAATGGATCAGGTTTTTGTTTTTACATATGATTGGAGGTATTGCCACTATGGGTAACACATTTACATCTTGGAGCGGTTTGGTTTTGGCACTTCAACAGGAGGTTGCGGAAGCTACAGCAGAAGTAATTGACGCTTCTATGGATGATTTATTTATGAATACAGATCAGTTTTACAGTTCTTCAGAAGGAAGATATATACGTACCGGGACATTGCGTATGTCTCCTGAGAGTGAATTTTCTGGCGGTGGTTCTGTATCTTCCGGGGAGATCCGGCTGAATACCGGGCACAGATATTCTCCTTCTGGAAGAGATACACAGACTATTTATAACTATGCTGAGGATGGAGGATTGCTTGGTAATGGAGGATTCTGGTCACGGACGATGGATCAGGTTCCCCGGCACATACAGGAATCTTTCGGCAGCAGGTTTTCCTGATTTTGGGATTGTAGGACTGATTTTTTTACATAGATTTTAACTGATAATTTTACAGATTTTATATAAGAATTAAAGGAGAATAGAATAATGACAAACAAATTAATGACTATGGATGAAATTGCAGACAAATACTTTGATCTTGAGATGGCCACCGATGAAATCTTTAAGGATATGGTGAACCGTTGGGATGAATTTACGGAGACAGACCGTAAGCGTGTATGTAAGGTTCTTGCGGAACAGATGGACGCGTATGCTTTATATAAGATTCTGGATGGACTGAGTTACGATCTGGATGTTGCAGATATGGAAAAAGATCTGGAAGAACAGGAACACTACGAGAAGAAAGAAGATATAAAGAGATGTGTTTGCAACCTGATTGATCTGATATAAAAATTCTTGATTAATCACGATTGAATTATAATGAATATTAATAATGAATTTATGATCGAGGGACTGTCTGTGGTGACAGTCCTTCTTATTATATAAGGAGTAAGATAATGGCTGAGGACTTTAGAGCAAAAGTAACCGCTGAGTTAGATACGGCGGAAGCAGAGAGTAAGCTGAATGCTTTTCTGAACGAGAAGCGAAAGCTGAAGATCGATGTGGAAGTGAATCAGGATTCTGCAAAGAAGATGGCTTCCAGTATAGAAAAAGGTATAAAAGATACGAAGATTGATACATCCGGCATCTCTAAGCAGCTTGCCGGATCTTTTAATATTACGGACAAAAATGTAATCAGTAAGCTGCAATCTCAGATGGACAAGATGATATCCAGTCTGGGAAAGACATGGAATGGTAAGGATTTTGATTTTGGGAAAGCATCAGGCTTTTATTCCGGTATGGACAGCATGGTAAACACGGTCATGAAAAACGCAAAGATCGTGGAGGGTGCTACCGGGAGCTATGATGCCTTTTTTAATTACTTCAAAGATAAGAAGATTTATGTTTCTGATGAACTGAAGAAGGCTATGGGTGAAGATACCTACAAGGAACTGCTTCAGAATAACATCGGCAAGATTGTCCGGGATGCTTCAAAAGGAATATCCATAGATTCCCTGTGGGGAGAAATGCGTGATCTTTTCCCGGAACATTTTTCAGATAACATTACTAATCAGGTGGATCAGATCGTCCATGCGTTTGATGTATTGCATCAGGCAAGGGCGGATGTGGGACAGGTAACAACAGCCAAGAATATGACTGCGGAACAGCTTACAGGGATCTCAGACAGTGCAGCGGAGCAGGTTGTAGCGATTGCAGCAAAGCTGAAGGAGAGCCTACAGAGTAACATTATGGGTGCATCCGAAGCAGCTAAGACGACCATTGACCTTGATGTAAATGTAAACACAGATAAGATTTCTTCAGATATCCGGTCGGCAGTAGAAAATGCAGGAAATCAGGCTGAAGGTGCTCTAAAAGTAAACATGGAAGTCAATGAGGAACAGCTGGTTTCCAAGATACGGGAAGCATTAAGCAGTCTTGCAACCGGAGAAGAGCCTGTAAAAGTCAATCTTCAGGTAAATAAGGAATCCTTGCAGGAGGATCTGAACCTTGCGCTGAATGAAATGGATCTTCCGGTACACTTCAAGATTGATACGGAAGAAATAGAGAGCCAGATCCGGGCAGCAGTAGAAAGTATTCAGGATATGGAGATTGATCTTCGTGTGAACACCAGAGATATCCAGAATGATGTTGATACAGCAGTAAACGGAGCAACCGAAACACCGGAGATCCATGTGCCTGAAGTAGACAGCTCTGGTTTGGCACAGATGCAGCAAGCTTTGAATGGTGTAAATGCAGCAGGAATCCGGGGCCGGAGCGTGTTTCAGTCTTTAGGTGGAAGCTTCCGGGAAGCGTTTTCTGCATACAGTCTGGCAAACATGATGCAGGATGGACTGTATAAGATCGTAGATGCAGGAAAAAAAGCAGTTTCTACTGTAAAAGAGTTTGATGATCTGAAAACCAACCTTGCCATGGTAACAGGAAAAGACAAGACTTATACGGAAGATCTGATGCAAAGCTACAACGAATTGGGGCAGGAGATCGGAAGTATTACTTCAGATGTTGCGGAATCTGCAAATACATGGCTGAGACAGGGACGTTCCATGGCAGATACCAACCAGCTTATCAAAGATTCTATGGTTTTATCTAAGGATGCACAGATGAGTTCAGAAGATGCAGCACAGGTTTTGACTTCTACACTGAATGGATTTAAGCTTGGTGCAGATCAGGCCAGCAGGATCAATGATATCCTGACCAGCATTGACTTAAAGAGTGCTTCGGATGCAGGTGGAATCGGTACTTCCTTACAGAAAGTTGCATCACAGGCGAATAATGTTGGTATGAGTTTGGAGAAAACAGCTGCCATTATTGCTACGATCAAGGATGTAACACAGGGCAGTGATGAAACCATCGGTACTTCTTTAAAGAGTATTTTGTCCCGAATGAACAATATCAAAGCAGGAAAATTCGTGGATGATAACGGGGAAGCACTGAATGATGTGGAGAAAGTCCTGAACAAGATCGGTATTACCATGAGGGATAACAACGATCAGTTTCTTGATTCGGAAACAATCATTGATTCTGTGGCAGATAAATGGGACACTTTAAATAAGAATACACAGAAAGCGGTTAGTACAGCTCTCGGCGGAACCCATCAGGCCAACAGTGTGATTGCCATGCTGGATAACTATGATAAGGTAAAAATGCTGACAGAAACCGCTTATAATTCAGAAGGAACCGCAGAGAAGAAGTTTCAGGACAATTATTTAAACTCTCTGGAAGCCAAGACCAATGCCCTGAAAGCATCTCTGGAAAATCTGTCTACTTCTCTGGTATCAGATAACATGTATTCGGGATTTCTGGATGGGGCAAAAGCAATGGCGGACTTTGCAGCAAATACAGATATCTTACAGGCATCTCTGGCCGGACTTGCATCTGCTGGCGGTGTATACGCATTTCAACAGCTGATTAATCTGTTCCGGGAGTTTTCCAACATGGGACAGGCTATGGATATCAGCCGAATGACAGAGATTTCTACAGATTCTTTTGAACAGCTGTTGGGACTGACACAGGGATTAAGCGAATCCCAGACCCGGATGGTACTGTCCAGTACGGCTTTAACAGAAGCACAGAGGGCAGCAGTCCTTGTAAATCAGGGAATGAGTGAAGCAGAAGCGCAGGCTGCCGTTGCTGCAATGGGACTGACCACTGCCAATGAAGCTGCTGCTGCCAGTACCTTTACATTATCCGGTGCTATGGAGGGAATGCTTGCAACACTGATGGCAAATCCTCTGATTCTGGTTGCAGCAGGTGTTACCGCAGCAGTTACAGCTTACAGTGCTTATAAAAGATCCATAGAGGAAGCAGTATCTTCGGCCAAGAGTGCAGGAAATACATGGGAAGAGAACACGACTTCCATACAGGATAATATCAGCAGGATTCAGGAGTTAAGGACAGCACTTGCAACTGGTACTTTAACAGAACAGGAAGCAGCAGACGCAAAGAGTGAGCTGCTATCCATACAGGAATCTTTATCCGAATCCTACGGAAATCAGGTCAGTGGGCTTGATCTGATAAACGGATCTCTTACAGAGCAGATCGCATTACTGGATCAGGTGAACGAAAAACAGTCTCAAAGCTTCTTGAATGAAAATAAAAAGGGTATTGACAAAGCCCAGAAAGAGATGGAGAAAAACCGTCATACATATTTGGGTCGGTTCTATGATAACGGATCAGAGGAATCGGAAGCAATCAAGAAATCCATTAAGAAGCTTCAGGAAACCTATGGAGAAGATGTATTTAAGCTGGACAGTGCAGACGGAATCACGATGGATATTCAGTTTAATGCGGATGCTTCTACGGCAAAAGACGCATTGAATGATTTTATGACTGAGGTTTCCGGTATTGAGGATCAGTTTGGAGAAACGGATGTAACCGATCAGCTTGCTAACAATGCAGCATCCGGTCTGACAAAAGCGAAAGATGTACTCAGCAAGTATCAGGATATTTATAAACAGGCACAGGAAGCAGAGCTGATATCCGATGATAAGCTGTATAAATCCGGTGATACGGAACAGAAAGCTTCCAAGTGGATCTCTGATTATGCAAAAGCAGTTGAGGATTATAACAATGCGATTGCCGATGGAGATAACAGCAAGATCTCAGAAGCATCCCAGAAATTCTCAGAACTGGATAGCACAGTAAACGGTCTGGTGAAAAATACAGGCATGTCCGCTTATGCAGATCAGGTAAAAGAAGTTCGGGACGAGCTGAATGATACAGCCATTGCCAATGATAAGTTTACCAAGGCCGTGAACGGTACGGACACAAGTAAGTTTGGAAAGTCTGTCTCGGATAATGCAAAAGCACTGAAGGAATTAAACCTCTCCGATACAGACTTCCGGTATGCTTTTGAGACAGACGGAGTACAGGAAGGCGAGGATCAGATCAATGCTCTGGTACAGGCTGCCCTTGATGCAGGTGTTATCAGTGATACTTCCGCATCCAGTGTGGCGAATCTTGCCAGTATGCTTGCAGAGTTGGGTGTAATCTCTTCCAGTACCGGATCTTCTCTGGATGAAGCAGCAGATTCCATCGGGGATATTAGTGAAAGGATCGACAAAGCCAGTGCTGCATTAACCGGAATCCAGAAAGCAGAATCTGTTCTGGATGCACAAAGTACAGGAAAATCTATCTCTCTGGATGATTTCAACTCAGACGAGCTTGCAGATTATACTTCCGCTCTGGAATACAATAACGGAGCTTTACAGCTGAACGCAGAAAAAGTACGTGAGTTACAGAAAGCCAAGGCAGAGGAACAAATCCAGACCAACAACAGCCAGAAAGCAGAAAAACAGAATCAGTACATGCAGAACATTGCACAGATCGAACAGCTTCAGGATCAGTTAAGAGGATTAACCGATGCAAAAGGTGAGGAAGCACAGGCAATCCAGTCCAGTATTGATGCTCTTTTATCGGATAATGACGCTATTGTAAATCAGTGCAATCAGCTGGATCTGCTCTCTGCATCTCTCAGGGAAGCAACTGGGGCTTACCAGAACTGGCTTGACAAACAGAACGCTTCGGAATCGGGTGATATGTTCGATGATGCCATGGGAGCTATGGAAAAGATCGACAACGTAACCAAAAACAGTGATTCTGAGGATTACGGAAGGATTGGAACAAACTCTTATAAGGCAGCGGTGGACTTTATTGTTCCTGATACCGTGGACAGTCAGGACGCAGAAGCCGTTTCTTCTTATATGAGTTCCATTGAACATTACTTTAATCATGACGAGGACGGCAACCGGATCGGTCTTGATGTGCAGGAGTTCTGTGCAAAAGCTACCAAGGCTGGACTGATGGAACTGGATGAAGCTAGTGGCGAATATAAAGTTGCAGGCCAGAAAACCATGGAGGACTTTGCGGAAGGATTAAATCTTTCTATGCCAATGGTTCAGGCTATGTTTGGTGAGATGGAAGAGTTCGGCGGAGAGTTTGACTGGGCGGACGAAGCCACAAAGACGTTAGGTGATATGGCAGTTGCAGCCGGGGAAGCCAAGGGACGGATCGAGGAAATGTCAGGTGATACCGACATGAATATCCAGATTGATGTTTCCGACATTGAGAACACGGAGGATAAGGTTAAGACACTGGACAATACCATAGCTCAGATGCAGAATTACAAAACTACTCTGGATGTGGATTCCTCTCAGGTGGATGATGCCAATGCAGTTATCCAGTATTGTGTTACACAGAAACAGATGCTGGAAGCTCCTGCTGTTATGTCGGTAGATACTTCTCAGGTGGATGGGGAGCTTGGAAATGCGTTATCTTTATTACAGCAGTTTCAGGAAGCACAGAACAGTGTAGAGCTACAGGCTTCTGTCGGTGCAGATACTTCAGAAGCACAAGGTAAAGTGGACAGTCTGGTTGGTGAGATTCAGGGATTAAGTCCTGAGATTAAAGCAACACTGGGAATTGATACCACTTCCGCAGATACGCTTTCAGCATCTTTACAGGCATTAAGTCCTGAAATCATGGTAAAAGCTGGTGTGGATTCTTCTGTCGTGGATGCTTATGCAGCAGAAGAAAAGCAATCTTCTGGTAAAGTGACATGGGATAATGAAACCGGGGCCGTAGATGCGTTTGCAGCACAGGTACACCGTTCTTCCGGTCTTGTATCATGGGGAAACGAAACATCCAGAGTAAAGACACATTTCACAGCAACTGGAACCGTGAACTGGACAAATACAACACCACCAAAATCAGGAGGTAACAGTGCAAATGGTACCGCTCATGCCCGTGGAACCGCTCATGCAGCAGGATCAGCACAATACAATCACCTCTCAGGCCATGCACAGGCAAGTGGTAACTGGGCTACGAAAACAGGTGGAACTACTCTGGTAGGTGAGCTGGGACGTGAGATTGTAGTCAATCCTGCAACTGGTACATGGAATACCGTAGGTGATAACGGAGCAGAGTTTGTAAATATCCCGGCAGGAAGCATTGTATTCAATCATCTTCAGACGGAAGCTTTATTGGATCGTGGATTTATAAACAGCAGAGGTCTGGCACAGGCAAGCGGATCGGCTATGGTCAGAGGTGGAATCCCTGTAAAACAGGCCAGTATTGCATCGAAGCATACGACTTACAGTGGTTCAAAATCACCTTCAAATACGGATAAAGCAGTTGCACAGGCTGCAAAAGACAGTTCCAGTGCAGCAAAAAGTGTTACGGATGCAGCAGAAAAAGTGGAATCATGGGAAGATCCATGGAAAAATGCAGTGGATTGGTTTGAACGGTTTACGACAAAATATAACAATTCCATAGATCTGAACGAAGCAAAAGCAGAAAATTATTCCAGCTATGAAAACAAAAACAAGTATCTGGATAAAGAGATTGCGGATCTTTCCAAGCTGAAGGGTGGATACCAACAGGCGCAAGGATATTATAAATATCAGGCGGAAGCTTATGCAGATATGATCGGACTTTCACAGGATCTCAGAAAGAAGGTTCAGGGCGGAGAAATTAACATTGACCTTTTGGATGAAGATACGAAATCCAAGGTGGAAGCTTATCAGAAATGGTATGATAAGATTCATGAATGTGAATCTGAGCTGGAAAAACTGAAGAAGAAAGAGAAGGAAGTAGATCAGCAGAAGCTGGATAACATTACAGACCGCTTTGATGATCTGAAAAAAGTGTATTCTACAAGCAGTTCTGTGATCGAAAGCAGATTGAAGTACCGGGAAGAGAACGGGGAATCACAGGCTCCCGGCAGTAAATACTACAAGGACGTAAACAGCCAGAGAAAGGCGCAGGAAGCTCAGGCAGCACTTCTGGAAAAAGAAATGGTAGCATACCGGGCACAGATGGAGAAAATCCGTAAGAAATACGGGGAAGGACATGAACTTTATAAAAAGGCTCTGGCTGGATACAATGATCTCCGGGATGAACTATATAATTGTAAGCAGTCTGCAAAAGAGCTTTCCAATACCATGTATGAGCTGAAAGAAAAAGCTGCGGAATATAAAACTGCAATGTATCAGGGCAGATCCGACAATCTCTCTTCGTTCCGGGATTATAAAGAAGCTACCAATTACAAGGGCAGCAAGTATGGAAATCTGACAGTAAATGATTATGCTCAGGCAGCGAAAACCAATGACCAGACCATTTTGGCATTGCAGAACCAGAAAAAGATTGCTATGGCAAAGCTGAAAACACTCTCTTATGGCTCACAGGAATATAATGACAAGCTGGACGAGATCAATGGATATACACAGAAGATCCTTGATCTGGGTAAAGCCAATGCAGAATTTAAGAAATCAGTCGTGGAAATCCGGTTCAAACCGTTTGATGATACCATTGATTCTCTGGATGAACTGATTGACGACTGCGACACCTTAAAAGATATGCTGGATTCAGATACTTTCTTCTCTGATGCTGGTGAACTGACTAAGCAGGGAGCTGCGAACATTGCTCTTATCAATAAGGGACTGAACGCAGAACAGCAGAAAATTGCAGACTACAGGGCACAGCTGAAGAATGCACAGCAAGAATATAATGCAGGAAATCTTACCAAGGAACAGCTGAAGGAATACCAGAAACAGTATAAAGATGGAATCAAAGAATCTTCTCAGGCAATTTACAGCTACAATCAGGAAATGCTGAAAATGTACGAGGATCAGGTTTCAAAAGAGAACGATCTTCTGAAAGAGAACGTTGATATACGGCAGAAAGCGAAAGATGCTAAGGAAGATTATTACCAGTTTGACAAGACTATCAAGAACAAGAATAAAGATATCAATGCAATCAAAGCGCAGATTGCAGCTCTGGAAGGAACCACAAATGCTGCTGCCAAGGCCAAGCTGGAACAGTTAAAGGCGGATCTTGCAGAAAAAGAGGAAGATCTGGAAGATACCAAACACGATCATGAAATTGATCTGATATCCAAGGGCTATGATAACCTTACCGATCAGGCCGACAAAGCACTGGACAGTACCTTAAATGCGGTGAAATCCAACTGTCAGATGCAAACCGCTGTTATTGACGAGATGCTGAAAACCACAAAGCAGAAATATAAGGATGCTTATGCAGAGATCAACCAGATCATTGCGGACACAGGTTTGAAGGTTTCGGATCAGTTTCAGAATAACATCAAGGATTCCAACCTGAAGAATGAACAGACGGATAAGAAAAAAGCAGACAAAACAGTTACAGGTATCAAAGATACGAAGGTTTCTGGTTCTACAGGAACTGGAAACACATCTGCGGACAAGGTAATACGAAATGCTGCCATGGATGCACAGGATAAAACCCTGAAGAAACTTTCATTAAGTCCGAAATCTGTTGTTGTGAACGTGGGAAAGACAGCAACGGTAAAGGTAAGCTTCAGCCCGGCAAGCGCAGTCAATAAGAATTTTAACTGTACGGCATCTGCAAAAGGAATCGTGAAAATCACACAGACAGCAGACCGCATTACCCTGAAGGGATTAAAGACCGGGAAAACAGTAATCAAAGTTCAGGGAGCTGGCGGATATTGTAAGGCGGTAAGCTTAAATGTGTCTGTACTGAAGGATGCAACGAAAAACTCCAAGATCGTGAACAGTACAGCCAAGAGTAAGAAATATACTCTTACCACAGAAGAGAAAAACCGTGTCCTGAACATGTCAACCGGACAGAACGCCAGTACCGTAAAGGCGAACACCAAGAAAGAAGCAGAGCTGAAGAAATGGTATAAGGCATTGCCAGCCTATATAGGCGGTGACGCAGAAATTGAGAAGATCAAAGATCCGCTTGTGAAGCACTTGGCAAAGAAAGGTAAGAAAGCCAGCAATGCAAACATTATAAAGGCAGCTTCGATTTTGGGCTATAGGGATGCTAAAAATGTAAGCAAGTGGGACACCAAAAAGAAGAACGCTATGGTCAAGAAGCTTCAGACATTTGGATTCTCCAAGGGTGGAGTGATCCGAAACCTGATCCCGGCAACTATGGGAACGCTTCTGGGAGATGCGATCATGAAAAATGGTGATACCGGATTCATTGGTGCCAAACCGGGAGAAACGGTGCTTACACAGGATTTCACAAAGCTTCTGAAGCCAACAACAGCGACCATGCAGGAGTTTACAGAGGTTATGCAGAAAGCAGGAACTCCAAGCGTAAAAGAAACACCAGTCAGACAGGAAGTTACCATGAATAATGATTATCAGTTCGTGATAAATGGTGTGGATGTAAATGATATGTCGGAGCTAAAGAAGGTTATCCGTGGGGAGCTTGATAAACACGACAAAGAACTTGCAAAAGAATTTAAGAAATTCAGATAAAGATAGAAACACGAGGGCATCTGTATCAGCTACAGGTGCTCTTATTTTATGAGTAAAAGGATAAAAAGGAGTAAATGAAAATGAGAAAATACAAAAAATATACCAGAGAAGAATACAGCAAAAAATTTGATGATCTGATGGAGAATACATTTAATTATGTTATGCAGGAAGGAGAGCAGATCGTTCAGTGCAAGGAGCCATACCCGGCATACTGGTTTATGTCTAATAAAGGTTATTTGTTCTCTGCATATGGCAGTAAGATAAAAGTAGTGAAATCAAACCACAGGTATACAGGGACAAAGAATAAAGATGGCAGTCGGACGGGACAGGACTGGTATTATGAGTACAAAGTTGCAGACCAGAAACACAATAAACATGTTAGCATGTATCGGGTAATGAGCGACTGTTTCTGTGAAAATGAATTTGGATCTGATGATAATGAGATCCACCACATCAGAAAAAAGAACCAGTATAAGCCAAGTGAAGGAAAAGAGTGCAACCGTGCGGAGAACTTGCAACTGCTGCCCCGGAAAATTCATAAGAATCTGACATATTATGCAAGCAAACCGGACGCAGAGCATAACAAAGAGCTGGAAGAGAAGATAAAAAATGCAGACTGTCCATCCTTTCAGCTTTCACAGGAACAGTTTCAGGACTTGTTAATGGCAGCTTTATATGATTGTAATGTAAGTGGAGGAAAAGCGATCATGTATACGACAACAATAACAGACAATGTGGAGGATATAGAAGCAGAAGCGCATGTTTTGGACGTAGGAAAGATACTGAAACAGAACCTGGAAGAATGCGAATAATTATATACGAAGGAAGAACAAAACAGATGTGAAGAGCATCCCCGGAACGTGACAGGATGGTAGCAGCGGCGGAAGTAGCGGCAACAGTGAGAAGAAAACTCTAGCTGGACCGGCTGTAAGAATATGTCATGTAAGAGCTGGGATGCTCTTTTTTTATTGGAACAAAACAGTGAATAATTGGAATACAAGGAGAAAAAAATGGGTAATATGGTTGAAAATATGACACCTGAGATGGCGATGGGAATGTTGAAATACATCCAGAATAATGATATTATTGACTTGTCATATGTGCAAGAGATGAAAGAAATGGCTGAAAGAGATAAATACTTACAGCAGCACCCGTACAAAATCTGGCAAGGAAAGGACGGAAAGTGGAGAACATATCTTCCAGACAAAACGAAGGCTAATGGCCGGAAACTGATAAAGAGAACATCTGAAGAAGATATCAAGAAAGAAGTTGCTAAATATTACAGAAAAGAAGCAGAAAATCCAACAATTCAGGAAGTGTTTGAAGAGTGGAACGACAGGCGATTACAGCTGGGGAAAATTGCTGCTCCAACGCATCAAAGAAATTGTCAGATATATGAGCGGCATTATGAAAAACTGGGAAAAAGAAGAATAAGATATGTTGCACCGGATGAATTTAGTGATTTTCTTGAGATTCAAATAGCAGAACATAATCTTACAGCAAAAGCCTTTTCTAATTTGAAAACAATAACAAGAGGATTTCTGAAACGGGCGAAAAAAAGAAAACTTATTGATTGGAGTCCGGAAGAGATGCTTCAAGATTTAGATACCTCAGATTCTATCTTTAAGAGAACAATAAAGGAAGATGATGAAGTGGTATTCAATGAAGATGAATTACCACGTTATATAGAATGCTTAGAGGATAGACTAGACGTGGTTAATCTAGGAATCTTGTTGATGTTTCTCACGGGGATCAGAGTTGGTGAGTTGGTTACTTTAAAATTTTCAGATTTTGATAACAATACTATTAAAATTAGACGTACAGAAACAAGAGTGTTTATCGAAAAAGGTAAATATGATTATCGGGTAAAAGAATTTCCAAAATCACAGGCTGGTGTTAGAACAGTGATTGTTCCGGAAGATTATATATGGGTTGTTCAAAAACTTAAAAGATGTAATCCAACACAGGAGTATGTTTTTGTAAATGAAAAAGGTAAACGAATGACGACAAATGTAATACGGCGGAGAATGGAACGAACATGTAAGCAAATACATATTAAGCCGAAGTCACCACATAAGGCGAGAAGAACTTTTGCCAGTATTCTTCTTGACAATAACGTGGATGAAAGAATGGTTATTGATCTGATGGGACATACAGATATTAAATGTACAGAGGGATATTACCATAAAAATAGGCGTTCCATAGATCGAAAAAAAGAAATTCTTAGCAACATACCAGATTTCAAAATAATAAGTGTATGAATTTTTTACAAAAAAGGTAATCATAAGTGAAACCCGCAAAAGCGCATAAATAAAGGAAAATAGCATGTTACACACGGGTTCGATTCCCGTCAGCAGCTTTTTTTGTGTCTAAAAACAGACAATTTTTTGTTTAGATACAGGTTTTGCGGGTTTCAAAAACTCCGGATTTATGATAAGATAAAACATCAGGATGATATTTAGGAGGGAAAGCAATGGAGAACGAAACAGTTTCCAAAAACTTTATTGAAAATATTATAGACAAAGATCTTGAAGAAGGCGTTTATGACACCGTGCATACACGTTTCCCGCCGGAACCTAACGGCTATCTTCATATCGGACATGCGAAATCCATTCTTTTAAATTATGGATTGGCTCAGAAATACAACGGAAAATTCAATCTCCGTTTTGATGATACCAACCCTACAAAGGAGAAATCCGAATTTGTAGAGTCCATCAAGGCTGACGTGAAATGGCTTGGTGCAGACTGGGAAGACAGACTTTTCTTTGCATCTGATTATTTTGATCAGATGTATGAGGCAGCAGTGAAGCTTATTAAGAAAGGCAAGGCCTTTGTCTGCGACCTGACTGCAGACCAGATTCGTGAGTACCGAGGAACTCTTACAGAGCCAGGTAAAGAGAGCCCGTACAGAAACCGTACTGTAGAAGAGAATCTTCAGCTTTTTGAAGAGATGCGTGAGGGCAAATACGGAGATGGCGAGAAGGTTCTCCGTGCCAAGATCGATATGGCATCACCGAATATGAACATGCGTGACCCGGTCATTTACCGTGTAGCCCGCATGACACATCACAATACAGGAGATAAATGGTGCATCTATCCGATGTACGACTTCGCTCATCCGATCGAGGATGCCATTGAGGGTGTGACACATTCTATCTGTACTCTGGAGTTTGAGGACCACAGACCGCTTTATGACTGGGTGGTAAAGGAGCTGGAATATCCGCACCCACCGAAGCAGATCGAGTTTGCAAAGCTGTACCTGACCAACGTTGTTACAGGTAAACGTTATATCAAGAAGCTTGTTGAGGACGGCATCGTAGATGGATGGGATGATCCGAGACTAGTATCCATCGCCGCACTTCGCCGCCGTGGATTTACACCGGAGTCTATCCGTAAATTTGTAGAACTCTGTGGTGTTTCAAAGGCGAACAGTTCTGTAGATTATGCAATGCTCGAGTACTGCATCCGTGAGGACCTGAAGCTGAAACGTCCGCGTATGATGGCGATCCTTGATCCGATCAAGCTCGTGATCGATAACTATCCGGAAGGACAGGTTGAGTATCTTGAAGCTCCGAATAATATGGAGAATGAGGAACTTGGAACCAGAAAGATCCCGTTCAGTGGAGAACTTTATATTGAACGTGATGATTTTATGGCAGAGCCTCCTAAGAAATACAAACGTCTCTATATTGGAAATGAAGTTCGTCTTATGAATGCATATTTTGTAACCTGCACAGGTTATGAGGCAGATGACGACGGAACGATCCGTGTAGTCCACTGTACCTATGACCCGGAGACCAAGGGCGGAAATGCACCGGACGGACGTAAGGTAAAAGGAACGATCCACTGGGTGGAAGCATCCAATGCAGGTAAAGTTGAGGTAAGACTTTACGAGAATATCGTAGATGAAGAAAAAGGTGTTTACAATAAAGAAGATGGTTCTCTTAATGTAAATCCGAATTCTCTTACAGTAACAAGTGCCTATGTAGAGCCGGAGCTTCTGAAAGCAAAAGGTTATGACAGCTATCAGTTTGTACGTAACGGTTTCTTCTGCGCAGATATCCATGACTCCAGGGAGGGAGCACCGGTATTTAACCGTATTGTATCTCTGAAGAGCTCTTTCAAATTACCGAAAGCATAAAAACTGTCAAAAAGAATACGAAACATATGACAGCAGTACACCGTGAACAGGTATCAGGGTGTACTGCTTGTTTTGTTTTGTCGTCATCAGGAATAAATGGATAAGTACAAAATGCTCCTGCAACGATTTCGGTTGCGCCCATTTACAGAAACGGTTATACTGATAACACAGGAAAGAGAGGAATTACACATGAAGAAAATCGTGCTTGCTTCCGCATCTCCCAGGAGGCGGGAACTTTTAAGCCAGGTAGGAGTCGCCTTTGAAGTGAAGCCTGCCAGCGGGGAAGAACGGATCACCAGTGCAGAGCCTGCGAAAGTGGTGGAGGAACTTTCTCGTCAGAAAGCTATGTTTACGGCATACGCGCTGGAGGAAGAGGAGAACCGAGATCTGAGAGATGTGGTTGTGATCGGTGCAGATACCGTTGTATCTTATGAAGGTAAGATTTTAGGTAAACCGGCAGATGAGACAGCTGCAATAGAGATGCTCGCTATGCTGCAGGGGAATACACATCAGGTATATACCGGTGTAACTTTGCTGATAAGAGAAAAAGGAAGATGGAAAGCTCATACCTTCCATGAGTGCACAGATGTGAGCTTTTATCCGGTGACAGAGGAAGAAATAAAGGAATATGTAAACAGCAAAGACCCAATGGACAAAGCCGGAAGCTATGGGATTCAGGGCGCCTGGGGAGCCTATGTGAAGGGAATCCGTGGTGATTATAACAACGTGGTGGGACTGCCTGTAGCAAGATTGATCTATGAGACAAAAAAACTGGGAATGAACCTGAGAGGATGAAAGACAAAATGATAAAAGCTTGTATATTTGATCTGGATGGAACAATTGCGGATACACTAGAATCTATGGCATATGTGGCGAATGAGATCATGGAAAAGTTTTCCCTGAAACCACAGCCGGCAGATAATTTTCGTTATTACAGCGGTGAAGGTGCAGATATGCTGATCAGAAGATGCCTGATCGATGCAGGAGATCCGGAGCTGGTACACTACGAAGAAGTCAGGGAACTTTATCGCAGGAAATTTGATGAAGATCCGCTGTATAAAGTTGTGCCATATAAAGATATGCCGGAAACCCTTCAGAAGCTGAAACATGCAGGCCTTAAGATGGCTGTATGCTCCAATAAGCCTCATGTTGCGGCGCAGAAAGTGGTAAAGGCGATCTATGGCGATCTGTTTGATGAGGTGATGGGACAGCAGGAAGGGATCCGCAGAAAGCCGGCGCCGGATGGTCCGCTGAAGATTGCAGAAGATTTCGGCGTAAAGCCGGAAGAATGTATGTATATCGGAGATACAAAGACAGATATGCAGACAGGAAGTGCTGCCGGAATGTATACCGTTGGTGCACTATGGGGATTCCGTGACAGAGAAGAGCTTGAAAATAACGGTGCAGATATTGTAGCAGCTGTACCTGGTGATCTGTTTACTATTTATGAGGAGAAGCAGCATGATTAAGATGGTTGCCAGTGATCTGGATGGAACGCTGCTTATCGGTGGAAGACAGACGCTGCCGGAAGAGATCTTTCCGCTGGTAAAGGAACTGAAAAAAATGGGAATCCTCTTTGTGGCAGCCAGTGGCAGACAGTATGCCAATATGAGGAATCTTTTTGCGCCGGTAAAGGACGAGATGGCATTTATCAGTGAAAATGGCGGGCTTGCTGTCCAGAATGAGAAGCTTCTGTACTGCGACAGCTTTGACAAAGAACTGGTCAGAGAGATCATTCAGGCAATATGGGAAAAGCCCGGAGCGGAATTTTCCTGTTCTACAAAGGATTTTTATTATATCATGCCCAAGACAGAACATTATCGCCATCTGATGATCGAAGAAGTAAAAAATCAGTGTAAGATCATAAAGAGTTTTGATGAGATCACAGAGCCTTGTATGAAGGTTGCGGTTTATGAGAGAGAAGGAATGACGGAGGAATCCATCCGGTACTGGAGAGAACGGTTCAAAGACAGATGTACTGTTGTGACATCCGGATTTGCGTGGGTGGATTTTGTTCCATTTACCACGAACAAAGCAAAAGGGATCCGTAAATACCAGGAACTTTTGGGAATCGGACCGGATGAATGCATAGCGTTCGGGGATGAATACAATGATATTGAAATGATGAAATCTGTAAAATACAGCTTTGCCATGAAGCATGCGAAGCCAGGGGTAAAGGCGGCGGCTTTCTACGAGACAGAGAAGGTGGAACCAGTACTTCGCAGACTGATCGCGGCGGGCGGAGATATAAAGGAGGTACTTTAATATGTACAAGAAAGAATATGTCCAGACATTTCTGGAAAAACAGGGTCAGCTTTTTGATGAGCCGGTAGCAGAGGATTTTGAGGAGGCAGAGGAATTTCTAGAGGATTGCATGGCAGTTGTGCTGGATTCCCTGAAGGATGTTAAAAAATATCTGGATGGAATGGGCGCAGATGTGGAGGGGATTTCCCTGAAGGAGCTGGAAGAAGAAAGCGAAGTATTTAAACTCCCGGACGGAAAATATATGATCGTAGAAGGCTGACGGAAAGCAGGGATTACACCTCTGAAAATTAAATATGATAAACTTGCATCAGCAAAAGAAAGCCCTGCGTAGAAAGGGTAAATGTGGGGAAAATAAAATGATGTAAAGGAGGATGGGATATGAAAAAAAGCAGAGTGCTGGCAGTCGTCATGGCTGTGCTTATGATGGTAACGCTGCTTCCATCGATGGTATTTGCCACTGCAGTTCCATCTGGAACTCTTGATGGAAAGTTGAAGGTCAAAGGAACACTTGCGATCGGGTCTACTTTAAGTGCAGATTACTCAAAGGTCAAGCCGGAGGGGATCACAGATGATAATGTGAGTTTTTCCTGGTCATTAAAGGACGGAGACCTTCTTACAGAGGTAGGAACTGACAAGACTTATAAAATCGATGAAAAAGATCTGGGTCTTCCGATCGTTCTGAAGATTACCGGAAAAGAAGAGACGGGAGTTAGTGGTGAGCTTACGGTGACGACCCAGGAGGTTTCCGAAACAGAGGAGGAAGCCAAAGCACTGGCAGAAAAGAAAAAGGAAGAAGCCAAAGCAGCAGGAGAAGATCCGGATGCGGAGGAAAGTGAAGCTTCGGCAGCTTCGGAGTCTTCAGAGAACACGCCGGATACAGAAGCTGGAACGTCAGAGGAGCCTGATAGTGCTCAGCCTGAGGAAACCATAGAGCCGGCAGAAGAAACGGAGTCTGCGGATGTGCAGGAGAATACAGATGTACAGGAACCTGCAGATACCCAGGAGCCTGCTGAAAACTCTGTTATAGAAGTAAACGGAGAACAGTCAGGGACTCAGAATGCCGATGAGGCAGATACATCCGGAGATAGTCAGACAGAGACACCGGATTCCGCAGATACAGCAGCAGACGCTTCCGAAAAAAATGAGGAACCGACATATTCGGCATCTGCATACACGGAAGATGGAAGTGGAATTCTGGATTTTGGTTCCGTGGAAGAGGGATATACGGAAATTCCGGAAGCACAGATGGTTACTATCACAAATAACGGAACCGGAGATCTTAATTTTAAAGAGATCGCCCCGGAGAATTTCATGGCTGCAGACATTAATGATGCGCCATTAAAGAGTGGTGAAAGTGTTACTGTGTGGGTAAAACCACGAGAAGGTCTGAAGGCTGGAGAATACAAAGATCTGATCACGTATCAGACAGAAGAAGGTGCCGATGTCTTCTTTGAAGCGGACTTTACAGTAAAAGAACCGGAAAATAAAAAAGCCGAAGATCATGAAAATAATGAGCAGACAGATCCCGGGGAAACATCGGACCCTGCAGCGGAAAAAATATACAAGCTAATTGCGGATCCGACAGAACTGCCTTTTGATGATCTGACTGCCGGTTATGAAAAGGTAGAAACAACAAGTACAGTCACGATCAAAAACGAAGGTACAGAAGCTGTGACGTTAGTACAGCCTGAGTCGAAGTTTTTTGATATTGCGCCGGTCAGTGAAGTGGAGAGTAGCGGAAATATCCAGTTGGCGCAGGGAGGAGAGCAGACCTTTACCGTACAGCCTAAGCTTGGACTCTCTGCAAAAGATGATCCATACGTGGAAGAGCTTGTATTTGCTTCTGATGAAAGCACGGAAGCATCTGCTACAGTGACGGCTTCGGTTATGGTAAAGACAGAAACACCAAAAACAGTTACTGCAACAGTGAAACCGGAAGGTCCTCTGAAGTTTGGAACACTGGAACAGGGCTATGAGACTGCGCCGGATGCACAGCCTGTAACCGTAGAGAATACAGGTACAGAGGCTATCCGGATCCAGCTTTCTGCTCCGGAGGATTATGAGGTGGGAGAGCCTTCTGCGGAAGTGCTCAATCCCGGAGATAAGGCGGCAACCTTTACCGTACAGCCCAAGACCGATCTTCAGGTCGGAGATCACAGCGATACGATTTCTGTGACAGATCAGAATACCGGAAACACACTGGCTGAAGTCCGGCTGGAATTTACAGTTTCGGAGCCGGAACCGGAACCCAATCCCGGTCTTTCGGTAACAGATAGTCTGGAGTTTGGAACCAAAGAGGAAGGCTATAAGGAACTTCCTGATGCGAAGAAAGTTACAGTTACCAACACCGGAAATACAAAGATCGTTCTGAAACAGCCTTCATCAAATGCATATACAATTGGTACACTTTCCGCCACAGAGCTGGAAGCAGGAGATAATGCAACCTTTAGCGTACAGCCGGTCAGCGGACTTTCACAGGGGGAATATCTGGAAGACATTGTGATCGCCAATGATGCAAATGTGGAAGCTTATGTAAATGTCCATTTCAGCGTTACAAAGAAAAAAACAGATAACGGTAAGAAGGCGAATAACCTTACAGGCATCAAAAAGCCATCCGATATCAAAGATCTACCCAATGGAACCCAGAAAACCCAGAAAGCCCTGAAGCTTCCGGGAACAGTAAAGATCACTACAACAAAGGGAGAGCAGAAGGCATCTGTTAAATGGGATGTTAAGGGATCTTCCTATGATCCGTCTTCTGCAGAACGTCAGATATTTAACGTAAAAGGTACCGTCATTCTTCCGGAGGGGGTTAAGAATCCCAACAAGATCAGTACAGTGATCGCAGTAAGTATTACAGTAAATGGATATCAGGGCACGGAAGCCGCTGCATCGGACAATAATATCACAGGCATTGATTCCAATGGCAAGTATGATACCAATACAAAGATCACCTTTACAGCATCTGGTGCAGGGATGGATAATACAAACCCGCGTAAGGGAGATACCAGATATCAGCCGAAGAGCTGGAAGATCACAGAGACCCGTACCTGGGATGGAGAGCCTTATACTGCAACATTCCGTGTCAGCAAGCCGGGAAAATATACTCTGAAAGTTACCTTTGGACAGCAGAAATACGACGGCTCCAGCTGGAAGGATACCGGTACACAGTCAGAAAGTACGGTTACTTTTACGGTATCACAGGCAGCAGTTCTTACTGCGACTCCGAGTCCGGCAGTGACACAGACAAATCAGAAATCTGCAGTGCAGACGGGAGACAGTACACCGATCATGACATTTGTGATCATTTTAATCGTGGCTGTGGTATGTATTGGAGGAATCCTTGTATATCGTAGAAAGAAAAAATAAGAACAGAATGTAGAAGATAGTTTTACAGCACCCTCCGTACAAAAAATGTACGGAGGGATTTTTTTGCACATAGAGATCCGTTTTACATGCTGTTACTAGCACTCTATAATGATGAGTGCTAAATTTTTCTTGACTTTTGTAAAAAGTCGTATTAGTATATATTTATTGAAAAAACAACAGGTTTCCGGCTCTGTCGGAACATCAGAAATAAAAATAAAAACAAAAGGAGAGTGACATATATGTCAGCAAAACATGGCAGTTTATCAATCAACAGTGAAAATATTTTTCCGATTATCAAGAAATGGTTATATTCCGACCATGATATTTTTGTAAGAGAGATGATCTCCAACGGATGCGATGCGATCACCAAACTGAGAAAGCTGGAAGTTATGGGAGATTATACATTTCCGGAAGGTTACAAACCGGCTGTAAATGTTATCGTTGATCCGGATCAGAAAACTTTGAAGTTTATCGATAACGGTATTGGTATGACAGCAGATGAAGTAGAGGAATATATCACACAGATCGCTTTTTCCGGTGCCACAGAGTTTCTTGAGAAATATAAGGATAAAACAACGGATGATCAGATGATCGGTCATTTCGGACTTGGATTTTATTCTGCATTTATGGTTGCAGATGAAGTTCATATTGATACTCTCTCTTACAAGGAGGGTTCCACACCGGTACATTGGACCTGTGACGGTGGTACGGAGTATGAGATGGCAGACGGAAACAAAACAGAACCGGGAACAGAGATCACTCTTTTCCTCAATGAGGAAAGCCTGGAGTTTGCCAATGAATATCGTATGAGAGAGGTTATCGAGAAATACTGTTCTTTCATGCCGGTAAATATCTATCTTTCCAAAGCAAATGCTGAACAGGAGTATGAAACCATCGATGAGGCAGATCTCCGTGAAGATGATGTGGTAGTTGAGCATATCCATGAGGATGCCAAGACAGAGGAAAAGGAGAATGATAAAGGCGAGAAAGAAGTTGTGGAAGTTTCTCCTGCCAAAGATAAAGTAAAGATCAATAAAAGGCCGGTATCTTTAAGCGATACACAGCCGCTCTGGATGAAACACCCAAATGAGTGCACGGATGAAGAGTATAAAGAATTTTACCGTAAGGTATTTATGGATTACAAGGAGCCGCTGTTCTGGATCCATCTGAACATGGACTATCCGTTCAATCTGAAGGGTATCCTGTATTTCCCGAAGATCAGGACAGAGTATGATTCCATTGAGGGAACCATCAAGCTTTATAATAATCAGGTATTTATTGCAGATAACATCAAAGAGGTGATCCCGGAATTCCTTCTTCTTCTGAAAGGTGTGATCGACTGCCCGGATCTTCCACTGAATGTTTCCCGTTCTGCACTGCAGAATGATGGTTTTGTGAAAAAGATTTCTGAATACATCACCAAGAAAGTAGCAGATAAGCTCACCGGAATGTGCAAGACAGACAGAGAGTCTTATGAGAAGTACTGGGATGATATCAGCCCGTTTATCAAATTTGGATGCATCAAGGATGCGAAATTTGGTGAGAAGATGAACGATTATATCCTCTTTAAGAATTTGGACGGCAAATATCTTACCCTGAAAGACTGCATTGAGGAAAATAAAAAAGAAGAAACAAAAGCAGCTGAAGAGGAGAAGACAGAGGAGAAAGCTTCTGAAGGATCCCAGAATGAGGAACCGGAAAAAACGGTGATCTATTATGTGACCGATGAGGTACAGCAGAGCCAGTACATTAATATGTTCCGTGAAGCGGGTAAAGATGCTGTACTGCTGAAGCATGTGATCGATTCACAGTTTATTTCCCATCTTGAACAGCAGGATCAGACGATCCAGTTCAAGAGAATTGATGCAGATCTGACAGAAGAGCTTCGTGAAGACGGAGAAGCGGATGAAGCAACAGTCAAGACACTTACTGAGGTGTTCCGTAAGAATCTTGGCAAGGATAAACTTGAAGTAAAAGTAGAGAAGCTGAAAAATGAGGGAACTGCAGCGATGATCACTCTTCCTGAGGAGAGTCGCCGTATGCAGGATATGATGAAAATGTACAATATGTACGGAATGGATCCGAATATGTTCGGTGGTCAGGAAGTACTTGTACTGAACGCAAATCATCCTCTTGTAAGATTTATAGCAGAAAATCAGGGATCAGAGTATGTTCCGGTGATCTGTGAACAGCTTTATGATCTTGCAATGATGAGCCATAAACAGCTTTCTCCTGAAGAAATGACAAAATTTGTAAAGAGAAGCAACGATATCCTTATGGTCCTTACAAAATAAAACGACATATAAAATGATTGAAAGGCTTTGCCCGTAATGGGGCGAAGCCTTTGCTTTTTTTATAACAATATATGTATCTTTAACACAATTATAGGAATTTTAAATAAAATAATAGACATTAAATAAAAATAACCTGTAAAATATGACTAAAAATTTAAATTAGTATCTAATATGTATAAAATAAATTTTCAGAAGAAAGCGAAAAATATAGATAACTGTCGTATTATACATAAGGGAGTGCTTTTAAAAAGAGAAAAAAATGAAATGGAGGAACAAATGTATGAAAAAGGTGTATGGATTGATCAGAAGACTTGGTGCAAATTCGAAATACAAAGGATATTTTTTCGTTGCGGAAGCGGTAAAGATTTCCATGGGGTATCAGTATAAACCATTGCGGATCACAAAGGACATTTATCCATGCCTGGCGCGGAAGTACAGATCAACACCTACCAATATTGAGCATGATATCAGAACAATGGTAAATGTGTGTTGGGAAGGAAATAAAAAACTGCTGGATGAGATTGCAGGATATCCTCTGGAATACAAGCCTACCAACAGTGAATTTATTGATATGCTTGCGTATTACCTGAGGGAAATAGAAGAAGAGAATTGATTACAGCCTTTCAAAAAGAATCTGATTCCTGGACAGAAAGCTCAGGATCATATCATCCCAGAGCTGCTCCGGGCGTTTATCCATAGAGAATGTTTTGAGAGAGGTTCCGGTAGTACAAAGAAGGCTGTTATTTTTAAATTGAAGATTTAAGAATAGTCCGTCAATCTGTTCGGAGGAAATTCCGAAATCTGTATTTCTCATTGCAGCTTCAACTCCACTCCGACTTAAATGCAGCACGATCCTGAAGCTTAAGGGCGTACGCTTACCGCGGATCACAGACCAGCAGAAAGGTCTGATGTCCTTCCAGAGAGAATGTGTCCGGCCGTGCTCTGTGAGTCTGTTCATGCTGTCTGTATCAAAAAAATCTTTCTGAAGCCTGCCATCAATGGTAAAAGTATTAAAAGTAGTCACAGTCGCTTCGGACAGACAGAATTTGTCAAATACTTCTCCTATAAAAAGTTTGTTTGTGAAATCCCGGATATCTGTGATCTTTAATGCAAGCATGCCGCACTTCCTTTCTTTTATGTGATCGCGTGTAGACATTATATCTCAGATAAAGAAAAAAGGACAGACTTTTTAAAAAACTCTTTTCAAATATCTGTTTATGTGATACGATAGATGTGGTATTGAATACTACATATAATGGAAAAGAGGACGATATAATTGAGCTATAAGATTGCGATAGATAGCTGTGGGGAGCTTTTAGATGAATGGAAAAATGACGGCAGGATTGAATCCATACCACTGACGCTGACGGTGGGCGGTGAGAATATTATAGATGATGAGAATTTCAATCAGAAAGATTTTTTAAAGAAGGTTGCGGCCTGCCCGGAATGCCCCAAGTCTGCATGCCCTTCTCCGGAACGCTATATGAAGGCATATGAGTGTGATGCGGAACACATTTATGCGGTGACGCTATCGGCAGAATTGAGTGGTTCCTATAACAGTGCGATTCTTGGAAAAAACCTGTTCCTGGAAGAGCAGCCGGAGAAAAAGGTTCATGTATTTAATTCCAAATCTGCATCCGGTGGTCAGAGTCTGATTGCCATGAAGATCGTGGAGTGTGAAGAAAAGGGACTTTCTTTTGAAGAAGTAGTAAGTGAAGTAGAGAAATATATTGAAGAGATGAACACATTTTTTGTGTTGGAGAATCTGGAAACTCTGCGCAAGAACGGACGTTTGGGCAGAGTGAAAGCTCTGGTGGCCAGTGCACTGAAGATCAAGCCGGTTATGGGAGCTACTCCGGAAGGAACGATCTGTCAGCTGGATCAGGCCAGAGGCATGAATAAAGCAATCGTAAAAATGGTGGATCACATTGGAGAGAAGGGGATCAACATCCCGGAAAAGACAGTTGCCATCACTCATTGCAACTGTCCGGAAAGAGCGAAGATGCTGGAGGAGGCTATCCGTGAGAAACTGCACCCAGCAAAGATCGTAGTTATGGATACTGCCGGTGTCAGCAGTATGTATGCCAACGATGGTGGCGTTATCGTAGCAGTCTGATCAGAGAAAATCTCCAGTTCAGAAAATTATCACATTTCTTCAGGGAGTTGCCGCTTTTCTTTTGAAAACAAGTGTGCTATAATGTACGAAGTACTGAAGCGGCAAAGGAGAAAGACAATGAGCCAGAAGAAAGTTGACAAATATAAAAACAACAAATACTCGCGAAACAGTGCCCTGAAGAAGGAACGCGCAGAATTTGTACTTGAGATGGCGGCATGGATCCTCATCGCGGTTCTGCTTGTAGGCTGGATCGGATATTCCGCATATGCCAAGATCCAGGCGAAGGAAGCCAGTGTGAAGGTGGATACTGTGATGGATACTTCTGCATTGACAGATTATATTTCCGGATTATCTTCAGACAGTGCGGAATAGAAAACACATATGAAATGATGGGTTCCCGGGATGTGTTGAAGCATCCCGGGGATTTTTATATACAGGATAAATACAATGCAATAAAAAACGGGTCTGCCATAAAGCAGCCCCGTTTTGACTTATACGTTTTTTATGGTTATAGAATTATAACTTTGTAACGTTAGCAGCCTGCATTCCGCGAGCGCCCTCTGTTAAGTCGTAGGATACAGCCTGTCCTTCTTCAAGAGATTTGAAGCCTTCACCGTTGATAGCGGAGAAGTGTACGAATACATCCTGTCCGTCCTCACCTGTGATAAAACCATAACCTTTTTCTGCGTTGAACCATTTTACAGTTCCCTTGTTCATTTTGTGTTACCTCCATAAAAATAAAAAAAATTAAAATAGCCTTCTGATGATAATAAAAAATCACCAGATTTTACAGACTATATTCATGTAAATATAATCTCTAAAAACTAGTGATTTTACATTAAATATTTTGCCATGCTCTGATTATATAACCCGTGTTTTGAAATGTCAAGGAGAAAATTCCAACAATTCCGGGGTGTAAAAAGAGGCGAAATTGCTTTGTAAAAAAAATCTTTATAAATAGAGAGATTTCGTGTATGATATAGGAGAATACAAGCGGATTGAAGGATCTGCTTTGAAAATACAGGATGAGAGGAGAACAGAAATGGGGATTCTGATTCGAGGAGGCCGGATCGTGGATGCGGCTACAGATACGGATAAAACAGGCGATATTTATCTGGAAGACGGAATCATTGCGGAAATAGGCCAGAAGCTGAAAAAGAAAGACGACGACCGTGTGATCGATGCGAAAGGAAAGCTGGTCATGCCGGGAATTATCGATCTTCATGTCCATTTTCGTGATCCGGGCCAGACACATAAGGAAGATATCAAGAGTGGTGCTGCTGCGGCAGCACGTGGTGGTGTGACAACTGTAGTTGCTATGCCAAATACAACTCCCACTATTGATAATCCGGACCGGGTAAAGTATGTACATAACAAGGCGGCGCAGGTTTCCGGTATTCATGTACTTCAGGCAGGTGCAGCCACCATGGGAGAAAAGGGGACTGAACTTGCAGATATTGCCGGAATGGTGAAAGCAGGGATCCCGGCAGTGTCCGAGGATGGAAAATCTGTGATGAATACAGCACTTTGTAAAGAAGCAATGAGGATCGCAGCAGAATGTGGCGTGCCGTTTTTTGACCATTGTGAAGATATCGATCTGCGTGGAGATGGATGCATGAATGAGGATGAGAACGCCAAAAGACTGGGGCTTCCCGGAATCTGCAATGCAGTGGAAGATACCATTACAGCCAGAGATATCATTCTGGCGCTGGAGACAGGAGTCCATCTTCATCTCTGCCACTGTTCCACTTATGGGGATGCTCAGATGATGAAGATCGTAAAAGAGAAAGGATACGACAATATCACAGCTGAAGTATGCCCGCACCATTTTATCCTTTCATCCGATGATATTAAAACAGATGACCCGAATTACAAGATGAATCCGCCGCTCCGTACACCGAAGGATGTGGAAGCGCTGAAACAGGGCCTGAAGGACGGTACCATCGAGGTGATCAGCACGGACCATGCACCGCACAGTGCACAGGAAAAAACAGGTTCTATGAAGAATGCACCATTTGGGATCGTAGGTCTGGAAACAAGCCTTCCGCTCACCTATACAGAGCTGGTGGAAAAAGATGTGATCACACTGAAACAGATGGTTGAGAAGATGTGCCTGAACCCGGCGAAAATCCTCGGGCTTGACAGAGGAACTCTCCAGAAAGGCCATCCGGCAGATGTGATCATCGTGGATACGGAGCAGGAGTATGCTATCGATAAAAATAAATTTGTTTCCAAAGGACATAACACACCGTTTGATGGCTGGAAAGTAAAGGGAAAAGTGCTTTATACCATCTGTGACGGAAAAATTGTATTTAAAAACCAGGAGGAGAAAGAATCATGATTAACAAACTGATCAGCAATATCCGCAAAACAAATGCACCAATCGTTGTAGGACTGGATCCTATGCTGAATTATATTCCGGAGCATATCCAGAAGAAGGCTTTTGCAGAGTTTGGAGAGACTCTGGAGGGCGCTGCAGAAGCAATCTGGCAGTATAACAAAGGGATCGTGGATGCGACCTGTGATCTGATCCCGGCAGTGAAACCACAGATCGCCATGTATGAGCAGTTTGGTATCCCGGGACTGATCGCATACAAGAAAACGGTTGAGTATTGTAAAGCCAAAGATCTGGTTGTGATCGGTGATATCAAAAGAGGTGATATCGGTTCCACATCTGCAGCATATGCAGTTGGTCACCTGGGACAGGTTCAGGTAGGCTCAAAAAAATATGCAGGTTTTGATGAGGATTTTGCAACGGTCAATCCATACCTTGGTTCTGATGGTGTGAAACCCTTTATGGATGTATGTAAGGAAGAGAAAAAGGGTATCTTTGTTCTGGTCAAAACTTCCAATCCATCAAGTGGTGAGTTCCAGGATCGTGTCATCGACGGTCGCCCGCTCTATGAGCTGGTAGGTGAGAAGGTTGCACAATGGGGCGATGAGCTTATGGGTGATGGATATAGTTATGTTGGTGCTGTTGTAGGTGCGACCTATCCGGAAATGGGAAAGGTATTAAGAAAGATCATGCCGAAGACATTTATCCTTGTTCCCGGATATGGTGCTCAGGGTGGAAAGGGCGCAGATCTTGTCCATTTCTTTAATGAGGACGGACTTGGTGCTATCGTAAACTCTTCCAGAGGAATCATCGCTGCATATAAGCAGGAGAAATATAAAGAGTTTGGCGCTGAAAATTACGCAGATGCTTCCAGAGCGGCAGTAAAAGATATGATCGCGGATATCAGCGGTGCGCTGGAGAACAGATAATACAGGAGGCATTTTATGAGTACATCAGAAAGTAAAAAAACAAAAAAGCCCTGTAAGATACTCAGCCAGGAATGTATTGGTACAGATATTTACAGTATGTGGCTGGATGCAGGTGAGATTGGAAAAAATGCAGTGCCGGGACAGTTTGTATCACTTTACAGCCGCAATGGCGGTAAGCTTCTGCCAAGACCCATCAGTCTCTGTGAGATCGATAAAGCAGAAGGAAAACTGAGACTGGTATATCGCGTTACAGGAAAAGGAACCGGTACGGAGGAATTTTCCAGACTTCATGCAGGGGTCCCCATTGAGACTATGGGACCTCTGGGAAATGGTTTTCCGCTGGATGCAGTAAAAGGCAAAAAAGTGTTTCTCATGGGTGGAGGAATCGGAATCCCGCCAATGCTGGAAACTGCTAAACAGCTGGACGCAGAAAAGATCATGGTTCTCGGATACAGAGATGAGCTGTTTTTAAATAAGGAATTTGAAGCTTATGGAGATGTCTATGTGGCAACAGAAGACGGCTCTGCAGGAACAAAGGGAAATGTTATGGATGCCATCCGTGAGAACGATCTTGAGGCAGATGCGATCTTTGCCTGCGGACCTGCCCCGATGCTCCGTGCCATCAAGGCATATGCCCTTGAAAAAGGAATTCCGTGCTGGATCTCCATGGAAGAGCGTATGGCCTGTGGCGTAGGCGCGTGTCTTGCCTGTGTGTGCAAATCCAAAGATGTGGATTCTCATTCTCATGTCCATAACAAGAGAGTATGTAAAGACGGACCTGTATTCCTGAGCACGGAGGTAGAGCTATGAGCAGAATGAATGTAAATCTTGCCGGCGTAGAACTTAAGAATCCGGTGATGACAGCGTCCGGAACATTTGGTTCCGGAGCGGAATACAGTGAATTTGTGGATCTGAACAGACTTGGCGCAGTTGTGACAAAAGGTGTGGCAAATGTACCGTGGCCGGGAAATCCTACACCGAGAGTGACAGAGACAGCATCCGGAATGCTCAATGCCATTGGTCTTCAGAATCCGGGGATTGATGTTTTCTGTGAAAGAGATATTCCGTTCCTTAAAAAATATGATACAAAGATCATCGTCAATGTCTGTGGAAAATCTGCAAAGGATTACTGTGAGGTTGTAGAACGCCTTGGAAATGAGCCTGTGGATATGCTGGAGATTAATGTTTCCTGCCCGAATGTCAAGGAAGGCGGAATTGCCTTCGGTCAGAATCCGAAAGCTCTTGAAGAGATCACAAAAGAAGTAAAGAAATATGCAAAACAGCCGGTGATCATGAAGCTGAGCCCAAATGTAACCGATATTACCGAGATGGCGAAAGCAGCAGAAGCTGGCGGCGCAGATGTTCTTTCTCTTATCAATACCCTGACAGGAATGAAGATCGATATCAACAGACGTACATTTGCACTGGCAAATAAAACTGGTGGAATGTCCGGTCCTGCAGTAAAACCGGTAGCTGTCCGTATGGTATATCAGGTGGCAAATGCAGTATCCCTTCCTATCATCGGTATGGGAGGAATCGCAACTGCTGAGGATGCCCTGGAATTTATTATGGCAGGTGCTACTGCAGTGTCTGTGGGAACTGCAAACTTTTTTAACCCTTATGCTACTGTGGAGATCGCAGATGGTATTCAGGCATTTCTTGAAAAACAGAAAGTGGAAGACATCAATGAGCTGATCGGAGTAGTGAAATAACGGAGGATTGCCGTATTTGCAATTCTGTTGTTCATATGTTAGAATTAACAGGATAAATAAAGGGATTTTACACTGGGATTGCAGCAGAGTGTGGATCCTGGGTTTGTCGTATATATGAAAAACATGGAGGATTAGATAAATGGAACAGTATAAGCAGGAATTTATTGAATTTATGATTGACTGTAATGTCCTGAAATTTGGAGATTTTACTACGAAATCAGGAAGAAAGACACCATTTTTTGTAAATACAGGATTTTACCGTACCGGTGCGCAGCTTCGCAAGCTGGGACAGTATTATGCAAAAGCGATAGAAAGCAAATTCGGACTGGATTTTGATGTGTTGTTTGGACCGGCATACAAAGGAATTCCGCTTTCTGTAGCAGCAACTATGGAGATCAGTGAAATGTACGGAAAGGATATCCGTTACTGTTCCAACCGTAAGGAAGTGAAAGACCACGGAGATAAAGGAATTCTTCTTGGCAGCCCGATCCAGGATGGGGATAAGGTAGTGATCATTGAGGATGTTACGACTGCAGGAACATCCATTAAAGAAACACTTCCGATCATCAAAGCGCAGGGAGATGTAAATCCGATAGGTCTTGTGGTTTCTGTTGACCGTATGGAACGCGGCCAGGGAACAAAGAGTGCGCTCAAAGAGATCGAGGAAACCTACGGCCTTCAGACTACAGCTATTGTAACTATGGCGGAGGTTGTTGAGCATCTCTACAACAAAGAATACAAAGGCCGTGTTGTGATCGATGATAAGCTGAAAGCTGCCATTGATGCATATTATGACCAGTACGGCGCAGAATAATATTGTTATAAAAGGTCATAAAAGAGCGGCGGATTCCGAAGGTCCGCTTTTACTGGGAGGACGCAGCCTTATGAATGAAAAAATTTATAAAACTATGGCGAGCAGCGGGGCGGGAAGCCTTGCACTCGGTATTGTCGTTCTGGTGACGGGACTTGTCACAGGAATTCTGATGATCGTGAACGGTGCGAGACTGCTCAGAAGAAAATCAGAGATATTAATCTAATATGATCTGAAAAGCCGCACGTTGTTCCGTGTGGCTTTTCGGACTATTTAAGCAGGGGAGAATATTGGAAAAAGGGACAAAACGCAGAGTAAAAAAACTCGGGACAGCTTTTTTTGTATTGTATGTTCTTGTTCTTGTGTATCTTCTGTTCTTTTCCGAAGGATACGGAAGAGTGGCGGATGCAGAAAGAGAATACCGTTACAATCTTGTTCCGTTTGTGGAGATCAGGCGTTTCTGGACTTATCGAAAAATAGTGGGTACATTTGCGCTTTTCACAAATGTTTTTGGAAATGTGCTGGGATTTGTGCCATACGGATTTATTCTTCCGGTAATAACCGGAAAAATGCGAAATGGCTTTTTTATCATATTATCCGGCTTTGTTATCAGCCTGACGATAGAAGTGATCCAGCTGCTTACAAAAGTTGGCTGCTTTGATGTGGATGATATGATATTGAATACTCTGGGCGCAGCGCTTGGATATGGGATTTATGCAGTCTGCGACAGGATTAGGAGAAAAATTAATGGCAAGAAGATATAGATATGCATTTGCAAAAAAAAGAGAAGCTTCCAAGGGAAAATGGTCTGTAGGACTTGCGGCGGCTTCCCTCGTGCTGTTTATCGCGGCAGTTGTGCTTGCACTCTTTTTTGATGGAAAGCTCGGGGGCCTGATCGGCGGAACCGGGCTTTTTGCCATGCTGCTTTCTGCATATGGCTTTACACTGGGGCTTTCCAGCTTTTCGGAAGAAAACCGGAAACACAGGACGAGCATGGTCGGGTCTATTTTGAACGGAGTGATCCTGGTTATCTGGCTGGGACTTTTTTTATCGGGGGTATAACAGATGGATAAAAAAGAACGCTTAAAAAAACAGCTGGACTTTATTATGGAGATAGATAAAGTCAAGAATATTTTCCGACAGACATATCTTGCAGACGGAAAGCGGAAAGAGAATGATGCGGAGCATTCCTGGCATCTGGCGTTGATGGCGGTGCTTTTAAAGGAATATTCCAATGAGGAAGTGGATCTTTCGAAGGTGATTCCTATGGTACTGGCGCATGATCTGGTAGAGATCGATGCAGGTGATACCTATGCATATGATGAAAAAGGAGCGACAACCAAGGAATACAGGGAGAAGCAGGCAGCAGAACGGATCTATGGACTATTGCCGGAAGATCAGGGACAGTGGTTAAAAGCATTATGGGAGGAGTTTGAGGCTTACGAAACCCCGGAGGCGAAATTTGCCCATGTGCTAGATAATTGTCAGCCATTGTTTCTAAATGATGCTTCCAACGGAAAAAGCTGGGAAGAGCATCAGGTGAAGAAAAGTCAGATTTATAAGAGAAACCGGAAAACAGGAGAGGGTTCTGAAGTGATCTGGGAATATATGAAAGAACTCGTTGACAAACACATTGCCCTGGGGCATGTGATCGATGATGAAAAAGATGGGAGATGAAGTCTTGGAAGAATGCATGAAAGAACGTTATGGACTTGCGAAGGAACGGATCCGTGAGATCATAACAGAAGAAACCGTAAAAAAACCGTTTGGAGATTTTTTCAGAAACAGGGCAAAGTTTCTTTCCATGGCAGCAGATGTGATGGATGAGAGCGCAGCAGAGCTTACGATGGAGGCGTTGAAAGAGAGAAATCATTGCTTTTATCAGGATATCCTCCCGGAAAATTATGAAAGCAGCTATGGAAATCCGGCGTATGCAGTACAGCAGATGGGAGAATATGGAAAAGCCTTCAGTTTTCTGTATGCAGAGATCGCAGGAACTGTAGCTTATGCTCATGAGAAAAGGCTGTGGGATATGACTGTATCCATGGAACTGTTTCTGGAAGTATATTCTGCATTTTGTGAGGAAGAACTTCCAGAGGCGGCAACAGTGGAGGGGATTCTCCGTTCCTATGTAAATGATTACTGCCAGGATATGATGGAGCAGAGGATACGGGAAGGTGTAGATCCGGAGCTTGACTTTGCAGCAGATATCATCATGAATTCGGATCTTTCGGATCTGAGATATCTGTATCGCTATGGCGAGTTTGTTTCAGAGAATGAAACAGGAGTTGCAGAGTTTCTGAACTCCCTTTCTCAGGAAGAGATTGATAAGATGGCTTCTACCTATACAGAAGGCTATCGGATCGGATTTATCACCGGACGGAAGGATATCACAAAAAAGAAAACAGTAAATATCCGATATAGTCTTGGTTTTGAACGGATGGTAAAAGCAGCGATCCTCCAGTTTGAAAAAATGGGTCTGAAGCCGGTGATCTATCGCCATGCAACGCATGTGGTAAATAAGAGAGGCGCCGTGAGAGTAGGCTATACAGGCGGCGTTGCCAATCCGCAGTACGATTACGATCATCGTCAGGACAGTGCATTGTTCCTGGATGGGGATTTTGTTCAGCGAAAACTTCGTGCTATGCAGACCTCCTATGAGAAGTACAGAGAACTGGCAGAAGTACATGGCGGTCCGGCCTGCATTGATACATTTGGAGAAAATCCTTTCTCTCCGATAAGTAAACCGGAAGCTTATGCATTAAGCGAGACACAGCAGAAGCTTCAGACAGAACTTGACAATGAATCCGGACAGATCGTAAACCGATACATCAAAGGTGATGAGAGAAGTTTTACGATCATTGCATATCCGGTTCCTGAGATTGGTGGAAATTATGAGGAAATTTTCCGTGAGATCGTAAAGATCAATACATTGGATTACCATCTCTATCAGGAAATCCAGCAGACGATCATCAATACCCTGGATACCTGTGAGTGGGTGGAAGTCAAAGGACGTGGAGACAATGAGACGGATCTTCTGATCCATCTTCATGAACTGACAGATCCGAAGAAACAGACGAATTTTGAGAACTGTGTGGCAGATGTGAACATTCCGGTGGGCGAAGTCTTTACATCTCCGCAGCTGGCAGGCACAGGCGGAATCCTTCATGTGAAAAAAGTATATCTGAACGGTCTTCAGTTCCGGGATCTGAAGCTGGTATTTGACTGCGGCCAGGTTATTGATTACACCTGCTCGAATTTTAAAACCGAAGAAGAGAACCGGAAATATATTGAAGATAATATCCTCCACCACCATCCGAAGATCCCCATGGGAGAGTTTGCCATCGGTACAAATACCACAGCTTATGTGGCGGCGCTGAAATACGGAATTGCGGATAAGCTTCCGATCCTGATCGCAGAAAAAATGGGACCGCATTTTGCTGTGGGCGATACCTGTTACAGCTGGGCAGAGGATACACCGGTATATAATCCGGATGGAAAAGAAATCATCGCCAGGGATAATGAGATTTCCGAGATGCGAAAGGATGACGTAAGCCTTGCTTATTATGGCTGTCATACAGATATTACGATACCTTATGATGAGCTTGGAAGTATCCGGGTGATCGATGATGAGGGAGAAATGCTTTCCATTATCGAAAACGGAAGGTTTGTTCTTCCGGGAACAGAGGAATTAAACCGTCCTTTTGAGAATCTTCCATTAAATAATAATATAAGTTAATTAGTAAATTTACAGTTTTTCCGATCGTATTGACAGAAAGTGAGAATATACGTAGAATAACCATAACAATAGTCAAAGGACACAGGCTAATATTCAGTTAGTGTACCATGAAAGGAGAACACAATGGCAAAAGTAGGAATTGTAATGGGTAGTGATTCAGATATGCCGGTTATGAGCAAAGCAGCAGATATCCTGGAGAAACTGGGGATTGATTATGAAATGAAGATCATTTCCGCACACAGAGAACCGGATGTATTTTTCGAGTATGCAAAGACAGCAGAAGAAAAAGGCTTCAAAGTTATCATCGCAGGCGCAGGAATGGCAGCTCATCTTCCGGGAATGTGCGCAGCGATCTTTCCGATGCCGGTGATCGGTATTCCGATGCATACAACCTCTCTGGGAGGAAGAGATTCCCTTTACTCAATCGTACAGATGCCAAGCGGTATCCCGGTTGCTACAGTAGCGATCAATGGTGGCGCCAATGCGGGACTTCTTGCTGCCAAGATCCTTGCAACTTCCGACGCAGAGCTTCTTTCCAGACTGAAAGCCTACAGTCAGGATCTGAAGGAGCAGGTTGAGAAGAAAGACGCAAGGCTTCAGGAAGTTGGATATAAAAATTACTAAATAAATCTTTTACCATAAAAATAAAAAGGTGTTGTCATAAGGAGGACATTATGGATTACAAGACTTCAGGCGTAGATATTGAGGCAGGATACAAATCAGTAGAGCTGATGAAAAAGCACATTGCCAAGACAATGAGACCGGAGGTACTTGGAGGAATCGGTGGATTCTCAGGTGCATTTTCCATGGAGAAATTCAAAGATATGGAAGAGCCTACTCTGGTTTCCGGAACAGACGGATGTGGAACCAAGGTTAAGGTAGCCATGGTTATGGACAAGCATGATACCATCGGAATCGATGCTGTAGCCATGTGTGTAAATGATATTGCATGTGCAGGCGGCGAGCCATTGTTTTTCCTGGACTACATTGCTTGCGGCAAAAATTATCCGGAAAAGATCGCAGAGATCGTAAAAGGTGTTGCAGAGGGCTGTGTACAGTCTGAGGCAGCTCTGATCGGTGGTGAGACAGCAGAGCATCCTGGACTTATGCCGGAAGATGAGTACGACCTTGCCGGATTTGCAGTAGGAGTCGTTGACAAAAAAGATCTTCTTACAGGAGAGGCCCTGAAACCAGGAGATGTCCTGATCGGTATGGCTTCCACAGGAGTTCACAGTAATGGATTTTCTCTTGTACGTAAAGTATTTGACATGACAAAAGAGTCTCTGGATACTTATTATGAAGAGCTTGGAACAACTCTGGGAGAGGCACTGATCGCACCGACCAGAATCTATGTAAAAGCGCTGAAGAGCATCCGAGAGTCTGGCGTGAAGATCCATGCATGCAGCCATATCACAGGTGGTGGATTTTATGAGAATATCCCGCGTATGCTGAAAGAGGGAACCAGAGCTGTTGTCAAAAAAGACAGCTATCCGGTACTTCCGATCTTCAAGCTCCTTGCTGAAAAAGGAAATATTGATGAGCATATGATGTATAATACATATAATATGGGTCTTGGAATGATCCTGGCAGTAGATCCTGCAGATGTTGACAAAACAATGGAAGCTATCCGCAAAACCGGCGATAAGCCATATGTGGTAGGATCCATTGAAGAGGGAGAAAAGGGAGTGACCTTATGTTAAAGATCGGTGTTCTTGTTTCCGGTGGGGGAACGAATCTTCAGGCGATCCTGGATGCTATTGATGCAGGAGAGATCACAAATGCAAAAGTGGATATTGTGATCAGTAATAATGCCTCCGCTTATGCTCTGGAAAGAGCCAGAAAGCATGATATAGAGGCGGTATGCATCGCACCGAAAGACTATCCGGACCGAGAAGCTTTCCATAAAGCATTACTGGCGAAGCTTCAGGAAAAAGAGGTGGATCTGATCGTTCTTGCAGGATATCTGGTTGCGATCCCTCCGATGATGGTGGAAGCGTATCCCAACAAGATCATCAATATCCATCCATCTCTGATCCCGTCTTTCTGCGGAAAAGGTTTTTATGGACTTAAGGTCCATGATGCAGTTCTTGCAAGAGGCGTGAAAGTAACAGGCGCTACGGTTCATTTCGTAGATGCCGGAACGGATACAGGTCCGATCATTCTTCAGAAAGCAGTAAAGGTAAAAGACGGAGATACATCCAAGGAGCTTCAGAGACGTGTAATGGAAAAAGCAGAGTGGAAGATCCTTCCGGAAGCAATCAATCTTATCGCCAATGACAAGATCACAGTGACAGATGGAATTGTTTCTTTAAAGTAATCAGCAGACAGATGAAACAAAGGAGTAAACAGATGAAAGTATTAATCGTAGGAAGCGGCGGAAGAGAACATGCAATTGCATGGAGTGTTGCAAAAAGCCCGAAAGTTGACAAGATCTATTGTGCACCTGGAAATGCAGGAATCGCAGAGTATGCGGAATGTGCAGATATCGGAGCAATGGAATTTGAAAAACTGGCAGCCTTTGCCAAAGAAAAAGAGATCGATCTTACTATCGTGGGAATGGATGATCCTCTTGTGGGAGGAATCGTAGATGTATTTGAGGCAGAGGGACTGCGTGTGTTCGGACCGCGCAAAAATGCTGCTATTCTGGAAGGCTCCAAGGCTTTTTCCAAGGATCTTATGAAAAAATACGACATTCCTACAGCTGCTTATGAGAATTTTGATGATCCGGAAAAAGCTCTGGAATATTTAAGAACCGAGGCAAAATTCCCGATCGTTTTGAAGGCAGATGGCCTTGCTCTTGGAAAAGGTGTTCTGATCTGCCAGGATCTTGCAGAGGCAGAAGCTGGCGTAAAAGAGATCATGGAAGACAAAAAATTCGGAAATGCCGGAAATACCATGGTAATTGAAGAATTTATGACTGGCCGTGAGGTTTCCGTACTTTCTTTTGTAGATGGAAAGACGATCCGTACCATGACATCTGCGCAGGATCACAAGCGTGCGAAGGATGGGGATCAGGGACTGAATACAGGCGGAATGGGAACATTTTCTCCAAGTCCGTTCTATACTCTGGAAGTAGATGAATTCTGTAAGAAATATGTTTATCAGAAAACAGTAGATGCCATGGCAGCAGAGGGACGTCCGTTTAAGGGAATCATTTTCTTCGGACTGATGCTTACTGCAGATGGCCCGAAGGTTCTGGAATATAATGCAAGATTTGGGGATCCGGAGGCACAGGTTGTTCTTCCGCGTATGGAGAATGATATCATTGAAGTAATGGAAGCCTGTGTAGACGGCAAACTTGATCAGATCGATCTGAAATTTGAGGACAATGCAGCAGTTTGTGTTGTTCTTGCAAGTGATGGATATCCGGTAAAATACGAAAAAGGTATCCCGATCCATGGATTTGAGAATTTTAAGGACAAAGACGGATACTACTGTTTCCATGCGGGAACCAAATTTAAAGATGGAGAGATCGTTACAAACGGTGGGCGTGTTCTTGGCATCACTGCCAAAGGAGAGACATTAAAAGAAGCCAGAAAGAATGCATATGCTGCTACAGAGTGGATCAGCTTTGCAAATAAGTATATGCGTCACGATATCGGAAAAGCTATCGACGAGGCTTAAGTTGGTCATTTTTCACAGGCACAGCTTGACGAAAACAGGGATTTCATTGTACAATAGTAACAACTATGAAACACAGTGAGTAGTTACGAACATGAAAAGCTGGATGCTGACAGGGCACAACAGGAACCAACCATTTTCCTTGATGAGGTGTCGCATCCAAGTGATGAGGCAGAGAGGACAGAAAAATGGGAATCAGTGTAGAAGAAGCAATCCATGAGCTCAGAAACAGAGAGGAAGTATTTGTTGCATATTCACAGGCAACCAGACTTCCATATGTGACCTGTGATGAAGAAACATTTAATGACCAGGCAAGGATTTTTGCCACAGAAGAAGAGATCAAAGAATATGGTAAACAGCTCCTTGAGGATAAGATCCTTCTTATGGGCATGAAATATGAGAAAAAAGACTATCCAAGACTGTATGGTACGCTGTACGCAATCGGAGTGAACAGTGTGATCTGGATCGACGGAGAAGAGAAGATCGAGATTGAGATCGGAAAGATCGCAAATCAGAGAGATATGAGTAAGATCGAGCCGTCAAAGAGACCGCTTCTGAACCCGTCTCTTGAACTTTCCGGAATCTATTTTATGCAGGAATTGCGTCGTCCGGTAAAACAGGAAGAGCATAAGAATATCCGTGAGTTGGAAGAAGAGCTGATAGCAAACCTGCGTAAGGCAGAATTCCTGATCGCGATCAATGCAGAGCAGGAAGAAGATGGAAAGCTCCATATTCCGTATCTGAAAAATAAAGAGGATAAGATCATGCAGCCTGTGTTTACAGATGTTATGGAATTTGAGAAATTTGGAAGAGGCAAGAATCTCCGTGTTGCGAAAGTGACTATAGACAAACTTCCGAGCCTGATGATTCCGCAGGCAAACGCTTATGTGGTAAATCCAATGGGATTTAATCTGGTTCTTAACAAAGAACAGATAGAGAAGATTGCAGGGATCAGTAAATAAAAACAAAAATCACAGCAGGCTGCCAGGATGAAACTGTGCAGCCTTTTGCTGTTGTAGAGGAGAGATTACCCTATGGTGATAGAAATCGATTTTAACAGTGATGAGGCAATCTATATGCAGATCACCAATCAGATCATAATGGGGATCGCTACATCAAGGCTTCATGAAGGGGATACTCTGCCTTCTGTACGGCAGCTTGCAAGCATTGCAGGAATCAATATGCATACTGTGAATAAGGCATATGCGCTGCTTCGTCAGGAAGGCTTTGTGACTATTGACAGGCGAAAGGGAGCGGTGATCTCCATAGATGCAGATAAGGTCAGAGCACTGGAAGAAATGAAACAGAATCTGACAGTAGCAATGGCATGGGGATGCTGTAAAAATGTAACAAGAGAAGAAGTCCATCAGCTGGTGGACGAGATTTTTGACGAGTATGACACAGACAGATAGGAGGAGACATCATGCAGGAACGATATACAAAACAGGCAGAGAATGTTCTTGCTCTGGCAAAAGAGGCAGCCAGCTCCTGCGGACATAGTTATATCGGCACGGAGCATCTGCTGGTCGGGCTTGTAGAAGAAAAGGAGGGCACAGCAGGAAGAGTTCTGGAGGAGTTTGGGATCCAGGCTGATAAAGCGATGGCTCTGATCGATAAACTGATCGCACCGCCGGGAAATACGGCTGTTTCACAGAAACCGGGATTCAGTCCGAGAACCAGAAGAGTTCTTGAGGGTGCATATGCAGAAGCAGAATCCATGCGTTTTGAGGAAGTCGGGACAGAACATATTCTGCTGGCAATGTTGAAAGAAACAGACTGTGTGGGTACCAGACTGCTGTACACAATGGGTGCAAATATCCAGAAGCTTTATGCGGCAGTGCTGACAGCTATGGGAATGGACAGCGATGCCATTGCGGAAGAATTCCAGGCTGTAAAAGCTTCAAAGGGAAGAAACAGCAGTGTAACACCAACTCTGGATCAGTATAGCCGAGATCTGACGGCTATGGCAGAAGAAGGTAAGCTGGATCCTGTAGTGGGAAGGGATAAAGAGATTGCCAGACTGATCCAGATCCTGAGCAGAAGAACAAAGAACAATCCCTGCCTGACTGGAGAGCCGGGAGTAGGAAAAACGGCTATCGTAGAGGGACTTGCACAGCGGATCGTCACAGGAATGGTACCGGATACTGTGAAGGATAAGCGGGTTGTAGTTCTGGATCTTTCCGGAATGGTCGCAGGAAGTAAATATCGCGGTGAGTTTGAAGAACGTATCCGAAATGTGATCGATGAGGTAAGCGAACAGCAGGGAATATTGCTCTTTATTGATGAGATCCATACGATCATCGGAGCAGGTGGAGCGGAAGGTGCACTGGATGCTTCCAATATCCTGAAACCGTCTCTTTCCCGTGGAGAGATCCAGCTGATCGGAGCAACGACACTGGAAGAATATCGGAAATACATTGAAAAGGATGCAGCGCTTGAACGGCGTTTTCAGCCTATCATCGTGGAAGAGCCTACAGAAGAGGAGGCTGTTGAAATCCTGAAGGGGCTGCGCCCATATTATGAAAAACATCATGATGTAGAGATTCTGGATGAGGCCCTTGAGGCGGCTGTAAAAATGTCCGTTCGTTATATCAATGACCGGTTTCTTCCGGATAAAGCCATTGACATTATTGATGAGGCAGCGTCGAAAGTACAACTGGCGGGATATCGTCCGTCTCCGAAAGCAGAAGCACTGGAAAGAGAGATCCACGATATTTTGAAACAAAAAGAACAGGCAGTCATAAATGCAGATCTTGAAGGTGCAAAAGCAGCACAGGCAAAGCAGAATGAGGCGGAAGCAGAATTGGAAAAGATCCGAAGAAAGGCGGAGCGGAAAAATCGGAAAAATCCACTTACAGTTGATGAAGAGGCAGTTGCCGGTATTGTGTCTGACTGGACAAAAATACCTGTACAGCGTCTGACAGAGGGGGAATCCCGTAGGCTTGCAAATTTGGAAAAGGTTCTGAAAAAACGTGTGATCGGACAGGATGAGGCAGTTTCTGCAGTTGCCCGTGCGGTAAAAAGGGGAAGAGTAGGATTAAAGGATCCCGCAAGGCCTATAGGTTCTTTCTTATTCCTGGGACCTACCGGAGTGGGAAAAACGGAGCTTTCCAAAGCGCTGGCGGAAGCTGTATTTGGAAGTGAGCAGGCAATGATCCGTGTAGATATGTCCGAATATATGGAAAAACATAGTGTTTCTAAAATGATCGGATCGCCGCCCGGATATGTAGGCTATGAAGAAGGTGGACAGCTCAGCGAAAAAGTGCGCAGAAATCCATACAGTGTCATTCTTTTTGACGAGATTGAAAAGGCTCATCCGGATGTGTTTAATATTCTTCTGCAGGTACTTGATGATGGTCATATTACAGATGCTCAAGGCAGAAAAGTGGATTTTAAGCAGACGATCATTATCATGACTTCTAACGCAGGTGCGCAGATGATCATGGAACCGAAACATCTTGGATTTATGTCCGGAGATACGGAAAAGCGTGATTATGAACGGATGAAGTCCGGAGTGATGGAAGAAGTGCGGCGGATGTTTAAGCCGGAATTTCTGAACCGGATCGATGAGATCATGGTATTCCATTCTCTGAATAAAGAAAATATCAGAAAGATCGTTACTATTCTTTTGAAAAACCTGGAAAAACGCTGTCAGGAACAGCTGGATATCATACTGAAAGTTACCGGAGCAGCTAAAGATCTTATCGCAGATGCAGGCTTTGACAGTAAATACGGTGCAAGACCGCTGCGTCGTGCGATCCAGACAAAGATTGAGGATGAGATGGCAACAGAAATCCTTGAAGGTCGGATCAAAGCCGGTGATACCGTACAGGTGAAGGTCAAAGACAAGAAAATCTACTTTGAAGTAAAAGATGCGGAGAAAGCGTAAGAATTTTATTACTTTCTATAGCCAAAAAAACAGAAATAAGTTATAATTAACAAAATTAAAACTATACAACGAAAGATTTCAGGAGGACATAAGATCATGGCAGTGGTACAGGAATTGATCCGCACAGAAGATAATGGGACTATCAGTTTTGGAGATTATGAATTAAATCAGAAATCCAAATTGTCGGATTATCAGTATCAGGGAGATATGTATAAAGTAAAAACATATAAGGAGATCACCAAACTTGAGCGTAATGGAATGTTCGTATATGAGTCTGTTCCGGGAACCAGTGTGTTCCATCTTCAGCAGGATGGAACAGCAATGAGTTTTGAGGTTCAGGGCTTTGAGGATTCTCAGATTACTGTTGAACTGGAAGCTGAGACAGAGTATCAGGTATTTATTGATGATGTAAGTACAGGTACAATGACCACAAACCTGGGCGGCAAGCTTTCTTTCAGTGTTGAACTGGATGCGAACACCAAAGCAGAAGTTAAAATTGTAAAATGCTAAAAAATAAAAAAACGGTTTATTTCTGTCAGGAATGCGGGTATGAATCAGCCAAGTGGATGGGGCAGTGCCCGGCATGCAAGGCATGGAATACTTTTGTGGAGGAAACGGTTTCTTCCAAAAAATCTTCCTCAGGGAGTATTAAAACTACACAAAAGAAAACGGAGCCTGTAGTTCTGAAAGATATCAGTCTTTCTTCAGATGAACGTCAGAGCTGTGGAATCGGTGAACTTGACAGGGTGCTGGGAGGCGGAATCGTCCCCGGCTCCCTTGTTTTGGTAGGTGGAGATCCTGGTATTGGCAAGTCTACATTGTTGTTGCAGGTGTGCAGAAATTTATCTTCACAGGGGATTTCTGTTTTGTATATTTCTGGTGAGGAGTCTCTCAGACAGATCAAGCTCCGGGCAGATCGGCTTGGAACGTTTAATGATAAACTGAAACTGCTCTGTGAGACGAATCTTGAAAATATCCGGGAGATCATTGAGCGGACGAAACCAGATGTAGCTGTTGTGGATTCTATCCAGACGATGTTTCATGAAGATATTTCGTCTGCACCGGGAAGTGTTTCTCAGGTGAGGGAATCTACCAATGTACTGATGCAGATCGCTAAGGGTATGGGAGTGTCCATTTTTATCGTGGGTCATGTGACCAAGGAGGGAAATGTGGCAGGTCCTCGTGTACTGGAACATATGGTAGATACTGTGCTTTACTTTGAGGGAGACAGGCATGCTTCTTACCGGATCCTGCGTGCGGTGAAAAATCGTTTTGGTTCTACCAATGAAATTGGTGTTTTTGAGATGCAGAATTCCGGACTTGAAGAAGTGAAGAATCCTTCCGAGTTCCTTTTGAATGGAAGACCGGAGAATGCTTCGGGGTCTGTTGTTGCATGTTCTATGGAGGGGACGAGACCGATTTTGGTGGAGATTCAGGCTCTGGTGTGTCAGAGTAATTTTGGAATTCCGAGAAGAACAGCAGTTGGTACGGATTTTAATCGTGTGAATCTTTTGATGGCGGTTCTGGAGAAGAAGGCGGGAGTTCATCTTGCTGCTTCGGATGCTTATGTGAATATTGCGGGTGGCATGAAGATGACAGAGCCGGCGATCGATCTGGGTATTTGTCTTGCTATTATTTCCAGTGCGAAGGAGATCGTGATCCCGGATTCTGTGATGGCGTTTGGTGAAATTGGTCTGAGTGGCGAGGTTCGTGCAGTGAGTATGGCCGGACAGCGTGTGCAGGAAGCGAAAAAGCTTGGGTTTGAGACGGTGATACTTCCTGAGGTGAACCGGACGGCTACAGAGAGTATTAAAGGAATTAAATTGGTTTATGTGGCTGGGATCCGGGATGCGATTTCTTTTATCAGAGGGTTGTGAGTTCCCGGCAGGTTATTTTGAATAGGATCATGTGGTCAGCCGCTGTATGGTTTGTACGGCGGCTGTGTTTGGGTTAATAGATAAAAAAACATAGATGATAGTAAGGGAAAGGCTGGTGTTGGTTATGGGTATTGGTAATATTGGAAATATTGGAAATATGATGAAGGTTATGAATGCATGGAATACATTTAAACAGAATCATCCGAAGTTTCCGGCATTTTGTAGTGCGATTTCCCGGCGTGGGATTCGTGAGGGGAGCATTCTTGAGGTGACGTATATTAGCCCTGAGGGTGAGAAGCTGACTACGAATATTAAAGTGCAGGCCAGCGATCTTGAGTTGCTGAGAGAACTTTCTGGTGGTAATTGAGTTGAGCAGATAGCGAATGTTGATTATATATTGTATAGGTCTGTTTGACGGGTGTTTTGGTTCCGGTGTCTGGCAGTGTTGGAACTGCCGGGTGCCGTTTTTTTTGTTGGGATGGAGAGGGACGCCAGAGGAAGGTGGCATCGCTCCGGGGAGTGGATGCAGGCGGGGGTGTTTTTGCGGTTTTGTGGGGTGGATGGAGAGGGACGCCAGAGAAAGGTGGCATCGGTCCGGGGGTGGATGCAGGCGGGGATGTTTTTGAGATTTTGAGAGGTGGATGTGGTTGAGGGACGCCAGAGGGAGGTGGCATCGCTCCGGGCAGGGACTCCGTCGGGGGATACTACTAGGGCTCCGTGAGACGGCTAAAAGCATTGCGGCAGGGCCAGAACTCGCCTTCGGCTCAGACAGCAGACCCTGCCGCAATAACGCCGTCTCCCGCAGCCCAAGTAGTAATCACCCCTCCTCCGCAGCAGCCCGGCCCGATGCCACCTTCCTCTGGCTGACGCTTCCAACCGACAGGAAAAAACATGCGGGGGATGGAAACGGACTGGGCGTCCTGTCCTGAAATGTCAGACCGGTACAGAATATTCCTATAAGTATCGAAGAATACAGAAACGGGATCGGCACAGCGTATCACTATAAATATCGAAGAATCCAGGAACTAGATCGGCACAGCGTACCACCATAAGTACCGAAGAATACAGGGACCAGATCGGCACAGCGTACCACCATAAGTACCGAAGAATCCCAGAACCAGATCGCAGATCGGCACAGCATACCACCATAAGTACCGAAGAATCCAGGAACCAGATCGGCACAACGTTCCACATCCAATACCGAAGCATACAGACAAAAGTCAACAACGCAGTACATACAACAACGCAGAACTCCTTCCGTGCCCAAGAGGGTGGGGGTGCAGGGGGAGGGCCTTCGGGCTACGGAACT
>OFMX01000117.1_pt1 | contig 77794 bp, 73 predicted proteins | sample 1541901 | NCBI WGS metagenome assembly OFMX01 (sample SAMN04209222, study PRJEB22552) | human gut metagenome | biome: gut; material: feces | host: Homo sapiens | place: USA: Oklahoma | reverse complement strand
AGATACTCACTTAATCAGAGGAACATCTTTGTTGCACTTGACTTGACAATTAGGGCAAAAAATAGTTTTAATTATTAACCTAGGTTAGCCGTATTCTACTCCTAACCAATGAATGAGTCAATTATTTTGTCTCTGTTTAGTTATAAAAAAAGTGAAAGCCTAGGCCTCCACTTTTTATGATTAGTCTACGTTAACGTATTCTTTTGAAAGTTCAAGAACTTCTTCCATTGTTGAACATTCAGTAAGCGCACGGTTAGCATATTCTTCCATTTTAGCTGTGTCAAGTTTCTTCATCAAGCTACGTGTACGAAGAACAGATGTCGCTGACATTGAGAACTCATCCAAGCCCATTCCGACAAGAAGTGGAACAGCAGTTTGGTCACCGGCCATTTCACCACACATACCAGCCCATTTACCTTCAGCGTGAGCCGCTTTGATAACATTGTTAATCAAACGAAGGATTGATGGGTTATATGGTTGGTAAAGGTATGAAACTTGTTCGTTCATACGGTCAGCAGCCATAGTGTATTGGATAAGGTCGTTTGTACCAATTGAGAAGAAATCAACTTCTTTAGCAAATTGGTCAGCAAGCATAGCTGCAGCAGGGATTTCAATCATGATACCTACTTCGATATCGTCTGCAACGGCAACACCTTCAGCAACCAATTTAGCTTTTTCTTCTTCAAGAATACCTTTAGCAGTACGGAACTCAGTCAACAAAGCAACCATTGGGAACATGATACGCAATTTACCGTGAACAGATGCACGAAGCAAGGCACGCAATTGTGTACGGAACATTTGGTTACCAGTTTCAGAGATAGAAATACGCAAAGCACGGTAACCCAAGAATGGGTTCATTTCTTTAGGAAGATCGAAGTAAGGGAGTTCTTTATCCCCACCGATATCCATTGTACGAACGACAACAGGTTTACCGTTCATACCTTCAAGAACTGCTTTGTATGCTTCATATTGGTCATCTTCAGTTGGGAAGTCTTGAGAATCCATATACAAGAATTCCGTACGATAAAGACCAACTGCTTCTGCACCGTTATCATTTACACCTTCAACGTCTTTAGGTGTACCGATGTTAGCAGCCAATTCGAAATGTTTTCCATCAGCAGTAACTGTTTGAGCATCTTTAAGGAGAGCCCATTCAGCTTTTTGTTTAGCGTAAGCTTCACCAGCTGCTTTAAACTCAGCAATTTGCTCTTCAGTTGGGTTGATAACAACTTCACCAGTAATACCTGAAACCGCCAAAATGTCGCCATCTTTGACAAGTTCTGTGATGTTATTTGTACCAAGAACGGCTGCGATTTCAAGTGTACGAGCCATGATTGCAGAGTGACTTGTACGTCCACCGATATTAGTAACAAAAGCTTTTACGTACTTTTTGTTCAACTGAGCTGTATCAGATGGTGTCAAGTCATGAGCAACAACGATTGATTCTTCGTTGATTGTTGCTGGGTTAGGCAATTTTTTACCAAGCAAGTTAGCAAGCACACGTTTTGTAACGTCACGAATATCCGCTGCACGTTCTTGCATGTATGGGTTGTCTTCCATACCTTCAAAAATAGCGATAAACATGTCTGTTACTTCTGTCAAAGCAGCTTCAGCATTAACTTGTTTAGCACGGATAGTTTCTTTAATTTGACCAGTCATTTCTGGGTCAGCAAGAACCATCAAGTGAGCATCAAAAACGGCTGCCGCTTCTTCACCAAGGCTTTCAACTGCTTTTTCACGGATAACAGAAAGCTCGTCTTGTGACGCCGCTAGAGCAGCATCTAGACGAGCCTCTTCTGCACTTGTATCTTCAACTGTTACAGTTTCAAATGACAAGTCCGGTTGAACAAGCAGATATGCCTTAGCAACTGCAACACCATCAGATGCTGCGATTCCTTTAAGCATTTCTGTCATATTCTTATGCCAATCCTTCTTTTGTCATTGTTTCTGCGATTGCTACGATTGCGTCATCAGCATCAGCACCTTCTGCAGAGATAGTTACGTCAGCACCTTGACCAACACCAAGGCTCATAACACCCATGATAGATTTAAGGTTAACTGCTTTACCTTTGTAGTCAAGAGTGATATCTGAAGCAAATTTGCTAGCTGTTTGAACAAGCAAAGTAGCTGGACGTGCGTGGATACCTGTTTCTGCAACAATGTGGAAATCTTTAGAAGCCATAATGGATTCTCCTTCTTCATTTGGAATATTTGAGTTATCAATGATAACCCTTACAATTTAGAATTATAACATAGCTAATTGAGATTATCAAGGTTAAAACGTACTTTCTACAAGTTTTTCGAAAGCTTGTCTCTCATTTTACTGGTCATTTTCATTTTTCAAAACATAAGCAAATACTAGTCTCTAGTTATTTACAACATTTTCAGAAAATTTCTTTCATGGTTTTTTCAATCGTTAATTTTCATTTTCGAGCAAAAACAATCACATAATTGAAAGAATTTGATTGCTAAAGGCACTCGTTGAATAAGCTTGTTTCCCAAATGCTAAGTCAGCTGTAAAGATATCAGCTTTAAATGTCTTCTCAATAGCACTTGTAATCAGTTGAGCTGCCTCAGTCCAACCAATATAATCTAGAAGCATGCAGCCAGATAATAAAACTGAGCAAGGATTAGCCTTATCTTGATCTGCAATATCCGGAGCTGTTCCATGTGTTGCTTCAAAAATAGCATGGCCTGTTTGATAGTTAATGTTGGCTCCAGGGGAGATGCCGATACCACCAACTTGTGCAGCCAAGGCATCACTGGCATAATCACCATTCAAGTTGGTTAAGGCAACAACATCAAATTTTTCTGGATTTAAAAGAATCTGTTGGAGAAAGTTATCAGCGATTATATCATTAATCTCTAAACGACCAGCCAGCAATTCTTCTTTATAGTCTTCCTGAGCTACTTCATAACCCCATTTACGGAAGCCACCTTCTGTGAATTTTTGAATATTCCCTTTATGAACCAATGTCACTTTCTTTAGATTGTTCTTGAGAGCATAGTCGATAGCAGAGCGAATGAGACGTTTACTTCCTTCTATTGAAATTGGCTTAATTCCGATACTACTTGACTCTGGGAAGCGAATTTTATTAACATTCATTTCTGTCTGGAGAAACTCAATCACGCGCTTGACATCTGCCGTTCCTGCTTCCCATTCAATCCCAGCATAAATATCTTCGGTATTTTCACGGAAGATAGTAATATTTGTTTTTTCTGGTTCCTTAAGTGGACTTGCTACTCCGTCAAAGTAACGAACAGGTCTAACACAAGCGTAGAGATCAAGTTCTTGACGTAATGCTACATTTAATGAACGGATACCACCACCTACTGGCGTCTCAAGCGGTCCCTTAATAGCTACTAAACTTTCTCGAATAGCTTCCAAAGTTTCTTTCGGCAACCATTCACCTGTTTTGTCATAAGCCTTCTTACCGGCTAGAAGCTCTTGCCATTCAATATGACGCTTTCCTTCATAGGCTACTTCTACTGCTTTATCAAAGATTGCTTGGGCATTCTTCCAGATATCATGTCCAACACCATCGCCTTCAATAAAAGGGATAATTGGACGATCAGAAACTTGAAGCTGTCCATTTTTCATTACGATTTTTTCTGCCATATAGCTTTCCTCCCTAGCGTTTTTCTAAAGGAATATACGTCATATTTTCTTGTCCGATGTATTGTGAGCGTGGACGAATCAATTTGTTATTTTTTTGTTGCTCTTGAATATGAGCAATCCAGCCGGCAACACGACTCATAGCAAAGATAAGTGTGAAGATATCGCTGTCAATTCCTAGAGTATGATATACAGTGGCTGAATAGAAGTCCACATTGGGAATCAATCCCTTCTTTTCTTTCATGAATTCTTCAATTTCTTGAGACATGTTAAAGAATTCTTCATTCTCAGTACCCTCTGTCAACTTTTTAGCCATATCTCTTAAGAAAATTTCACGAGGGTCCTGTTTCTTGTATACACGGTGTCCAAATCCCATGATTTTCTCTTTAGAGTCAAGTTTTTCCTGCAAGTAAGCATTAACATCACCAGATTCACGGATTTCTTTAAGCATATCAAAGACGCGTTCATTAGCTCCACCATGCAAGGGACCTTTTAGAGCACCAATAGCTGTTGTGACACAAGAATAGATATCTGTCAGAGTCGAGGCACAAACACGCGCTGCAAAAGTTGAGGCATTCAACTCATGATCAGCATGAAGAATTAAAGCCTTATTCATAGCTTCAATTTCAATTTCAGAAGGTTCAACACCATTCAGCATGTAGAGAAAATTAGCCGCAAAACCTAAATCTTCTCTTGGTTTGAGGGGCATTTTACCAGTACGTAAGCGTGCAAAAGTCGTAATAATTGTAGGCAATTTAGCCATCAATTCAATACTTTGCTGATAAATTGCCTCCATGGATCTTTCCTCGGCGTCCACATTGTAAACCCCAAGAAGGGAGACTGTTGAACGTAAAACACTCATTGGGTGCAAATGGGGACGAGATTGGATAAGAATGCATTGCTCAACAGCATCAGAAATATCATAGTTCTTACGCAACTCAGCTTCAAAATACTTGAGTTCCATTTGCGTAGGAAGATGACCATTCCACAAGAGATAAATCACTTCCTCAAAAGACGCTTTATTATCCATAAACTCGGAAATATCATATCCCGAATACGATAAATGATCATCAATAATAGATGAAATCCTAGTATTACAGGCAATCATGTCCTTAAGTCCATTAATTTCAACTGTTGTCATATTAGGCTCCCTTCAATTTTTTTCTTACAACCATTGGCAAGATACCACCATTTTTATAGTAGCGAATATCAGCATCTGCATCAAAGCGTACCAAAGCTTTAAAAGTTTTGGTTTGTTCAGGTGTTGAAGCTGTAACGGTGATAACATCATGGACACCTGGATTTTCTGAAAGGTCAAAGCTAAAGGTCTCATGTCCTGTCAATCCAAGACTTTCAGCATTTTCTCCTTCCATAAATTGGACTGGTAAAATCCCCATCATAACGAGATTTGAACGGTGAATACGCTCAAAACTCTCAGCAAGCACTACTTTTACACCAAGAAGATTAGCACCTTTAGCCGCCCAGTCACGACTTGAGCCCATACCATAATCCTTACCGGCAATTACAAGCGTATCTTGATTAGCTTCTTTATATTTCATAGCAGCATCGTATATAGGTAGAATGTCACCATCATATTTAGTATATCCACCAATTTTTCCATCTGCTAACTCATTCTTGATACGAATATTAGCAAAGGTTCCTCGCATCATGACTTCGTGATTTCCACGACGGCTACCATAAGAATTGAATTCTTGATAATCAACACCATTCTCAGTCAAATAACGAGCTGCTGGACTATTTCTGGCAATATTGCCTGCTGGAGAAATATGGTCTGTTGTTACCGTATCTCCGAATTTAGCCAAAACCTTCAAATCTTTCAATGGTTCAATGCTCAAATCATCTCCTAAAGCATCAAAATAAGGTGGGTTTTGAATATAGGTAGAGTTTTGATTCCATTTATAATTTTGACTTTGTTCAGTAGGAATGGCATTCCACTTCTCGCTATCAGAAAAGACATTAGCATATTCATCTTGGAAAAGTTGACGAGTGACGTATTTATCAACATAAGTCTCAATTTCTTCACGAGATGGCATAACATCCTCTAAATAAACAGCTTGACCATTGTCGTCAAAACCTAAAGGTTCAGTTGTCAAATCAATATTCGTGTTACCAGCTAAGGCATAAGCAACAACCAATGGTGGGCTAGCCAAGAAATTCGCTTTAACAAGTGGATTAATACGCCCTTCAAAATTACGATTTCCTGACAAAACAGCACTCGCTAATAAATCAGTGTCTACAATAGCCTTAGCCACCTCAGGACGTAAGTCTCCTGAGTTCCCAATACAGGTTGTGCAACCGTAACCTACCAAGTTAAAGCCAAGCTTATCTAGATAGGTTTGCAAGCCTGAAGCTTTGAGATAACCAGTAACAACCTTAGAACCTGGTGCCAAAGATGTCTTCACTGTTGGAGATACTTTTAATCCTTTCTCAACCGCTTTTTTAGCTAAAAGACCGGCTGCCATAAGAACGTAAGGATTTGAAGTATTGGTACATGATGTGATAGCTGCAATGGCCACATGACCTGTTTGAATTGTTTCTGAATGATCCTCAAAGTCAACGTTTGCAGTTTTTGCTAGCTCTTCCTTATCCAAACCAAAACCACGGACACCAGCTTCTCGTACCACTGCATCTTGAAATTCTTGCTTAGCATCTGATAAGAGAATCAAATCCTGTGGACGTTTAGGACCTGAGATAGAAGGTTTAATGGATGACAAATCAATTTCAACAATCTTAGTATACTTGGCTTCTTTACTTGGATCATAGAAAAGATGATTGGCTTTTGTATAGGCTTCAGTGACTTGGATGTGTTCCTCATCACGGTTAGTTAAACGCATGTAGTTAAGAGTCTCGTCATCAATAGGAAAATAACCACAGGTCGCTCCATATTCTGGTGCCATATTAGCGACTGTAGCACGGTCAGCTAGAGACAAACTCTTCAAGCCAGGTCCAAAGTACTCAACAAATTTACCAACCACATTTTCAGAACGAAGTACCTGAGTAATCTTGAGAGCCAAATCTGTTGCTGTAGCAATTTTAGGCAACTCTCCCGTCAGATGTACACCAATGACCTCTGGAATTGGGAAATAAGATGCTTCACCGAGCATAGCTGCTTCAGCTTCAATACCGCCAACACCCCAACCAAGAACGCCAATACCATTAATCATAGTTGTATGACTATCAGTACCAAACATAGAGTCAGGATATAGGAGCCCATCATTTTCAATAATAACATCACTCAAAAATTCAATATTAACCTGATGAATAATCCCTGTAGCTGGTGGAACAGCACGGTAATTTTCAAAAGACTGTTCGGCCCACTTTAGAAATTCATAGCGCTCGTTATTACGTTTAAACTCTAGATTAATGTTATCTTCAAGAGCAGTATCACATCCGTATGAATCCACTTGGACAGAGTGGTCAATAACCAAATCCACTGGAATCTCAGGGTTAATAAATTCGGCTTTACCACCATTAGCCACTATAGCATCACGCATTGAAGCTAAATCAACAACAACAGGAACTCCTGTAAAATCTTGTAAGATAACACGACTTGGTTTAAAAGGCACTTCGGAAACTGTCGGAAAATTCGGAAATTTCATCAGGTCAGAAATGTGAGATTCCTTAACATCGACGCCATCTTTTTTTCGGAGGAGACTTTCAAGTAGTATTCGAATGGTATAAGGTAGTTCTCCGACCTTAACATCATGAGATTTTGCTGCTTTTTCGAGATCATAGAAAGAGAATGTCTTACCATTTACAGTTAGATTTGAACAGTATTCTTGCATACTTGAACCTCCATTAGTTAAAAATTTTCTTTATTCTACACTGTTTTTTTTGAAAAAACAAATAGAATTGGCATTTTGATGTTATATTATATAACATGCATAGTTAGATATTTCTTTTTTCGTCATTTCCATATACAAATCCTATTTAATTTAGGAAACTTAAAAAAGCCTTTAAAACACAAGATATAGGGTTGTGTTTCAATACTAAACACAAAATATTGTATTTCCTTGAGATATTTAGCTTGATTTTTCCCAATATTTTGGGTATTCTATTAGAGTCGAAAAAGTGGCTCTTGGCCACTTAAAATCTTTTTATAAAGGAGTATTTGCAATGGCAAAGATTACATTGTTTTCTAAAAACAACTGCATGCAGTGCAAAATGACTAAAAAATTCTTGGAAAAGGAAGGTGCTGATTTCGAAGAAATCAACATTGATGAACAGCCAGAAAAAATCGATTACGTTAAAAGCCTCGGTTTCACTGCTGCTCCAGTTATTGAAGCCGGCGATATCATCTTTTCAGGTTTTCAACCGGCTAAACTTAAAGAAATCCTTTAATTATCAAGTTTTTATATAGAAAGGAACTTGTTTGCTTAGTTTAATGTTTCAACCTTAATATACTATTAAACTGAGCCTGGTATCTGTATTATGTCTTTAAAAAATCTTGGCGATGTCTCATACTTCCGCCTCAATAACGAAATTAACCGTCCTGTTAACGGTCAAATTCCTTTGCATAAGGACAAAGAAGCGCTTCGTGCCTTCTTCCTTGAAAACGTTAAGCCAAATTCAATGGCATTCAACAGCATCACAGATAAAATTAATTATTTGATTGAGAACGATTATATTGAGTCTGAATTCATCGGTAAATACGAACCTGCTTTCATCGAAAAATTGTCTGCAGAAATTCATTCTCAAAAATTCCGCTTCCAATCTTTCATGGCAGCCTACAAGTTCTACCAACAATATGCCCTCAAAACAAACGATGGCGAGTCTTACCTCGAAAGTATTGAAGATCGTGTTCTATTCAACGCCCTTTACTTTGCTGATGGTGATGAAAACCTAGCTAGTGACCTTGCCAACGAAATGATTCACCAACGTTACCAACCTGCTACTCCTTCATTTTTAAATGCTGGACGTAGTCGTCGTGGTGAACTCGTGTCATGTTTCCTTATTCAAGTAACAGATGACATGAATTCTATCGGACGTTCTATCAACTCTGCCCTCCAGTTATCACGTATTGGTGGTGGGGTAGGTATTAGCCTGTCTAACCTTCGTGAAGCTGGTGCTCCTATCAAAGGATATGCTGGGGCAGCCTCTGGTGTCGTGCCTGTTATGAAGCTTTTTGAAGATAGCTTCTCTTACTCAAATCAACTTGGTCAACGTCAAGGTGCTGGTGTTGTTTATTTGGATGTTTTCCACCCAGACATCCTTGCCTTCCTTTCTACTAAGAAAGAGAATGCTGATGAGAAGGTGCGTGTTAAGACACTGTCACTTGGTGTTACAGTTCCAGATAAATTCTACGAGTTGGCACGTAATAATGAAGATATGTACCTCTTCAGCCCTTACTCAGTCGAAAAAGAGTACGGTAAACCATATAACTACATTGATATTACAGCTATGTACGATGAGTTGGTTGCCAATCCAAATATCACAAAAACCAAGATTAATGCCCGTGAGCTAGAAACTGAAATTTCTAAACTCCAACAAGAATCAGGTTATCCATATATCGTCAATGTTGATACAGCCAATCGACACAATCCAATCGATGGTAAGATTATCATGTCCAACCTCTGTTCTGAAATTCTTCAAGTTCAAACACCAAGTGAACTTAACGATGCACAAGAGTTTGTTAAACTCGGTACAGACATTTCATGTAACCTTGGATCAACTAATATCCTTAACATGATGACTTCACCTGACTTTGGTCGTTCGATTAGAGCAATGACACGTGCGCTTACCTTTGTTACAGATAGCTCAAGTATTGATGCTGTACCATCTATCAAAAATGGTAACCAACAAGCTCATACCTTTGGTTTGGGAGCTATGGGGCTTCACTCTTACCTCGCTAAACACCATATCGAGTATGGTAGCCCTGAATCTGTTGAATTCACTAATATCTACTTCATGCTAATGAACTACTGGACTTTAGTTGAATCTAACAACATTGCCCGTGAACGTCAAGAAACCTTTGTCAGTTTTGAAAAATCAAAATATGCTGATGGTTCTTACTTTGACAAATACGTTACAGGCCAATACGTTCCTAAATCTGACCGTATCAAAGAACTTTTCGATGGCCACTTCATCCCACAAGCCAAAGATTGGGAAGAACTCCGTGAACTCGTTAAGAAAGATGGACTCTACCATCAAAACCGTTTAGCTGTTGCGCCAAATGGCTCAATCTCTTACATTAACGACTGTTCGGCTTCTATCCATCCAATCACACAACGTATTGAAGAACGTCAAGAAAAGAAAATCGGAAAAATCTATTATCCAGCCAACGGTCTTTCAACAGACACAATTCCTTTCTATACCTCAGCCTACGACATGGACATGCGTAAAGTTATCGACGTTTATGCCGCTGCGACTGAACACGTTGATCAAGGTTTGTCATTAACCCTGTTCTTGCGTAGTGAGTTACCAAAAGAAATTTACGAATGGAAAACAGAAAATAAACAAACGACTCGTGACCTTTCTATCCTTCGTAACTACGCCTTTAACAAGGGAATTAAATCAATCTACTACATCCGTACTTATACAGATGACGGTGAAGAGGTTGGTTCTAACCAATGTGAAAGCTGTGTCATCTAAGATGGTGATTTAACGATAACAACCTCACTACCCTTATTTACAAAATGCATTAAAAGGTCGGTTCGCCGACTTTTTTAATAGATCAACTCAAAAAACTATATCATGATTTTGAATTATGATAAAATAGTAACGATATCAATAAAGAAAGAGGTTTCTAATGGAAACTTACTACAAAGCCATTAACTGGAATGAAATCGAAGATGCGATTGATAAATCTACTTGGGAAAAATTGACGGAACAATTTTGGCTAGATACACGTATCCCACTTTCAAATGACCTTGATGACTGGCGTAAACTTTCAGCTGAAGAAAAGGATTTGGTTGGAAAAGTTTTCGGTGGTTTAACCTTGCTAGATACCATGCAATCTCAAACTGGTGTTGAAGCCATTCGTGCAGACGTCCGTACACCTCATGAAGAAGCTGTATTGAACAACATTCAGTTCATGGAATCTGTTCACGCGAAATCTTACTCTTCAATCTTCTCAACTTTGAATACTAAATCTGAAATTGAAGAAATTTTCGAGTGGACTAACAGTAACGAATACCTCCAAACCAAGGCGAAAATCATTAACGATATCTATGAAAATGGAACGCCTCTTCAGAAAAAGGTTGCTTCAACATATCTTGAAACATTCCTTTTCTATTCAGGGTTCTTCACTCCACTCTATTATCTTGGTAATAACAAGCTGGCTAATGTCGCTGAAATCATTAAGCTCATTATCCGTGACGAATCTGTTCACGGAACTTATATTGGCTATAAATTCCAACTAGGGTTCAACGAATTACCTGAAGAAGAGCAAGAAAGTTTCCGTGAATGGATGTATGATCTCCTCTACCAATTGTATGAAAATGAAGAGCTCTACACTAAATCTCTTTATGATGGTGTTGGATGGACTGAGGAAGTCATGACTTTCCTACGTTATAACGCCAACAAGGCTCTCATGAACCTGGGACAAGATCCACTCTTCCCAGATAGTGCGAACGATGTTAACCCAATCGTTATGAATGGTATTTCTACAGGAACATCTAACCACGACTTCTTCTCTCAAGTTGGTAATGGTTACCTTCTAGGTACTGTTGAAGCCATGCAAGATGATGATTATAACTACGGACTATAAGAAAAAACTAGCTGAGCTAGTTTTTTTATTGTGTTCAATACTATATTCGAAAAACAAATAGAAAAAGAGTTCAAATTGAACTCTTTTTATTTTATTTTGCTTTTACTTCAAAACCTTCTGCGACACCTTCTGCAAAGTTTTCTTCAACAATGCTAGCACAATGATCACAGATAGTCGCATTGTAGCTACGTTCTTTGGTAGTTGGATCGATACGACGGCAACGATCACAGACATCTCCTTCAGCACGTTCTACTGTGAATGCTACACCTTCAAAGCTTACAGCAGACTCAGGAGCATCTCCTTCAGCAATAGTCAATGCTGAAACGATCAAAAGTTGAGCAAGGTTAGTATTCAAACCTTCAAGAAGTTCTTTGACTTCAGCATTAGGATAGATTGTCAAATGAGCTTCAAGCGATTTACCGATAACTTTTTCGTTACGCGCTTCTTCCAAAGCTTTTTGAGCTTGGCCACGGAAATCCATGAAGGCATTCCAATTTTCAAGAAGTGCATCTTGACCAGCGAAATCTTCTGCTTCTGGCAACTCTGACAATTGAACATAGTCTTCTGTTTCAAATTCAAGATATGACCAAATTTCTTCTGCAGTGTGAGGAAGAATTGGAGTCAATAGTTTTGTAATCTTGACAAGAATATCGTAGAAGACTGTTTGCATTTGACGACGTTCAAGTGATTCTGCACTCTCAATATAAACCACATCTTTGGCAAAATCAAGATAGAAAGCAGACAACTCAACGTTAATAAAGTTAACCAAGGTTTTGTAGATAGTTAAGAATTCAAAGTTTGCATAGGCATCACGAATAGTCTTAACTAATTGGTTAAATCGAATAGTCATGTACTGATCTACAGAACGCAAGTCTTCAAAGGCTACTGCATCAGTTGTTGGATTGAAGTCAGATGTATTAGCAATCAAGAAACGAAGTGTGTTACGAATCTTACGATAAGATTCTGATACTTGGCTAAGGATATCCATTGAGATACGAACGTCATTAGTTGTATCAACACTTGTTACCCAAAGACGAAGAATTTCAGCACCAAATTGTTTCTCAACATCACTAGGAGCAATAGTATTACCAAGGGATTTAGACATCTTTTCACCCTTACCATCAAGCGCAAAACCTTGAGACAAGAGTTGTTTATATGGTGCAACACCATTATTAGCAACAGATGTGATAAGTGATGAGTTAAACCATCCACGATATTGGTCTGAACCTTCAAGATAGAGGTCAGCTGGATAAGTTAACTCAGGACGGTTAACTACAACACCATTCCATGATGAACCTGAGTCAAACCATACGTCCATAATGTCAGTTTCTTTAGTAAACTCTCCGTTTGGTGAACCTGGATGTGTAAAGCCTTCTGGAAGAAGATCTTTGGCATCACGTTCCCACCAGATAACTGAACCGTGCTCTTCGAAAAGTTTAGCCACATGTTCGATTGTTTCTTCAGTCATGATTGGTGTTTTATCTTCAGCATAGAAGATTGGGAGTGGCACACCCCAAGCACGTTGGCGAGAGATTACCCAGTCACCACGGTCACGAATCATGTTGTAAAGACGAACTTTACCCCACTCAGAATGGAATTTAACTTTTTCAATCTCATCCAAAATCTCTTGACGGAATTTAGAAACAGAGGCAAACCATTGTGGTACGGCACGCCAGATGATTGGTTTCTTCGTACGCCAGTCAAATGGGTATGAGTGTGAGATTTCTTCTTTAGCAAGGAGCAAATCACCGAGTTTTTCCATAACAATTGGAGCCACTTTATCGTAGAACTGACCTTCAAAATCAGGACCAGCATTTTCCATCATGATACCACGCTCATTAACAGTTACGGCAACTTCAAGGCCATTAGCAATACCTACGTTATAGTCATCCTCACCAAAACCAGGAGCCGTATGGACGATACCTGTACCTGAATCTGTAGTAACGTGGTCACCAAGGATAACAAGCTCATCAACTTCTGTATCCCATGGGTGTTCAGTGACGATTTGATTCAATTCTTCACCACGGTATGACTGAAGTACTTCCACATCAGTCCAACCAAATTTCTCAGAAAGACTATTAAGTAATTCAGAAGCAACGACAAATTTGCGGTTTTCTCCGGCAGGTTTTACGAGAACGTATTCAATATCAGCACCAACAGTCAAACCACGTGAAGCTGTTACTGTAAATGGTGTTGTTGTCCAAACTACGATATATGTATCTGTGTCTAGTACTCCTTTACCATCCTTTACCTTATTGGCATAGTAAAGTGAGGTTGAAACTAAATCATGGTACTCGATTTCTGCTTCAGCAAGTGCTGACTCTGATGACCATGACCAATAAACTGGTTTTGCACCTTGATAGATGTAACCTTTTTTAGCCATCTCACCAAAGACACGGATTTGTGCAGCCTCATAGTCTGGTGTCAAAGTAACATATGGGTTATCCCAATCAGCCGAAACACCAAGACGTTTGAAATCTTCACGTTGTTTGTCAACTTGTGAAAGTGCATAATCACGACACATCTTAAGGTATTCAGCACGATCAAGTTCTTTACGTTTCACACCTTGTTTTGCCAACACTTGCTCAATTGGAAGACCATGCGTATCCCAACCAGGAACGTAAGGAGCATAGAAACCAGACATTGATTTTGAACGAACAATGATATCCTTAGAAATTTTATTCATCGCATGTCCAACGTGAATATTACCATTGGCATACGGAGGACCATCATGAAGAGTGAAGTGAGGTTTACCTTGGTTCAACTCTTGACGACGTTGATACATCTTAGCATCTTCCCACTCTTTTTGCCAGATTGGTTCTTTGTTAGGAAGTCCAGCTCGCATTGGAAAAGCTGTCTTACCTAGATTTAAGGTTTCTTTGAGTTTCATTATATCTCCTCTTTAATTTAATTTACTAAATAAAAAGAGCCTTCATCAAAAAGGACGAAAGCTCGTGGTACCACCTTAATTCAGAGCAAAAAACTTTTGCTCCCTCATATGTCCGTAAGGAGGACCATCCTTCTAACTTACTTAATTCAGTTAGAATGCTTGAAAATGATAACTATCCAAATAGGGAATGTGGGACTCACACCATCTCCCACTCGCTGTTAATATACTTGGTAAGTTGTATTTTTCTTATTCGCTAATATTCAATTTAAACGTTTGTGTTTCGTTAAGATTAATTTCACCTGTTGACTCAGGTTGTAAATCAAAATCTTCATCTACTGGTGCTGAAGTTGGGAAATCTGCTACTTCACTCTCGAAAGTATCTGGAATACCAAAATCAACTGGAGTTGAAACAACTTCGTTTGTTTCATCAACTTCTGGACTAGAGAAATCTTCAACTTGCTTATTACTTTCAGCAACGCGACGTTGAAGTTCAGCCATTTCATCAGGAGTGAATTGACGAGTTGCATCAAATGAAGCTGCGTCATTTGAATCTGGTACATGTTCATCCAAAACTTTTTCAACAACTTCTTTAAAGGCAGCATCTGAATTTTGAAGATAAATAGCTGTTGGTTGCAACAATTCACCCCATTCTGGAGCACTTGCCAAGCTAAGCTGACCTTCAACTGCAGCCAATAGGCGTTGGTGGAAGACACGACTTTGACGTTTAAGTTCTTCCGTTTCGATGGCAACACGTTTGGCTTCATCTGTTGCATCACGAAGAATTTCAGATGCTTTAGATTTAGCTTCTTCAACCAAATGAGTAGCATTGAAGTTAGCCTTATTAATCAAGTTAGCTGATTCATCAGCCGCTGAAGCTTTAACTTTTTCAGCTGTTTCTTGAGCCAAAATAACTGATTGACTCAATGATTCTTTCATTTCATCAAAATAAGCCAATTTTTCTTCAAGCTCTTTTACACGAGCAGCAAGTTCACGATTGTCACGAACCAAATCTTCATAATCATCTACAATAATATCAAGAAATTCATCAACTTCTTGCTCATTATATCCACGAAATTTAGTTGTAAACTGTTTATCTTTAATATCAAGTGCTGTAATAGCCATTACAGGCCTCCTTTATTTTTCATTACCATATCTGATGGTTTAAATTAAATAACTACTTTTTTCTCCGTCTTAACAGACTTTCAATAACGATTTTAGCTTTCCTGGACTTTGAAAATCCGTCTTGTTGAGCTAGTCGAAATCGACCATAACCTCTAACCGAAATCATATCACCAATCATAACCGTCTGATTAGCCTTCTCAATTTGTCTATAATTTAATTTAACTTTTCCAGAAGCAATAAGTTTTAAGGCGTTAGAACGGGATAGGTTTAATACCGTCGCCAACACATTATCAAGACGCATACTGGAAAGTAAAACAAAAAATTGTGAATAGTTTTCTTGATTTGAAATCCAATCGTCTTTGCTTACTTCTTTTAGAGTAACCGAAACATTACCAATCTTAGTAATAGTCATTATCGCATAACTTGCTAAATGAGAAGCAATGGAAAATTGAACACGTCCTTCTTCATCAAGAATAATATCTCCAAATACTTGACGGTCAAGACCAAGTTGATTAATCAGTGCTCCCAAAACTTTTGGGTGTGTCAATTTATTGAACTGTCTCGCATAAGAGATTTCTAGTCGTTTAATTTCAAAGTCATCGTCATCAAGCTCGTAATATTCGGGAGCAAGAATGACTCTTCCATACTCTTCAGATTCAAGAGTAGAACTCACAAAAAATTTTAAATTGTAGTAATGAGCTAACTCTTCAACAATCTGAATTTCACGAGGATTCAAGAAATCAGTTAAGTAAGGACTGTACCTATCATCAACTAATTGACAAAATCCCCTAACCTTCTCTAGAAAAGGACGTTCATCTAACGAGTAATGCTGTTCAATATTTTTAATATCTGACATCAGAGTAGAATAAATCTAAGAATTCTAAGTGAAAAGTTTAGTAGAAGTACAATTACCAATATTGAAAAATCAATACCAGCAAAAGCTAAATTCAGGCGACGAAATGGTGCGAGAATCGGTTGAACAATTTGTCTAATGATTCTTCCAAGGCTAGTATCATAGGCCCCTGGGAACCATGATAAGAACGCATAGACTACAAGAAGAATCTCTATCACGTTAACAACACGTGCCCAAATAACATAAAGTAATACAGACATTGCTTAACGTCTCTTCATGTCGAAGTCAAAATTAGCTTCTTGGTTGCCATGCGCCAACCCAATCTCTTCGATGTCAACAACGACATTAATTGGCGTAAGCAAATACATTGAAGAACCAACTTTTTGCAAGTTGCCTGTAAGCACCTTGCTAGCACCATCAATAAAATCAAGACAACGACGAGCTTGCGCTTCCAACATATATTGAAAATCGATTAAAACACATTCGTTTTCAATCAATAGTTCTACAATTTCCTGAGCATCTTCATACTTTTTAGGATATTTAATTGCAATTGTTGCTTTAGTTGTATTCATTTGTTGTGGTCCCTGATTTGCTTGTGAACGACTCAGAGGTAAACTACGAAGGACTTGAGTTTCCTGTAAGTCTGAATGAACATGTTGGCGACGAGGAGGGACTGTAGCCTGATAACGCTCAGGTTGACGTTGCTGACGAGGAGGTGGTGTCTGCACAGGTTTCTGTGCTTTTACTGGACGTTCTTTAGCCTCTTCTTTAGCAGCATCTTCATAATCTGTTACTTCGTCGGTATCAAAATATGAAACAATTTTATCAATTGCGTCTTTTAATGCCATAAGGTTATTCTCCGTTCTCTTTAAAGAATGCACTGCCTATTCTGACAAAGGTTGATCCATTTTGAATAGCCATGTCATAGTCTCGACTCATCCCCATGCTTAACTGATCACAAGGAACATTCTTTAGTTTTTTCTCTTGAATTGATTTTCTAAGTTCATTTGTCTCAGCAAAAATCTTATCAAGTTCTTGAGCATCTGCATCAATTGGAGCCATAGTCATGAGTCCAACTATACAAATCTTATCAAGATTTTCAATTTGTTTTAGAACAGTATCAAGTTCTTCTGGAGAAAAACCATGTTTTGACTCTTCACCTGAAACGTTTACTTGTAGGAAGCAATTAATGGTGTGGTCGGCACGCTTTTGAATTTCCTCTGCCAATTTAACAGAATCCAAAGCATGAAAATAATCAACTAAATTAATAACATCCTTTACTTTACGACGTTGCAGGGTACCAATGAGGTGCCAAGTCAAATCATAATTTTTTAAAGCTTGATACTTATCTAAGAATTTATCAACGCGATTTTCAGCAATGTGCTTGATTCCCGTTTTAACCAATTCTTCAGCGACATCACTTGAAACATATTTGGTTACGGCAATAATATTGACTTCATCGCTAGAGCGATTAGCCTTTTCACAAGCTTTTTTTACCGCCTGATAAACATTATTTTTATTCTCTTCTATAGTCATTATTAACGATTTTTAAAGAATGGTGGTGTCTCCAATTCATCATCATCTTCAACATCACTTGAGAATGTAGACATAGTCAATTGACTATCTAGTTGACCAGTTTCAGGACGAGAAATATTATCACGTCTCAAATCCCAATTACCAAAAGCTGACTGCTCTTGTTGAGGAGTTGCTGCTGCAGGACGAACTCCTGGTTGTGGCATTGAAGGTGTTTCATTATAGTCAAAATTTGGTTGACGTTCAAATGAAGGTTGAGAAACTGGACGTTGCTCTCCTTGAGCAACTTGCTGAGTAGGAGCTGAGGGGTGTGAAGGAGCTGTAGTCACTTTACGTGGCTGAGCTTTCATACCAGATACTTTTTCAGCACGATCTTGGCGAACTCCAGTTGCAACAACAGTTACACGGATTTCATCTTTCAATGTATCATCGATAGATGTACCAAGCCAAATGTTAACACCGTTACCAGCTGCTTGACCAACAATTTCAGATGCTTCTTCTGCTTCTGTAAGGGTCATATCAAGACCACCAGTTACGTTAACGATGACATCTTCTGCACCATCAATAGTAGTTTCAAGAAGTGGTGAATAGATTGCTTTGCGTGCAGCTTCAACAATACGTTCTTCACCTGAACCAATACCAATACCCATAAGTGCATTACCTTTATTTGCCATAACAGTTTTCACATCGGCAAAGTCAAGGTTGATCAAACCTGGGTTAGTGATAAGGTCTGTAATACCTTGGACCCCTTGACGAAGAACATTATCTGCTTCACTAAGAGCTTCAAGAAGTGGTGTTTTCTTATCAACAATTTCAAGAAGGTTATTGTTTGAGATAATAAGTAGGGTATCAACTTGCTCACGCAGCTCTTGAATACCTTCAACAGCGAAGGCACCACGTTTGTTACCTTCGAAGCCAAATGGACGTGTCACAACTGCAACTGTCAATGCACCCAAGCTTTTCGCAATACGTGCAATAACTGGTGCTGCCCCTGTACCAGAGCCACCACCCATACCAGCAGTGATAAAGACCATATCAGCTCCTGTAAGTGCTTCTGTAAGTGTTTCTTCACTTTCTTCAGCTGCCTTACGACCAACTTCAGGTTGACCTCCGGCACCAAGGCCACGAGTCAATTTAGGACCCAATTGGATTACTGTTTCTGCTTTAGAAGAGCTGAGTGCTTGAATATCAGTATTAGCTGCAATAAATTCAACACCAGCAAGACCTTCTTCAATCATTCGGTTGATGGCGTTTCCGCCACCTCCACCGACACCGATAACTTTAATTACCGCACCTTGAACTGATGCGCTATCAAATGAAAAACTCATTTTATTTCCTCGCTTTTACTAGATTCAATTAATCAAACATACTGCCGAAAATACCACGAACACGATCACCAAGTTTTTGTTTTTGTTCATGATTTTCTTCTTCAACTGGCAGAGGTACCTCAATGGTGTTCTCAACTGGAACAGGATTTGGCTGAGGAGCCACTCGAGGTGCTGGAGTAGGAGTTCTATCAAAACTCAAGGCAGGAGCCTCATTGTCGATTGGTTTACGACGAAGATACTCTTCACCAGACACAGCCTGTTGTGCGATGATATCAACTTCTGTAAGAAGACCAACATACTCAACAAGACTAATCACATTTGCAAACATTGGATTACGGATACCAACTTGATTTGGCACGTAAAGTTTAACATTTGTCTCAAAAATTTCTTGAGCAACTTCAACCACACCTGGCATGATAGCTGTTCCACCTACAAGGACAATGCCACCAGGCAAATCAAGTAGACGTCCTCGAGTCAAGTCTTGTTTAACTCTATCAAGGATATGCTTCACACGAGCTGAGATAATCTCAGCAAGGTATTTTTCTGTAATCTCAACTGGTGAATTCTCACCTACAACTTCTACTTGGACAGTTTCTGTTTCGCTTGCTTCTTCAATATCTGCATTACCAAAATTGAACTTAAGTGCTTCAGCAATCTGCATTGAAGTCTTCAAAACTTTTGAAATATCCTTAGTGATGTACTCGCCACCTTCAGAATAAATATTGGTAAATTGAAGTTCTTGAGCACGCATGCTTGCAACAGTTGTTTGACCGCCACCCATATCAATAACAGTAGCACCAAACTCACGTTCACCTTCATTTAGAACAGCACGTGTCATTGCAAGAGGAGAGATGATAATATTCTCTACTTGAATACCCGCACGTTCAACTGTCTTACGAAGGTTGTGAAGAATCGTTGTTGGACCTGTGTAAATGAGACCTCTCATTTCAAGACGAATCCCCATCATTCCACGAGGATCACGAATTCCTTGGAAGCCATCAACAATAAACTCTTCAGGAACTAGTGAGATAACCTCACGCTCAGGTGTAATGCTCTTTGTCAAGGCTGAGCGAACAACACTTTCAACATCTTCATCTTTGATTTCTTTTGATTCACTTGTTACAGGAATCATACCTTGTGTAGGCTCAATTTGAAGAAGATTAGCTGGAAGCCCAACGTTCACTTGCTCAATAACAATCCCAGCTTTTTCTTCTGCTTGTTCAATAGCTGTTTTGATTGATTTCGCTGCAGCGTCAATGTCAACAATGATGCCATCTTTCACACCAGAACTCTTAACATTACTTACTCCGATGACATTCATTGATCCATCAATAAACTCAGCAACAAGAACCTTAATCGAGCTAGTTCCTATATCTAATCCTGTAAAAAAGCCATCTCTAGCCATTCACTCGACCTCTCAATCTTTCCATTCAATATCTTTGTAAACTGTATAAAAACAGAATTATTCGGATACTATTGTACCATAAAAAAACGTAAAATGTCAGCATTTTACGTTTTTTATTATTCAATATTAGCCTTGAGCAGGGGAAGTCCGATGAGTTGTTTCTTGACCAACAGTTGGATTTTCTTGTCCTTGAATACCCGGATTTTCAGAATTAGACTCTTCCTCAGAATGCTGTTCCATTGATGTTGTAGTATCTTGACCTTCTTCAGAAGTTGCATTTTCTTCTTTTTTATCAGTCTTATCTTTATCTTTCTTTTTATCCCCATCAGTTTTTGATGATTCAACTTCAGGAGTCGTTGTATAAAGTCCAACTTCCATATCTACAATACTTCCATCTGAAAGTTGACTCTTAATTTTCTCGTAGTAAGGAAGCTTAACTGTTAATTGAGAAAGTGGAACACGAATGGAATTGCCATCATACAGCTCAATCGTTAGTAAATCTGAAGTTGCTTTAGTAGGCGTAAGATTAATAATTTGAATATTATTCTTGATTTTTGTATCAAGTTTATTTAATTCTTTTACTAACTCTTCAATTTTCTTCTCGTCATCCATCTTTAAGGTGATGAATTTATCAGGTAGATTACTAGTTGAAACTGTTCCTCCTGTCTTACCACTTTGAAGAATAGAAACATAACCATTTGTAGTTTGACGATAAGCCACGATTGGGTATTCTTTTACTGCAATATTAAATTGATTTGGAAAACTATATGTTACTGTAGCCTTTTTAACCCAAACATTGGTTTTTTCAACAGTTGATGCAATCTTTCCTTGGTTGAAAAAGACATGAGTGATATAGTCTGTATCAAGAATACCACTTGCAACTTTCACATCTTCTGGTAAAGCATTTTTTGTTCCTGATACAGTGAGAACCTTTTGTTTTGACCAAGGTGAAATAAAGAAAAGTGAAAATACGATTAGGAGTGCAGCGATAAAAATAACTAGTCCTGCAAGATTTTGTTGTGCAATTGGAATATTACTAGCCGTGTTCCCTTTTTTTCGTTTCTTCCTTTTGGTCTTTTTTTTCTTTCTAACCTTCTTTTTCACTGGTGGCTGGTTCTCATTTGAAGTCGCTTCTTCTGAATGCACGACCTTTCCATTCGCAAATTCTTCAGAATCTTCGGTTTCTTTTTTTCTCAAAAATTCGAGGTTTCTCTTCTGCCACTCTGTGAGAACTTGTTTTTCTTGTGATTCTTGATCCTTTTTTGCCATGAAATTCCTTTATTTTTTTGAAATACTAGTCACTAATAGGTTATAAAAATCATCAGGAGAAGTGATTTCCTCAGATTTAGCCATAGCTTCTTTGTAAGTCTCTGCATGTTCAACAAGTTGTTCAAGCTCATGATTTAAGGTTTCCCAACTTAATTCTGTTTCCTGTAATTGACGTGCGTAACCTTTTCGTTCAAAATAAGCAGCATTTTCAAGTTGGTCTCCTCGGCTAGCTTCTTTCCCTAAAGGAATAATTAAATGAAGTTTTTTCATAGCCAACAATTCGAAAATCGTATTTGAGCCACCACGAGTTACAACTAAATCTGCCGTATCCATAAGAGGTTGGTACAAATCTGTCACATAATCAACTCTATAAAGATGACGTTCTAAGGTATTCAATGAAGAGTCCCCAGAAATATTAATGACATTATATTTTTCCGTCAGTTGTGGAGTATTACTAATAAAATCATTAAATACCTTTGCACCAGCTGATCCACCAATAAAAAGGACAGTTTTTAAGTTGTCATCAAACTGTTCTTTAATCTTATCAAGGGCATCAGACTGATTAGATGTCGCCATTCCTACCTTTGTAATCGCACCTACATGTTTTGTCTTCGCCAATCCTTTTGATTGTTCAAAAGTCGTAAACATAGTAGTCGCAAATTTGTAGGCAATTTTATTGGCCAAGCCCATAGAGAGGTCAGACTCATGCACATAGACAGGAACCCCTAATAATTTAGAAGCAATTACCGGTGGCACTGAGACAAATCCACCCTTTGAAAAGAGTGCTTGGGGACGAATCTTGGCAACAATTGCAATAGACTGTAGAATCCCCCAACCAACTTTAAAGACATCCAACATATTTTGCCATGAAAAATAACGACGTAGTTTACCTGTAGCAATACTATGGAAAGTCACATCTAAGCCAGATTTATCAATCTGCTCATGTTCAATCCCGTGCTTATCACCGATATAGTGCACTTCCCATCCATCTTTGAGAAATTTTGGAATTAAGATAAGATTTAAAGTCACATGTCCAACGGTTCCACCACCGGTAAAAACAATCTTTTTCGCTTTTGCCATAGACTATCCCTTCAATTGCTCAACAGTTGTAATAAATTCGTCACCACGCACTTCGAAATTCTTGTACATATCCCAGCTTGCGTTTGCAGGACTCAACAAGACAACATCTCCTGCACTGGCTTGATCAAAGGCAATACGTGTCGCATCTGCCACATCTTTGGCATCAAGATAAGTCACGCCCGCTTTATCAGCAGCACGTTTGACACGAGGAGCTGATTCCCCTAAAATCACCATTTTCTTAAGACCAGTAATGTCAGGAATGAGTTCATCAAATTCATTACCACGGTCCAAACCACCGGCAATCAAAATGACTTTACTATTATCAAACCCAGAAAGTGCTTTTTGTGTCGCTAAAATGTTTGTTGACTTACTGTCATTGTAGAATCTTACTTCATTGATAGTGTCAACGAATTGGAGACGGTGCTTAACCCCACCAAAGCTTGCGAGGGTTTCCTTGATAGCTTGGTTTGAAATACCTGACAATTTTGCTACAGCTATAGTTGCCAAGGCATTTTCAACATTATGACTACCAGGAACGCCAATCTCATCAGCTTGCATCACCAATTCACCTTTGAAGTAGAGGCCACCATTTTCAAGATAGGCACCATCTACTTTTTCCACTGTTGAGAATGGTACTACTTGTGCTTTAGTTTGTGTAGCTAATTCCTTAGCCAAATCTTGATTGAAGTTCAAAACAACAAAATCATCCGCAGTCATCTGATTTTGAATATTCCATTTGGCAGCCACATATTCTTCAAAACTACCATGATAGTCAATATGTGTCGGCATCAAGTTAGTAATCACAGCAATATGTGGATGGAAGCTATCAATCCCCATCAATTGGAAAGAAGACAATTCCATAACTAAGATATCTTGAGCAGTAACTGACTGTGCAACTTCTGACGCAGGGAAACCGATATTTCCAGACAAGACACCCGATTTGCCACCATGGTTTAGGACATCAGCAATCATAGTTGTCGTTGTTGTCTTACCATTTGAGCCTGTAATACCGATAATAGGTGCTTCAGATACTAGGTAAGCCAATTCCACTTCAGTCCAAACAGGAATGCCTTTTTCAAGTGCACGAGCTACCATTGGATTGTCATAACGAATTCCAGGATTTTTCACCATTAATTCAAAATTTTCATCCAAAAGTTCAAGAGGATGTCCGCCACAGACAACCTTGATCCCTTCTTCAAGAAGCGCCTGTGCTGATGGATTTTCCTCAAATGGTTTCCCATCATTTACTGTGACAATAGCACCCAACTTAACCAATAGGCGGGCAGCTGCTTCACCAGATTTAGCCAAACCAAGGACCAAAACTTTTTTATTTTCAAATTGTGTTACTGATTTCATAATTCGTCCATTCTCTCAAATTGTATCATAATCATTTTACCCTTTATCCCAAGCTATTTCAAGGAGTTACCTCTTCTTGGCAAAAGAAAAAGCCAATCTATCCGATTGACTTTTAATCTCATGCTACTTACTTATCTTCATGTTCAGCTTTTTCATGATTAAGCTCTGACATGGCGAAAAAATCTTTCAAGGTGAAATAGCTCAATACAAGCATTCCCACCGTAACAAAGAACTCACCAGGTAAACTGAAGAATTTAATGATTGATAGCAATGCTAAAAGTAGGAGCAATGCTAAAGTAGCCATGACAAAGAGAAGATTCATGGTGTTTTTTACCGACTTTGGTGCAATAAAGAAATAGAATGATGCAATCAATATAGCAACAATCAGATAAAACATCTCTTCTCCTCTCTATATATTATTCAGCTTCTGCTGCTTTTTTCTTACGTTTATTGGCTTTATCACGCTCTGCTTTATTCAAAATTTGTTTACGCAAGCGGATAGATTCAGGCGTTACTTCCATGTACTCATCATCATCCAAGAATTCAAGCGATTCTTCAAGAGTCAAGATACGTGGAGTCTTGATAACAGCCGTTTGGTCCTTAGTTGCTGAACGCACGTTTGTCATTTGTTTTGCTGTAGTGATATTGACACCAAGGTCATTTTCACGAGCATTTTCACCAACAATCATACCTTCATAAACTTCAGTACCTGGGTTAACAAAGATTGTACCACGTTCTTCAATACGCATGATTGAGTAAGTTGTCGCTTTACCAGTATCGATAGAAACGAGGGCACCACGGTGACGTCCACCAATTTCACCAGCAACAACTGGCAAGTATTGGTCGAAAGTATGGTTCATGATACCGTAACCACGTGTCATAGACAAGAATTCAGTTGAGAATCCAATAAGTCCACGAGCTGGTACGAGGAAGATAAGACGTGTCTGACCGTTACCAACCATTTGCATATCAAGCATATCACCTTTACGTTCTGAAAGGGCTTGGATAATAGAACCTTGGTACTCTTCTGGAGTATCAATTTGAACACGTTCAAATGGCTCACATTTCACGCCATCAATTTCTTTGATGATAACTTCTGGACGAGATACTTGAAGTTCGTATCCTTCACGACGCATTGTTTCGATAAGGATTGACAAGTGCAATTCCCCACGTCCTGAAACTGTCCATTTATCTGGTGAGTCAGTTGGATCTACACGAAGAGATACGTCTGTTTGCAACTCTGCCAAGAGACGCTCTTCAACTTTACGTGATGTCACGTGTTTACCTTCACGACCTGCAAATGGTGAGTTATTAGCCAAGAAAGTCATTTGAAGTGTTGGTTCGTCAATACGAAGAACTGGCAATGGTTCAACAGCATCAGTGGGTGTAATTGTTTCACCAACGAAGATGTCTTCCATACCTGAGATGGCAATCAAATCACCAGCTTTTGCTTCTTCAATTTCACGACGTTCCAAACCAAAGAAACCGAAAAGTTTAGTAACACGGAAGTTCTTTGTTGTTCCATCAAGTTTTGAAAGGGTAACTTGGTCACCGACTTTTACAGTTCCACGGAAGATACGTCCGATACCGATACGTCCAACGAAATCATTGTAGTCAAGAAGTGACACTTGGAATTGAAGAGGCTCATCTGAGTTATCTACAGGAGCTGGGATGTGGTCAATAATAGTGTCAAAGATTGGAGCCATAGTGTGCTCTTGATCAGCAGGGTTATCTGACAATGATGATGTTCCGTTAATCGCTGATGCATACACAACTGGGAATTCCAACTGATCATCATCGGCACCAAGCTCGATGAAAAGTTCAAGAACTTCATCAACAACTTCTTCAGGACGAGCTGATGGTTTATCAATCTTGTTAACAACAACGATAGGTGTCAAGTTTTGCTCAAGCGCTTTTTTCAACACAAAACGTGTTTGAGGCATTGTACCTTCGTAGGCATCGACAACAAGGACAACCCCATCAACCATTTTCATGATACGTTCAACTTCTCCACCGAAGTCCGCGTGACCTGGTGTATCCATGATGTTGATACGCGTACCATTATAAGCAACGGCTGTATTTTTGGCAAGGATGGTAATTCCACGTTCTTTTTCAAGATCGTTTGAGTCCATTGCACGCTCATCAAGCTCTTTACGCTCGTCAAGAGTGTGTGATTGTTTCAACAATTCATCAACAAGTGTTGTTTTACCGTGGTCAACGTGGGCAATGATGGCTACGTTACGGATATCTTCTCTAAGTTTAGTCATTTTTTCCTCTTTAATTTTTATTTCAACTTTTAAAGTATACCACATTTTCAACAAAATGGCAGAGCTCAGCTGATTGTAAACGTTTTTCAACAAGAAAAAGGTGCTGTCCACCTATAATTGGTCAGACACACCTTCTGTCATTCATTAGTTATCAATTGTAAGTGCAAGACTAGCAGCTCCGATGATACCAGCATCATTTCCAAGTTCTGCTAATTTCACTTTTGTTGTACGGCGAACTTGTGGGAATGCATAACGTGTAAAGTATCCTTCGACACGGCTACGCAAGAATTCACCAGCTGCTGAAACACCACCACCGATGACAACTGAATCTGGGTTAAGAATATTTGAGATATTTGCTGTTGCAAGTCCGAGGTATTCAGAGACTTTGTCAACGATGCTATCAGCAAATTTGTCGCCTTCGGCAGCGGCAACGAAAATATCTTTACTTGTTACTTGCTCACCATTATCTACAGCAGCTTTAATAGAAGAGTCACCTTCATATCCTTCTGCTAAATGACGTGCCAAACGTACGACACCTGTTGCAGAAGCTACAGTTTCCAAGCATCCTTTGTTTCCGCAAGTACATTCAAATCCTGTTTCAGCCTCAACGATAATGTGGCCAATTTCACCACCAGCACCGCCAACACCATGGATCAAGTTACCATCAGCGATAACGCCGCCACCAACTCCTGTTCCTAATGTCACAAAGACAACATCAGGATTGTTAGCACCAGCACCAACCCAACGTTCACCGAGGGCAGCAACGTTAGCATCATTATCAATTGCAAATGGAATACCGAGTTCTTTTTCGATGACAGATCCAACTTCTTGAGTTTCTGCCCAGTTCAAGTTGAAAGCACCAGTGACCGTTTTATTTTCACGATTAACAGCTCCTGGAGAACCCATACCAATTCCAATGAAATCTTCTGCAGTAAGTCCGTACATTTCCAAACGGTGTTTCAAAGACTCCACGATGTTAGGGACGATGTGACGACCATTTTCAAGCGTATTTGTTTCAATCGCCCATTTTTCTTGCACTTCACCTTCTGAAGTCAAAATACCAAATTTAACAGTTGTTCCACCAAGGTCAATTCCCAAGAGTTTTTTACTCATTTTCTTTCTCCATTTCAATGCGATGTTCACGTCGTAAAATCATTTCAGCAGTAAGATAGTTGTCCTTATCCACCAAACCATTCTGGTAGAGGGCTTCTAACTCAATCTTCATCATTTCGATATCATAAAGCCTTTTCCCTAGGTAAACTACTATGCCAAACTGTTTCAACAACTGTTGAACGTCATATAAAGTTTTCATAGCAATATTTTAGCAAAAAGCTTCTGCCATGACAAGATAGTTTTGAAAACCTTTACAGATTATTGTATACTTCAAAAAAACCTGAGTCATTTAGACTCAGGTTTTTGACAATTCGGGCAAATCCCATGTAAAATCATCTGTTCACGAGTAATGCGAAATCCTGTTTGTGATTCTACCTCTTCCTTGAAAGACGGAATCGGTAAGTCTAAGTCAGTAATGTGACCACATTTTTCACAAACAATGTTTAAGTGGTCATGCCCCATAAAATCATAATAGGTTGTATTATCATTATTAACCTTAATTTCAGAGACAATCCCTTCTTCAACCAACACCTTCAGGTTGTTATAGACCGTCGCTAAACTCATCCCAGGATTGTCAGGGAGTAGGTCATAATATATCACATCTGCACTAGGATGTTGATCAGACATCATCAAATAGCGAATAACAGCTTTACGAGATTCCGTCAACCGAATTCCTTTAGCTTTTAACTGATTTAGGACATCTTCATAAACGCCTAGACTACGTCGATGTACAGACATATCGCCACCCCCCCCTTCTTCTAAAAGTATTTTACGTCTATTATACACTTTTAGAGGAACTCTTGACAATCATCTTAACTCAAAAATGCTTATCTCAAGCCTGGCGCTTGTCCAAGCTCAGCAGTCAACATCCAGATTGTCTTATCAATTTCAGATTTAGCTGCAGTGAAGATATCATTTGAAGGAGCATCTCCTTCTTCATCTGTGATATCCAAACCAACTTGGAACAATACTGACAAATATTTGTATGTATCAACCAATAATTGAATTTGATCAGACATTGGTTTATCAAATGTACCAGTAGTTTCAGTCAAGCCTGAATTGGATGAAAATTCTACCAAAGTTGAGTATGGTTCCCCACCAATAGTAATCAAACGCTCACTAATAACATCAAGATGAGCATTCAAACTATCCATCAATTCATCCATTTTTGGATGAAGATAGAGGAAACCAGGACCACGCATATACCAATGAACTTGGTGAACGATCGAAGCTGCTACAGACAAATCAGCAACTGCTTGATTCAAAACTGCTTTAGTTTTTGTATTTGAGGGTGTTTCAGCTTGTTGGTTAACTGTTTCATTGATTGTTTCTTTAATTGAATATACCATATTAATTCTCCTTATTTAGAATTACTATTATTTATATTTTTATTTTAGAATATTTCTAAATAAGATGCAAGCAAAATGTTTTTTCTCACTCTTTTTCGAATAATTAGGTATGTTAACTATCATTTATTTTTTTCTGGGAGCCTCTTTAGGTTCATTTATCGGACTGATTTGTGATCGTTTCCCTGAGAAGTCGATTATTTTTCCTAGTAGTCACTGTAGTCATTGCAAGCATCAGTTGCGTTTTTTCGAGATGATCCCTATCCTCTCACAACTTTTCTTAAGATCTCGATGTCGATCATGTCAGACTTCTATCCCTCTTCGTTACCTCTTTATGGAACTATTTTGTGGAGTAATATGCCTGCTATATTTCTATGACTTTTTGAGTCTTGAAGTAACCTACTTTCTTTACTTCAGCCTTTGTTTATCAATTTTTGATTTGAAGCATAAATCCTATCCGCTTCTGATTTGGATAGTTGGAACACTCCCGCTCCTATTCATGGGAAACCACTATCTCACTTTTACCTTAGGACTCATATTAGCAATTATATCCTATATTAAACGTTTAAACATTGGAGAAGGCGATTTTCTCTACTTAGCTAGTGCCTCACTTATTTTCCCACTTTCAAAAACACTACTAATTATTGAAATTGCCTGCCTATTAGGACTAGCTTACTTCCTTCTACGAAGAAATCTCAAGGAATACATCGCATTTGTTCCATTTCTTTTTCTCGGGATAGTACTCCTTACTTTTTGTTCAATTGTATAGAAAAAAGCCGATAAACCTCGGCTTTTCTTTATTAGTTCATATTAACACGGTGCCACTCATTAATGACATAACAAAGCATCTCTAATTGTTGCAATCCTACATTATTAATTTCTGAAGTCTCTTCGTCCGAACCACCTAAATAACGTGTATAAATGGCTATAAGATACGGTGTATCTTCCATCACGATAGCATCAACATTTAAGGCTTCACGAACATAACCTGGTTTCTGATAAATAGTCAATCCTTGATTATATGTTTTATAATAATATTCTGGGAAAGACTCTCCCAAATATTTGAGAATATCTTTATAATCCTCTTGGTGTTTCCAAAGATAATCCAAAACTTGGATATAATAATCCGTTGTTGTCTTATTACCATGCATTTGGATAGTCTTCACTTCACCTTTTGATTTACCGTATTTATCGAGCATACCATAGAATTTTTCCATACCACCAAGGCGTTCTGCCAAAGCGTAGGCTGGTGTATTCTCTGAGTAAACTAGAGAATATTCCTGCATCTCTGGAATAGTCATTGAACCACCAAAAGCAGCAACATAATTATCATGTTCACCCTGATACTCATACTCAGTATTAGTAATATCAAAACGTTCAGTTAAAGAAAGTTTGCCCTTATTAACCTCATCCATGACCAGCATGTTTAGTGGCAATTTATAAGTTGATCCTGCAGTCATTGGCTGAGTATCATTCATAGAGTATTGCTCATTTGTCTTGGTATTTTTATATGAAAAGGCAATTTGGCTAGACTCAATACCTTGGTCAGCCATAAATGCTTCAACCACTTGGCTCAATGTCATGTTAGCATAATCATAATACAATCCATTACCATACATGGTATCTGCATCTGCTTCCATGACTGCTTGTTTAGCTTCGGCTGATTTATTAGTTGGAGTTACCTTTTCCTCTTTTTCTTTGTCTTCTTTTTTAGTGACTTTAGAATTAGAACCGAAGATATTTCCAAGGCTACCGGTGTTACTAGCTTGTTTACCACGTCCTGCTAAAGCAAGCATAGCAACAAATAAAAGAATTACCAAAACACCTAGGAAAGCTAAGATAAGATAAGCTTTTTTATCATCACGAGATGATTTTGATCTAGATTTCTTAGAGCGCTTACTTCTAAGTGCCAAAGTTTCAGTTTTTGCTTCTTTTTCCTTGTGCTCTACTGGTACTACTGTTTCCTCAGTTGCTTTCTGGTCTACTGATTTTTTAGAAGTCTTTTTAGTATCTTCTTTTACTTCTTTTTTGTTGCCTTTCTTGACATCTTTATTAGTGTCTTTTTGAAGGTCTTGTTTTAACGAATCTTTTTTCTTATCTTTAGTTTTTCGGCGATTTCCACTATACTTTTTGCTTGAATGTTTTTCCTTTTTTTTCATAACAATTATAGTTTAAGATATAATTCACTAAAAATCAAGGAGATTTTACAATCATATTACAAAAAAATCATCCCCAATAGTGAGGATAATTTTAAACTTATTTAGCTGCTGCATAAAGCTCAGCAACTTTATTCCAGTTAATGATTTCAAAGAAAGCTTTGATGTAGTTTGGACGTACGTTACGGTAGTTTAGGTAGTAAGCATGTTCCCAAACATCAAGTGCCAAGATTGGTTTCTTACCGTCTGAGATAGGAGTGTCTTGGTTAGCAGTTGAAACAACTTCAAGCTTACCTTCAGCGTTAACAACAAGCCATGCCCAACCTGAACCAAAACGAGTTGTTGCTGCCGCTGTGAAAGCTTCTTGGAAGGCTTCAAATGAGCCGAAAGCTTCGTTAATAGCAGCTGCTACTTCTGCAGTTGGTTCTTGTTTTTCAGGAGACAAGAGTTCCCAGAAAAGTGCGTGGTTAAGGTGTCCACCACCATTGTTAATAAGTGCTTGACGGATATCTGCTGGAATTTGTTCCACGTCAGCCAAAAGTGCTTCGAGATCTTCACCAATTTCTGGGTGTTTTTCAAGAGCAGCATTAGCATTTGCTACATAAGTTGCGTGGTGTTTGTCGTGGTGAAGAGTCATTGTTTCAGCATCAATGTATGGTTCCAATGCATCGTAAGCGTAAGGAAGGTCTGGAAGGATAATTGCCATAGTAAAGGTCCTCTTTTCATTTTTTCTTCATTTTACCGTAAAGTGGTAGAGCTTTCAAAAATTTTGCTTACAAAATCAAAGAAGACTCTAAATCTCTAGCGGTTTGATACGATTTTTAGAAGTGCTAAATCAAACAAGTAATCTTTATCTAAAGTTCCTGTTTTTATCTGGTAATCTGTCTCTACTAAAATCTTAATCGTCATTTTTAAGAATGCTACTGACAAAGGACGGCTATCTCTCAATGCAAAACGAACCTGAAATTGGTTAACTTTACGCCCTAAATAATCTGACAGACTTGAAACAATTTGCTGCTCACTTTTTCCTTGAGCAGATAAGAGTTTAACCTGTAAATAGGTACGAAATTGTCCCAACATCACAGCAATCAACTTAATCTCATCTTCACCCTGAAGCCGTAAATCATGAACCAATTCACGAACACTCTGAATCTGACCTCGCAAAAGTAGTTGCGTCATATCAAAAATATTATCTTGCAAACTTTTCGGAATGGCTTCAGCAATATCTTGCGATGAGATAATTCCTTCCGTTTTATATCCCTTTAGAAAAGCTAAGTTTTTTTGAACATCTGAAAAGTCAAAATTTGACTTAATCAAAAGTTCCTCAAAGACTCCTGTATCAAATGTAAGCCCCTCTTGATGCGCCTGCTTTTGAAAATAGGTTCTAAGTTCTGCATCTTTCAAGGGACTGGCTTCAAGCACCATGGCATCACGCTTGAGAAGTTTGACTAAACGACGCTTTCCATCTAGCTTTCCTGCAGACATCAAGACAAGACGTGTTGTTTCAACAGGAGACTCAAGATAATTTTCAAGGCGCTTCAACTCTTTCTCATCCAGATATGATTTTTTAGCAGTAGTCATATCTGCGAAATGATCAAAAATAACCACCTTCTCATCTGCAAAAAAAGGCATGCTTTCTATATCGAGCTCAGCATCTTGATAATCAGTCTCAGACATATCAAAATAAGAATAGGTTAAGTCACTCGGATCAAAACCAATTTGTTTTAAAAATTTTTCTTTAGCTTGACTATACTGCCCTAAATCCTCGCCCGCTAAGACCGTTATCATGGGGAGCTTTTCTTTGGACAGCTTTTCAATCGTTTCCATAGCAATCATGGTTTTATTATAACAGAATTTTCACCATAACAAAAAGCCCACCACCAAAGTGATGAACTTTACTTTATTAACCAGAGTTACGAAGACCTGTTGCAATACCATTGATAGTAATGTGAATAAGGCTAATTTCGTCATCGGTCAAATCATTGTTACGAAGACGTTTAATCAATTCAATTTGGATGTAGTTCAAGACATTGAAGTATGGCAAACGGAAGTCCAAACTTGCTTTAAGCGATGGACTCTCATCAAGGAAGCCATCATGTTTTTCAATGGCAAGAATAACATCCTTAGTCATCTGCCACTCATCCAAAATAATATTGAAGACACTGCGTACTTCTTCACTCTCTGCCAATTGTGCATAGTGGAAGGCGATATTCATGTCTGATTTTGAAAGCACCATGTCCACGTTTGACAAAAGTGAACGGAAGAATGGCCATGTTTCAAACATATGTTGAAGTTTCTCGAGGTTGCCTTCTTCAGCTTGGATAAAGCGATTAAAGGCAGAACCCACACCATACCAACCTGGGAACATGATACGATTTTGTGACCATGAGAATACCCAAGGAATCGCACGAAGACCAGAAATCTCAGTAATTGTCTTACGAGCCGCTGGACGAGAACCGATATTCAAACTTGAGACTTCTTTAATAGGGCTTGCTTCAAAGAAGTAATCATAGAAATGTTCGTTTCCAAAGACAAGATCACGATAGATAACATTAGAATCATGAACAATACCGTCCATAATTTCACGGAAATCAACCAATTCATCTGGGTCGGCAATTTGACGTGTTACCATACGGTCAAGGGCAGCTGAAACAAGCATTTCAAGATTGTAGTAGGCAGCATCCTTATTACCATATTTATTACCGATAACTTCACCTTGCTCAGTCAAACGGATACGGTCCTTAATGGTACCAAATGGTTGAGACGTAATAGCATCGTATGATGGGCCACCACCACGACCGACAGTACCACCACGGCCATGGAAGAAGGTAATCTTAATGCCACGCTCTTCACCAATCTTAGTCAACTCATTTTGAGCTTTGTAAAGCGTCCAACCTGAAGACAAGTAACCACCATCTTTGTTAGAGTCTGAGTAACCCAACATGATTTCTTGGTAGTTGTTACTATTCTTGATCCAACGTTTAACGATATCATAACCAAGATATTGTTTCATGATATCATTAGAGTTTTCCAAGTCTTCGATAGTTTCAAAAAGTGGAACAATTTGGACACGCGCACGTTCAGTATCAACCAAACCAACTTCTTTAAGAAGGATAGCCAACTCAAACATATCAGAAACGCTCTCAGTGTGAGAAATGATATGTTGTTTGATGACATCTTCACCGATATAGTCTTTCAAGAGACGAGCAGTGCGGAAGATTGCCAATTCTTTTTCAAGTGTTTCAGACTTAGGCACATTAGTTGATGACAAGGTACGAGGATCTTCTTGCAATTCTTTAAGAAGAACAGCAACCTTTTCAACCTCTGTTAATTCACTATAGTTATCAACAATATTTGCAGATTTAAGCAACTCTGCTACACATGCTTCATGAACACTTGAATCTTGACGCATATCGATTGTAGCAAGATAGAAACCAAAGACTTCTACAGCTTGAAGAAGCTCTTCGAAATCACCTGAAATCAAGACAGCATCGTCGTTTTCAAGAAGTGAATTTTTGATTGCCAAAAGATCATCATGGAAGGCATCTGCTGTTTCGTAGAATTCTGTTGTTTGTTGTGAGACAGCTTGAAGACTTTGGCTGAGACGTTGTTGCACGTAATCAGCTACTACTTCACCTGTTGAAGCCGAACCCAGACGAACATTTTCAGAAAGGCGTTTAGCAACTCTTTCCTTGCTGAAGTTCCCTTCTTTAAAGAAAAGAAGTGTTTGAATCAACTTAGACTGGATGTAACTGAAAGCACGACGGTAAGGTTCATTTTCACGATAAACAGATGTATCTGGAGAATGTTTCGCCATCTCTGCTACTGTATCTGAAACCTCAGTCAAGCGTGATGAGAGGGAGAATGAACGGTAAAGATTATCAACTTTTTCGATATAGTAGTTGAGGATAACTTCACTTTGCAATGTTGCAGAAAGTTTAAGAGTTTCTGCTGTTACAAATGGGTTCCCGTCACGGTCACCACCAATCCACATACCCATAGTAATAGGTGTTGGATTGTCAAGTTCAATACCTTTTTCAACCGCTAAACGTTTGAATTCATGTGATAGGTTCGTAATCGCCTTAATCAATGAGGAGTTATAATACTCCATAACGTTAGTGATTTCGTTTTTAACCTTAAGTTTTTTCTCACGAATGATATCTGTTTGCATCATAATTTCTACATAACGACGCAAATCTGCATACCATTTATCCTTGTTAATAAGACCAGCCTTAACATCACGATGCTTACGAAGAAGTTCGTGAATGTGGTTAGTCAATTCAAGCATAGTTTTACGTTGAACCTGAGTTGGGTGGGCTGTCAATACTGGCACGACATTGACATGTTCAAGAATGTCACGTGCATTATCACTTTCAGCGACAACATCAAAGGTTTCAGACAACTTACCTAGATAAGATTCATCAATATTGTTCTTGTGGTTGACTTCATAAGCCAAATCCACGTCCTCAGAGATATTAATCAAGAGAGGTAACAAAGAGAAATAACGTGATGCAACGACCATATCGTCATTCGTCATTTCTGAAATGGCTTGTGTAAGGGCCACATAGTCACCTTCATCATAAAGTTCAACCAAATGTTGGATAGTTGTGAGACCTTGCTCTCCAGCCATGCCTCGTGTTGCATCATCCAACAATTCTTTCAAGATACCAACTTCTTCAGAGATGATTTCCTGGTTGTTACTGCTTTCCAATTTGTTAAAAGCCAAACCGTATTCTCCTTACTTTATGTAGTACCCTTTTATCATATCACTTTTAAAACAAAAGTAAACTATTTTCCTTTAAATCGTCAGTTATTTTGCAATTTTCCGACTTTTCCAAACAATTTTTTAAGCCCATTTCCGAACTTTATTAAAAAAAGACTCTGAAACAGAGTTCAGAATCTTAATTATACTTTTTTTGATAGAATTTGATTTCATCGCCATCTTCAACCTTAAGTTGGTTGGCTGCTTTTTCACCAAGTTTCCCATTAACATCAAACATCCAATAGATGCCCTTATCTTTATCTTGAGAAATACCATCAATCTCAGTGATGAAGCCATCATTTTCTTGAACAGGATATACCTCTTCCAAGACATCAAGCACTGTATCCCCTTTTTGGATTTCTACTGATTTTTTCTTACTTTCCTTTTCCGTTTTCAAAATCAAAGTCACCTGACCTTGAACCTTAGACTGATGATTGTTTGTGCTACTAGTAAGTTTAGCTGCCTCATTTTTTCCACAGGCTGCTAGGGTAACAAGTGATAAGGCAAGAAAGAGATAAGTTAATAATTTTTTCATTTCAAAAACCTCCTAAAAATAGACTGGATGAATGGATAAAATAGAAGCGTCGATACTGCATGATAGGTGTCGTAAAGTAGACCAGAAATAACAAAGGTAATCCCACTTTTAAATAGAAGACCATACCCATAATCAAGGAGAACCCCATAGAAAAAGGACAAAAAAGTTACCAAAGCAATCTGCCAGACAAGTGATAACCTAGGTGCAATCAAACTCCAAAGAGCCATTAAGACGCCGAAGGCCAGAATCTGATTAAAGACCCAGGGACCAAAACCAAAGATGAATCCTGAGATGGCCATGGTTAAAGCCATAATCAATAGACCATCTACCAAACCCAAATAAAGAACAGCCACAAAAAACATAGCTGTAATAGGCTGAATATTTGGCAATCCTATAAATGCTGACCGTAATCCTACTGCCAGAGCTGACAGAATAGCTATCCGAGCCATTCGTTGAATCGTTAGTTTCATATATCTATTATGCCAGAAATAAAGAAATATGACTAGTTTTTAAAAATAAAAACTAAAGATTTCTTGAAATACAGAGTGAGATCATACAAATTGTAGAAAATAATGTTCCTTGTTGCCTCTCCCAAATATCAAACAGTTTGAGCAGGCTGAATATTTGATATAAAAAGTGTACTCTCATTCACTATCCTCTGTCATCTTGATAACACTAAATAATTAAGTTATGTTAATTATAAAAGTTAACTTGACTTAATTATTATTTTAAAGTATATTAAACTTAAGGAGGCAACTAATGATCCAAATCGAAAATATTAATGTGTCTTACCAACAGACATTGGCTCTAGATAATATCACCTTAAACCTAGACGGACCAAGTATCACCGGAATTATTGGTCCTAATGGTGCTGGCAAATCAACCCTAATTAAAGCACTTATTGGTATTATCCCTCACTCCGGGCAATTCCTATTCAATAAACAGCCTATTCGTCAGCAATTAAATCGTCTTTCCTATGTTGCACAAAAGGCGGAAATTGATTTTAACTTTCCAATTACTGTCAAAGAGTGCGTCTCTCTAGGCCTCTATTCCAAAACCAAGTTCTTTAAACGTCTAACTAAAAGAGATTGGTCTAAGGTCACAAAAGCTTTAGCTCTACTCGGTTTAAATGATCTGGCCCATCGCCAGATAAGCCAATTATCAGGGGGCCAATTTCAACGGGTTCTGATTGCTCGTTGTCTTGTACAAGAGGCAGATGTCCTCCTATTAGATGAGCCCTTCGTTGGGATCGATTCTGTTAGTGAAGATATTATCATGAACACCTTGAGGGAACTTAAGAAACAAGGAAAGCTTATTCTCATTGTTCACCATGATTTGAGTAAGGTCCCTCATTATTTTGACCAAGTCATCCTCCTCAATCGTAAATTGATTGCTAGCGGGCCTACTAATCTTATTTTTAATGAGGATAATCTCCGTAAAACCTACGGTAACAGTTTATTTTATAAAGGAGATGCAAATGTTTTCTGAATTTATTGATGGTTTGCTAAATTTCCACTTCTTGCAGAACGCCCTTATAACGGCTTTAGTTATTGGAATTGTCGGGGGGGCTGTTGGTTGTTTTATTATTCTAAGAGGTATGTCACTAATGGGTGATGCGATTTCACATGCGGTTTTACCTGGCGTAGCCATTTCCTTTATCTTAGGTATCAATTTTTTCATAGGAGCCATCGTCTTCGGTCTTTTAGCTTCTACAATAATTACCTATATCAAAAGCAATTCCATTATTAAGAGTGACACAGCAATCGGTATTACCTTTTCAAGCTTTCTAGCTCTTGGCATTATTCTCATAGGTGTCGCAAATAGTTCCACAGATCTCTTTCATATTCTCTTTGGAAATATTCTAGCTGTACAAGACTTGGATATGTGGATAACGATTGCCGTTGCCCTTCTCGTACTAACAACAATAAAAATTTTCTTTCGTCCTCTACTCCTGACATCCTTTGATCCAATCTTAGCTAAGTCTATTGGAGTTAGAGTCACCTTCTACCATTACTTACTTATGGTTATTCTCACCTTGGTTGCTGTGACTGCTATGCAAAGTGTTGGCACTATTCTTATTGTGGCTCTTTTAATCACACCGGCTGCTACCGCCTACTTATATGCTAATAGTCTTAAAACCATGATTCTCCTCTCATCAGTTTTTGGGGCCCTAGCCTCTGTTCTAGGTCTTTTTATAGGCTATAGTTTTAACATTGCGGCCGGTTCAAGCATTGTGTTAACATCTGCCCTTCTCTTTCTCATCAGCTTTTTCATCGTCCCTAAACAGAGTGGCATGAATAAGACTTATCAACAATAAAATAAAAGGATGAAAATAATATGAAAAAAATACTATCTATGAAAAAAATACTATCAACAATGGCACTATTACTTTTAGCGGTAGTTGCTTTAGCAGCGTGTAATAATAAACAAGACAGTAGCAAAGATAAATTACGAGTTGTTACGACTAATTCCATTATTGCCGATATCACCAAAAATATTGCTGGAGATAAAATCACTCTCCACAGTATTGTCCCGGTTGGTAAGGACCCTCACGAATATGAACCTCTTCCTGATGATGTAAAGAAGACGTCACAAGCTGACTTGATTTTTTATAACGGTATCAATTTAGAAACTGGTGGGAATGCCTGGTTTACTAAGTTGGTCAAGAATGCCCATAAGACAGAAAACAAAGATTATTTTGCAGTTAGTGATGGTGTTGAGGTGATTTACCTTGAAGGTCAGTCAGAAAAAGGTAAGGAGGATCCCCACGCTTGGCTTAATCTGGAAAATGGGATTATTTATGCTCAAAATATTGCCAAGCAACTGATTGCTAAGGACCCTAAAAACAAGACCTACTACGAAAAGAATTTAAAATCCTATACTGACAAACTTAGTAAACTGGACCAAGAAGCTAAAGAGACTTTTAACAAGATTCCCGATGAGAAAAAACTGATTGTCACTAGTGAAGGATGCTTCAAATACTTCTCTAAAGCCTATGGCGTACCATCTGCCTACATCTGGGAAATCAATACAGAAGAAGAAGGCACACCAGACCAAATCAAAACACTCGTGGAAAAACTACGTCAAACAAAGGTACCAGCTCTCTTTGTCGAATCTAGTGTCGATGAACGCCCTATGAAAACAGTATCTAAGGATACCAATATTCCTATTTATGCAAAGATCTTTACAGATTCTATTGCTGAAAAAGGGCAAAACGGTGATAGCTACTACAACATGATGAAATATAATCTGGATAAAATCACCCAAGGCTTGAATCAGTAAAAATCTTATCTAAGAAATATTCTGTATTCTTATGATAAATCTGTTATACTAAGGTGAGACTATTTTCAAAGGAAGAGAAATGACACCTAACAAAGAAGACTACCTCAAATGTATCTATGAGATTGGTACTGAAGAAAGCAAAATAAGCAATAAGGAAATCGCAAACCGTATGCAGGTGTCTCCACCTGCTGTGACGGAAATGATTAAGAAATTGATTTCAGAAGACCTCATCATCAAAGACAAAGTCAAGGGCTATCTTCTAACGAAAACTGGTAAAATCAATGTCGCTGAACTCTATCGGAAACATCGCCTCATCGAAGTCTTTTTGGTGGACCACTTGCAATATACTTGTGACCTAATTCATCAAGAGGCTGAAATTTTAGAGCATACTGTCTCTGATCACTTTATCAATGCCCTTGACCGCCTACTCAATTACCCCCAAACCTGTCCACACGGTGGGCAAATCCCCAAGTCAGGTCAGCTCATAGAGGAGATCTACAACCAGACTTTTACACAAGACCTAACTCCTGGAGACTATGTACTTCGTCGAGTTCAGGATCAAATTGATTTACTCCATTATTTGGAAACTGTCGGTCTTAAAATTGGTGTAACTTTTACATTGAAAGGCTTTGACCCTTTTACACAACTCTACCGCCTGAATATTGATGGAAAAGAAATTCAAATTCCAGAAACTGTTGCTAGCAACCTGTATATTGAATCAAACTAAAAAAGCGAGGCTGATAGACACCCTTAGAAGTGTCATCAGTCTCACTTTTTTTACATTTGTTTCAAGCGTTCCACCCGTTCTGAAATTGGTGGGTGCGTATAAAAGAGCTTCTGCAAACCAGATTCCTTTTTAGGATCATTGATATAGAGAGCTGCGCTAGCATCATCCACATGATGTTGCATTGGCGCACTATTATCAAGTTTAAGCAGAGCATTTATCATACCTTGTGGGTTACGTGTCAATTCGACGCTAGAAGCATCAGCTAGAAATTCACGCTGACGTGAAATAGCCAACTGAACCAGGGTAGCTGCCAAAGGCGCAAGAATAATGGCAATCAAGGAAATAATGAGAAGAATAATCTCCAAGCCACTACTTCCATTACGGTCATCATCATTACGACGACGGCCTCCACCCCAGAACATCATATTGCGGGCCATACCAGCTAGCATGGTGATCGCAGATGCCAAGGCTACTGCAATAGTCGAAATACGGATGTCATAGTTACGAATATGGCTGACTTCGTGCCCTATGACCCCTTCAAGTTCCTCACGATTCATAACTGCAAGAAGACCTGTCGTAGCAGCCACAGCAGCATTTTTAGGGCTAGACCCCGTCGCAAAAGCATTCATTGAAGGATCATCGACAATAAAGACACGTGGCATCGGTATTTGTGCCACCATAGCCATATCTTCAACCACATGATATAGGTTGGGAGCTGTTTGTTCATCAACCTCTCGTGCACCATTCATAGCCATAACGACATTTGTTGATTGGAAAATCATGGTAACGGCATAGATAAAACCAATAACTAGAGCAAGAATCAAACCACCGAAGCCTGAACCTAACCAAAGATAGCCGACACCGTAACCAACAAGGCCCAACAAGAGGAAAAAGACCAGGAGCAAAAGCCAAGTCTTTCTCTTATTTCGAGCAATCTGATCAAATAACATATTAGTTACCTAGTCCACTGAAATCAACCTTAGGAACAGCTTTTTCTTCTTCAGGTGTTTCAAGGAATTCAGCAGCCTTAAAGCTAAACATTTTAGCAATAACATTGCTTGGGAATGTTTCCAATTTCACATTGTAGTTACTTGTCACACTATTATAAAGTTGACGTGAATAGGCAATTTTGTTTTCAGTGTTCGTCAACTCTTCTTGAAGTTGGCTGAAGTTTGCACTAGCCTTAAGGTCAGGGTAACTTTCAGCTACCGCAAAGATTCCAGAAACCTGGCGTGTCAATTCATCACTAGCACGCATAGCTTCTGCTGGTGAAGTCGCAGCTGCTACTTGATTACGAAGTTCTGCTACTTTTTCAAGCGTTGAACCTTCGTATTTTGCATATCCCTTAACAGTCTCAATCAAGTTAGGAAGAAGGTCATTACGACGTTTCAATTGAACATCAATTTGACTCCATGCCTCCTTAGTCTGCATACGGCTTTTAACCAAGCCGTTATAACTTGCAATAACAAAAATTACAAGAACAACGATAATGGCAATAGTAATCCAAATCATATTTTTATTCCTTTCTTGTACTGAAAAAGAGTCAATTAACCTCTCTTTCAAGTATCTTTGATAGTCTCAGTATATCAAATTTTCAGATAAAAGTGGTAAAATCTGAGTCGTTTTACAAAAAAGCTGGACATCTTGTCCAGCTTTTGTATTACTCTTTAGACGTGTGTCGTTTACCTTGGGCTAGGGCATCTGCTTCTGTCATTGTAACGACATTTGCTTTGTTGGTATTGCTAGGCATACTGTTGATGTCATACCAATAAACATCTGCTGTACCATGACGCGCCACATAAACTGTTCTACTTTCTTCTTGTGTAGGTTGCACAGGCTCTGGCTCAGAACTTGGTTGCTCAGTCACCTGTGAACTCTCAGAACTAGGCTCAGATGGCGCTTCAGTAAATTCAGTAACCGTATTTGTCGCTGTCCCATCTGCATAATTGATTTCTGCATTTGGTGATTGGTTATCCAAGATAACATGCGTAACTCCCTGACTGTCAAGAGTCTCCTTATCTCCACCAAGTTTAATTTCCAAGAGATTTCCAGAACTATCAATACCAACATACTGAAGTTCTACTTGACGAGGCAACAACTCGTCTCCACTGTAAATAGCTGTTACCTTATAGTCTAACCAATAGTTAGGGTGTAGTGCTAGCCAGTTATCCAAACGATTCTCGTAATAAAGCATACCTGACTGATTACCTTCGTCGGTTCCTTTATAATTTCCAGAATTCAACCAGGCAGTCATAGGTACTAAATTCTTGCCCTCGTCATTGACACCAGAAAACTGATAGCCAATCAAATGCCCTCGATTCATTAACCAAGATTTTGATTTACCGTCACCATAATAAAACTTATAGTTATGCCACCCTACAGGATTATATTTTATTTTACCGGGACGCTTATTCTTCGGCTCGTCCTTATCTTGTAACTGTATATGAGCACTGTGGGCACGTCCTAGCTGGTCCTTCTCCTCCATGACAAACTGCTTTTGACCATTAAAAGCCAAGATACCATTATTCTCATCCGCTTGAACCACTTGAGAACTCACAGCCAAAGATTGTTTGCTAGTATCTAATGAAAATCCGAAACCTAACGTAAATACTAAAACAAGAAGAGCAAATAAACGAATCCTACTATTTCTTTTTTCTTTCATTATCTTAACTCCTTAATTTTTCTTATTACTTTAATTATACAGGACCAAATCAAAGCGGATAATTAAAAATAAAGAATAATTATATTAGGTATCTTAGAGTTTGCTTAAAAACAAAAAAACACCCAATTTAATGGATGTTTCTTACCTATTATTTACCTGCTTTTTTACCTTGTTTTGTAAGATAAACTGTAGATATACTTAGTGCTGCAGCAACTCCGACAAGAAGGAAGACTGTTGTCGTGTTAGACTTACCTTTTTCTTTTGAAGTGCTAGCTTGGCTTTCAGAACTCTTGGCCACCTGTTTTCCCTCAGTTGCTTTATCAATACGAGCGACATTCTTAGGTGTGTCATCCTTCTTGCTTTCCGCCAATTCTGACAAATCATTGCTAATCTCCTTGGCAATACCTTCAGAGCTTGTAAGTGATGCCGCTTCTGAAGCTAATGTTTCAGAGGCCATAACCGCCATAACTTTACTTGCAATCACATCCACAGACTTCTCATTCAAAAGAGAATTAAAGCGAATAGCTTCTGAGGCGAGCTGACTGCTTGTTACAGGGGTTTTTAGGTCATTGTTATAAGCGACCTGACTATTTGGCGCGATGCTAACAACTTCAGATGTACGTGCTGTTGTTGGAGCTTCAGAAACTTTGACATCAACCTGACTTGTTGAACCTTTTTCAATAACTTCTGAAGAAACCTCGCTAATCGGATCCTTTTGTGTACTTTCTGAAGTTGGAGATTTCTCTGGGCTGTCAGAAGTAATTGCTACGTCAACCTGACTAGTAGATGAAGCTACTGAAGTTTCCTCATTCTTTGGTGACTCAGAAGCTGGAGCAGTTGAGCTTGCTTCACTCTTTGGTATTTCTGAAACTGAAGACTCTGAGATCACTTCACTAGTTGATACTTCAGAAACTGGAGTGCTTGAACTTGCCTCACTCTTTGGTGTTTCTGATGCTGATGTCTCGGATACCACTTCACTGTTTGATGCTTCTGAAACTGGGGTGCTTGAACCTGCTTCACTCTTTGGTGTTTCTGATGCTGAAGCCTCAGAGATTACCTCACTGTTAGATGCTTCGGAAACTGGAGCGCTTGAGGTTTCTTCACTATTCGGTGTTTCTGATGCTAAGGTCTCGGAAATTACTTCACTGTTAGATACTTCAGAAACTGGAGTGCTTGAACTTTCCTCACTTTTTGGTATTTCTGATGCTGAGGTCTCAGAGATTACCTCACTAGTCGATTCTTCAGAAACTGGAGCGCTTGAACTTTCCTCACTCTTTGGTGTTTCTGATGCTGAAGTCTCCGAAGCCACTTCACTGTTAGAAGTCTCGGAAACTGGGGATGATGAACTTACCTCACTCTTCGGTGTTTCTGATGCTGAGGTCTCGGAAATTACTTCACTAGTTGATGCTTCGGAAACCGGAGTGCTTGAACCTGCTTCACTCTTTGGTGTTTCTGATGCCGAAGTTTCAGAAACTACTTCACTAGTTGATGCTTCAGAAACTGGAGTGCTTGAACTTTCTTCACTCTTTGGTGTTTCTGATGCTGATGTCTCAGAAACTACTTCACTTGTTGATGCTTCAGAAACTGGCGCAGTTGAACCCGCTTCACTCTTTGGTGTTTCTGAAACTGAAGTCTCTGAGACTGGATTATTGACAGGTTTTGGTGCTGGTTTTGTTGGAGAAACTGCTGAGACAGCCCCAACAATCGTCGCCTTATTGTCAATCGTATTATTAGATAAACGGATTTCTCCATTACCATTGTCACCCATCTCAAAGTTTTTGGTAATCACTGGATCAGCCAAGGTATTCAATAGTTTATTATCGTAGACATCGACATTCTTGATTGTTCCACGAACTTGTTGGAAATCAATGGCACCACGATGGAGGTTATAGAGGTCATTAATTGTCCCTGAACGTAGAATGGTATTGTCATGAATCTTAATTCCAGAATCATTGAGGTCAAAATTGTGACCTGCAAAGACAGTGTTTACACGGATACCTGCTCCAGCAAAGACATCCTTGATGAGGTTTCCTGAAATTTCATGCCCCTTACCACCAAAAATACCGATACCAGCCGCACGCCAGCCTGATTCAATGGTGTTGTTAAGGAATTTATTATTTTCCTCAGCTGCTGCATTTGTCCCATTTGAAATACTTGACCAGATAGCTAAACCATCATCACCATTCCCACGGATATTAGAGTTTTTAACTGTTGAATTCTTGGTCCCTTGGGCAAAGTTAATACCATCAGCCAAGTTATTACGGATACGAGCATTTTCAACGACAAGACCATCCGTATACTTCATATTCCCCGTCTGGTCGTAGTCTCCAATCCACATACCGACTTCGAAATGCTGAACCCAGATATCGTGAATTTTCGAATCCTTGCCAAGTGTTCCCGAGATAGCCTTGTATTGTGCATCCTCGTTATAACGAGACGTCAAGTTGGAATCCATGTAAAGATTGCTCAACTCAATGCCATTACTATTATGACCGAAGACAATACCACCACCATAGCGTTTGTCACTTGTAAAGTGTAATTGTGTATGCCAAACACCGGCACCTGAGATTTTTAGATTATCAGCTTCGATATTAACTTGTTTATCAAAATTGAAACGTCCTTCTGGAATATAGACAGATTTTCCGCTGGCTTTAGCTTCTTCCACAGCCGCAAGTAGGGCAGCAGTGTCATCACTATCATCATTGGCAGAGGCACCCTTATCCACGATACTGATACTATTTTCACCTTGGGCAACAGGCGCTGGAGCCTGTTCAAGCTCAATAAAGTCAATACCGTAAGGGACATTGTCATCTTTCTTCTTAACTAGAGAAATCTTATCTCCAGATTTCAATTGGATATCCTTTAGGAGAAGACGTGTCTCATCAAAACGAAAACGTGCACTTGAACCATCAATGGCTTGATCATACTCATGGTCCCCTTTAAGGTACTGCCATGCTGAGTGAGATGACAAATCAAGATTACCAACGCTTGAACCATTGACCTGCACATCCAACTGACCTGATGCACCATCAGGTATTGTATAACGGACATTCAAAGCATTGGCTGGCTCAGTGACATTGAAAGTAACTGCCGCATCCTTTTTAGGAAGCTCAACATAAGTTTGGTTAGTCGCTTCCACAGCCGTAGATTCCATGTCCGTTGACTGCTGGATTGTAGCACCATTTTCAACACTTGCATTTTCTGCCTCATGAGTCGTATAAGGTATTTTTGCACCGTAACCTTCTGTGCTGTACTCCTTGCCTTGACCTTGGTCCTCAGTCGCATTGGTTAAGACATTTGCTAAAGTTTCTTGATTTTGTGAGTTGCTTGCCTCAACCAATTGATCAATGGTCGGAATCTGTTCAGCTGCTTGAACAGTGGTAACCTGTGGCTGAGCTGGCATAATATTGGCAGGCTGTGACGCTTGTACTGACTCAACTGATGCTGGTTCTGAAGTCGCCAATTGTGCCGTTGAAGCTGTTTGAGGTGTCTGTGCCTGATTTGAGGCATCAGTTAAACCACTAATCGATTGTGCCTCATCAGCCTGAGCTGCTTGCCCATTAGCAAGAGCCATAAAGCCAATCAAAGCTGATGCTGCGCCAATAGAATATTTACGGATGCTGTACTTTGGTTTCGTTTTTCTTTCTTTAAACAAGTCTATTCTCCTGATACTTTTTTTCACAATCTCTCTATCTTAGGACCAAGCCGTCCTTTGAAAGAAAATAAAGATTCCCTCATATTAAAGATTATTAATAATGCTGTTGTTTTTCTTATTAAAAACAAACCAAAGTAAATTATAAGGGATGAAAAAGTAAAAAAAAAGGCTAGGCTATCCATTTTAACAAGGCCTTAACAAAATTGTCATATTAGAAAGTTCAGTCATTCACGTCTAAATTATAGTCTAAAAATGTCGCACAAAAAGGTGATTTCTTTCACGTGTAAGAAAGAAAAAACTCTAAATTTCCATAAAGGCTTATTTAGCAAGAGTTATCAGGCAAAACAATCAAAATGTTTTAAATTTGTTTTCTCAGATTGCTGTCAAACGTTTGACAGTCTTTTTTAATTTTACGCTTCAAAGTATTATTTTCCGAATGTTTTAGTATTACAAATGTTAAACACCCAAAAATTAAAAAAGAGACAATAATCTGTCTCTGATTTTTCAAAAAAATAACTAACCTAACTAGATTTTACGATAACAATCCCTCTAATTCTTCAAGCGATAGACCAGTCACATCTGAGACAACTTCTAGAGATAGACCTTTTGAGAGCATCTTACGAATCATTTCTAGTTGTCCCTCATAACGACCTCGCTCTAGTCCCTGCTCTAACCCTTTCTCTATGCCTTCTTCACGCGCTTCATCAATTGCTGTTTCCATGGTCATGTCGTAATTTTCTTGAATACGTACGCGTTCATCAATCATCGCCTTTTCCTCCTATCGGTTGGCTCTTACGATAACAATCCCTCTAATTCTTCAAGCGACAGACCAGTCACATCTGATACCACTTCTAGAGATAAGCCTTTTGAGAGCATCTTATGAATCAACTCTAAACGCTCCTCATGACGACCTCGTTCCAACCCTTGTTTAAGTCCACGCTCTAGTCCCTGCTCTAACCCTTTCTCTATGCCTTCTTCATGCGCTTCATCAATTGCTGTTTCCATGGTCATGTCATAATTTTCTTGAATACGTATGCGTTCATCAATCATCGCCTTTTCCTCCTGTGTCCAGCTGGATGAATCCAGTAATGAATCGGCATGCGTGACCGCTCGGCTAGGTGCCTTAGAAAATGGGAGATTTCCAAAGAACTCTAGCCACTGCCGCCCTTCATCCCTGATATGCTTATCTTTATTATACTTATCCAACTCTAAAAAGGCAATCTGAAGAAGGTTCTGCTGTTTCCCATCCTTATAGAAAGAATGCAGAGGCTTGCCCGTCCGACTATTGGCCATCCAATAAGTATTAATCGGGGACTCCTCATCTGGCAACAAGGTCTTCTCCAAGATCGCAATACCATAGACCGGCTCCATCTGCTCATACATCTTATGCGTCTGCCCTTGTTGGCGTAATTGTTGCACATTTTCTACCAGCTGGTTAGCCAAATAATAATGAAAACGATTGAGAAAATAATGCTGCTTACGCACCTGAATCTCAATGATAACCTCGGTTCCATCATTCAACTTGGCTCGAACATCCACCGAGGTTGAAAAGAGCTCATCCTCATCAAAGTCCTTCTTGTGAAGCTGTGTTCCCTCCAAAATCTGAGCATCCACAACATCTAAATCCAAAATATCTCGAATAAATGCCACCGTCACCTCAGGCAGGCTAAAAATCTTCTTAGCCATAATATCCAAGGTCGGTGAGACATGCTTGTGTCTTTTTTCCATCTACTTCTCCTTAGTAAAAAATAGAGGGTTGTCCCCTCTACTTCTATTATTCGGAAAAAGTAAATGAAAGCTTGCAACTACCCCTTAAATGCTTCCACAAAGGCCTTGAGTTCTTCGTCTGCTTCTGGTGTTGTTCCATGAAGCTGGCCAAGCATGTCAAGAAGGGACGCTGTCTGGGTCTCAATCGTCGCATTAGTCTCATTAATCTTAGCCACAATCTCGGTCAAGGGCTCAACTTCTTCTTCCTCAAAGGTATCCACATAACGAGGAATATTAAGGTTGTAGTCATTTTCCACAATCTCTTCAAAGCTTGCCAGATGGGCGAACTTGTCCATATCCTCACGGCTCTTATAAGCATCAAGAATCTTCTCAATATGAGCATCCGTCATGATGTTCTGATTTTTCCCCTTATCAAACTCCTTAGAGGCATCGATAAAGTAAACATCACGATTGGTACGGTTCTTTTTGAGAATGATAACCGTCGTCGGAATACTGGTGTTAAAGAAAATATTAGCAGGCAGACCGATAACCGTATCAATAGCACCTTCTTCCAATAAAGCTTTACGAATAGTCCCTTCGGCATTACCACGGAAGAGCACCCCATGAGGTAGGACGATGGCCATAACACCATTGTCTTGTTTCAAGTGATAGTAACCATGCAAGAGGAAGGCAAAATCAGCCTTAGACTTAGGTGCCAGTTTCCCAAATGGTGAGAAACGAGGATCATCCATGAAACCTGAGCTAGCAGACCACTTGGCTGAATAAGGTGGGTTCATGAGAACACCATCAAAGTTAGTCGGCTCTTGGGTTGGCCAATCCTCATCCAAGGTATCAGCGTTGTGTAAAAACTGGTTTTCAATCGGCACACCATGCAGAATCATGTTCATACGTGCCAGGTTATAAGTTGAGGTATTCAACTCTTGACCAAAGTAAACCACTGTCTGTGGTTGGCGTGAATAGCGTTTGGCGTTAAGCAAGAGCGAGCCTGACCCCATAGTCGCATCATAAAGGGTAAAGCCTTGCTTGTCCTCACGACCTAAAAAGGCAATCTGAGTCATGAGCTTGGCAACAGGTTGCGGTGTATAGAACTCACCAGCTTTTTTACCTGAATCCGTCGCAAACTGACCAATCAAGTACTCGTAAGCATCACCAAGCATGTCACCAGCATGACCTGCCACATCTAGGACAGACAACTCTTTCATCACAGCCGCAACCGTTTGGTTTTGCTTTTGAGGAGTCGCCCCAAGTTTCTTAGAGTAGAGGTCAATATCTTCAAAAAGATTTTCATAAAGCTCGTCACTCTGCTCAATATCACGGAAGCCCTGGGCCAAGTCCTCTAGCTGGAAGCTTCCATCATTCACTCGCTCTACCAAGGCCGTAAAGGTCAAGTCAGGATGAATGGCATAGCTCATCTCATCAGTGATGACTGCCAAGAGGTCTTCGTGAGTCTCCTCGTCCTCATAGTATTTACGATAGACCGCTAGTGCCTCTTCCAAGCTTTCTGTCTCCTCCTCCATGGTCTCTGCCACGAAAAAGAGCATCTTGTCCGACAAATACTTGTAAAAGACCATGCCCAAGAGATAAGACTTGTAGTCATTGGCATCCATCTTAGAGCGGAGCACATCCGCTGAGTTCCACAGGGCTTGATAAAGCGACTGGGAGGTTTGTGTTGTTTCTGACATAATGTTTCTTTCTTTGTATTTTTAAATGTTATCCTATTAGTTCTAATAGCCAATCACGTTTGTTTCCACTTCCTTGATGACCTCATCTGAAATCTCAGAAATAGGAAGTTGGTAAATAGTGTTTTGACGTGGGTTAAAAATGCCTAGTTTTTCAATGGTTTGAAACTCTGGATGAATCGAACGCCTACCCATGAGATAGTAAATCAGTAGCTGCAAGGTATGGTCCTTATTAGGCTTGCTGGTGCTGACTTTAAAGTCCCAAAGGGGTATCTTTAGTCAAGAAATCCCCATCACCAGTCGTTATGGTAGCCGTATAAGCCCCTTCCATGGTAAAACCATCCGCAGTCACAGGACAAAAGGCCTTGAAAAAGCTCAAACTACGCTCAACCATGATACGAATATTAGCAATAGTCGCCTGATCTGGGACAATCCCCTCCACTGGGCGATAAGCCAGAGGATCAGCACGAAAGGCACTATCAAAACCTGCCAACTGACAGGCCCTAGTAATCGACAAATCGTCCATCCCCTTAACATCATCCAGAAGACCAAAAGCCTTGGCCTCCATCCTCATGGCCCTAGCACCAAGCAAGGAAATCTCAAAAGCCTCCTCAACAATTGTCCCATCCATGAGATAGTCCACAGCAGTCCCAACCAAACTAGCCCCAATAGACTCCTCAGGATTAAGAACCTGACCATCATCAAGCATCGTCACTGTAAAAGCCTTAACAGGCAGATAACCACCACGAGGCTGCTTAATCTGTTTAATACGTTGTGTTACTGAAACCATGTGTGTCCTCTTTGAAAATACCTTAGCTTAAATTTCGTATCTTTCGTCTACTATCACTGTAAAACTAAAACTTTCGTTACTAATCAGTCGAGTAAATAGACAATCCTTTTTTACTTTTTAGATGAACATCGCTTGCAAAAGTTCTTCTTCATAAATTAAGTCATTAGCGTATCATTACAGAGGTTACGATTCAAATTTTTGTTGAATTTTTTCTATTTTCTCTCTAGTTGAACCTTCATTAATACTACCAAGTTTTTCAATCAGATACTGGTAAAACTTTTTAATATCTTGATCATTTAAAATATGCCATACCTGTGTATTTTCCAGTGCAATTTCTAAAAGATCTTCTATTTCTTCTGGTTTCCAACTAGTGTATTTTGATAATTTTTCAATAATAGCATGAGTACTCTTAAAACTACCACTACCTTCTAAAGAGTTGATTAAATCTATCTTCTCCTGCTCTTCTTTTGGTTTTTCCTGCTTGATAGCTTCTTTTTGATTAATATACTTTTTCTCATACAGTTTTTCGTTGTATACAGTTTTATCAATAATCAATTTGACTAATTCATCAAGCTCACTTCCTTCCGAATAATCCGCAGGGGCAAAATAAGAAATGCGATTATCCCTCATCATCTTATAGACTTTATTTTTCGCCTTCACTTCATCTTTTTCATCTGGATTAAAAACACCTATAGAATATCCACCTTGAGAGTTTACTAATTTCATACAAGGAATATCCGTGTCGCTGTCTCCAAGATAAACCATATTTCGAAAAGGAACTCTGATTTCATCCGGAGCAAAAGAATCATTAACAGCATCATCGTTTACATCAAGTACGCCCTTTGAAATACGGAAAAGGAACTGTGTCTTGTTAGTATAATTAACTACTTGAGCTGGCCAAACAGCTACCCCATCTTCATCAAAATAGAAAGATGTCGCATACAGTTCTTTAAACTCTTTCGCAATTGGTGTTCCTTCTATCATCTCTTTCAAACCAGAAGAAATAATATAGTGCTCGATAATAATGCCTTTTTCTGCTCCATAATCTCTAATACGCTTAAACCAATCCTTAACACCTCGAAATAATGCCACTTTAGATCCATAGTCCGCAAGTTTTTCTTTTGTAAAAACAATTTGCCCACGTGCTTTTTTCTTCATTGTATACATATAAGCAATGTTTTTATCCATATTATTTGCTGCGGCACGATTATTTGACTCTCTCCAGAAATCTCCAATTACATCACTTCCTTCTGGTTGTACTGTTTGGATATAGCCCTGAGCTTGCATATCATCTGGAGATAGAGTCTTATCAAAATCATAGCAAAGTGCAATAACTGGTCTATCTGTTTTCTTTTCACGTTTAAAAGTTGTATCTGGCATAGTTAATTCACCTTTCAGTTAAATAAACATATCCTGCAAAAGTTTCTTTTTGAGTGTTTCGAGCTGAGAAATTTTTTCTTGATGAGAGTTGATGAGGTTATCGAGGTTTGAGAAATAGATGCCGATGGCTTGTTGTTCTTTTACTGTCGGTACTGCAAGCTTATAAGTAATAAGATTTTTATAGTACAACCGAACACGTGTACCACCCAATTTTTGCATAGTTGAAAATCTTAAAAATAACCTAGAGTTATTCAAATGATAAAGTAGAAAATCGATATCAGAATTATCATTATTAATAAAAACAGGATATTCTTTAGAAACCAAAACATCAGTTTCAAAATTATTCTTATTAAACTTAAAAATAGAATCATCTGACATATGACGATATGTGACATAGCCAATTGGAACTCTATGAAAATCAAGTGTCAAATCTATTCCTGTTCTTCCACCTTCAAAATAATCATTCTGTAAATAAAGACCTTTTCTAGAAGATGTTGCAATAGGAAAACCTGAAGTACCTGATATTACCTCGTCAAAATTTTCAATCAATGTTCCTAAGTTAACTACTTCCCACTCTCCTTCAAATCCATCTAAACGAATCTCAGGAATTGTCTGTCCGGCTTGGGGAAACATCTTAGAGAGCATGGCTGCCTTGAGTGATTGGTAGTTAACAAGATTATCCTTGTAGCTAGTCAGAAGCTCGTCGAGAGTACGAAAAAGAGAGCCGATGGCAGATTGTTCGTCATTAGAAGTAGGAATACTAAATTCTGTCTGTGAAACTGTCTTCCAATCAGAACGTGGCATCTTTGTTCCAGATGTATCATTTGCGACTCTTTGAAATTTTGGCGATTGTACTAATGAAAATAAAAATTTTGAATCACAATTTCTTGCCTGCAATACCCAAAAATCTCCTAATGCAATACCATTAAAATTAGGGTGTAGCCAATTTTTTAAATATGGACGTAACTTCCCATACAAAATATCATTTGTTTCAAACACTATTCCTTTCCGGCAATCAATATTTTTATTTAAATCTTTGCTCAATCTCCCTTCTCCAGAAATTATATCTTGATATTCAATTCTTGGTAAATCAGGGTTGTCAGAACTTTTAGTTCTCCTTTTTGCTATCTCTTCAAATGTATTTCTTACCCATGAATTTTTATTCTTTAAGAACCTAATTTTTGGTTTCTCCATCCCTATCCTGCTTTCTTACTATTTTAAATTTTAAATTAGATACATTATATTCTTGTTTTAGTATTTTTTCTGCCATTTTCTCTGGAGAAACTAACCTAAATGTAGTTTCTGTTATATACTTCGTTAAATAAGCCCTTAATTCATCACATTGTTCAGTTAATTTAGATTTTTCCAGAAAGTCTTCAGCGACTTCTTTATATTCTTCAAAATTCTCCACTTTACTTATTCTCTTATGATAGTCCACAAAAATTGAAACTTCCTTACGAACTTCTTCTTTTAATCTAGAGAGTTCAACATCATCTTGTATAACCAAGGTCAGTAATAACATATCTCTTAATTTTATAATTGAATTGTATTTAGGAAGCAGATAATCCCCGTACAATAAATTAAAATATTTTTTAAAATCGATATCTTCATCTGAATTTATATCATTAGGAAATCTCTTCAGTAATTCAAATACTGCATCTACAAATAGATTTTTTGCACTTCTTAAATCACTTAATATCTCATACGAATGCTCGGCTCGTTCAATAGTATATTGTAAAAATATACGTTCCCTTTCGTTTTCCTCTTGTTTTTCAAAAAATTCTCGTTGTAACTCATGTTCATTATTTAACTGTTTAAGTTGCTGTTTATTTTGTAGTCTTGCAACGTATACAGCAACTCCTGCACCTAAAAGAGCTCCAATCATTGAACTAATGAACTGAGAGTTGAAAAATGTGATTATAGTATCCATTTATTATCATTTCCCTTAAGTATCAAGTGTTAATAATATTATCGCAACTTACCTATTATTCAAATATTATTTAATCCAATAGAACTTCTCTCATCTCATCAATATCGTCGCTTTTAACGAAGACAACATTTTTATTCCCGGTTAATTCTACAAGTTTATTTTTTCCTAGAATAATAGCTAAATTCTTAATGATAGACCTTTTAGCAGACTCGTTATAATATGTAAAAATGAATCGATATTCATACATATTGTTACTTGTTAAAGTAAAACAATTTTGAAAAATTTCCTTATCTAGTGGGTCAACCGAATGTCCAAAAATAATAATATTTTTAACAATTCTTGGTATTCCATTTGATATATCAGATTCCTGGTCAAAAAATCTCTCATATGCATTTCCAGTTTCTTTAACAATACGTTGATAGAATTTTTGATAAGGTATTAAACTTTTATTAATTTCATTTCCTTTATCTTCAATACCAAAAACCATAGTATTAATTTTATGTTTTTGTCTTTTTAAATCAATTTCTCCATGTATAAAGTGAGTATTTTGTCTTGGAATATCATACAGTTTATTCAGTGTATGTGTATAGTTGAAATTAATTACATAGGAGTTCTGTATCTCAGTAATAACTTTTAAAGCTGTTTGCTGAAATTTATCAGGACTAACTTTAAATTCTTCCACATAAGTGAGATAAATTTCTAGAAGTTCCGTTAATGAGTATAAATGTTTAATAAATATATTATTGAACTGATTTAACGCTTCGTCTCTCTCTATGTTATTCCATTTTAGTTTGTCAAATAATTCTAAAAATATTTCTGCTGCATAAGATTTAGCTACCGAATTGCTTTCAGTCACAAGACGATCCTGTAACTTTTGTATAAAAAGGTCGTAAGGTTCATTCAAATCATTATCATATAATAAGTTAGTATTTGACTTAAAATAATCAATTGCTTCAGCTATCTGAGAGATTATCATTTCAAGATTAGACCAATTTTCTCCCAAATTATCTTTATGGTCCTTTAGAAATCTTAGATATAAATTATCTTTATATTTCTCAGTACAAATTTCATTTTTTTCGAGAAAATCTTTATATTCTTTATCGGGTTTAGGAAACAATTTATCAGCAAACTCCAAAAAATCTTTATAACTTGTTTTTCGACCCATGGCTAAATCAAAGCCGTTTCCTAAAATCAATATCGTATCTGCCATTTATTCTCCCTAGTTATTACTCTACCTCCCCACTCTCAATGGTTCAATCACCTCTTCAATGAGTTTGGTGTAGGCTTCTTTGATGTGTTTTTTGTAGCTGAGCGGGTTGAGGGCATCAGCTGTTTCTGCTTTATAGTCTTTGTAGCGTTGGCTCTTGGTGAGCTGGCTTTCTCCAGATTGCTTCTTAGCACCTTTACGATAGTGTTGGACGTAGTAACGAAGTTCATCGAGTCCGACATACCATTCTCTGGCAAAGCGTTTGAGATGGTCGTCGATAATGGCTTCAATCATGCTGTCCAAGACACCAGTGATAGATTGTCCTTGGTAATCTTTAGGATTAGCTTGGACTTCTTTCCACAGGTTTCGGATGATTTCGGCTAGTTTAGGATTGGTGCGTTCCAGACTCTGGATATAGTTATCAACCGTTTCGATGTCCTTGTCACTGAGGGCCTGTGGACTATCCTCTTCCTGCTGAATCATACTTTGAATCAAGGTCAGGATGTAAGCATAGTTAATCTCGTCGACTTGGACCGATTCCAGTTCGTAGTGGATATCAAAGAGATTATCATCACCATCGTCTTCTGCTCGGCTTTTGAGCTCTGCTAGGATATTTTGATAGATTCCTAGATAGGTTTCGAGCTTTCCATCTGATAGTCCTGTCTCCGCATAGATAGCCGCTTCATCGTATTCGCTATAGACACGGATAGAGGCCAGATACTTGTCAAAGGTTTGGTAAGCCTTGGCAATACGACGGAGTTGTGGGCTAGTGGCCTGCTCAATCGTGATGATGTAGTTTTCCACATCTTCCACTTTTACTTGAAAGTCTATCCAGGCTTGGATAAAGTTTGCTTTTTCTTCTGCCCAATCTGGGGCAGTGACGTCATTTTCACCACCGTTTGAGTAGAGTCTAAGGGCGTTATCCACAGCCTCTTTAAAGGCCTCAGGTCTTTGGAAGGTGATGATATGACCATAACGCTTTTTACTGCCAAAGATACGGTTAGTGCGACTAAAGGCTTGAATCAAATCCTGTGGACGCATGGGCTTTCGGTCGATAAAGAGAGTGGATAGACATGGGGCATCAAAACCAGTCAAAAGACGGTCAACAACGATGACCAAATCCAACTGCTCTTTACGAGGAATGTATTTGTCTAACTTTCTAGCTAAACGATTATTTATATCCGTGTTAAAGCCACGCAAATCAGCCATATTAAAATGCGTCCCATACTCTTGATTGTAATCGTCCATGACCTGCTTCATGTGCTCTTGGTAGCCGATAGATTCTTCTTCATTTTCCGACACTGAGTAAGTGACCGTCACCTTTGGAAAGTCAAGTAGCACGCGCTTAACCCGCTCTGACACCTTGACACGTTCCTGTCCTGCCTTGATACTCTTGAGCAGATTGTAATAGGCCTGAGCCTGTGGAATAGACTTAACGGTTAAGATAGCCTCGTAAGTCTTACCCTCACCATTTGGGAAGCCCAACTGTTGATAACTTTTGTTTAGGATAGCATCCAAGACTTCTAGCATGTGCTCTTTATCTTCATAGACAGAGTCAGGAAGGTCTTCTTCAGGAATCGGCGAAATAATGGTATTACGATAGTCCACCTTAAATCCCAGAACTGCCCCGTCATGGATGGCTTCTTTGACCGTATACTCATGGAGGCGTTCACCATATTGTTGGTGGGTGGTTTGTGCCAAATCACCTAATTGCTTACGTTTATTTTCCTTGAAAATCGGTGTGCCTGTGAAGCCATACCAGAGCGAATTGTGGAAAAAGCCCTTGATGTCTTTTTGGGTCTGAGGCGTAACCGCACGGTGACATTCATCCACAACAAAAGCCACACGGAGGTCCTTGATTTTCTCAGAATCCTTTTGATATTTACCTTCTTGGAACTTGCGCATCATGGTTGTGATTTTCTGGATAGTCGTCACAATCACTCGCTTATCATTTCCTGCCAAACGCTTAACCAAATCATGAGTATTGTCCGTTTCATCGATATCAATGACATCATTGGCAGCGTAGGAAAGGAAAGACGACGTCGTCTGCTGGTCAAGATCCCTGCGGTCCACGACGAAAATCGTCTTCTGAATAGCTGGAATCTGCAAGAGGTTGCGAGCTACCTTGTAGGAGGTTAGGGTCTTACCAGAACCTGTGGTATGCCAGATATAGCCTGATTCCTGACGGCGAGAGGCATCTTGAACAGACTCGATGGCATGGATTTGATAGGGACGTAAGAGGATGAGAGCTTTTTTACTATCATCAATAACGGAGTACTGCATTACCATCTGATGGGCACGTGGAATAGACAGGACCTCATGGGCAAAGTCCATGAGACTGGTCATGGGTTTATTATCTTTATCCACCCAAGATGTCAAGAATTGTTTATTGAGCTTATCTTCTCGTGCAGCTGCGATATAACGTGTGTCAACCTTATTAGTCACAACAAACATCTGAAGGGCAGAATAGATGCCACGTAACTTTCCTTCACGGTCATACTTTTTGATTTGATGAAAGGCATCCAAAAAGGCCACACGAGGACTCTTGAGCTCGATATGGATAAGAGGAAGGCCATTAATCATCAGCGTCGTATCTAATCGACGGTCCTTATCTTGTGGATAAGCCTTGTCACGTTCCACCTGATTGACCACTTCGTAACTGGATTTTCCAGCAGCAATATTATCACGCCAGATGACAGAAAGTCGGATAGTCCCAAGGCTAGCATCTTCACGCTGTACCTCAACTTTGGCAATACCATTTTCACCTGCCAACCACTTAGCAGCTTCATAATAGTTAATGAAGTTAAGCTGGTTCTTAATTTGGCGCTTCTCCTGCTCGGTCAAGGGATGGTCAGCAAGTAGGGCAACGTTATTTTGCGCTAACTTTTCAAAAAAGTTGTCCCATAATTGACCTTCGTTTTTTAAATCTGGGCGATAGGTCCACTGGCTCTCACCAGAGGTTAATTGCTCGATTAATTGACGTTCTATCTCAAGTTCTGGAGTAACTGGTGGCATGACTTATCCTTTCCATATTGTCGTAATCCCTTACATTATAGCATTTTCACAGTTTCTTTCATAGTTTTGGGAAAATTCAAACAAAAAAACACGGGAAGTCCGTGTTAATCGTTTTAGAATAGCAAATGATAATTGTTATGAAAGTACGTTGTCTTCCCTAAACTTACTTCACATGTGAATCAAGTGGGACTACCGCCAATGTCTTACCTAGACTCGCCAGTATTTTAAGAACCGTATCTAACTGAGGTGCTGTTTTACCTATCTCCATACGTGCGATAACAGGTTGTTTGACACCACTTAACTCTTCAAGTTTCTTTTGGGAAATGCCTTGTTTTTTACGAGCATCAATAATCTCAAGCATCAGTGCGACACGGAGTTCACTCGCCGCAATTTCCTCTTTAGTGAAAATAGTTTTCTGTAAATCATCCCAACTACTTCCAATTGCTGGATTCTTTTCTAGGGTCATCTTACAATCCTCGCTTTCTAATATCATCTAAAGCTTTTTGAGCCTTCATCAGCTCACGTCTTGGAGTCTTTTGTGTCTTTTTCACAAAATGATGAAGTAAAATAAAACCATCATCTAGCCATGCTGCAAATAAAATTCTATCTCTCAAGGGTCTTAGTTCCCAAATCTCTCCTTCCAAATGTTTAATGAATGGTTCACCAATCATGGTTCCTCTATTTTTTAACATAGTCAGGTAGTCTTGAATTTTATGTAATTTGATTCTAGAATCTTTGCTTGAATTTATGGATAATGTTTCAATATACTCTCTAACAGGTTCATGTCCATTTCTATCTTTATAAAAATGAATAGGATACATACAAATCTCTCTTCCTTTATTATAACTTATAAGTACTTACATGTAAATACTTATAAGTTATTATTTTTAAATATCACTATTTAAATTTATATTCGTAAAAGGTTAGGAAAAATGATAAAAAGCCACCTATAGTGGCTCAGAATGTATATTATTCATGATCTAGACATGGCAAAAATACGAGTAAGCGACCTAATTTTGTAGCCCTTTCCATCTGTGAAAAGGCTTATCGGAGACTTTTTATTCCTCCCTATGAATGGTAAACCCTGTAGCTTGTTGGTTAGCCATGATGGTCATGTCTGAAATTTGGACGCGTCGTGGTTGCTTGGTGACGTAGAGAACTGCGTCCGCAATATCTTGGGCTTGGAGGGCTTCTAACCCCTGATAAACCTTGGCTGCCTTGTCCTTATCACCGTGAAAGCGAACTTGTGAAAAGTCAGTCTCAACGATACCTGGCTGAATGGTTGTCACCTTGATATCTGTGGCAATGGTATCGATACGCAGCCCATCACTGAAAGTTTTTACTGCAGCCTTGGTTGCTGAATAAACAGCAGCACCTGCATAGGCATAGATGCCCGCCGTAGAGCCCATATTGATGATATGCCCCTCATTGGCAGCAACCATGCTTGGCAAAATCTGACGTGTCACCATCATTAAGCCCTTGATATTGGTATCAAGCATGGTCAGCATGTCCCACTCCGCATAGTCTTGGTAGGCTGTTAGACCTAGTGCCAGACCTGCATTATTGACCAAGACATGGACTTGACCTACACTTTTGAGAATAGCTTGGCAAACATCCTTAACCATGGCCATATCTGTGACATCCAGGGCAAAGGTCCAAACTTTTTGATTGGGATAAGTTGCTTGGAGCTCTTCTTTTAGAGCTTCTAAGCGCTCCACACGGCGACCTGTTAGGATGAGATTTTCTCCCTCTTTGGCAAAGGCACGCGCCGTTGCTTCACCAATTCCTGATGTTGCTCCTGTAATAAGTACATTTTTAGACATATAATTCTCCACTTCTATGATTCCGCTGCCCCTAAGTTGTTGGTTAATTCACTCAACTTCTTGATAAAATCAGGAAGTTCTAGCTTGGGGAGGTTAGATTTCTTATTTCCCGACTTCCAAAATATCCAGAGTAACTGGTTGAAACCATCCTGCAGCACCTTCTTTTGTTGGTCCGAGAGATTGCCAAATTCTTGCAACATCTGGCCTAGCTTAGGGAGAGTTTTTATCCCAATATCATCCAGACTTTCAATTCCAGAATCAAGAATGGTATCAAAGAACAAATCACAAACCTGCTTGAGTTCTTGATTTGGCAAGGTCTCAATCCATTCTTGGAAGGTCTCTTTTAAGCGTTGACTCAGGTCTGTCGGCCGGTCCACATAAACAAAATCATTTGTTTCCAAGTCAACCTGCCAAAGCAAGACATTGTGTTGAGCGATGCCTATGCCATCTGCTGCTACGAGCTTTGCGGTTTTGTCCCAGTAGAGCATAACTCCCACAACGGATTCTTGAGGTCTGACAACCGTCATCTTGGCTTTCAATTCTTGGTAAGAAGGCTTCTCTAAGAGTGATTTCATCAAGCCTGGAGAATCAAGAAGCAAGAGCTCTGCTATTTGCTCACGCAAGACAGTCGAACTCTGAACAGCCGAATAGAGGGCAAGATTGCCACCCTTGGAGTGTCCGGAAACAGCGATATGGCCACTGAGGTTTGGCAAGTGCTTCTCCAGAAAGGCCATAGCTGAGCGATGGGCAGGAATTTCCCGACTGTAGGTCAGTTGAAAATCCTCCTTCCAACCAATAACGCTATCATCTGTCCCACGAAAGACAATCTGCTGGTAGTCCAATTCAGGCAAGCTGAAAATCATAGCCGCAAACTGCTTTTCCACTTCCTTGTCCAAGACACTACAGTAGTCACTTAGATTAAGTCCAGCGAAACGCCTAGACCTGACCATGGCTTCAGCCAAATCTACCCGTTCCTTAGTCACCATGAAGCTGTAGTCTGGATTTAAGTCCTTCCCTTCAGCATAGTCATGTAAATTGATGGTTTCCTTCAAATCACTTGCTGAGAGCCATTTTTCATAAGTCAGGTAGCCAATTTCATTAATACAAACCTTATCCAAAATATTAAGAGGCTCTTGGTCGAAAGGCAAATCCTTAACCTTTTCAAGATAATCGATTAAATTGGACATCATTACTCCTTAAAGTCTTTCTTACTTTGATTTTACTAGAATTTTCAATAAATTGTTAGTGAAAAATGTGATATGATAAGAGAAATTATTTATTAGGAAAAGGAAGCTTATGACTATTTCACGATTTTACCGTATCTTACTAGCTCTCTGTGGACTAGTAGGAGTTTCTATCCAAATCCATGATGATGGTTGGGGCATGTTGCTCTATTACACTGTTTTGTCCAATATCCTGGTCTTCTCCAGTTTGATTTTCTTCATCTTCTATGACTTCAAAAAAGGGGATGCGACAACTAACACCAAACTCTTACGTTACAAGGGTGGTGTAACCATGGCCATCCTCATCACTGGAGTCATCTATCACATCCTCTTGGCCCCTATTACAGAACCTGAGAAATTCTGGACCCTCCGTAACTTCTTGGTCCACTATATTGTGCCTTGGGGATTGGTACTTGATACCCTCATTTTCGATGCTAAGAAAGCCTACCGTCTACGTGAGCCAATTTACTGGTCCGTGGTCCCTCTGTCTTACTTTGCCTTTGCCCTTTTAAATGGCTTGGTTCTAAAACTCCCTATTCCAGGTGCTAAAGATAGCCCCTTCGCCTACTTCTTTATCAATGTCAATAAATTTGGTTGGAACAAGGTTTTGGTAAACGTCTTGGTCATCAGTGCCGGGTATATCGCTGTTGGCTATCTCTTATATCTCTTGAAAAAATTTATCGGTCGTAAACCGGCATAAAACACGAACTGAGCTACCCTAGGTAACTCAGTTTTTTCTATTGCAACAAACCTAATTTATCAAATGCCTTATACAAGCCATCAGCCTCAACATCGTCTGTGACTAAGTCTGCCATGGCCAAGATTTCTGGCCCACCATTTCCCATGGCAACTCCAACCTCACAGTATTCCAACATAGGGATATCAATCTTTGCATCGCCAAAAGCAATGGTATCCGAAGGCTTAGCACCCAAATATTCCAAAATAACATCAATGGCATGGGCCTTGTTAATATGCTTAACACCCAAATCACCAAACAAGGCTGTCTCACCTCGACCTCCCCAAGTATGGGCTTCAAGCTGCGGAAAAGCTTCTTTAGAATCCAAGTGATCCTGATAAGACTCCAAAACGAAACTGACCTTGTTTAGGTCGTCACGGTAGAGTTCCCCACCATACTGGAGGCCATGAATGAAATCTTCTGGTTCCTTACCCTCCACAGACTCTGCAGATTGCCCTTTTTGAATAGCGTAAGTCTTAAGTGTCTCACGCGCCCGCTCCCGAAAATCAGGACTAGCAAAGAGACCATTATTGCTCTCCAGATAAAAGGCAAGATGGCGCTCTGTTAGCCAATCCACAATCTTTGCTGCATCTTCCTTGGATATCAACTGATGCATGAGGACCTGGCCATGATACTCCACATAAGAGCCATTACCACCAATCATCCCATCTAAACCAATTCCCCATAATTCTGGTTGCATTTCTGCCTTGCTACGTCCGGTACAAACATAGACCAGATGCCCCTTTTCACGCGCCTGACGAATTGCCTTTACTGCTGACTCTGGAATGCGGTTATGATAATTCACCAATGTCCCATCAACATCTAGAAAAATAAGTTTTGACATGTTTTCACCTCGAGTCCTCTTTTACTTTATTATACCCTGATACTGCTCCAAGAGATAATACTTTCCTCAGATAAACTGATACTATCCTATGATAGTGTTGTCTCCAATCCAAAGCATTGCCATTTCTCCTGAAAGAAGCTATGATGAAGGTATGAATGATTTAAAAACTCTACTGAATCACCTGCCCTATAAATTAGCAGCCTATGATGCCCAAGGAAACTTTCTCTACGACAACGGTGGCGCTGACGGTAGTTTCTTCCCCCGTGAGCCTGAAAATCTGCCTGATTGGGTCATGTCTGAAGTTCTAGCATCTCCTACAAAAGAAAGGAGTTATCAGATTCCAACAGACAGTTTTGATCAAGTCCTCATCCAGACCTACCAAGCTGCTATCGACAACGAAGGAAAGGTCCTAGGATTTTGGGAGACTATTTATGATTTGAAGCAACCTCTCAAGACCTATCTTGATAACTCTGCTCAAGCTCTTGTCGCCTGGTCTGATGCCACTAGTGGCGCTAGTTTCAAGGAAGAAACTGACTTTTAAGCTAAATTTCTTGCTTTAATAAATGAAAAATTCACTTAATTCAAGACTAGCTCAAAACACCCTTATTCATAAAATGTGCCTAAGTCAGCACTACAAAGGCTTTTTGGAAATCAGTCACTTTAATATCTCTCACAGAATTTATAAACACTCTATTTTGCATTTTTGCGCTATTTAAGGTAGAATGGGAGTAATGAGAAAAAGAATAAAACCGATCGTTGTTTACGTGGTTCTAGCTCTTTTAGGATTAGCATTAGTTATTGCAAATATTCACAATACGTCCAAACAGCAGGCGCATCTTCAAAACGTGAAGTCTGCTATTCCTTATGCTACTACACCAAAAACAACAACCAGTAGTACATCTAGTAGTTCCGACGAGGAGCTGAAACTCAATCCCATTATCGACCTTTCGGGGTGGCAACTACCTCAGGATATCGATTACGATGTCTTGTCAAATCATATTTCTGGTGCTATTATCCGTGTCTTTGGCGGATCACAGATTAGTAAGGATAGCAATGCCGCTAGTTCGAATGGGGTTGACAAATCTTTTAAAACACATATCAAAGAACTCAAAAAACGTGACGTTCCAGTTGCCGTCTATTCCTACGCTCAGGGTGCTTCTGTCAAGGAGATGAAGGAGGAGGCTCGTATTTTCTACAAAAATGCTTCTCCATACAAACCTACTTATTACTGGATTGACGTGGAAGAGGAAACCATGCCTAATATGGAGGAAGGTGTCCAAGCTTTTCTAGCTGAGCTCAAACGTCTAGGAGCTGATAAAGTCGGTCTCTATATTGGTGCTTATTTCATGCTTGAGCAAGAGGTTTCAACCAGAAACTTCGATGCTGTTTGGATTCCCGCCTACGGTACTGACTCTGGTTACTATGAGACTTTGCCAAACACTGATATTGACTATGATCTACATCAGTATACCTCACAAGGAAGTCTTCCTGGATTCGATAATATTCTAGATCTTAGCCAAATCAATCCCGAGAAAAACAAACGTAAAACCTTTGAAAAACTCTTTGGTAAGATTAAGCAAAAACCAACTAAAAATAAGAAGACTACTTCGACAAGTTCATCTAGTAGTCAGTAAAAACCAGTGTCTAAAGCACTGGTTTTCTTCTTGTCAAATTGGTTTAGGCTTGTTCGGACGAATATGGTATAATGGATGGTAGAAATGAATAACTTTAAAAGGAGATATGACAATGGCTAAGAAAGGCAAAGTCAAGAAGACCCTGGTTGACCAAATTCTTGATAAAGCTAAGATTGACCATGATAGCTTATCCTTCAATGGTTTAGAGGGGGAGCTTCCAGAAGATGTGGCGCGTGAAAGCATTTATAAAACCCTCGCCCTTAAGGGAGATAAGACAGGGCCTGTCATCGGCATTGTCCCTATCACCGAACACCTGTCTGAAAAGAAATTAGCTAAAATTTCAGGGAACAAGAAGGTTCAAATGATTCCACAAAAGGATCTCCAAAAAACAACTGGCTATGTTCACGGGGCTAACAATCCTGTGGGAATTCGCCAAAAACATAATTTTCCTATTTACATCGATCATTCTGCCCAAGATGCTGGCTTCCTCATTGTCTCAGCGGGGGAAATTGGGCGTTCTATTCGTATCAATAGTCAAGAACTTGCTGATTTTGTTAATGCTGAATTTGCTGATATTAAGGAGTAATCATGAAACTGTATTTTGTACGTCACGGTAAAACTGAGTGGAACTTGGAAGGCCGACTTCAAGGTGCCAAGGGAGACTCGCCTTTACTTAAAGAATCTATCGAACAAGTACGTGAGCTAGGTCACTACCTCAGTGACACTCATTTTGACTTGGTCTTCTCAAGTGACCTACCTCGTGCTAAAAAAACTACAGAGCTCATCATGGAGTCTCAAAAACCTAAAGCTAAAGTTACCTACACTAAAACTTTGCGTGAATGGCAACTAGGTAAACTAGAGGGGCAAAAGATTTCCCTTATCCAAGCCATCTATCCAAAAGAAATGGATGCCTTCCGTAACAATCTAGCCAATTTCCGTGCTAAGGACTTCCAAGCGGAATCTGTCTACAAAACAACAAAACGTGTGGCCGAATTTGTCAAAACACTTAAAGACAGTGATGCTAAAAATGTCCTCATTGTCGGTCACGGAGCTAACTTAACAGCTTCTATCCGTACCCTCCTTGGTTTTGAACCTGGTCTTCTTCGTAAAGCAGGAGGTCTTGACAATGCTTCTGTCACTATTCTCGAAACCAACGATTTCGAGCACTTCACTCTTAAATGTTGGAATGATACGTCCTATATGGATGAACAAAACAAGATTAGCTAAATCATCGACTGACTTCATAAGACAAGCGATCCTGATCAAGGGTCGCTTTTTAGCACTCAAAAAACCCTTAAAGCCTACTACTTCAAGAGCTTCACTTCTATTATTTCCTCCCTCTTGATAAATAAAACGGCCACACGAGGCCGCTCTATTTATCTTCCATATTTCATACGAAGGATTTTTTCCTGATTAGCATTCAAACGAAGAAGGATAACCACTTTATCAATACTCATATTGCTCTCAAGAAGACGTTCAGCCGCCATCATAAGACCATTATTGATACCTAGTTGAAGGACTGGATTTTCATTATCATTGATATCAAAGATATATTTGTTATTTGGAAGGTCGAAAAGGACTTTCACCGCTCCAAAGAGTTGCTCAAAACTATCGATTTCCAAGTCGAAGACTGGCTTAGTACCTGGTTTAAGGCTACGTCCACGGTGGTTAAACCACATTGAGTGCCAGCCACCATTGAAGGCACCCATGACATCATTGTCATAAGAATCTCCAACATAGAGTGTCGTCGATGGATTCATGTCAAATTGCTCAGCTGCGAGGTTGAAGATTTCCTTCTCAGGCTTTTGGAAACCTGTCGCCTGACTGACGATGACACGCTTAGGATCAACGTAATCATAAAGTCCCAACTTCTTAACCTTTTTAAGTTGGTGCTCTGTTGGTCCATTGGTAATAATACCCATAGGAACATTTTTTTCCTTTAGGAAATCAAGGGTCATGCGCATCTCATCAAGCATGGTGATATTTTCCAACTCATGCTCGTAAACCTCTTGAAAATGGCTGCCCGTTTCTTCATCAATTTCACGGTAGCCAAACTCCAAAAGCGTCTCTTTACAGCGCCAAAAACGGAAATATTCGGTTGTCCACTCACCGGCCATTACACGTGGAAAACCAACATCAGAATAGTGGCGGAAACGAATGTAGGCTTGATTCATGTGACTCATATCAAAGTCAGGGAAACATTTTTCCATGGCAATACGATAAGGTGCCTGTTGGTCGTAAATAGTATCGTCAACGTCAAAAACAATAGAGGTAATCATCTGTCCGTTCTTTCTTATATCATTCTCTTGTCAGAGACTTAGATAAATTAGGAAGCTAACAACTAAACTACTACATGAGTCTGCTCCTAATTTAATCTTCAGTCTTGCAAAAGTAAGCTTTAAGTCAACTGTCTAGGGGCAATCTTACTCGTCTGTTTTTTATCAGATTGCAATTGCCCAAACAGTCTTATTATACCGTTTTTACCTTCTTATTTCAATTTTCGACCCCACTTAAGAAAAGATTATTCGTGTTTTGAAGACAGAAAAAGGTTTGGAACAATTTGTCCCAAACCTAATGCATCTTGTCATATTCAGACACTTATTTAATTTCTTTAAAGGTCATTTTTTGTTTGACTTCACCCTGACCACCTTTGGCAATCTGGTAATAGAAATCTTTTGATGTAAAGTGGTCACCATAAGCAAAGACCTTGTTGTATTGCCATTGTGACAATTGATCGTCCTCTTTTTTACCAAGAGTCAATGTTGTCTTTGTCACACTGTATTCCCACTTAGCTGTTTGGTCATTATAAGCCTTGTCAAAATCAGTCTGACTCTTAGCAGCATTAACCACTGTCGTACGATCCTGACTCACAAGTGCCTTGTTACCGCCTTCTTGGAAAGCTACATACATGACACGATTATTGACCTCACCATTTAGAGAACTTGAGTATTGGTAAACCTTACCAGGTACAACACTATCCAAATGGTGTGTTCCCCAGTAATAGAAAGCACCAAATCCAGCTCCCGTAACCAAGAGACAGGCGAGAACGACACTAATAATGATATTTCTCTTTGACATGTCTTGCCCCTCTCTATTCGTCACCAGTTAGGTCAGAGAAAGTTGCCTCTGAGTCTGTTTCAGTGTGGCTTGAAGAACTTGATGATGAGCGTTCAACACTTGATGAAGCCTTAGATTCAGATGATTTTTCAGTGCTTGATGATGAACTTTCTTTTTCCTTGTAAACATCAACGTTGAAAGCCCACTTATCACCCTTATAACTTACCTGGATTTGGGCATATCTTGCCTTGATAAGATCTGACATCTTACTATCACTGTTAAGAACATCGTAAATCTTTTGAGCGAGAGCTTTGGCATTGTCTTCCGTTTTAGCACCATCTTTAGGTCCACCTACAATGTCTTGAGCCTTAGACGTTTCACCTTGACGGTAGAGGGACGTGCTTTCAGTGTCCTTCTTAGCAGTAGCATTTTCACCAGTCTTATCACCTTCATGTGAGAAGAAACTCCATGCAGGACGACCTGAACGTTTTTGTTGATATACTTGTTCGAATTCACTTTGAACCTTGTCTTGGAAAGCATCATCAGTCAATTCTTTTTCCTTAGAACTTTCTGTACTTGCTTTGCTTTCACTACTGCTTGCTGTTGAGCTTGATGCAGAAGATGATGATCCACTTGTTGAACTTGATGAAGCATCTTTAGATTCTGATGATGACGAAGATGAGTCCTTGCTATCTTTAGAATCTTTGTCTTTATCGTTATTATTGTTAGTCGTGCTATTTGAGAATGAAACGCTATTGTCAGAATTATCTGGAGCGTAGATCACTGTATTCTTAGAATGGTCATCAGAGACAAAAGTGCTGTTATTGATAATCACTCGGTTGTTATCACCATAATAGTTGTTGATAACAATCTTAGAATGTGCACAACGGTAACCATTACCAGTCACATGGTAACCTGCTGGGACATCACCATCACGTTTCAAGATGAGGACGTCACCTGCGAAGATAAGATCAATATTCTGAATATTGTTATCGTAAGCTAATTTTTCAATAGAAATTCCAGTTGCTTGAGAGATTCCCCACAAGGTATCTCCCCATTGAATCACGTACTGTTGGCCATCTAACTGCTGTGGATTGATGTTCTGAGTTGTCAAATTATTTGTAATTTGTTCAGGTGTGCTGGCAATCCAGTTTGTAATATCAGCAGCGTGAGCACTCGTTTGATTTTGATAAAAGCTATCTGCTAACACAGATACCGTAGGCATCCCAATAGGTGCTAGTAAAGCGCCAAGCATCACGGCTTTACTAACATAATTTTTCTTTTTCATCGTATTTCCTCCTTATATCATACGAAACTTACTTTGCTATTGTACACCCTTTTTATTATATTTGTCAATAAATTCTATAACTTTCTAATCAAAGGTTAATGCTAGTTAACGATTTGTCCTAAAAATAGACAAATCCTAGCTTTATTTATCTGACATTTAATCATTTGTCCTATCTTTAGAGGGTGATTTATGATACAATAATTACGACTATTTTATGGAGGACTAACATGTCAAATCAACACATGGAAGAATTGAACGATCAACAGATTGTCCGTCGTGAAAAAATGGCGGCCTTGGCTGAACAAGGAATCGATCCTTTTGGTAAGCGATTCGAACGCACAGCTACATCTGGTCAATTAAAAGAAAAATACGCTGACAAAACAAAAGAAGAATTGCACGAAATCAACGAAACTGCTACAATCGCAGGTCGTTTGATGACTAAACGTGGCAAAGGTAAAGTTGGCTTCGCCCACATCCAAGACCGCGATGGTCAAATCCAAATCTACGTACGTAAAGATGCTGTCGGTGAAGAAAACTACGACATCTTCAAGAAAGCTGACCTTGGTGACTTCCTCGGCATCGAAGGTGAAGTTATGCGAACAGATATGGGAGAACTTTCTATCAAGGCTACTCATATCACGCACTTGTCTAAAGCCCTTCGCCCATTGCCTGAGAAATTCCACGGACTTTCAGACGTTGAAACCATCTACCGTAAACGCTACCTCGATTTGATTTCTAACCGTGAAAGCTTTGACCGCTTTGTCACACGTTCAAAAATCATTTCTGAAATCCGTCGCTACCTCGATGCTCAAGGTTTCCTTGAAGTCGAAACACCTGTTCTTCACAATGAAGCTGGTGGTGCTGCTGCTAAACCTTTCATCACTCACCACAATGCACAAAACATCGACATGGTACTTCGTATCGCGACTGAGCTCCACCTCAAACGTCTCATTGTTGGTGGTATGGAACGTGTTTACGAAATCGGACGTATCTTCCGTAACGAAGGTATGGATGCCACTCACAACCCTGAGTTCACATCTATTGAAGTTTACCAAGCTTACGCTGACTTCCACGATATCATGAACTTGACTGAAGGTATCATCCAACACGCTACTAAAGCGGTTAAAGGTGATGGACCTATCAACTACCAAGGAACTGAAATCAAGATCAACGAACCATTCAAACGCATCCACATGGTTGATGCAATCAAGGAAATCACTGGCGTTGACTTCTGGCAAGATATGACTTTGGATGAAGCCAAAGCAATCGCTGCAGAAAAGAATGTTCCAGTTGAAAAACACTACACTGAAGTTGGTCACATCATCAACGCCTTCTTCGAAGAATTCGTTGAAGAAACATTGATTCAACCAACTTTCATTTACGGTCACCCAGTTGCTGTGTCTCCATTGGCTAAGAAAAACCCAGAAGATCCACGCTTCACTGACCGTTTCGAGCTCTTCATCATGACAAAAGAGTACGGAAATGCCTTCACCGAATTGAACGACCCAATCGATCAATTGTCACGTTTCGAAGCACAAGCTGCTGCTAAAGAACTCGGTGACGACGAAGCAACAGGCATCGACTACGACTACGTTGAAGCTCTCGAATACGGTATGCCACCAACAGGTGGACTCGGAATCGGTATCGACCGTCTCTGCATGCTTCTCACTGACACAACAACCATCCGTGATGTCTTGTTGTTCCCAACGATGAAATAAAAAGTGATATCCCATTAGTCAAATAATGGGATATTTTTATATGAGGTATAAACGTGTTCAAAAAACTGAAGTCCCTATTTAAGAAAAAATCAATTGTGGGTGAACAGCCTGAGACAAAGATAGAAGAAAGCCAATTAGACTTTCCCATAGACCGTGCAGATTATTTTTTCGATCACGCACTTGTATTTTATTGTGAAGAAAATAATATCCCTTCAGAAAAACTAAGCCAATCAGACATGCTAGAGATTAGTAAAAGAGCTGCTTTTCATCTCAGTATCTTCGTCGCCTGGCTAGCAAAACATGATTTTCTGAATCCCCAAAGTGATGGATTTAACCTTGAGGATGAACAAAAACTCAAGAATGAAACGATTACGGGTACAGACTATCTCTTTAAACATCTTGATGAAAAACTCTATTCAACTGATATCAGTAACACACTCCTTCCCTTCATCTCTGATTTTTATGAAGATTACATGGATTTCTGTTATACAGTCTTGGTTGATGATGTTGCTAGAACTGAATTTGACTGGAAAATCTATCACTTGGTTGAAGATGATATTGACGAGATGTTTAGTCAATATAAGACTCACATCAGATAATATTTAAAAACGCTTCCCTCAATCGAGAGAAGCATTTTCTTATTTCCAAAATTTTGCTTTTGAAGCTGCGACCCAAGCTGACAAACAAGCAAGGGCTACTACTGCATAGATAGCGTATTGTTTCGCAGGATAAATCCATGCTTTGTTTTCTTCATGCCAGCGAGACTTCCAGAGGCCGATGTAATCTCCGGTCATTCCAGGATTTTTAAGGCGCTCCATGTAATTTGCAGGTAGGTTATCAGGCTGATTCATCTGCACGTTAATGATAAAGATAAGCAAAGCAAGCGCAATGACAACTAGGAGTGCCAGGGTAATCTTTTTCTTAGCTGTTAGTTGAAATGTTTTCAATTATTTTTCTCCCTCATTTATGAAATAATCTACTCATATAGTTTAGTATAAAAAGGCAATTCTGAAAAGTCCTCTATGACACCAATGTAAGATAAGTCAAAACCTTGCACATCTTTCTCATAGTGTTATAATTAGGTTGTCTGGCTGAGTGGTAATGGTGATGCTTCCATTCAGATAAGACTTAGAAAGAGGTGCTTATGACATCTTTAAAAAAGGTTTCACTTTCTGAAGTGAACCAATCAATTGATACACCAAATAATAACCGTTTTGGGCAAAATCTCAGGGCTTTCTTAGGCCCTGGTGCACTGGTGGCCGTTGGATACATGGATCCGGGAAACTGGATCACCAGTGTTGTTGGTGGTGCAACCTACAAGTACAGTTTGCTTTTCATTATCTTAATTTCCTCTTTGATTGCCATGCAGTTGCAACAAATGGCTGGGAAATTAGGGATTGTGACCCAAATGGACCTAGCTCAAGCGACTGCCTATCACTCGCCCAAATGGTTGCGATACACACTTTGGGTGATTCTGGAGCTGGCCTTAATGGCGACGGATTTGGCTGAGGTGCTTGGTTCTGCCATTGCTCTTAACCTGCTCTTTGGTATTCCAATTATGGTTGCCATTCTGGTGACAATCCTAGACGTCTTCCTGCTACTGCTCATCATGAAGCTAGGATTCAAAAAAATCGAGGCTATTGTTTCAACCTTGATTTTGACCATCTTGGTTATCTTTGTCTACTTGGTAGCCTTGTCTGAGCCTAGTATTACGGGAATCCTAGAGGGTTATCTCCCTACGCCAGCGCTCTTCGAGCCACATGCTGCTGGACATACCAACCAGTTGACCTTGGCGCTTGGGATTGTGGGTGCGACCGTTATGCCACATAACCTATACTTGCACTCATCCTTGTCACAGACTCGTAAGGTTGACTATTCTGATGGCAAAGACGTGACTAAGGCTGTCCGTTTCATGACCTGGGATTCTAACATCCAGTTGACTTTGGCCTTTGTGGTTAACTCCCTCCTCTTGATTTTGGGGGCAGCTCTCTTCTTTGGTCATGCTTCTGATATTTCAGCTTTCTCACAGATGTACAATGCTCTTCAGGACTCTAAGATTGCTGGTGCGGTAGCTAGTTCGACACTTTCAACACTCTTTGCCTTGGCGCTCTTGGCTAGTGGTCAAAACTCTACCATTACTGGTACTTTGACTGGTCAGATTGTCATGGAAGGCTTCCTCCACATGAGGTTACCACAGTGGGTGATTCGTTTGTTCACACGTCTCTTCGCCCTACTACCGGTTATCATTGTAGCCATTCTCTACGGCGATCAAGAAAAGACACTAGATCAACTCTTGGTTTATTCACAAGTATTCCTTTCAATTGCCTTGCCATTCTCTATCTTCCCTTTGATTTACTACACTTCTAAGAAATCACTCATGGGAAAACACGTCAATGCTAAGTGGAATACTTTCCTTGGTTATGCCATCGCTATTGTCCTAACCATTCTCAATCTCAAACTTATCATTGATACGTTTTAAACAAAAAATAAGGCCAGCGCCATGCTGACCTTGTTTTAGTTTTTGAAGGCGTCAACGAGAACTTGGAATTCTTCATTGCTAAGGGTAATCCCCTTACCCATCTTGGTATGGTCTGGACTCCATGTACGGATGTCATACTTAGCTGGTGCGCCATTAAAGCTCACACGATTGAGTTCCTTAGTCCAGCCCTTGTCATTCTCAGACAAGACCAAGAGTTTTTCTTCAATTTCAAATGAAAATTCTGCCATTTGCTTACCTCCACTAGCTTTATTCGTTTTTTTCTGTGAAAATTGTGTGTTTTAGAAAGAAGTTATCCACAAAAATTCACCTTTCATGCTATAATTATTTTATCAAGAAACGAGGGAAATGACCATGATAAACTTTTTAGAAGCGGTAAAGCATCAGCTTCATCAGTTTGTGGAAACAGGTCACAGCAAACCTGTCCACCTAATGCAGAATCAACTTATTAACGATATCTACCATGCTATTGATCATAACCAAATGGTCATGCTAACATCCAATCAGAAAACCTATAAGGGCTACATCAACCGTTATGACAGGGAGCGACAAGCCATCTTTATCGAGCAAGATAAGATCATCAGCATGATTGAACTTAAAGAAATCAAACGTCTAAAAATCATATCACAACGAGGTTAAGTTTATCAGTTAACCTCGTTTTATTATTTGGTTGACTATTTTAAAATCACTTGCTATAATAAGTTAACTATTTGTTTAGGAAAGGTTAACTAAAAATGACACAAAATCGTACACTGTCGCTTATTCTTCCAGCTTTTGGTGCTGCCATCATTGCCGCACTGGCTCAAATTGTTATTCCTATCGGTGCAGTTCCTATTACTCTGCAAACTTTTGCTGTTGGACTTGTTGCTGCCATCCTTAAGCCAAGAGAGGCGACACTTGCTGCTACCCTCTACCTGATTCTAGGCGCCATTGGTCTACCAGTTTTTGCAGGTGGAGGCGGTGGACTCCAAGCCTTCTTTAGCCCTTCAGCTGGCTATTTGTTGGCTTATCCATTTTTCGCCTTTGTCACTTCAAAACTGACGCATGCTGAGACTCCTATTTGGAAAATCTTTGTGGCTTTTGTTTTGGGTGATGCACTTGTCTTTATCGGTGGTATCCTCAGCCTGCACTTTCTCGGAAAGATGGGATGGTCTGCAGCTGTGGCTGTTGGTTTGACACCTTTTATCATTCCTGACCTCTTAAAAGGTCTCATCGTCGCTTTGGTGACTAAGCCAGTCTTAAAAGCTCTTAAAAATCATAGTTACTTTAACTAAAAAAGATTGAAGACTTTGTTCATGTGAACAGAATCTTCAATCTTTTTATTTTTCAAAATAAATATCATAGTGCTTTGAACAAGCTGGGTTGAAGGCACTGTGACAATTAGGACAAGCTTCTACATCTTGATACTCCTCAATAGTCATCTCATGCCTACAAACGCCACAGATAAGGACCTTGTCCTGCTTCAATTGGCAAGGATAAGCTCGATAGCTATGAGCCTCCAAGCGATCATGACACTGATAACAGGCATAATACTTCTGGCACTCGAAGCATTTTAGGGCAACAATATCTAGTGGGGAATGGTAGTGCTGACATCTACTCTGATCATCTACCAGGAGCCCATTGATTTGACTTGTCATTAGGCACGAACAGTTTTGCTTGAACCGTCTTTTTGGTAGAGGTTAATTAAACCTTCTTTAGTTGAACGAATCATGTCACCAGGTTTAACTTCTTGTGGCACAGTAATTGTAAGAAGTTCCATTGGGTTTGGTGCACGGTCAATCTTGTTACCATTGGCATCGTGAAGGTCTTTGATATCACACTCGAAATGACGGAAGCCTGGTCCGTAGAATTCAACGTGGTCACCTTCGAGGATAACGTTACGTTGACGGATTGTAGCTGTCATAGTTGCTGGATCAAAGTCTACGACTTCACCAACGAATTTGTATTGTGGAATCTTACGACGGGCACCAAAGAGTTGTTCGTTTTCTGTTGGTGTCTTGTAGTAGAAACCTGTTGCCAATTCACGTTGGGCAACTTTCCAGAGTTCGTTAATCAAATCATCTTTGATGGCATAAAAGGCTTCTGCACTTTCCATGTAAGCGTCACAAGCAGCCTTGTAACAGTTGGCAACTGTTGAAACGTAGTGAACAGATTTCATACGACCTTCGATTTTAAGGCTGTCAACGCCATTATCAATAAGGTCTGGGATATTTTCAATCATACACATGTCAACGGCTGACATTGAGTATTCTTCAGGAACTTCACCGTGGATACTCTTTCGCTCTTGACCGAATGGCATGTCGTAAAGGTCATATTTCCAGCGACAAGACTGTGAACAACCACCACGGTTGGCATCACGGTCTGACATGTGGTTAGAAAGGGTACAGCGACCTGAGTATGAGATACACATAGCACCATGGACAAAGGCCTCAATTTCAAGATCCGTACGTTTACGGATTTCAGCCAATTCTTCCATAGTTACCTCACGTGCCAAAACAACACGGGTCAAGCCATACTGTTTCCAAAAATGGAAGGTTTCAACATTTGTCGCAGATGCTTGCGTTGACAAGTGGATGTTAAGTCCTGGAGCGTAGGTTGAACAGATTTCAATCAAGGCTGGGTCAGATACGATAACGGCATCGAGTCCCATATCACGCAATTCACGGAACCATTCACCAGCACCTTTTTCATTTCCTTCATGGGTAACCATGTTTGAAGCAACGTGCACATCAACGCCACGAGCGTGAGCGTATTCGATACCTTCACGAAGCTCATCCATGGTAAAGTTTCCGGCACGGCTACGCAAACCATAGGCTTGTCCACCAACGAAAACAGCATCTGCGCCGTAATTTACAGCGACTTTCAATTTTTCCAAAGTCCCAGCAGGTACCAGAACCTCTGGGCGTTTTTTAGTTGTAGTCATAATTTCTCCAATTTGCAAGATTGTCGATTTTAGTTTTTAGAAGGCTCCTTCGTTCCCTGAAAATGGAAAACTCACAAACGAAGGAGGAAGTATTTTTATTTTACACGGTCAGGTTCATAGTCATAGAAACCTGTGTCCAAACCACGGTTGGCTGGGTGTAATTTATGAATAGCCTCATCAAAGAGGAAGGCTTGGTCTTGTGAAAATTCACCAGCCTCGATGAGGTCACGAGCCTTCACAAAATACTCAGTGATTTTTACAAAGTTTTCACCTGGGCAATAAACACCGTCTAACTTCCAGTGATCAAAACCATGTTCAACGAGTTCTGAAAGTTTAGTCATCATATCCAAGTCATTGTTGGCAAAGATATGTGTTCCATGCAAGTCTTCATAAACTGAGTAGTGAGAATCTGGATCTCCTGGCTCAGAAAGGAAGAGGTCACGTTCTTTGGTAACAGCTTCATCCGTTTTGATAAAGTTGTAGTAGTTTTGAAGAAGCGGACGTTTTGAGTGGTGAATGATACTTGCACCATAAACCAAAACCTCAGCTGGAATTTTAAGATTTTCAGCCATGACGAAAAGTTCCGCAGATGGAATTTCACGAGCCAAAACAGCTTCAGAAGCTCCAGCTTGTTTGCCCCAGAAATTAATCTGACGGCTAGAGGTTACCATGGTTGAAGCATCATAAATCATTTTGAAGGGGCGTTTGTCACGGTTACAAATGTAGAAAACTCCTGCATCACCAACCGTGATATAATCTGCCTTGATTTCTTCAAGAAAATCAAGGTAGTCTGGAAGAGCATCCATCATACCTTGGTGCATGAGGGCGTTAACGGCAACAGTCAATTCCTTGCCAGACTCATGTACCAGCTCTGCAATCTTTCGCATCTCTGCGAATGAAAAAGGCTTAGGCAAACGAAGGCCAAAAGCTTTTTCGCCGATGTAAATACGATCTACGCCAAGTTCTAGGAGCTCACGTGCCTGCTCGTAGCTCTCAGCAGTCGCTGTAATCACTATTTTTTCCATAACTCACATTATAGCACAAATGATTTGATTTTTTTAGAATTTTTAGGCTCAAAACTCTGTATCTAAATATTTTTAATTAGTTTTTGAATACTATGATTTTTACAAAAATCAAAAAAAACTTTGCAATATAAAATTTTTGTGGTATTATTAATGAGATTCTAAATAGTGAAATACTGACTAAGTATTTTAACCTACACGAAAAAGTGATTTAGATATTTTATATAGAAAGGAGGCAGACATGGCTGACAACTTACACCGTCAATTTGATCACATCGAAGATTTCGAGACTGAGCGTCCTCAAACGACGAATTATCAAGATTATCAAGGTTTAAATAGTAATAGTATTAAGCTACAAGATATGATTTTCTTTGGACGTATCTCAAGCTTCTGTGTTTCAACAGTCCTAGTTGCCTTCCTTTTCTTGGTAGCACAGGTGGCTACCTTCTGGGCCTTCTTCTGGGCAATTACCATCAGCGTCATTGGTCAGATAGGCATTTATGTCCTGATCGAATATTATAAAGCACAAAAACGTTGACTGCTTGGTCAACGTTTTTGCGTCTTGAATTGTCAAATTAAGTGCATACTTTCCCCATAGAATACTTCATAAGGTG
>OFMX01000106.1_pt1 | contig 81528 bp, 49 predicted proteins | sample 1541901 | NCBI WGS metagenome assembly OFMX01 (sample SAMN04209222, study PRJEB22552) | human gut metagenome | biome: gut; material: feces | host: Homo sapiens | place: USA: Oklahoma | reverse complement strand
TACCCGGTCTAGGAGCTTGATATCATTATCTCCTGCATAATAAAACGATACAGTCTCTATATTACCATTTATAAGGTCGCTGCCCCTTCCATCTGCTATAAGAATTGCAGCCTCCTGGTACCCTGATGTATAAAAGACTCCGGCAGCGTGCGATAAATGATGGTTTATTTTTAAAGCGTTTCCAGCATGAGTCTGCACAAACTGATCCAGCAATAAATCATTTGCAATTACCATATCAGGCTGAATATGTACTCCATCAACGGTTAAACAATATTTGGACCCTCTTGCAATTAATGATTTTGGGCCTATTGCATATTTTTCACGAGATATGCGTTCTTCTTCGATGGCGCATATAATGTGATTGTCCTCCATAAGACAATATGAAAAATCATGGATCGATCCGCCATATCCTAATATTAACATATTTTCCTCACCTTCTAAATCTTTTTCAGGTTTTCAAACTATGCTTGCAATATAATTGACCCTTTAGTTTTTCCGCAAGCTGCATTGCCTCTAAAATATCCTCGTGTATGGATGACCAACGCCATCCGCCATACCGGCCAATAGAATAGACTCCATGTTCATTCAACCAAGTATGGATACATTGCAGTGCAGGGCTATAAAAACAATAATTATGCGATAAATATATCTGTTGCAAAACAATCAAATCCTCTGGCCCATGAATAAAATCAAGTTCATGCAACTGTTTTACAATAATATCTCGAGATAATGGCATCGTACTCTCCATATACAAGGCCTGACATCCAATCGGCGCCAACAAAGGATCCACAACGGAATAACTACCAAGACGATAGAATGGTATCGTTTCGTCGGCAAAATAAATCCAATTTCTATTTTGCCATGTATTACTTTGAATTCCTAAATTATAAATATAGGTGCTCGAATGGTGGAGCTGGCTCACCAATTTTTCAGAAAGCTGCTGCTGTATACACTGAAGCAAGATATCAAGCGGCATAGTATTGACTAAAATTTGGTAGCTGATTTCATCGCCATTCTCTAAAACCACTCTTTTTTTGTCAATATCAATATTGATAACATTTGCACCATACTCTACTGAAACACCTTGCAATAACTGTGTAGTCAGTTGCTGAATCCCGCCTCCATTGCAAGGATAATAAAAATTACTGTTATATCCTTTGTCTGAAGTTGTGGCAACATTCCGTATCCGCTCATAGGGACTCGCCATGATGTCCCCCGTCTCTTTGGTTGCGAACATTTTACAATTATAAGGCCGAAAAAAGAGGTCAAACAAAGAGGGGCCGTAACGGTTTTTCAACATGTTAAAATAGGACAAATCCTCATTGTCTGCTCCAGAGCATGCTTTCAACTCGTTTGCAATGGTCCGTATCAGCTTATCATCAGCAAGCTCTGTATAGTGGCTTTGAATTGGATATTGCACATATTTACTCTGTAAATACACATATGCCCTGCGGCTGTGCAACGATAAACCGGAAAACAGATCACACAACCTTTCATTCGATTGGCAGTGAAACCAATGCCCACCAATATCAAACGTAAAAGGGCCATGAGAGGAATCCACAGTAAAAGAACTGCATTTGCCGCCGGGATGCTTTTCCTTTTCAAGTAAAATAGCATCCTGCATGCCTAGAAATTTAGTAAAACTAGCTCCTGTAATGCCTGCACCTATAATTACGAAAGGATTCATTCCCATTCCTCCCACTATGAAAAAAGAAGCAGGTTGTCTGTAACTCGTAACACCATAAAAGCCTCAGCAAAATCCTTAAAAATCATTTTTCCTCGGTATTTCATTTTATCATAAAGGGAGGATGCGGATACTGCATGGAGCTTCTGCTGATTCTGACTGGCATAGCATGCGAACGCTTTTGTCTTCCGCTGTACCTCTTCTTCGCTTAAATTAAGATAATAATTAGGAACAAAAGAATTGTTTTCCCCGATTACCTCGTAGGCCAGAACGGTACCTGAATAAAAATGTGGACGTATCACACTCATACACGCCTGATTTGTTATGCGATGATCCTGATCCCAAGTTTCCGAGGGTAACAACAAGATGTTGGGTCGAAATTGTAAAATAGTCTGTTCAATCCGATTAATGATATCAGAAATGCATACTTTGTCCAAACGATGATGGTACGCTCCATCAAAATAGTATTCCCAAGTTACACATTCCGGACTATGCGCCAAAGTATGAACGGCATTTTTAAATTCCTTCTCACGAAGGCGCCCATCATACTGTTGGTAGTTACCATTGGATTTATCAAATTTCACACCAGTATCCACAGAGGTAAGTACAGCTATATGTACTTTACCCCCGCTTGATGTAACTTTCTGGATTAACCCTCCGCAACCTATGGTTTCATCATCCTGATGCGGAGATATAATCAAAACTCTAATGTCGTCCATTTCTTGCTCCTTATTTTTTTTCAATTTCCCAATAGTATTTGTCTTGTGTTGCCGCATTCAGCCTGCGGATTAAATCAGCGTGTTTCTTATTGGTAATATCCAATTCATCTTTCAATGCACTGAAACAATACAGGTTTAGGTCATCCATAGAAAGGTTATGAGGATTGTATTCAGTTTTTAATTTTTCCTGTTCTTCTTTGCTGAAATACAAATCAAAATCGAAACGCCGAATGTTTTTGTCTGGATGCTGATATTCGACATTGGGATTCATCTCTAGCCTGATTTGGTTAATGTAAGCAACCGGAATCTTCTTTTTCAATGTAAAACGCAGGGCCTCTGGGATACGGTTAATAATTGGCTCGCCACGGTCGTTCAATGAGGTGTTACACAGTAATGGAATACCCGTTTTTTTCATAAACGCCTTGATAAGCCAATAAAGCTGCGGATTTTCTTCCAAAGTGACCGTTTGAAGGCGTGCGCTGTTATCCAAATGAGCAATAGAAGGTATCAGATGTTTCTTAGATTCCTTTATTTTAAATGTCCGGAGCATAAAAGGAGATTCTTCTGCTTCTTCAAACCAATCATCCACATATTCCAGCAATGCAACCGGCGCTACCGGTCGCCACCATTGGCGTTGCTTTATGTAATTTAAAATATCCTTGGTTTCTTCTTTTCTGGGATCTGCAATAATACTACGGTTTCCCAATGCGCGTGGCCCAATTTCAGCCCTGCCATTAAACCAGACAATAGGATAATTTATAATGTCCTCTACAGCCTGATCATAATTGATCGCTGTTGCACTGCGAATGGCGTTTGTAGCATCGGATTTTAATAGAATGCTTGGTAAGTTAATATCTTCGTCTCCGTAGAAAGCATGTTTAAGAGTAAAGTTAACATTAGGATTCATCTTCCAGAAGTAATACAGGCCATAGCCCATGGATATCCCGCTATCGTTTACGCACGGGGGCGCTATAAACCGTTTAAACCTATACTGCTGCATCAAATAGCCGTTTATTGGGCAGTTGAGTGCAAATCCCCCGGAAACAGAAAGGCAGCACTCCTCTGGATTTAAATGATACTGCTTCAGTATTTTATCCAAACTGCCTTTCACCATAGCAATGGAAAACTTTATAATTTCTTTCATGGCTACGGAAATTCGATTTTCCTCGTCTGAAAAACGCTTATCAAACGATCTTTTCATTTTTTGTTTATCGAAAAGGTCGAGCTCCCAGACGTAATCACGAAGTTCAATCATATATTTTTTTAGCGGAGCAGTATTCAACTTGATATCTTCCATGTTCTCTATCGTAAATTGAGGCGCCGGCGGCATATCGGCCTCGCATTCACAAGCGGACGCCAGTGCCATCAGGCTTCCCTCTTTTAGGCCGAACATTGTATATGCGGCGGTCCACAGTGGAGCGGGCGACGAGATTGGAAAAACATCATGAATAGTACCGTTTTCACTATAAGCCCCGCAATAATATTTCTTGTCCTGACTTATGTCCAGTGTCCTGTCGGGCCCGCCATCCAGTGCTAAAGCGATTATTTTTTCAGTTCTATAGAGTTTCGTGTTACTAAGCAGCGATGAAAACAGATGGGCAATGCTATGATATTCTAAATTTGGATAATCGCAGTAGCTTCCGTATTCTTCCTTACTGCAGGTCGAAATTTCTGGACTGCCTATAACCTGCTCCATATCGTCAAGCGAAAGGCCATACAATGCAAGAAGCCGATTGGCCGTTGCTTGAAAATGCTCAATATTATAAAACGAACGGAAGTGTTCTTTTTTACCCGTTTCCCGTTCCATCTCCCAATAATGTATTAAACGTAGGTCATCATTTTCCAGCTTCCATAGAGCCATGTTTTGATCATGGCGGTAATACAAATTTTCAAGATAGGCAAGGGGACCAATATGAACATAAGTTGACAGGTAAAATTTCGATTTTGGCATGTTATATCATCTCACTTTTCAAATTTTCCATTTCCAAACAGAAGTTTTGATAATGGCTGTCCCAGTCCTCAAAAACACACTTGGCCAATTCTTGAGCGACTACACGCATTACGGATTTTACATCACCTGCCCTTTCCTGTAATTCAAGTAGGGACTGATAATCCTGATAGCACGCATGTGTAAGGCTTTTTTGAATCATTTCTTGTATCAGCTTGATATCTTTGCTTTTGGAAAAATTCCTAAGAGCATATAAAATTTCCTGGTTGCATTCACATTCGGGAGTTGTGTTATACGCCATCGTATTCCCAATTACATTATTATCCGGTGAAAGCTGCGCAAGGTTTAGTTTTTTTACAATTTCCGGCCTTTCTCTATATAACGTAACCAATGCATTCAATATGGTATATAGCCATATGACCCCTGTGTGTTCCTCCTGTGCAAGGCCAATTGGAGTTAGTACTGGATTTTGTCTTAATCTTTGGTGCAAAAACCCCTGTAATGTATGTTTTTTTCGGTTTAAAGGCAAACATACAATTTCATCAATGCCTAAAGTATCCAGCCATATCGCAGTCTGAACATATTGATCTATGCTTTGTTGCTCTGTTAGCCCGGGAATACCGATAATTATATCACCAGAAGCGCGAAACCCTACGTTATGTATTTTAGAAATAGCGTGTATTATTTGCTTGTCCGTAACACCCTTGTTAATCCAATGGTTTCGTATCCATTCATCCCGCGCTTCCACTCCAAATTCAATAGCTACTCTGCTTTTTTCCGGTAATAATGATTTTAGCAATTCAAGGCGCTTTTCATTAATATCTGAAGCGCGCCCTTCAAAAATAAACATATATGGCCGTTTACTGAATAAATTCCCCTCCTTAAAAAGTTCATGCAAAACCTCGTCCGGAAATTCCATTTCATCAAAAAAGTTATATCCGGTAATTACCTCGAATGGTTCGGGATCCGGCTTAACTCCTCTGACGTTCTCAAAACTTTTTTTAACTACAGAAGCATATAGTTTTTTATCCTTTAATCGAATCGCCTCCATTGCTGCTTGAAACGGTGCAAATTCTGATTGATAATCGCACATACTGCATCCAATAATCGTTTGCTTATTTTGGAACCGGTAACGGCAACCGCACGAAGCCAAAGAATTCATAATCAACCCGGGGTAATAGATTTGACTCATCTGTTGTTTTGATAATTCCTGATAAAGCACGTCTTTATCCATAGATAAATATTTGTTCCGATGCTCTTGGTATACTTTAGAAGTATCGCTCCATATGTGTTTTACAATTTTTTGAATAAAATACATTGTATCATTCTCCTGTTTTACATAGTTCCCTTAGCTCACGCAGAGTTATATTTTCTGCTTTGTACATATTCACAATTACGTTCCAATAAATCCTGCATAGGCTTTGAGGTATGGCTTGCGGAATTTTATCTGCATCATATTCCAGAAGGATTTGTATGCCGTTTTCTTGTTTTACATGAAGTCGCATAGGTACGTTCATCTGGAGTGAATTTGTAAAATCAGAAAACATATTATCCATATCTCCTGAGTGGTTCATGGAATTCGATGTGAAAACGAACATGCGCTCCTGTATTGCCACGTCCAATGTAGCCATTGATAAATCAGAGGATTGAAATATCTCATAAAGTGATAACATATCGTATTTTTGAATTTGCAATAATTTTATATGCAGGTTTCTCAAACATAAATCCAATGTAATATCATTATCCATAGTGAGGAACATTGGCAGATTGTTAGAGCATGGCCCAATTACTGTATCCATATTTCCAAAATCGTTCATTCTGCCATACGACAAGATACTGTATAATACTGAATCCTTTTTTTCATAAATACAAAGCGCAACTGCCCAGGCATAATGGTAATAGGTGGATACTGATATTCCAATTCGTTTACACATATTTTCTACTTTACATTCCATTTGAGGGTCAAAGCTTAATAAGCATTGCTGCATTTTCAGTTTGCCGGTCTGGTTTTTCTTATCCCCAATAAAAGAGCGGCAGTCATTTTCATTGACACCCTTCAGTTCGTTTTGCCAAAATTCCTGTATCGCCAGTTTATCAACATGTGCCATTTTATCTACATAATCAACGAAATCAAATGCCGCATAGGTGTTGAAAGAATTACCGTTACGTAACTGATGATATAAATACTCAATATCTTTCACCAAGTTTTCCCAACTCACATTGTCAAAAAGGCCAATTAGATACTGCCATACCAGTTTGGGAGGTGCTTCCGGAAATTCCACAATATAAAACCGGTTAAGAGGCGGTTTGGTAAAATCCAATACGGTTGATTTCCACTCTTCCAGCAAAGTGTGATATATTTCAGCCGCGCATTCGGACGTTTTCTCCTGCAAAGAAATCCGTTTGCATTCCATGGGTGGAGCTTTGTAAATGATTTGTGCCGGTTTTTGAAGGCCTCTCCATATAAATGTTGAACGCAATATTGGATGGCGCTGGGTAAGAGTTTCCAGTGCTTTTTGCAAAACATCAAGTGAGATATTAGGTGATATATTGCAGGTCAATACTTGAGAATTACCACCTTTCTTTCGCTGTGTTATATAGTAAGGAAGCATTACTTCCTGCATTGGAGTTAGGGGGCAAACAGCCTGCATCTCAGAAACAGGATATTTTCTTTTCAATGTATTCCAGTCCCTGCTACCAATTTGGCAATGACGCTTTCTTTCCTCTGTACTTTCTGTCGTCCTATCGTTTAAGCAGTTTTCAAACCGTTCTAAAATAAGATTCAACTTATGGCTTTCTATTATCATTTTGTCGTATTGGCAATCCATATACAATTCCCCATCTAACAGGTATATATTTATTTCCATACAATGTGTAAGAGGGGTATCGGCTGCCCTATTTAAAAAGTAGTTATTAATATGGGATACACCAACCAGATTAGTATTGGTCTCAAGGCTGCTCATATTTCCTAAATAGTTAAACAAGATTGCTCCTTTTGGTGAAGTGTACATATTGGAATCATTGTTAGATCCAAATACTAATTTCATATAATCTCTGCCATATCGGCTACAGAAAACCATTTGCTGATCCACTTCAATATCGTCAGCATCAGCGGAAATGAATAATGGAACGATTGTGGTAAACCATCCGATAGTCTCGGAAAGATCATCTGTTACAGATACCCCAGTTCTTCCGTGGCCTTCCATATCTACAATAACGCCCGGCAAAGAGTATGTATCTGCAACGGCTTTACAAAACGCATTGAGTAACACGGTATCCATTCTCAGGCCGCAACATTTGTTATATTCTGATAGCTTGCTAATAATCTGTGGCTGGAGCATAAAAAATAGATGTGCGCAATCTTTATAAGCTCTTACCCCGTTTTGGCAGTCCTTTATAACACCATCTTTCTTAGAAACCAGTCGGTTCATATATTTCTTTAACGTTTTTTCCCGGAGTGGAGGAAGCGGATGCTCTTGTGCTTTAAGTAACCACTGTGAATAGGGTATAGTCTTAGATAAGGTGGCATTCGAATTACTCAGTACCAGATTAAGGCCACCTAAAAATAAGTTCCATGAATACCCGTCGATATAAAAGTGGTGGACGATGCAGATTAAAACATCGGCAGTTTCTGTATGCGCTGTTTTCAAGTATACGCAGCGGAGCGGAGCATCCCTATGCAAACTATATGTTTCTTGCATTTCCATAACCAGCTTATGGATCTCATCCGTCAGCACCTCTTTATTCGTTACTTCTTTCCATTGAAGATTCAGCGGGGAATCCTCACTCGCCACAGCCTCCCATCCAAAGCGCGCTTGCTGATAACGATAATGAAAGATATCACTGGCGGCTGAAATGCGTTGCAGTCCATCAGCTAAACGATGGAAGGAAACGCTTTTGTCAACATCAAAAAGCATGATATTATTATAAAAGGAGGGATGTGGAGGATTGCCTGATAAAAACCACCTTTGAGTCGGAGACAATGGCAGCTTGTCAACTAAAGTATCCTTGAAAAAGATCGATTCCGTTTTAAGGAGTTTATTGGAAAGCAGGGAAATGGTTGGCGCCTCATATATTTGCTGTACCTGTAATCCCAAACCTCTTCTTCGCGCTTCTGCAATGAATTGAATACAGAGAAGTGAGTCTCCTCCTTTTTGGAAGAAATTATCGTTTACCCCGATAGCATCTGTTCTTAAAACTTTCTTCCAAAGTTCTAATAACAGAGCCTCCGTCTCGTTATTGGGCTGGTCATTGCCTGATTTTTGTATTGTTTCAGTTATCATACTGTTCAACTTTTTAAGATCTGCTTTCCCATTGGAGGTTATTGGAAGACTATCTATTTGAATAACATCTGTAGGAACCATATAATATGGCAGGAATTGTTTGACAGAAGCAAAAACTTCCTCCTTTACTGATGCTTCTTGAGAAACAATAAATAAATATATTTTTTTCGCTCCGGAGGTAAGCTGATGGATAAGTGCTTTCGCAGATTTAACATCAGGATGGCTCATGGCTCTGGATTCAATTTCTCCCAGTTCGATTCTATTCCCATTGATTTTGATTTGTCCGTCGTCCCGACCCAAATACACAACGCTGCCATCTGGCCGGAGATACCCCCAATCTCCTGTACGATATATGATTGTTGCAGGATCAAAAGGGCTGGTGACAAATTTTTCCCGAGTTAACTTGGGCTGATTTATATAACCTCTGGCGAGGCCTGTCCCTGAAAGGCAAATTTCTCCTTTCACATAAAACGGAACTTGTTTTAAGGTTGAATCAAGCACCATAACATAGGTATTATCAATAGGATACCCGATTGGAATTAAGTCATCTTCTTTTTTACACTCCCAGTATGTGACATCTATCGACGCCTCGGTAGGACCATATAAATTATACAATTTAGCATTACATTGATCCATAAAATGAACTGCTAAATTATATGGGAGCGCCTCCCCGCTACAAACTACAGTACGCAAAGAGGAGCACAACAGTTGGTCATAGGTGAATACAAATTGCTCCAGCATGGAAGGTACAAAATGAATAACGGAAACCTTATTTTTGAAAATTGCATTCATTAAGTAAAATGTATCCCTGCGTTTTTCTACAGGAATAATGACCAGTTTAGCACCAATCATAATTGGCAGAAGTAACTCCCAAACAGATACATCAAAAGTAAAGGGCGTTTTTTGTATAAATACATCCTCACATTTAAAATGAAGTTTTTCTTTCATCCATATAAGCCTGTTCATAAGCCCTTTATGTATATTAACAACACCTTTGGGGGTTCCTGTAGTTCCGGATGTATAGATAATGTAACACATATTGTCTTTTGAATTGTTTACTGATACATATTCCTTAGATTCCATAGCAAGCGGCCAATTGGATAAGGATAGACAAAATTGTGTTATTTTTGATTCCGTAGCTGGAATGTGCAGTCCTTCCCCATATATAACAAACTCTGTACACGAATCTCTAAGAATATATTGAACCCGTTTATCCGGAAGACTGGGATCAATCGGAACATAAGCTGCACCGGCTTTCAAAATACCTACAATCGCTATAATCATTTCAATCGATGGAAACATATAAACGCCTATCGCGTGTTCGAAACAAATATTATGACGAATGAGGTAATTGCAAAGCTGCGTTGACCTCTCGTTTAATTCCTTATAAGTTAGTTGAGAGTTTTCTGAAACCAGAGCAATTTTATTAGGATAGCTATACGCTGCACGCTCAATCCAATCGTAGACAAAGTCATCTGGAAGCTCCCTTTTAACATATCGCTTCTTAAGCATACCCAGTTTATCTGTTTCTGTTAATAGATCTATTTGATTTAACGTTTTAAATGGATTGGAAATCATCTGTTTAATTATACGGATGTAATGTTCCGCTAATGCTTTCATGGTGTATGTATTACATTTTGTTTTTTGACACTGCATAAATCCTTCTATTTGTAATTGGCTATCATGAAGCTCCAATGTTAATGCGTATTCGGAATCTGTTTTTATTAAAGGATAGGGTTCGACCGCAACCGCTGCGTTCCCCTCCATTATTTCATCAAAATTTTGAAATACAAACATGGCTTGAAAAATCGGGTGCTCCATTGCGCTGTGGCCTTTCGCAAAAGTTTTGGCCAGAATATCAAACGGAAAGTGCCGATAATCCAGACAGTCGGCGAATTCATCAGAAAGCTTAAGGGCAAAGGTAAGGATTGAATCAGCCGGATCGATTTTCATATGTACAGGTATCATATTGATATAGCACCCAATTACACCCTGGTCTTCCATACTATCGCGATTGGCTACAGGTACGCCGATGATAAGGGAATGTTGCCCTGTATATTTATATAGAAGTATGTAGTAAGCTGATAAATAGAAGGTGAAAGGAGTTATCCTGTTTCGTTCTGAAAGTTTCCTGATTTTTTGATTTTCTTCCGTGGATATTGACAACAGTTCGTGTTGCGTATCAAACCGCTTTGCATCTTTTTTACCGGTTTCATTAATATCTAAGGTAAAATTAGCATCACTGAGCCTTTTGCTCCAAAACGCCAACGCTTTTTCCTTATTCTTCTGAATCCAGTCGTTTTGCCATTTAGTATAGCCTGTGCAATTGTAGCTCTGATCTTCAATGACTTCCCCAGTTAACTCAGAAAAATACCGTTTGGCGACAGATTGCATAAAAACCTGTATGGATATTCCATCTGCTATAATATGATGAAACACAAGAAATAGATAATATTCAGCAGAGGATGTCTTGCAAACCACAATGCGAAATAACGGAAGCTGATTAACATGGAAGGAGGTCTGTTCTAATTCCTTGCGTATCTCTAACAACCATTCCTCTTTATCCGTAGCCTTTGTCTGGCACATTTGCCGCACTTCTGGTACATAGCTAAAACGATCTATTTCCTGATAAGATATTTTCCCTTCATGTTCAGGGAAAATTGTCCTGAGCGATGCCTGTTCCGCAATGACCATATTGATACATCTGCTTAAAAGTTCCATGTCAAGTTCCATTAAAATACGAAACCCATTTATAATATGGTTCACTCTGCTATTCTCCGTTACCTTTTCGCTTAGCCATATACGCATTTGTCCATAGGAAAGTTCTCCCGAGTTCACGCCGGGGATCTCCGGTTGCACTGCGTCTATAAGCGACTGCTTATCATGATATATTTTCTTCGTGTTTTCCACTTGATAAACCTCCCCTACAACAAAATAGGCGAAACTGCTTTTATACATTTTCTGCATTTCCACGCGTTTCAATCTCACGAGCTAATTGCCGGATCGTTGCGTTCTTTAAAAAGACGGAAAAAGGAATTTTTACACTATACATCTTCTCTATATGAGTAAGCAATTGTATTGCCATCAAGGAATTTCCTCCGGTTTCCATAAGTAATGAATCCGCAGAAATGCACAAATCTTTAATATTCACAATTTTAAGCCAAAACTCTGCCAGTTCTTGCTCCAAGCCCTCGTGTAATTTATGTTCCGGCTGTTTGGATAGGCAGGAAGCATCCATACGGAGGCTGCTATAATCAACCTTGCCGTTGGGCAAAAGCGGAAGTTCCTTTAATTGTATATAAAGATTGGGAAGGTAAAATTCATGATACAGATTACGTAAGTGCCGCTTCAAAATCTCTAAATCAAAACCTTCTTCTTTTGCAACAAAATAACATAGTAAAATATTTTGCTCATTATCCGTTGTATAAGGTCGTATTACAGCCTGGCTTACTCCTTCGCATGAGAGAACCGCGGCCTCAATTTGATTGATATCTATTCGAATTCCATTACGCTTGTAAATCCGATCTTTCCTATTAAGATATTCTATTTGACCATTAGCCAGCAATCTACCCAGATCGCCGGTTTTGTACCAGTCAATTCCATCCTTTGAATGGAATAAGGTTTGTTTGGTCAGTTGATTTTCCTGCCAATACCCCTTGTTGGTGCCTGGGCCGCCAATCACAATTTCACCAATGCTTCCAACCGGAGAAGGGTTACCCATATCATCTATAATTCGAATCCGGCACATTCCTGACATTTGCCGTCCAATTGGGATACTGGAAATGATCCTGTTTGTTGGTTGCTGTGCGCTGTCTGAAGGAATCAACACCTCGTCCAACTTCAACGCATTGGTTTCAAAATAGGATGAGTCACCAGAGCATTCTGTACAACCATAAATATTAATGAGCTTAACGTTCGGTAACATTTGTTTGCATTTTGCTACAAGATTGAGCCCTGCCGGTTCCCCGCTGATTATAATTTGACACATGTACTTCCATTTTTCCTGTATATTTGGATATGTGTCGAGAATCGTTGCTAATAATGATGGAATTAATGTAATTCTGGTCACGCTGTGAGCAGAAACCGTATCAACGAATGAGTTGAGATTATGCGTTAGATTGTAAGGCAGAACCAATAGAGGTATGCCCTGCAGTAAAGGGGTAACCACTTCATTGAGTGCATCGATAAACCCAATGGAGGTTTTATGGCAGACACACTCGTTCTCGCTATAAGGGTAGTGCTCTTGCATCCAGCGACTTCGGGCTATTAAGCCCTGTTGCAATCCCTTAACTCCTTTTGGCACTGAAACCGAGCCGGATGTGTATAGCAAATAAAAGACCCGGTCCAGCTCTAAAGATTGATAATTATAAGAACAGCTTTTTTTCTGAAGTAGCACTTTGGATATATCAACAGCGTTGTATTCACCCTCCGGAACCATCGATTGCGTCTTATCAAAAAGGATCAAACTACAGCCTGCCTGCTTATACACTGTGTCTAAAAAAGCGCTTGACTGTTGAAAATCCATCGGAACATAAATATGACTTGCTTTCCATATTCCCCAAAGCGCACAAATGGAATACGGGCTTCTGTCCATGTAAACTAATATTCTTTGTCCAGGCTCTTTGAATTCTTCATTTAAATACCCTGCGATTCTATCTGACATCTCATCAAGGCGGTTAAAATCCCAAATTTCATTCTCATAATAAATCGCCGGCAATTTCGCATTTTTCTTAACAGTTTCATTGAATAACTGTAGAATAGACTTTGAAATCGAATAATCAGGCGTGCTGTCTGTACACATGAGCATATCCCGTTCATGAAGCATAGAAAGCCGTGAAACCTCCAAATCCGGACATTCCATGATATTAGAGAGGAGCTGCTTATAATGCAGCCACACGAACTCTATACTTTGCTCTCTATAAAGCCGACTACTATATTCAATCCAACCATGGAGCCCTTCTTGCCCGGATTGATAAAGTTCGATAGTCATATCAAATTTTGATGTATGTGTGTCAATTTCTAAATTAGTATACTTTAAATAGGGAATACGCCTCTCATCCTCAGGAATATTATGATAGATTAACATTGTTTGAAACAGTGGATTTCTGCTCATATCCCCTTGATGCTGTATTGCATCTAAAATTTCATCAAACGTAATATCCTGATTATTTAACGCACCCAAAATCCGGTCATTGACGTGTTCAATACACGTTCTCACGGTCATTTGGGACGTAATATCCGCCCGGATAACAACCGTGTTTGCAAATAACCCAATAGTACGCTCAAACCTTTCAGAATTTCTTCCGGAAACCGGGCTTCCAACACATATTGATGTTTGGCCAGTATATTTATGTATCATCAGAATATGAGCTGCCATTAGGATTGTATATAGTGAACACTGCATTTTTTTTGAAAAATTAGTTAACCTCTCCGTTAGATCCAGCCCTAAGGATATATAATATTTTTGGCCTTCAAAGGCCTGGAGCGATGGCGACATATAATCTGGAGGAATTGTTGATTGAGCCGGAACATCGTTAAGCAGGTCAACCCAATAATTGCGCTGCTGCGTAAAATGGTTTGTTGTACGTAAGGCGTTTGCCTCAGCCGAATACATACGATACTGGCTAATCGGCGAACCGGAGGGAGACGATGCCCCGGCAGTGATTGCTTTATAATGACTAATTAGCTGATTAAAAAATTCTACTTTAGACCAGCCATCAAAAATGATATGATGAATGACAAAAAGAAAAACGGATTCCCTCGACTCGGTCGAAACAAGACGCATGCGGAAAAGCGGTACTGTATCCAGCTGTATTGGTTTGTTAATCTCCTCAAAAAGATATTGCTGTAAATTATCCTGACAAGGAACCATTTGTAATGACACATCTATATGTGGAGCTAATTTAAGACATGGCTTGTTTTCTATTATGGTAACGGACATACGAAGTGCATCATTTTGGTCAACAATCCACTGCAATGCTTGCTCTAACGCCGCTGAATCAACATTATCGCAGAATCGTATAGCTACTGCGAAATTATATGCTTGACTTCCAACGAGCTTGTCCAGCATCCAGAACTTCTTTTGTACCGGTGCTAATGATATCGTTTGGGATACAAGCGCTACTTCCTCTGTTTTTTGAGTATTCTTCTCATCCTCTGCGTTTGTTTGCGTGTCAAGAAATCCAGCCAATTGCCGAATGGTTCGATAGGAAAAAAATTCACGGATTGGTAAATTCAAATTAAAATCCACATTGATTTTACTAATAATTTGCACTGCCAATAAGGAATCGCCACCTAATTCGAAATAGTTATCATCAATTCCTACGGCTTGAATTCCAAGCACAGAAGAGTAGATTGCGCCTAAACGTTTTTGCGTCTGTGTTTGTGGTGCGACATATGTTGTATTAAGGGCAGGGCGCTCAAAAGTCGTTATCCGATCTGCCTCTAAGACGGCCGCATTCTGCTTGTGTGTATCAGCCAAGTCCAAAAACATGTTCAAATCCTGAACTGATACAACCATCTGAGGTTTGGGCTCAGAAAGCAATATTTCAAATATATTTACACCTTCCTGTGGATAGATTCCTAATTCTTTTTCCATGCTTTATTCCTCCGATACGGTTTGGCTAACCATGATCGCCTGTTTTTCCCGCTTACGTTTCAGCCTTTCGGCCATGCCAACTTCTTGCCATTCATCCCAGTTGACGGAGGATATACAAAGCTGCTTTGAACTATTCAGATAATTTGCTATTTGATCATAATACTGATTGGCGGCAGAATAATCGGCATTTCCGATTCCGCCCAAAACAGCACTTAAAGAGGAACACAAAATGACAAAGTCAGGCTGTATCTCCACAGCAAAATCACAAAGCAACTTGGCGCTTACGATTTTAGTATCCAAGACGTTACAAACAGACGTATTTTCTGCATATTCAATTTCTCCACTTCCAAATATACCTGCGCAATGAATGATCCCGTTGATTTTGACATGGTCGTTTTGTAGCGTGAGAATCAGCTGTTTCAACTGATTAACGTCTGCCATATCGGCCTGCACATACTCAACGACACTCCCCAATCTCTCTAGTTCAAACATATTTTTTATAATATTGTAATCAGGATGAGACTGGTTTTTTTTCAGCCATACTTCCCATTCCGATTTCGGGCACAGCTTGCGTCTGCCCACTAAAATCAAAGTAGCCTTTACCTGGTGAATGATGTATTCGGCCAGTGTAACAGCAATGCCGCCATATCCTCCTGTAATGAGATACGTACCGTTTTTGCGCAGTGTGGTTCTTGCTTGTTCATTACGGCACTCACATTTTTCATAACGAAGCTGATACACTTTTCCACCGCGATACGCTATAACAGATTCTTTGACTGATAGCTTTCTAGACAGTACTACTGATGCTAAATCATTAGGATTTTCTAAATCCAGTAGCCCAAAACGCAAGTTAGTATATTCTTGCTGCCCAACTATGCATACACCACGAATAATGGATTTTTCATAATTACATATTTTTTGCTCACTATTTACCATAAATGCGTTGTTCGTAAAAACGAAAATACATATTTCATGAACGATTTTATTTTTCTTAATCGCTTTTGCAATGGAGGATAGCGCAAAGTAATATATTGAATAAAACTTCTGCCTTTGTGCAAAGTCTAAAAGATCACCTGATGAGTCAAATGCACTGGCAAGATATAAAATATCTGTTACGTGAATACCTTCTTCCTTCAGCGTTGCAAAGAGTTGAGCATATTCCTCAGGACAATCCAATTTAAGACAGTAGGAGGATCCGGTCTGCCTTTGAAAGGCTTGTGTTCCCAAGTGTACCAGCACCAACTTGCCCTGGTATGGTAGTTTTTTTATCATGCTACGCTGCTCTGTGGTTCGATAAAAGACTACTGCAACCCTCAATACATTCTCTGCGTTATTTTTTTCCTTCAGCATACCATCATAAATATTCCAACAGGGTTGATACAAAAATTCTTGCACGTTGCGCTCGGAGTCAGATGGTTCCTGTTTGACGGATGCAACATCCAGCCAGTATCTTTTTCGCTGGTAAGGATAGGTTGGCAAAGCTATACGGTTGAATTTTTGCTTACCAAATAACATTTCCCAAGATAAATTGGCTCCTCTGGCCCACAGCTTACCCATCAGTGCGAGAATACTGTCTTGTGTAAATCCTGATTTTTTATCGGCCAGGCATTGAACTATATCAACCTCATGACCCAGTTGTGCGGCTGATTTTTGTACAGCGTTAATCAGGCTTTTACCCGGCCCAACTTCCATAAAAATATAGCCTTTGTTCATCAGAGGCTCTATCGACTCCCGAAAACGAACTGTGGAAAGCATATGCTCTGCCCAATATTCCGCAGTAACTTGACAATCCATTTGTTTCCCATATAAATTTGAGATATAGGGCTTATTCGGCCGATTCATTTGGAAACCATCCAGAAAACTCCGAAACGATTTTGCCGCCGGTTCCATCATTCTAGAATGGTATGCATGGGATGTGTTGAGCATTTTGTGAAACCAGCCCAGTTCGTCAAGCTTCCCTGCATATTCCTGTACAATATCGGGAGGCCCGCTCACGACACAAGAATTTACCATATTATCCGCGGCGATGGATAACCCTTCTGTTAATGTGCCACGTACGGCTTCCACCGGCTGAAGAATGGAAAGCATGGAACCCTGTGGCATGGCCTGCATCCTCTTGGCCCGTTCTAGTACAATTTGCAAAGCCTGCTTTAAAGAAAAAACATTGCTCAATGCAGCGGCGACATATTCTCCCAAGCTATGCCCAACCATAATATCCGGTTCTATCCCGTATTCCATTAAGGTTTTCGCTAAGGAATATTCTAAACAAAACATCAGGGGCTGAGCGTAAACGGTTGATGTCAACTTGCGGTTCGATTCTGGAGTTTCTTCTGCAAACAGGAAATCTCTATACTCCACGCCTGTATATTCCAGCAAATGCTGTAAACAACAATCCATAAACTTGCGAAATACGGGTTCTTTATTATATAGCTCCAAACCCATATTTACATATTGGATCCCCTGACCCGGGAATAAAAAGGCGATCTTTCTCTTTTTGTCTCCATGATGTTTGATTTCAATCTCATAGGGATTTTCCAGTTTTTTCGACAACTCTTCCATACTGTTGGCGGTACAAGCGAAGCGGCAAGCAAACGCCGAACGGCCCATAGCCAAATTATAACTTATGTCACATAGACGCAAATCCGATTTATTGGCAATAAACTCTTTTAAGCTTTGTTTATACGCTTGAAGCGACTCCTGAGTCTTTGCCGACAAAAGAATTAACTGCTCTTCAGGTGTATTTTCAGGAATATAACGCTGCTGTGGATATTCTTCGAGAATCAAATGCGCATTCGTTCCCCCTACACCAAAGGAGCTAACACCAGCGCGCCTCAGTGTTCCATTTTGGACATTCCAGTGTTCCGGCTTAGTATTGATATAAAAAGGCGAATCCGCAAGATTAAGTTCGGGATTCGGCGCAGTAAAGTGCAGTGTCGGAGGGATTATTTGGTGTTCCATAGCAAGAACGGTTTTAATTAAACCAACTATGCCGGAAGCGGCACCAAGGTGCCCTATATTAGATTTAACAGAGCCAAGCGCACAAAAATGCTTATCAGACGTTTTATCTCGAAACACCTCGTTTAAAGCGCTTACCTCAATGGGGTCTCCAATTTTTGTCGCAGTACCATGAGCTTCAACATAAGAAATGGTGCGTGGATGTACTTCTGCAAATTCCTGTGCGTCTTTTACTACGTTTGCCTGCCCGTCTACACTGGGCGCAGCATATCCCACCTTGTTTTTACCGTCATTGTTAATAGCTGAGCCTTTGATTACTGCATAGATATGGTCATTATCCTGAATTGCATCCTCTAAACGTTTTAAAAGCACAATGCCTGCACCGCTTCCAAAAACACTCCCTTGCGCCGCTTTGTCAAATGGCCTGCAATGCCCATCTTTGGAGAACAAACCGCCTTCTTGATAAATATATCCCTTGATTTGTGGAACCCGGATACAGATTCCGCCAGCAAGCGCCATATCGCATTCACCGGCCAACAGCGATCGGCAAGCGGTATGCACCGCAACAAGTGAAGAAGAACACGCGCTTTGTATTGTCATAGAAGGCCCTTCCAACCCAAGCTTGTATGACACACGTGAAGATAAATAATCTTTATCATTCCCGATTTCCGCTTGAACGTCATCAATCTCCTGAAAAAGAGCGGGTTTATTTTTTAAGATATGAAGGATATAAGTATTCATGTTTTCCCCAGCAAACACCCCTATATTACGGTTACAACGTTGAATATCATACCCCGCATTTTCTATTGCTTCCCAGGCACATTCCAAAAACACTTTTTGCTGAGGGTCCATAATGACCACCTCTTTGGGTGAAAAGCCAAAGAATGACGCATCAAATGCTTCTACATTTCGGATTCTAGTACCGGCAGGGACATAATTAGGATTTTTGACGATAGAATCATCCAGACCAAGCGCTTCTATTTCCCGCTCACTTAAAAATTCTATGCTTTCCCGCCCATGAATAAGATTATCCCAAAATTCCGAAAGCGTATCTGCTTTCGGAAACCGGCCAGACATTCCGATTATGGCAATTTCAAGCCCCGTGTAAGATTCGTGCAATTTGATCCCTCCATTACAACTCTAATCGAATAAAAACATTGGATACCCACTTATTTATTTGAAACATAGTTAATAATACAATTAGCGGCGTCCTCATAAAATGATACATTATTCAACTGCTTTCCTAGTTTCGCCGCATTTTTTTGGTAAGATTCATCGTTGATTATAAGAAGGACTTTTTGAAGTAAAGTTTCTGAATCTGCATCAATAATATTTAATGTCTCCCCTGCATTCATCTTGACAATCTGGTTACTATATTTCCGATCACGTGTAAAAAGCATCGGTACGCCAAGAAGCAATGCCTCACGTACCCCGGTTAGCCCACCATGTGTTATATATAATGAAGCCTTTTTTAATAAGGTGATTTGCGGAGCTGTCTCCACAATATATAATGGATGAAAATCCATATCCTGAATAGATTCCATTAAATCATGGTTTCTCCAACCAACAGTTAAAACGACCTCATACGGTGTTCCAAGAAAAGCATGTTGAATTTTATGTAAGAATTCCAATGTCACTTTATGTTCTGACCCCTGCGTAATATAAATGAGCCGTTTTCCATCATCTAAAGTAAACGGCAACGCAGCATCTCGGGTATCGTCAATATGATATCCCACGTATACGTATTCCTCATGTAAGAGTTCATGAAATCCTTGCAGGCTTTTTGTTAAATATAATATATTTAGATTCGGTGAATTTTCAAAACCGCAGGATACTGCATACTTCTTTTGATATCTCTTGCGGAACCATTCAACGAGTCGTTTTGCCTCATCAAGTTGCTTGTTCGACATGATATCCGTCGGCACCTCTAAAACATATCGTAGAAAAAAGTTGAAGTCGAGGTCAATCATCTGTTCCGTCTCAACCATCTCCGTGTTGCTGCATATAGCCGGTACGTCAAACTGTTCGGCTAAAAACCTGCCCATATAAACGCCGCAATCGTATAAAATATAATCCGGCTTATTATCCCTTAATTCTATATAGTAACGTTCTGCTAATTTTTTCGCGTTACTAATCACATCTTCGTATGCCATACATTTTTTGCTGATATAGTCAATAGGAGTTAGCCCGGCTTCTGCGTATTTCGGGAAATTGGATTGTAAGCCCAGATTCATATTATGCTCAACATTATAAGGCAAATAAGGTAATCTATTCTCTGTAAATAGCTTACTGTATTCAGGTTCAGTGAGACAGATAAGCTCCTCTCCCTTTTGTTGCAGAGCCTTCAATAAACCGATTTGAACTTTAATATGTCCATAATGGGGAAAAGCCAAAAAAATTGCCTTTGACATAATGAAACCTCATTCCATAAATACTTTATTGAGACTCTGTTCTATTTCCGTGAAATAGCATCTAATCGAAGCTTTTGCTCAAGTGGGGGAACCTTTTTTCCATGCCATATTTTCTGCATAAGCCCAAGCATGTTTTGATATCGGGCTTGCGTGACAAACTCCGCATGGGTCTCTGCTTCGTTCATCAGCTTTGTTAGTTCTCTGTAAGGTTTTAATACTTCCTTTCGATACTCGTGTTCCTCTGCATTATAGTTTTGTGTGCATATCGCGTGCTTTTGGCACATTCTCATATGTTTCAGGAGTTCACGTTTTGTCCACATACCGGATTGGTTGAGCCAGCAATCGCAGTAGTTCCTGTCGTTAGAATCATCAAAAGTATAAATATGTATCTCATCGTATTCATTTTTCAAAAGGCTGGTAAGTGTATGCCCCGGGCCAATTTCTATTGTGCCCGTTACACCGTTAGACACCAAATAATGCATTGATTCCTGCCATCGGACCGGGGCTGTAAGATGCGTTACCAAATTTTCAGCGATATTGACAGAAGACGTGTAGGGGGCTGCTGTCGTATTAGAAATCACTGGTACTGTTGGGTCATGAAATGAAAATTCCTGAAGCATTTCGTGCAACATAGGGGTAATTCCTGAAAATATCGGGCTGTGAAAGGCTGCCTTTACATTTAAGGGGACTGCACGGTATCCTTGTTCCCCCACAGTCTGCATTACACGGTTTACTGCATTTATGTTTCCGGATACCACTAGCTGCCCGGAAGAGTTGTAATTAGATACCACAACAACTTCTTCCGAGGAGGACATATGGGCACACAATTTCTCAAGTGCTATTTTGTCCATATCATAGACAGCCGCCATCATGCTTTTCTGCTTACCTTCGACTTCGTTCATCATAATGCCGCGACGATCAACAATTTGAAGTACATCTGCAAAATCTATAGCTCCGGCACAGCATAAAGCGCTATACTCCCCCAAACTATGCCCCGCCATATAATCAGGTATAATGCCAACCTCATTCTGATACATGCGGTACATGGAAATACTGGAAACCAAAACATTAATTTGATTGCTCCTAGTGTCCTGGCAGTTCTCAGTTTCTCCTTCAAAACAACTTTTGGCTATATCAAACTTAAGTATCTCACTGGCTTCCTCAAATGTTTCTCTCACAGTCGCATACTGCTTATACAGTGTTTGGCACATTCCAGGGTACTGTGCACCTTGCCCAGGAAATAATAGCGCAAGCTTCATAGATAATCCTTCCTTAACTTGTATGGTTTATTCTATTGAAAGGCACCTGTTTTTTTCATCCACATGGATTGATTTGCTGTGAAACTGCGCCAACTCTTCCTCGTTGTACATAGCAAAGGAAATAATAATAATTTTATCCCCAGTATAAGCTAACCTGGCCGCAGCTCCATTGAGACAAATGACCCCTGAATCGTTTTCACCCCGTAAAACATATGTCTCAAATCTGGCTCCATTATTGATATCGACTACTAAAACTTTCTCATCTTCCATTATGTCTGCTTGGTCCATCAACGTACCATCGATTGTTATAGAACCTACGTAATTTAAATCTGATTGTGTTACCGTTGCCCTGTGAATTTTTGATTTTTTCATAATTCTTAACATTTTCACATCATCCTTTTCTTTTTAAATTCGTAAAGTTTATTTTTTTAGACGCTTTAGCCTGTCTTTACCTGCTTTCACTTTGCTTGATCTGGCATCATCCGACAAGCTTCCATTGGGCTTAGAAGTTTCCTGATTGTGCAGGTAGGAAGCCAGGGAGGCAATATTCGACCTGCGGAAAATTTCGACAACGGGTATTTTCACATTAAGTTCGTTCTGTACTTGATTATGGATACGAATAAGGTCTACCGAATTTGCTCCTAAATCAAAGAAATTGTCAAAAATACTGATTTGATCTAACGCAAGGATTTCACACATGATGTTTGCAATTGTTTTTTCTAAGTCAGAATGCGGCATCTCTTGTGTTTGTGAAGATTTTTCCAAATTAACCATGCTTTCTTTCTCTAATTTTTTACGGTCAATCTTTCCATTGGGCGAGATTGGTAACTCACTCAGTACGACAATAGAAGCAGGAACCATGTATTCAGGAAGCTTATCATGAAGAAATTGTTTGAGTTCCTCCTGAATTGGAACATCCGGTACCTCTATTTTATTTGATGAGTTAACCGGTTCCGTCTCCATTATTTCAAATAAAGACTTATATTGTTGCATCTCTTTGATATACCCGTCATAACCTAGTTCCGTGACGTCTAAGCCGCCTCCTATGATGCAGTGAACAGGCATTTGGTGCTCGTTCAATTGTAGAGCCTGCCGTATTGCTGGAATATCCAGATTGCCAAACTGACAAACTCCCAGTTGCAGTTTTGGCGCCTCGGTTTCAAGTAGCTGGCTAATTAAGCCGGCCTCCAGGATACTAAAGCGCGCACTATCATCCCCATAAAGAGGTTTAATCGCCCTATAGTCAGTGACTAAGAACAGAAGAAAAGCGGAATCTTCCATTAACTTGATGTCAATTTCCATATTCAACTCGCTCGAGGTGTTAATTCTCTGTAAGCTATGCTGAACAGGATGGTAGTAATAGAAGCCCTCCGCAACTCCCTCCACCTTTTCTCTTTTAATGAACAGGTAAGTTTGGACTGGATAGAGGCCACCGGCTGAACCATATTTATATTTTGGAAAAGGTGATTGCTCAGACTTTGTTTGCCTGAGTGCTTCTAATAAGAAGCCGAGCTGTTGCAAAGTCACAGGGCTTGAATTGAATTTACGGTAGCTTCTACGCATATAGAACGCATCCCATTCCGTTTTTTCATCCTGCTGCGGTAATAAAATAGCATTGTCAGAATTGCTTGATAGGATCGCACATTGCTTTAGCTTAAACCGTAATCGCGCAATAGGATCTTCCAATTGTAACGGTTCTTGTAGTTGCTGTTTTAATACAACAAATGCAGACAACCCTTTTTTCGTTTTTACTCCGCCAAAAGTAGTTACTAATGCGTTAGAGACATTGGGATGGCTGCGCAAGGCAGCTTCCACCTCGCCGAGCTCCACACGGAAACCGCCGACTTTGACTTGCGTATCAATACGCCCCAAAAATTCTATAATCCCGTCGGCCCGGTACCTGCCTAAATCCCCCGTATAATAGAGCCGTTCTCCCGTACGTGGGTGCGTGATAAAGCTGGCGTTGGTTTTCTGCTCATCATGCCAATACCCTATCGCTAAACCAACACCGCCAATATATATTTTTCCAGGCACCCATGGATTGCATAACTCAAGCACATCATTTAATACATACATTGTCTGATTGCTTAATGGTACACCATATGGGATACTCCCATCCGAAGGAGAAACTGACGTAATTGGATAGATATTTGACCATATAGACGCTTCAGTCGCCCCCCCTAAACTTATTACTTTTACAGACTGGTTAAATTTCCAAACCTGCTGAGGCAGAGTTACCGGTATCCAGTCGCCGCTAAGTAACACTAGCCGTAAGGATTTTGGTAATGTCTTTTTGTTTCCCTGCGCATAGACGACTAAAATCTCAAGTAACGCAGGGACGGAATTCCAAATGGTGACTTGGTATTTGGTCAGCATATCCAACCAATGTTCCGGATTCTTATTTTCATCGGCATCCGGAATTACAATAGTACCTCCACCCGAAAGAGTTCCAAAAATATCGTATACAGAGAGATCAAAACTCAGAGAGGATAGGGCAAAAACGCGGTCATTCTCAGAAATCTGAAATCGTTTATTTATGTCCTGTACCGTATTCCATGCACTTCTATGGCTTATCATAACCCCCTTTGGATTGCCTGTGGAACCAGAAGTATATATGACATATGCCAAATCATCTAAGCTTTGTACAAATGTGAGTTCTTCTTGGGGTTTCTCTATGTAACTCTCATAATCAACTTTAATCACCTTTATGGTATCAGGGAATTGCAGCGAATGATCAGCGTCATTTTGTGCCAAAACAATTTTAACGTTGGCATCCTCCAGGATATTCCACAAACGTTCCTTTGGCATATCGGAAGAGATTGGAAGATAGGCCGCACCGGAAAGCAGTATACCCATAGCGGCGGCAATCTGTTCCCATCCCTTCTTCATCACAATTGCTACCAGTGAATTAGGCACTGCCCCTTTTTCCCGTAGCGTTAACCCTATATTTTGGGAAATACGATACAACTCATCATACGTCAGTTCTCTCTGAGTGGATATAATTGCTTTTTGTTGTCCCTTTATGGACGTTTGTTCACAAAACGGTTCTTGAAGAAGCTTTTCAACATAGCTAGTGGATGTTTCATTGATTGCAGTAATTCTTTCTAAATAAAGCGGTGGGAGCAGAAGACGCGTCAAAGCCGCCCGGTCATACGCCCAAATACCATCATCCTCGGTAATCCGAATCAAAAGCCGGAGATACGCTTCAAACATATCCTTTACAAAGTTTTCCTGAAAAAGGCCCTTCACCGAATCCCAATTTAATACAAGGCATCCTTCCTTTTCAAACACCTCAAAGTCAATCCAGACTTGAGGCGTTTGCCCAATGGTATAAACGACATCGCCAAACCATTTCATAGTAGCATCGTCGTCAACAACAGCTGTATTTAACGAACCTGTAAAAACAACAGGCATCAATGCCTGAGCATTTTGCCCCAGCTTATGGTTTAACGCGCGTATTACATCAACTCCACTGAAAAAGCGATGATTTAAATCGTTCCACAACTGCCGCTGTATGCTTTGCACTCTGGCATTAAAGTTATTATTCTCTGTATTGTCAACTTCTAAAAGAGTTAAGGAGGTAAAATCCCCCACAATATTATTGATTTGCGGATGATCAAAGATGGGGTTGAAAAGCGTTAAATTAATGGTAAAATGCGGATTAGCGCTCCAGTTGCTCAAAACCTCAGCATAGGCTGCCAATAAAAGGCCGGATGGTGTTACGTCATGCTTTGCAGCCGCTTGTTTTAAACACTCCCAAGTATGGTTAGGCAAACGTTTACTATGCCGTTCAAACTTTGGATTTTTAATATCGGCTGGGTTTTTAGCAAGTGGTAAATCGGGCGCCGGGGGTAAAGTATCCAAACGCTGTAACCAGTAGTTTCGGGATTCTTCATATACACCAGAGGACTGATACTTAACACTGGTCATTACATAGTCCCTGAACGTTATTGTTAATGGTTCAAGCTCCAAATCCGGCTTTCCATAGAGCATGGTCATCTCTTTCATCAGAATTTGAAAGCTCCATGTGTCAAGTATAAGGGCATCAATACTAAAAAACAGGCGTGTTTTCCCATCAGGCAATAAAGCTGCGCATATTTCAAACAGAGGCCAGGTATCTGACGCCAGGACTTGGTGCGACATCCGGTCCCTAAGTTCAAGTAATGACCGTTCCAAGCTCTCTGCATGCTTTAAACGAAGATCATGCAGTTGGATTGTGTACTTTGGCACAGACTTCAATACCTGCTGCGTTCCGTCTGTAAGGATAATGGCGCGAAGCATATCGTGCCGGTCAATTAATTTTTGCCAAGCCTTTTCAAACCGCGCAATATCCAATGTGTTACTTTCCACTTCAAAATAGGTATGCGTAGCTATTTTGCCAAGATCGAAAGCGCCGCTCCGACCAACCCAATATGCCTGTTGTACGCTGGTAAGGGGAAACGGTTCCCATCTGTCTTCCGGATTTGAAATAATTTCCGGGCAAAGCAGCGCTTCTTTATTTGATTTACTTTCACCTGTCAGTTTTTGGCGTATTAAGCCGGCCATTTCTGAAACAGTCGGCGCATTCATTAAATCTTGCAATGAAATCGATACTGAAAATTCTTCAGACATCTTAGACACTAGCTGAATGGCTTGTAAGGAGTATCCGCCCAAACTGAAAAAATTATCATGTATGTCAAGCGTAGAATTATCCAATAGTTCTGCCCAAATTTGAACGAGCTGCTTTTCCTCTTGGAGGAGGTCTTGAGTGCCGACACTCTTCTGTATATGGACAAAATAGGACTTTAGGAGTTCGTTTTTATCCGGTTTTCCATCCCTGCCGAGAATCCAAGAATCCATAATAATAAGAGGCATGGTAGAAAGGTATTCCGGTAAGCAACCTTTCACATCCTTCTCTATCTCGGCTTGACTCCCTGGTGCTGCGTGGATAAATAAAGCCGGAATGGATTCTCCATTTCGGTCTACTAACTCAATAGCAGAGGACAGAACATTTTTTACTGCCCGGGCAGCAGCATTTATTTCTGCAAAGTATAAACGGTTGCCTGAGAAACAATAGGAACTATCGGCACATCCAAGCGGCTCCAGTTCCCCTGACAAAGTATATTTTGCGATAGCATTGGTTTTGCAAAGAGGAACTGCTCCCTCGGTACTTATTTGCTTTATGTCCTCAGCTCTTGCTTTGCGTGAAGTGGAATTATTCCATTTCAGCATATCTTCAGCAAGGTATACCATTGCGGGCATGCCGGGTTCAACAGGAAGGAGTGCATCGTCCAGCAGCATAATACTACCAGGCACCAAAGGCAGTGCCCCTGGTATTTTTTGGATACAAGGTTCGGCTTCCACTGTGTCATGCGAGATTGTAACAGCCTTTACCGACACACTGATTGGCAGCCCATCTGGTTGGTAAGCATACCAGACGGAGAAATTCTGTCCATATAACTTTACGATTGCCGCAATGTCGGCCTTTGATAGTATTTCCCCTGTCAGAATCAACTGCCGGATATCAGCAGGATGGCCATCCTCCAGAAGCAACCATTCTTTTAAAAGATCCACAGGTAGGCATACGATTGTGGCTTTGCGTTCCATTGCCATGCGATGAAACGCAACAATACTGAAATCGTTTGATACAGTCAAACATTCAGCTCCAACACATGCTGCGGGTAACAGTAAACCGGCGGCGCTACGGTAAGCGGAATCACCATATTCAATAACCCGATCATCCGGTTGAATCTCAAATAAATCCATTAAACTCGCACAATGGGCCGATAAATAAGCACCAGATATGCAAAAACGCTCATAAGTACTATTCGAATTCAGGTATAATACTTCTCCCCCCTGAACCTCAACCGGTTCGCCTTCTAAACAGGCCGTCTCTTGATTCAACAGATCACTTAATTGTAACTTGGAAACGCCGCTGTCTATTTTTATCAGGCTGTTACTATCATCGTGTATAATCGCCTTGATTTCACCAGGCAAAAAATATTTTTCTAAAGAAATTTCTCTATTAGGCGGAAGTACTAAGTAGTTCATTCCAGCTTTTAAAATTCCCAGTACTGCCTTTGCCCGGTCTTTATCGTTCGCCAGGCAGATACATACTACTGTACCAGCCGGCGACAGGTTTTTTCTCAAATAACCGGCGATTAATTCACAATCCCTACGGGTATTGTCATCGGATATTTTGGGAAAAATACGGATGTCGTTCTTATTACTGCACGAACAATCTAATTTCATTCGGCACGTCAATTCTTCCCTGGCGTATGCACTGGATTGCTTTCTCATTATCTGACTTGGCATGGTTAGGTCGGATAGGAGAGTATCTTGTGGAGCCGCAACCATTTGTTCAATTATCTTAGTAAATAATTTGAGAAAATATTTAATCGTATCTTCCTGAAATAGCCCCTTGTTAAACTCAAAGTCTATCTGAAGTGCCTCATTCACTTCTACAATATTCACACTTAATTGATACGGCGTGCTGCTATAGTCGGCCTGAAGAAATTCCATTTGTAGGTTTTGAAAATCCAGTTGGTTTAACGGCCTATCCATATTAAAAAGATAATGGATTATTGGCTGGGCGGCCAATGGCCCCTGCGTTAAATTAAGATCATCGAAAGAGAAGTTTTGATGCTCCGTACCATCTAGCAGGCTTTCCCCAATTTCACTTATCAACTGGTCAAATTTCTGTAAATCACTTATAGTTACACGGAATGGCAGGACATTTACACATGGCCCTATGAGTGAGGCATCCGTTATTGCCGCTTGTCTTGCGAAAGGTATGCCAACAACTATATCCTTCTTGCCTGTTAATTTACAAAGCATAACAGAAAAAGCTGAAAACAGAACAGAATAAGCCGTGGCCTGATGCTTGGCACCATATTTCTTTACATTTTCATATAATGTTTGGTCTAAAAATCCGTGTAGTTTACTTGCCTGCTGAATACGGCAAGGTAAGTAATCCGTTGGAATTTCTCCAACCTCCAGTGGCTTCTCATATTGAGTAAGCCAATATAAACGGGCTTTTTCCCACTTTTCCGAGCCCAGCATTTCATTACTATATTGTAAATACTCTTCAAACTGCATAGGAGCCGATAACTTGGGCTCTATGTGCAAGGAATAAGCGTTATACAGTGCACATAGTTCATTCATTAATAGATTGATTGACCATCCGTCCGCTATGATGTGATGCAAGGAGGTAAGGAATAGATAACTTCCTTCTCTCTCCTTGATGAGCGAGCAACGAAACAGAAAGTCCTGATCCAAATCGAAGTCACGATGAATTTCATCATTTATCCAACTGTTAGCCATACTTTCAGCCAGAACGGGCTGTTTATCGGAGAACTCTACCATATGTATTTTGGTAGGAACATGAGCATAGATGAGTTGTTTTTCGCCGGATGAATCTATTTTTGCACGCAGGAGTTCATGACGCTCCACAACCTTATCTACTGCTTGCGTGAAAGACGGTATATCCAAAGCTCCTCGCAAACGAATGATTGCCGTTTCACTTAGCGGACCGGAGCATTGCCCGGACTTGGCGCGAAACCAAATTTTTTTCTGCTCGTCCGATAAGGGGTACTTTTTTTGAACCATAGAGTCTACAGCGTCGCCTAGCGCGAAAAGCCGGCCAGGAAAAGAACCATTCTGAATGAGTTCAGATAAGCTGTCTTCCACAGCCCTGACAATAGAGTCAATGTCCTCATCTGTGTGTGCTGTAGAAAGAAAGCAGTTACGCCCCTCCCATATATAGATTCCTCGTAACAATAGTTGAAAATAGAAAAGGGTAATGTCTGTTTCTGATTTGAATCGAAATAGAGAGCCAAAGTGAACAATTTCCATTGGAATTTCGTGTTCTTTAAAAAAGCGGTTCAGCCGGCTGGCCATACGTTCTGTCTTTCGTTGAAGCTCCTCCTGCAGTGCCGCACCCCTGCTTTTTATTTCCCTTAATACGGCATAAGCAACTGCCATAACCAGTGGATGATTACAAAATGTACCCGCAACAAATGTTCTGGAATCATCCATCACCGGAGCGGAATCATCGCCATATCTCCACACACCTCCATCTATGGAATCCAGAAATTTTGCACTTCCGGCAACCGCGCCAATGGGTAGTCCGCCCCCTATGATTTTTCCGTATGTAACAATATCCGCAGAAACATCGAAATAGTTTTGGCACCCCGCCGGATGAATTCTAAATCCAGTAATGACTTCATCAAAGATTAGGGCCGTTCCTGCCTGCTGTGTTATCTCACGTAATGCGTGCAGAAAGGCGCGTGGCTGCAATTTCGGATTTCGGCTTTGAACCGGCTCTACCAAAACGGCAGCTAACTGGCCGGCATTTTTTTGAATATATTCAAGAGATTCTTGGCTGCCATACTCTAATACCACAACGTCCTTCACTAAATTTTCAGTAATACCAGGCGCAATGGGTGCAGCACGTTTCATCTCATCATCAGTACGGGCTCGTGCGAGCACGCCGTCGAACGCACCATGGTAGGAGCCCGCAAATATTACTAGCTTGCTTCTTTTTGTAACCGCTCTTGCTATACGTATGGCAACCATCACTGCTTCAGACCCAGTGTTATAGAAGGCAACACGTTCATTCTGTGTAATTTCACACAAAAGCTTTGCAGTTTTACCAGCCATATCAGACATTGGGCCTAATGGTATACCCGTTTCTAATTGTTCCAGTATAGCATCCTTGATGAAATTGGGATAATGGCCAAACAAATTGACACCGAATCCCATAGTAATATCGATATACTCATTTCCATCAATATCCCATATTTTAGAACCCTTTGCTTTTTTCGATATTATCTGGTATGTGATTTCTTTTAAATCCTGACGATAGCCAGCAACGTTCCGGTTGTTTGCCAATGCTGCGCGGAATTGAGCCGTTTCTTTTTTAGATCCTTTTGTTTTTAACGAATATTTTTTAATAATTTCTTTTATCTGATTTTGCACAGATAATTTTGAGAGCTTATATCCCATCTGAGAATTCTGTACGCTCCCAATATCTGTAGGGCATAAAATGGGCCTAGGTAAGGGGTCCGGCATAGTTAATGCAACGTTCCCCTTTATTTGTGCCTTATTGGGAGCCAGATCGGTTTGCGGCGCATTAATCCCTTTTAGAAGTTCAAGCTGTTTTTCCATAAGTTCAAGCTGTTGGTTAATAACGGCCTGATAGTAGGAAGGTTCTCCTTCCAGCGATATTAAGGGTGTCTCTTTATTATGCATTAGCTCCTTGGAACCGTTTGACGGTACTACGCCGGATGCATCCTTCTCCTCTTTTAAAGGGGTCTGCGCTTCAACATATTTGACAAGGAGCGTCAAATTGGATGTTTCCCCAAAAAATTGTTTCATCGCAATATCCACTTCAAATAAATCCATAATCATTTGTTTGACCCGGATAAGCGAAATAGAATCAAAACCGATTTCTAAAAAACTGGTATCACTGGGAATTTGGTCTGAACTAATCCCGGAAGCATTTGCCAAAATATCGCGTATTTTACTTTCAATATTCATTTGAATCCTCTCTGACGTTTCACTTTTTATGACGATTTGATCCGAACTTTTCTGTGTGGAAGATGAATCAGGCGAATTTTCATAAGCCTTACTAGCCAAAGTGTTCATGGGCGTTACCTCTACCCAATGCCTCTTGCGCTCCAAGGGATAGGAAGGCAGGTGCACAGTATATGGCTGGTATTCCTTATACAGAGTTAAGTCAAAATCCAGGGTTTCCCCATTCACATACTGTCTACACAAATCTTTAAGAAACTCTTCATCCCTTTGCCCCTCCCTTTCCTCATTCTTAGTCGGAGTGAGACTGTATGACTCAAACACATGTTCATGATCAATTATGTCTGCACCATAAACACACAACGTTTCCAGATGATGTATCAACTCCTGCATAGTACGGCATACAATGGCAACCCGGCAATCCCAATGTGTACGTCTGGTGTTTGCAGTGTAGCAAACGTCTTCAAAATCAATATCCGAATGGGTGGTAAAATAACTACGATACCTATGCATTAACAGCCGCAGTGCTTTTTGGGTTTTTGCAGAGATTGTAAATATACTCCAACAATGCTCCGCATTCTGTATTTTAATCCGTTCAGGAGCCTCCTCCATGACGACGTGTACATTAGTACCGCTCACACCAAAGGAATTAACACCACACACTCTTTTGGAGCCCTTGCTTTCCCAGTTTTTTAGTTTTGTTACCATATACAACGGCGAGTCATGCAAATTTAATTCATTGTTGGGCAATGAAAAATGAAGCGTTGGAGCCAGGGCTTTTTCTCTTAAACACAACACCATTTTCACAATGGAAGCAATGCCGGATGCATTATCCAGATGACCAATGTTGGTTTTTAAGGAACCTACCCCACAAAATTGTTTTTGGTCGGTAAATTGTTCAAACGCATGCGTAATTCCTTCTTTTTCTATGGGATCTCCTATTTTGGTTCCCGTACCATGGAGCTCAATATACGAGACAGTTCGAGGATCAATGTCCGCTACCTTCCAAGCGTCTAAAATTACGTTTGTCTGGGCTTGTGCGTTTGGCGCCATAATCCCCATGCTGGAGCCATCTTGATTTGCAGAACTCCCCTTTATAACTGCATATATATTATCGTGATCTTTTATCGCTTTGCTTAATGGTTTTAATAAAACAGCCGCAGCGCCCTCACCCCATACAAAGCCATCTGCATGTTCATCAAAAGTCCTAACCATATGTTGGGCCGACTCCTGCCCTATCTTCATTGCATTTTCTACAGGCATGAAAGATAGCTTAATTCCACCGGTGAGCGCCATATCGCACGAGCCCGATCGGATGCTTTCACATGCAATGTGAAGCGCTGTAAGGGAAGAAGAGCAAGCTGTGTCAATCGTCATTGCCGGGCCTTTCAAATCGAGCATATAAGAAATCCTCGCGGCAACAATAGACGTTACATTCCCCGCAATTGAACTAGTAACGTGCTCTGGTAAATGCCTCGATATATATTGACCATAAACCGGCCAGTTATCATGACCAATATAGACTCCAGTACAACTCCCGCTTAGCCGCCCTTCATAACCAGCATCCCGAATTGTGTCATATGCGATTTCAAGAAAAAGCCTTTGATTGGGATCAATTAGGCTGGCTTCTTTAGGCAATATTTTAAAAAAGTCGCAGTCAAATTTATCTATATCATCAAGATACCCTCCCAGTGAATACTGATAGGAATCCCTTGGGCTTAAAAATGTAGAAACGATTTTATCAGCATCAGGTTTTCTGGCCGCCGGAAAATGCCCTATCATATTCCCACTGTTTTTCAGGATATCCCACAGTTCATCCATACAAGATGCTCCTGGAAACCGGCATGACACTCCTATAATTGCGATATCTTCTTGTTTGTCTATATGTTTCATATCTTCCATTTTAATGGACGTTAAGATATCTACCGCAGATTCTGTGCTTATTTTTTCTTCCTCTAGCTGATGAAATATGTTTTTAATCGTCGTTTTCATGGTTGATTCTCCATATCACAAAAAATTTCAACCGCTTGCTCAATATCTATCTTGCGCGCCTTTACTTGTTGAATTAGTTTCATGATGTCCTTGCGGAGACTTGTGTCACTTTCTGATGCCGCAGAATGTTCCTGATTGTCCTTCAAATATGCTGAAAGTTTTGAAATGGTAGGATAGGTAAATAAATCTGCCATTGATACAGGATATTTGCCTCGCATGAGTTCATAAACTCTTGTCATTAATATGGAATCTCCGCCAAGTGCAAAAAAGGTTTCCTGTATATCAATAGTGTCATACCCCAATACTTCCTTCCAGATTGCTGAAATTTCATCAACTATACTTTTGCCCTCAATCGGCGCATTGTTATCTGTAGGTAGTAATGGTTCTGGTCTACCATTTAATAAATTTCTTTCAATTTTACGGGAGATATTCTCATTTAACTTAAATGGAAATAGCGTTTTCAGTTGCAGAATGGAGCTGCTTTCGTTTAGCTGCCCTACAATTACTCTATTATGATTCGTCGTCAGCGCATGTAAAAAGGCCCACACGCCTTTTACGGGGAGAAGCATCTGAAACAACTCTTTTTCCGTATGATAGCGCATGTTTTGCGCCATACCTGTCTCACGCCATGCAGGAAAATTAAGTGTAAGTGAACGCTTCCCCTTTCTGGCTCTGGCGTTTGCAAACGCGTCCAAATAACAATTTGCTGATGTGTAGGCGCCGCTGCCAATTCCTCCAATAAGAGTAATGGCCGAGGAGGAACATACGAAGAAGTCCAAGTGATCTTTCCGGGTCAAACGATCCAAAATCCAGGTTCCATATATTTTTGGCGAAAACACTCGTTCATACCGCTCAACCGTATCGTTTTGTAACAAATCTCCTGAAGAAATGCCTGCACAGTTAATAACTCCTAAAATAGACCCATAAGCCTGCCTGATGTCTGATAAGACTTGCTTCATAGCCTGCTCATCAGAAATATCAGCAACGTGGTAACTAAGCACTTGTCGGTCCTTTAATCCTGATTGAATTTGTTTTATACTGGGATTCACAAGAATTGGCACCCCATTTTCCAACGGCAGAATACAGTCTGAACGGCCAATCAGAGCAATATTGGCCTTTTCGTAATATAACGCATTTACAAACTGCCTGCCAATTCCGCCAGCCCCACCCGCGATTACATAAACTCCGTTTTGTTTTATGGCTGCTTCCCGTGTACTAGAGGACTGCTCTGAAAGCTGATTTAATTTTTTGACAAAACGCTGAGAACTGCGATATGCAACAGCACCTCTAGAACATAAATTTGACAATTCTTTGATAACACAGGCCATGTGAGTAGAATCATCAATATCTATAAATAAACTATTGAGCGATTGCTGCTCCCAACTTAAACAAGATGCCAGCCCAAATAATGCAGCGTTTTCTGGGTATACGTGTTCTTCCAAACCATCAACAGTATCAGCGTAGTTAACCATAAATACCATTTGCAACGTTGATAGATTTTTATTATTCACAATGGTTTGGATTGCCCGTAGCGCATTAAACGCCCCATTTCTAACACGACGGCGTAACTGCCCCAAGCTTTTTACATCACTAGAATAAAACGAAGTTGCATGAATCACCTGTTGAATAGGCATATCACCTATCCATTTTTTCAATATAATCCAATCTCCCTGAGTGGCGTTTTCTGAGATATAAAAGCAGTCCTCTCCGTCACTACCTGTTTTGTGATCCATGCCAAAAATAATCTCAAATACTTTTTTGTTTTGCTTGCGAAGCAGAGCGATAAGCTCCAGGATGCGGGGGTGTGCCATGTGAAAAACAACCACTGCCCCAGGCTCATCTGATTTATTGCCTTCCTGTATCTCTTCGTTTTCCCAAGCCATTTCATAAAAAGGTACAGGACTGTTTGCGCTTTTTTTATGTTCGGGATTGATCCAGCATCTGGATGGTTCAAATTGATAGGGTGGCAAGTGAATTCTCTGAAAGGCGTGCTTACCGTAGTACGACTGCCAGTCGATGTTCTTCCCGCAGACATAAGCTTCACAAATCTGAATCAAAACGCTTTCCTTTCCTTCAGCAGGAAAGGTAACATCCTCCCAATTTATTAAGCCCTCGCCGGACTGGCCTGTATGAAAAGCTTTGCTTTCTTGTAAATGTTTCCGGTATTTTACCAACTGAGATACGATGTCCTCCGTGTTTTGAACAATCATAGCAAGCCGTATGGGATGATGCTGCCTGCCAGTACAAACAGTAAAGCAAATATCCTCCACGTCAAGGCCAGGATGACGTGCAAAATATCCAATATATGCATCTACAAGAAGCTCCAGAGCCACTTCACTTTTTGCAGAAAGTGCAAATATGTAAGAGCCAGACTTTATTACCGGATTTTTAGATGAAGTTGGTGCTTCTTCCATAACAATATGACAGTTTGTTCCGCTAAAGCCAAACGAACTCACCCCACATCTACGCGGCCCACCGTCGGTAATCCAGTCTTTTGTTATGTCGTTAACGTAAACAGCCGTTTCTTCAAAGGGAATGTTCCGGTTTGGGCTATTAAAATGTAACGATCCAGGCAATTTCTTATTACTCAGAGACAGTAACGCCTTGATTAACCCCGCCAATCCAGCCGCATTATCCAAATGGCCGATATTTGTCTTAAGCGAACTGACGGCACAGAACTGCCGCTTATCCGTGTATTGGCGAAAGGCTTGATTAATAGCGTCTATTTCTATAGGATCCCCTAATTTTGTCCCAGTACCATGTGCTTCTATATACGATATGGTTTGCGGTTCTATTTTAGCGTCTTTCCATGCTTCCAATAAAACGTCACGTTGTGCCATAACGTTAGGCGCAGTAAGTCCAACAGAATTGCCATCCTGATTGCAGGCACTTCCTTTTAAAACCCCATAGATAGAATCCCTATCATGTACCGCCAGCCCCAAAGGCTTCAGCAACACGGTGATAACGCCTTCACCACTTCCAGTGCCGTCGGAATGATCATCAAAGGTTTTGGCCCTTCCACTGGATGAAGTCGCCCCAAAATTCAACTGATTTTTTATAGGCAGCAGATTCACGCGCACACTGCCAACCACTGCGGCCTCACAATCGCCGTTACGTATGGCCTGGCAAGCCATATGTACTGCAACCAATGATGAGGAACAAGCAGTGTCAATACAAACGCTTGGCCCCTTTAAATCCAGCATGTAGGATATTCTTCCTGAAATGATAGAGGTGAGGTTCCCTGTTCCTGCAATGTTAAGCGATTCCGGCTCCACTGACCCGATATACCGCTTATAATCAAAAGGATCATCAGCTTCAAATCCAAAATAAACACCGGTACGGCTGCCGCGCATGGATTCCAGAGAATATCCCGCATCTTCTATTGCCTGGCATGCTGATTGTAGCGATAAACGCTGCGGCGGATTCATTAAGCTTGCTTCTTTCGGCGAGAGACCAAAATATTTATAATCAAAGTAATCTATACGGTGTAAAAAAGCGGCTTGGCTATACTGTCGATTCTCTGAATCGGCTCCAAACATCCTCTCAGCATAAGTGCAGATGTCCGGTAGGCGAGTATATGGGATATCACGAACACAATCCACTTGTTTCGATAGGATATCCCAGAAGCTGTCAGACTGATCTGCCAGCGGCATTTGAAGCGAAATACCGATAACGGCTACATCACGATTTGACAGTTCTTCCACGGCGTTAGTTACCGGTTGTTCAGATTTATTAAGCCTCAGCACTTTATCACCTCCCCCTGTTCTTAAAAAATGTGGTGGCGCCAGACGGAATCGATATGCTAGTTTTACTTAATAGTTCTTCCAGTATCCTGTCCAGTTCTTCCTGTGCTATCTGTTTATTCAACAGTATTTGGCTCAGATTTTGCATGGCCTGCATGATGTCCGTCATGTTTCCTTCTATATCATGTGACGATACATTTTCATAAATGCCCTGAAGTTCCTGATAAGCCGGCAACACTTCATTTCTATATCTTAGAGTGTCTGGATTCGCATTGGGAGTACTGACGGCCGCTGAAAGACAATTGGCCAAAAATTCAGCATATGGGTTTATTGTATTCGCTTGATCTTCCTTATGAGTACGCAACTCACGTAACAATTTTTCCCTATCATTGGCTTGTGCGAATGCATATGTGGTCACATTAGGCAGCGTTTGCACAGCCAGATTACGAAGAATATTTTGAGGACCCATATCAATGATTGTTGTAACCATATGCGCCTCCATCCATTCAAGAATCGATAACCACTGCACAGGATGAATCATATGCGAATACAACTGTTCGGCTAACTGGGTGGATGAATCATAAGGCAACGCGTTTTTGTTGGATAAAACCGGAAGCTGTAAAGACTCAAATGCGCATTCCTGTAATATTGGGAGGAAATCGTCCGCGGCACCTTTGGCTAATTGACAATGGAAAGGCGCACTCTTTATAAGCGGTGTTGTTCTCCCGCCTTTTGAACGTATCAGCCTTTCTGCCTTGCGCAAAGCCTCCGGACTTCCGGCGATAGTACATTGCATCATGGAGTTGAAACAGGTAACATAAATATGCTCACCTTGTTCCGCCAACTCTACGCATACCTGCTGCACTGCGGTAATGGGAACCTCATCAACAATTGTCATACTTCCTATATTTTTTTGTATCATCTCTGCCGCGAAAAGCCCCCTTTGGTGAACCAAGCGCAATGCATCAGAAAAAGAAACAGCGCCTGCATAAACCAATGCCGCGTATTCACCAAAGCTATGCCCGGCTACAACAACCGGTTGAATACCTATCTCCTGTGTATAAACGCAGCAAGCAGCAATACTGACTGTTATAATAGCAGCCTGCACATATTCCGGATTTGATAGTTCACTAATTTTCCCATGAAAACAGAGCTGGCGAAGCGGTATGCCCAGCACATCCTCTGCTTCCTCAAACGTATTTCTGACAACCGGATATTGTTCATACAATGTTTTCCCCATGCCTGCAAAGTACGATCCTTGTCCTGGAAAAACAAGTGCAATCCGTGGCAAATCATTACCTCCATTCTAGTTTTACCCTGAGTTCTCCCTATTCTTCGCTTTTTCCAGTTATAGAAGCCGGCAGCGCTTGCAGATCCTGTACATAACTGCCTAATAACTCTTTCATACCTTCTGCCTTAAGTAAATGCGGATTATACAGAAGTGAAAGCCGCAATTGGCCATCTTGTTCTACCGTAGTTTCCATCACAAGGCCAAAGCAAGCAGTTAATTGCGGCAATCGTTCTTGGCTTGAAGTATGCTTTAGCACAGGGATAACTCCTTGAACTTCCCCATTTTTTACTTTTGTGTTTAAATTTTTAACCGCATATGGTTTATTATGCTCTCTACTACGGTTAACCAATTGAAATAACTCTGTAAAATCTTTTATTTGTGTGAGATCAAGTGATATAGGTATGGCCTGGCTCATGTCTTCTGATAAGGCCTGAAGCATTATTCGGTCGTCATGTAGAATTTCGTAGAGTAGATATCCAAACATTCCTATGAAAATATCCTGAAGCTCCACCTGGGCAACTTTGGAAATTTGTAAAAAAGATAAACTGAGGTCCATACCCAATTCCGCACGTAAAATAGAACCGGTAACCACGCTGTTGGAATCGGCACGATAGGACTCTGGAAACTTCAACGTATTAATCTTTGGCAGCTCGGTCGCTGGATTCTCTTTTTCGGAAATAAACTCGGCGAGTTTGCTAATTGTGGAATACGCAAAAAGATCTGTAACCGTGGCCTTTCCAGGATATATTTTTTCAAGCTGTGAATGCATTTGAATTAGCAAAATTGAATTTCCACCAAGGTCAAAAAAGTTATCCTTTACCCCAACCCGATCTATATGTAACAAATTTCTCCATATATCTGAAATGGATTTCTCCATTTCAGATTCCGGAGCGGCGTAGTCCATTACGCGCTTCGCCTGTGTTGGCTCTGGCAAGGCCTTTTTATCTACCTTGCCGTTGCTAGTAAGCGGAATTTTATTCATTTTAATAATATGGGACGGTACCATGTAATTTGGAAGATGTTTTATCAGTTGCTCTTTTAACTGTTCTTCCTCGACATCTCCCACGACATAAGCACATAGCCTGCGGGTTTCGATTTCCTGCGAACCAACTTTACCACTGTACCCCAACCGTTTGATAAATGATTGGTATGCTTCTTTAGATAGATGGTTTTGAAGATCATCCCTCAAATTTTTCGTGCTGATATGGCCTAATCTGACTTCCCAACTTGTGGCGTTCCCATAATAATGATATCCCTTCTCTTGGACATGCATGTAATCCCCTACCCACTTAATTGGGCAATTGGTAGAATAGATTGCATAGTTTTTTCTGCTCTCCCAAAAAGCATCTTGCGCTTTAAGGAAACAAAGCATATCATTGTTCGTAACATCAAAATATCGATAGAAGTCTATATAGATCACATTATTATATACTTTTCCGGCTTTTGCCTCATCAAAACCAATGTGTTTAAATATTTCTTTATCCACGATTGGTGCGGATTTTTGCATATTTAACAGGTCTTTTTCAATTTGGCGTATTTCAGTCATCCCATTTTTTAGATATGGCAAAAGCTTATTTTCGATAATCTGACCCCTGGACAATGTTGCCCCAATTACTACAGGGATGTTGTGCTGGTAAGCATATTCCATAGCCATAGCAGAGGACATATGAAAACACCCGCGGCAAACAGTAGAACCTATCTCACAACTTGCCTGCAAAATTTCATGCGTATGGTGATGTGTAAGCACTTCATTATCAAAGCCTAATTTATTGGTAATGTTCTTTATATGGCGCAACTCAGATTTGGCAAAATATCCATTATCACATGTTAATGTCATAACACGAACGCCCATCTCTTTTAACTTATATAAAGCATACGCCGTTCCCCTGCCTCCATTATATACAACAAGGCAGTCATAGGTACTCATCTTCGCTTTACGGCTATTTATCAATTCACGAAGTTGGTCCGGATCCTTAAAATAGGCAGATAAAACAGGGGTGAATTCTTCATACTGACGGCACAGGTTACAAATTTGTTCATCATCAATTGTAATTCCCGGGCTATTGGATGTCACTCCACACAATGCGCATGAGCGAATCTCTTCCTTGCGTTTCCCAAGTAAAGTGACATGACAATCAACCACCCCTTGCGTCCGGTAAATGACAGATTCAATCTCCCCTGGTTCTATCCGATATCCTCTTATTTTTATTTGTTCATCACATCGGCCTAAAATAAGCACATCCCCATGTTCGTTCCATTTGCCTAAATCTCCTGTTTTGTATAAACGTTCCTTTGAAAACGGGCTTAAAATAAATTTGTCCTTGGTAAGTGCCTCTTCATTTAAATAACCCCTGGCCACGCTGGAACCGGCAATATAAATTTCTCCTGCCATATTAATTGGCACTGGCTGCAATGAACTTGAAAGGATATAGATAGCGTTATTTGCAATTGGCCTTCCGATTGGTATTACATCTGGTATCTTTTTCTGGTCTATTGGAAAATATGTGTTATTAATTGTACATTCTGTGGGGCCATATGTATTTACTATTTTCCCTTTAAAATATTGGTAAAAATTACGTACAACATCGGCGCTAACAGCCTCAGCGCCAATTAGCAGCCATGGTATGGAAAGCTTGCTATCCTTTGTGTTTTCTAAAATATACAACATACCTGACATCATGGAAGCAGGGCAATACATGACGGTTACATCACTGCCCTCTTCCATTAAACTGATTAAGAATTCCGCATTTCTACTTTGTTCGTAATCAATCAAACGAACACAGGCGCCTGTATACAGAGGCCAAAAAATTTCCCAAACGGAGGGGTCAAATGTCAGGTTGGTACGTTGAATGACGATATTGGCGGACTGCAGGCTAAACTCCTTCTGCATCCACCAAATACAGTTGTTCACCTGCCTATGCTCAACCATGACACCCTTAGCAGAACCTGTAGTGCCAGAAGTATACATCACATAAGCGAGTGCATCTTCTTCAATCGGCAAACAAATATTTTTACTACTTTCCACACGGAGCGTTTCCTCCAGAAGATCAACATTGAACACTTCTCTGGCACGTCCGCCAGAGTAAGCATGAACATAGGCAATACCTTTAATTGTGGAAAGAACACTCTCCTGCGGCAGTTGAAAATCATGATTGAGCATATGCTTAATCAATTCTGAAAGTGTGTACTCCCCTTCACCAAACAACACCAAATCCACATTTCGATCCTTTAGTATCGTATCATAATCACTTGAGGCGTATGGACCGCCAGTTATAATTGGGACTTTCTCATACCATTGCCTGATATATGAAACGGTTTCATGGAAAAACTCTTTGAAAATAGTTAAAGTCCGTATGCCGATTAGTTCCGGCTGGTAGTCCAAAATTAATTTGCGGAGTTCTTCAAGGCTGTCAAAGTCTACCCCGGATTTTAGAATCCGACCGTCTATTTGGTCACCATAAACCTGTTTGAGATATGTCAGCAGATATAGGTGCCCAAGCGGTTGTTCAGTGACATTATATATGGAATTTTTTTCACTGAACTGTTGGGATAAATCCAAAAATAGTATTCTTCTTGCCCTTGGAGGAATCGTCCGGACAGCAACAGGCGTATCAAAAATAGTGACAGGCTCCTGATTACTATCTGATCTGTTTTCTGAAATCTCCAAATCATCCAACTGCACAAATTCCAACAGGTCCTCCATAGTTTTGATTTCTGTTGGAAGATAAGCATTATATTTTTGAATTAGGGCATCTGTTTCAAGAATCTGCATTTGTATGGGTAAAACCTTCCGGAGCCTTTCCTTATTAAGGAAGTACTCGTTCATAAACTTCGCCTGGTACTGTCTGGTGAAGCTTTTGGGAAACGGAAGGGTCTCTGGAAGTTCGTGGAATGCACGATTGCGTGAAAGCATAATTTTTTCCTTTGAAATACCGTTCGCCAGCGCAAAAGCTTCCATCTCTGTATTTGGAAAAATTTTTAGTATATGAATGTATGGAAAACTAAGCCACTCAATACTTTTAATAAAATCTAACGTTTGCATTGCTTCCTCTTGCGTTTCTGTAGGGAAACCGTGCATAGTTGCCATTTCTAATAGAACATTGGGATGTTTAGACACAATATACTGAACAACTTCATAAAATTTATCAAGATTTAAGTTCTTTTTCAACAATTTCTGTAACCTGGGAGAAGCAGTCTCAAGAGATAGGTTAATCCCTCTTGTACCTGCGGCTACCATGAGATCAATGTAATCTTTGGTCAGAATGTCTCCTCGAAGTCCATTTGGAAAAAACAACTGGATTTTCAGGCCGTGTTTTATTATAAGCTTAAAAAGTCTGCCACTATTTTCGCGGTTAAGATTAAAACAATCATCAATAATCGCAAAATTACGAATACCATTTTGATAGAAATATTGAATCTCATCAAAAATATGTTCCGCTGTACGGAATACATGTTTTTTAGACCAGATTTTATGACAATACAGGCATTCATAAGGGCATCCCCTTGTGGTCTGAATGGATATACAGTTATTGACGCTGGCCATGCCAATTTTATCTTTATATTTATGAATATCAATGTGGGATCTATCCGGCATAGGTAAATCGTCAAAACAGTGAATATGCGGCCGATGGGGTGTAATATGTATATCGGCTTGTACAATGGTTTCAAACCCTTGTAATTTTGTAAAAATAGAGGATTCACGATAGCTGTTATCAATAATGATGGAATGCACATTCGACTGATCAAGAATTTTTAAAATGCGCTCCTCCGGCCAGCGTATATCAATGGGTAAATAGGCAGCCCCTGCTTTGAGTATTGCAAGCATGGCTATTACCATGTTAAACGAACGATCTACTGCAACAGCAACAAGATCGCCTTTTTCCAGTCTTTTCTTGCGTAAATAAGCAGCAAATTGATTTGCCTTTTCATTCAGTTCCCGATAGGTCATGGTTTTTTCCGCAAAACAAAGTGCAGTAAGCTCCGGCGTCTCCTTTGCTTGCTTTTCCACAATAGTGTGGATAGGCAGATGCGTGCCAAAATCAATTTGTGTTTTGTTAAAGTCAATCAAAACCTGAGTTCTTTCTTCTTTATTTAAAAGAAAAATTTCCCTCACACTTTTGTTGTCTGAGAGAATTTGTTCCATAATATAATAATATTTTTCAACCATCCCACGTACTGTTTTCAAGCTGAAACGGCCCGGATTATATAAAACGCGCAAATTCATTACATCAGAGGTATGAATTACCACGGTAAGATCATAGTTTGTCATCTCATAAATATGACTTAGACGGATATCCAGTTTATCTTTGCCGGCTTCTTTCTGAAAATCTACGGGATAGTTCTCTATTACCAAGATGGAATCAAACATATTCTCCCGTTTATCAATATCCAAGTCACTGAGTCTCTGAATATCAGTAAGGGGAGTGTTTTCATATTCTGTTCTTTCCTTATTTTCCTCCATAACTTTTTGCATCTCATCGATTATTACATCATCATCATTGATTTCGGCTCTAAAGGGAATCGTGTTAATAAACATACCAGCGATGCTTTCTATCTCCAGGATGTCCGCATTCCGGCCGGAAACAGTGACACCAAACATAACATCATTGCAGTCGGTAATTTTTTTTAACAGTACCCCCCACGCATAATTGTAAAAAGTTGCCTGAGTAATTTGATGTTGAACACAAAAATGTTGTATGTTTTGAAATAAACCGGCCGGAGCGTTTAGAGAAAATTGCTTTGCATTCTGTAATTTTTCTGTTTTATCCCAATCATAAGGCAATAGCGTTTTATTTTGGAGCCCCTTTAAATAGGCCTTCCAGTACTTATGGGCCTTTTCCTCAGGATGGTTTGTAATCCACTTAATAAACGCACCATACCCTTGATTGCAAGCGGTATTCTGTGGCGTTTTTCCAAGCCTGAGATTAAGATAAGCGTCTAGAAAATCAGATAATATGATTCCATTGCTCCACCCGTCTAAAATAATGTGATAACTACTTAGCGTCATTTCAAAGCACTCTGGAGTCAAACGAATAAGTAAAATGCGCATTGGCGCAATTTCTATATTTATGCCTTCTTTTCTATCCTGTTCCCAAATTTTTTCTAGCTGCTCTTGCTGTAGATCATCCGGAATTGAGGTTAGGTCGTGAATGATTAAAGGAATTTCATATTGCTTTAGTACAATTTGCACGGGATTATCTAATTTTTTCCATCTGAACAGAGTACGAAGAATAGGATGCTTTTGCACAATAACATTCCACGCTTTTCTAAAATCCTGCTCATTAAAACTTCCGGACACCCGGAAACTCATCTGTTCAAAATACATGGCGCTATCTTTTTCATTTAAATAATAAAATAGCATTCCTTTTTGTACTGGGGCCAATGGTAAAATATCCTGAATATTATTCTTATTGAGTACATTTTCAGATTTCATATCTTTCACCAAATTTCTTTATATGGTATATTTTTTTAATACATCTTCAATAATGGATAAAATTTTTGTCTCCTGATTTTTAAAAAAGAAATGTCCGCCCTCACATTGAATATAGCGGCAATTTCCATTTGTAAAGGTTTCCCATCCGCTTACGCCGTAGTTATTCACTTCATCATCATCCGCTCCATAAAAGACAGTCATATCCGAACTGAGCTTTTGTTTGGATTGTTGATATTTATAATTCTCTAGTATGGTATAATCAGCTCTGAGTATCCTGCTAAATAGCTCCCACAACTCTTTGTTTTCTAAAATTTCACTGGGTGTTCCCCCCATTTTGGATATCTCTTGTTTAAATTCTTCTTCAGGCATATTATGTAATTGTTTCCTTGCTGAAGAAATATTGGGGGGATATCTGCCAGAGATAAACATATGTAATGGCGCAGGCAATCCATGCTCTTGCATTTTAGTTGCAAGGCCATAAACAAGTAATGCGCCCATGCTGTGGCCCCATAGCGCTATATTGGGCTTATTTATACCATTTACAAAATCAAATAATTCATCTATAACCGATTCATATGTACTGCAAAAGGGTTCTGAAAAGCGTTTTCCGCGGCCAGCCAGTTCATAAGGGATTACTTCTATTCCTTTTGGCAAAATAGAAACCCATTTATTATATATGGAAGCAGACCCTCCAGCATATGGAATGCAAATCAATTGAATATCTCCATTTATCATGAATCGAATTCACTCTTTTCTTGATTAAATATCTGACTAGCTTTGCAATATGAAACGGCAGACTTTGAAGTGCCGGCATACAATAATACATTCAGAAAACTGTAGGTAAAACAACCTTAATGTATGGCGGCAAGGAGGGCACGTTATTAGAAGAATACCTTAACAATACAACGGAACCGTTCTGTCCGCACTCATGAAAACCAGCTAATTTGTAAGCGATATACATCATGCGATTACGGTCGGTTGGAACAAATTCCGCTAATAAGGGAACTCCTTGGCTTTTTGCATATTGTAATAAATACGTCAGCATTACACTTCCAACTCCTCTGGATACAACACGGCAGGATGTCAGAAGTAGTTTTAGAATCCACATATCTGGCTTTTTTTCTATCAACATTAAGCCAACTTTACCATATGTTCCGAATTTATCCTCTAGTTCGGCAACGTACAAAAGATAATGCTCTGAAGTAATCATAGCTTTTAATTCATCGTAAGAATATGTTTGCCCAGTAGAATTAAGCTGGTGCGTTCTTACAGTAAGCTCCTCCACACGCTGAAGGTCAGATTCAATTGCTGGGGATAGTGTTAGCTCCATTTGTAATGTTTTTAAAAAAGATTCCTTGGCGCCTTTATATTGCTCTTCTTCTTTTTTTCTTAATATATCATCTTGATACATTTTTCTTCTCATCTTTGAATCCGCGGTAATAAAAGAAGGCCAAAACTCAGGCATATCCAGTATCTCGTTGACGCAATTGGCATTTAAACATAGAACTTCGCTGTGCGAAAAGGATACTTCTTCCAGTTCAAACTCTTGATCGTCAATAAACGCAATGCTGTCTATATGAATATTTATGGATTCTGCAATTTTCAGAATGGAATCTGACTTCGGCCCCCAACCTATTTGGGGATAAAGAAAATATTGGTCAATATTAAATTTTTTGAGCTGTTGTATTGCTGAACAATATTCATTTTTACTAGCAATTGACTGCAAAATGCCACGGTTATCCAACTCCTGAATGATAGCTAAAATGTTATCTTTCAGCTTTGAAACCGTATTCTCCAACAATATTCCGTCCCATATTGTACCATCAAGATCCCATACTACACATTTTACAATTTTTCTTTCACTCATATTATCACGCCTAATACGTTGTTCCCATTACTTCTTTATTTTTAAGTATATTTATAAAATCCCTCTTTTGTTTTCACTCCAAGTTTCCCCGCATATACCATCTTTTTCAACAAGGGACAGCAACGAAATTTTGAGTCCTGATAACTATCATACAAAACCTGTAGGGATGCCACCACCGTGTCTAGCCCAATCAGATCAGCCGTCTTTAATGGCCCCATCTGATGCCCAAAACATGTGGTGAATATCTCATCCACCTGTTCTGGCGTTGCAACCTGATCCTGTACAGTAAAAGCGGCCTCATTCATAAATAGATGTGAAATGCGGTTCGAGACAAATCCCGGATAATCGTTTACAACGATTCCTTTTTTTCCAAGGGATTGTAAAAGCTCCTGAGCCTGATTTAGGCAAATCGGCGACGTGTGATAGCCTTGAATAACCTCTACAGCTCTTTTTTTATAGACTGGATTCATCCAATGCATACCTATAATCGTATCCGGTCGACGGGTAAATGAGCCCAGTAAAGTAATGGAGATGCAGGATGTATTGGCTCCAATAGGGATACATGGATCAAGGATTTCTTCCATGCTCTGGTAGAGCTCTTTTTTTCTATCGACATCCTCATATATGTTCTCAATAATAAAATCGCAGGAAGCCAATCGGTTCAAATCCATGGTTGTCTCAAGGTTTGTTTGAACCTTATCTGCAGTAAAGGGCGTAAAACCGGTATCAATCAGCCTGGCAAATCTCAAAATCTTTATAATTTCATTTGTAGCAGTTTGTAATTTTTCTTCAGTTACGTCGACCAAAACCACTTTTTTGCCATGCAGAAGAAGATCTACGGAGATATCCGTCCCCATGGTACCGGCCCCAATAACGCCTATCTGTTGGATTTTCATGGTTCTCCCCCTTACCTTTTCTCGTTTCATTTTCTGCATTTGCTGTTAAGCAACTTTTCAATCGCCTGAATGCTTGAGAAGTTTTCTGTTTCCATATCATCATTTGTAATTTCTATCTGGTACTGTTCCTCTAAAAACAGAATCAGTTGCATGGCAAATAATGAGTTTACCAGTCCTTTCTCATAAAAATTTGTAGAATCCTCAATTTCATTTAAATCGATATACCTGCCTAAAAAATCTAGTAAAGGTTTACGCATGTTTGACATTTTTACTCACCTCATATATCATTCAGTATCAGAAAACAACATGTCCAGCTCTTGCTGAGAAATAGCGGTTTCAGGAAAATCGGAAGGAGTTATGTGAATTTCATTTTGCGACAGGCAAAATGCGGCGATTTCTTCCATACTCTTTGCAAAGCAGTTTACAAACTCTTCTCCACTCCCACCATCAAAATCATCTCGTACACGCAAGCATACAAACAAATCACCGTTACTAATCATGGCGTCAAACTCAACCGTCTCCGTCATCTCGTTATTAATGGGAAAAACGGGTTCAACGGCAAACAGTTCGTAGTCCGTTTGATATTCACTTAAAAAGTTAAACCTTATAGTTCTCTTTTTCGCAGCATTTTTCTGATACAATGACAAATTGAACTGATTTTCTTTCAAGATTTTTCGATAGAATTCTTTACATTGCGGAATCAATTTCTGGAGCTCGCTTGCTTTCACATCGATCGACTCTCCCAGAAATTTGGTAAACCATCCCATAGTCCTAGAGATTTCTATTTCTACATCGCTATCTCGTCCATGCCCCTCAATTAAAACAAACCATGAAAAACATCCGGATACTGCTGCAAGGGTGCGCAACAGCCCTGCCAACAATATTTCTACCAGCTTTGCTGAATAGTATGTATTTGATGTTTCTGTTAAACTCTGAATAAAATCCGCGTCAAAACGATAAACATTTGCGGATTTTGGGAGTAAGGCGATTGACTTTGGATAAACGCTGTACAAATTCTCTTGTATTAATTTCTTTTGAAAATATGCAGCCCAAGCCTGATTAGACGCGGTTTTGGAAGGCAGAATAATCGTTTGCCCCCTTAACGCTTGACGGAGGGCAGTTTGCACATCCTCTGTAAAAATCCTTAGAGAAACAAAATCAACGGCCAAATGATGCATCATCACACACCAAACGGCACCTGTATCTATATGTAACAAACAGGAACTGATTAACAAATTCTTTGATAGATCCATCTTTTCCAAGAGGGCCCTTTCATTTTGTGCGGCTTTTTCCCTCCATTCGTTTTCCGGAAATCCACGCAAATCATGTTCTTCTACTTGTATGGTTTCGTTCAAATGGTCATTATTATAAAACAATTGTTTTCTGCCGCGAACGTTTACCCTTAAAATGTCATGGTGCCAAATGAGTTCTTTTAAAATCAGTGTTATGTAATTTAAGGATATTGGCCTGTTAAAAATGAAACGAATGTTTTGGCAATATGCATCTGGATTTTGAAATTTGCAATTAAAAAACCAATCAACTATCGGGGTAGAAATAATATCGCCCTCACAACAACTTTGATCCGTTTCCTGTTTATTATGAACTACAATATACTGATCCATATCTGTAAATGTAGGATTCTCTAAAATATGTTTCACAGATAACTGAAGGCCCAATTCGCGCAATTTGGATGAAATTTGTATTGCTTTTATCGAGTCCCCACCCAGTTTATAAAAATTATCATTCGGAGCAATGGCATTTACATGAAGTATAGACGCAGCCACAGTATATAAGTCTGAAGTCTCTGTCTCTGGGATTTGCTTGGCTGATATGTCATTTTTAAATTCAGGACTCGGAAGCCTTGCAACATCAAGTTTTCCGTTATTGGTTAATGGAAAGCTTGGCAATTGAATGAAGAAAGACGGAATCATATAGGAGGGAACCTGTTGTGACATATGATTTCTTAAATCATGGTCCTGACACTTACACTTGGCAGTATAATACGCGCAAAGATAGCCGTCTCCCTTAAAATCCAGCTTGATTACACGAGCCTCCTGAACATCGTGGTAATTTGAAAGGACTGCTTCTATTTCTAATAATTCGATGCGATGCCCACGTATTTTCACTTGTGAATCCCTGCGGCCAAGATAGACCATGGTTTTTTCATCAATGAACTTTGCCATATCCCCCGTGCGGTATAGTCTCATGTTTTTATCATCCAGCGAAGCATCTATAAAGCATTGATTTGTCAGTTCTGGACGGTTAAGGTACCCCAGTGCCACACTATCACCTGCTATATAGAGCTCTCCCGGTTCTCCAACAGGTACTTTTTGCCTTGCCTCGTTTAGCAGATAAATCCTGGTATTATCTGCCGGAACTCCAATGGGTACGGAAAGTGCGGTGTCACGTGCTGCGTCAAAACGGTGGATCATACACCCAACTGTCGCCTCAGTTGGTCCATATTCATTGATAATGACCGTGCTTTTTCCATAGTTTTCCTGAACCTGCTTGGCAAGAGAGCTTTTTAAGTCCTCCCCACCCACAATGAACTGTTTGATGCATGAATTCGGAACTTTTATGTTCTTAATGAGAGACAAATGCGATGGTGTCAATTTTATAACAGTACAGCGATTATCCTTTATAATCCGAAACAGAACATATTCTTCCTGATTATCTGGATATACAATAATTTCCCCTCCGCTCACTAAGGGGGTAAACAGTGTTGTAACCGTTAAATCGAATCCTAAGGACGTATACAAGGCAAACTTTTCCGCCCTAGCTGCATATTGTTTTTTTGCCCAATTTACATAATTGTATAAATTAGCGTGGGTAACTATGACGCCCTTTGGTTTACCAGTAGAGCCAGAAGTATATAAAACATACGCCAAGGATTTGGGCGATGGCGAAAAATTATCTTCTGCTGGTGCTTCCAAAGCGTTCAGTTTCATCTCTTTTAGTGAACAAACTGTTGCGTTCCATTTAAGCGGCTGCGGTGCGTCTATGTCCGTCAGAAGATGGGTAACTCCAGCGTCCCAAAGCATATAATCTACGCGGGAAGCCGGCGTACCGGGCTGGATCGGCAGGAAGGCGCATCCGTATTTTAAAACACCTAAAATCGTTGGGAGCGTTCTGATAGAATGACTTATTAACAAACCCACAATAGAAAATCTCTGCACATTATTATTGGATAAAAGAGTACAAATCTTTTGTGCTTGCCGGTAAAGCTCCTGGTAGGTCAGGGTTTCCCCTTCACACTCCACAGCTATTCTGTCAGGCGTGGCACGAACCTGTGCTTCAAACAGGCTTAAAACTGTGCCGCCGCCTTCCCCCGTTACAGCCTGAACCTGATATGCATCTGGAAGCGTTCTCTGATCTCCAGCTCCAATTTCCATAGTTGGCGTATGCAGCATAGCGTCTATTTGCTCAATGTAGTGAGTAACCAGATCCTGTATTTTTGAAGGACTATACAGAGAATTAAGGGTATCGAAATCTAATTGAAAAGTCGACTGATCCGACCACTCCCGGATTATGATTTGTAAGCCGTAAGCCTGCTGCCCATTAAAAAATTCTTTGTTTTCAGTTACATAGCCATCAAAGCGATTTTGCATAGCGGTGCCATAATAATTGATACACATGTCATATAGGGAGCCATCTTGTAAATGGAGATCATTAACAAAATGGTTATAGGGGTATCTTTGGTGCAAATAACCGTTTTTTAAAGACGCATCTACCGCACGCAGCAAATCAATCACAGTTTGCTGCCGCTGACACTGAAACAGAAACGGCATCGTACTAACAAACATGCCAATTGTTTTTCTCTGCTTAATTCCGATTCTACCCAGAACCGGTATTCCTATAGAAACAGTATTGCGTCCAAGTTTTTCAAGCGCGTATAGAATATACGCACTAATAAAAAAGCTGTTGGTTGTAACTCCATGCTGCGTACACAACCATCTGATTTCGGATGACTGGCTTTCTGTCAGAAAAAAGGTATTCCTTTGGCCATCAATATACCGGTTTGCCGTTGGAAATGATTCTGGTGCTGAAAAAAGCTTGTTCCAGAATTTTTTATCACGAACATATTTCTCTGATGCAAGATACTCCTGTTCGTCTTTTATATATGCTAGATAAGAGCAAGTCTCTGTCTGATGTAATGGCTGATTAGCCTTCAGCAATTTGTAGTTTTCTTCAATGCCGTATGTCAAAAGCTGAAAGGACAATCCATCCGCAATTAAGTGATGCAGTTTAATAAAATAACCATATGAAGTATCGGATAACTTAAATACCGTAAAATTATACAACGGAGAATTCAGCAGTTCAAAACAAGCAAACGCCTGTTCTTTTTCCCAACATGCATACTGTTGCCTGGCATCCTCATTCCCGCTAAAGTCTTTGTAATATACAATGGGATCATCTGTGTCAAAATATTGTGCTGGCATTTGGTTTTGAGCAATAATCCGGATCGAAAAAGCATCATGCGCCTTAAGAAAGGCACGGATTGCATTTTTTAAAAGGGCAACATCAATAGAGCCTTCAATCATTACTGTCCCGCCAATATTGAACATGCAAGAACTGGGATATATGTTTTGCGTCAGCCAAATACGTTGTTGGGGTTGTGACAATGGATAATATTTCCTCATAGCTTAATCCCACCTATTTCCATCGTGATTCACACTTCGTCCTGATTAAACTCCACTCGGTACTCTAATTGAGAAAGAGTTTTCTCCTTACTCTTACTCACTCTAAAATGGTCAAACTGCCCTAACTGTTCCCAGATTTCAGATAAATTTGCTTCTGAGGCCGGTGTTAAAAAGAAAATCGCAGCAGATCTTCTGGTTAATAAATTTTCATAGGGCAATTCCCAGGCTAAAACGAGTCCCTCTCTCTGCAAACGGTTAAGAAGCGTTTTGACTTCAACAATTTCCGGGATGTTTCCGATTTGCGCCATCTTCATTCACTCCTTTTACTTTTGGGCACAGAAGTAATAATAGAATGTATGCCAAAAGAGCCCAACATAAGATGCAAAATAAAACACAGCTCGTGAGAATCATCGGGGATCCCCAGACTCCCACCGCTGACCAGGGAAGATTCTGAAACATCAGTTTGGGGAGGAAATAGACCCCTATGTTCACGAGCGCTATCAAAACCCCACCCAGAGTACTACCAATGGCCTGTTTTTTGCTTAGTTGTGTACGCTGGCGTTTTCCATGCCGTATTTGAAGAGCAATTAGGATTATTTGCATAAAAAAAAGTCCGCCCAATAGGGCGATACTTACAGCGGCAAAAGAAAAAAACATATCTAACAATAGATAACTATCTGTAGTATATTCATAGACACTTTCCCCACACAATATGTTCATACTGTTTACCGCCAAATAACTTGAGGCATTGGAATCAAGGTTTGCCAAAATGCAGACACCCAGCTTTTTTTCCGGCTTCATAATTACCATAGAAGAAAAATTCGGATTGCTTCCCTCGTGCTGTATTTCATCGCCCTGCTTCTTTACATTCCAACCACCAGCGTATTCATAGTCCCATAATGTTTCAATTTTAGGATCTGCCTCATGGGAGTGTGAAATCGCCGTTTGCAACTGTTTGGGAACGTCCACTAATCCCATTTGAATACGCATCCACCGCTCCATGTCCTTAGTATTGGAAATAACGTACCCAGCTGGTGTATTTCCACGGTAGCTGGGCGCGTCGTATTCCCGCGCATTGAAGAAAGTCATCTTATAACCTGTCGCTTTAGAGCTATTTTGACCAGCTTCTCCACTAAATAAATATGTGTTGTCGAGTCCCAGAGGTTGCAATACCCGTTGTTTCAAAAAATGGTCAAAACTTTCCCCCGAGATAGTTTGAATAATCAAGCCCAGAATGTCATAATTGACTGTTGCATATTGGTAATGCTCCCCTGGATAAAAATCCAAACGTGTCCCGTTCAAATTACGCACCGTTTTTTCAAGCATATCCTCTGATGAGCCCTCTGGGATGTACCCAATGGTATCAAAAGGTATTCCACTCGTATGGTATAAAAGATCACGTAATTTCAATTCGATAGACCCGTCTACCCTAGTTCCCACATTAATACCCTGATAGGAAAACTGAAGCCACGGAAGATAGTCTGTAACTGGATCCTCTAAGGATAACTTTCCTTCCTCCTGCAATAAAAAAACGCCTAGTGCTGTAAATGCTTTACTCATGGAACCAAGTTCATAATAAGTATCAGCCGTTGTCTTCATTTGCTTAGCCTTGTTGGCATATCCAAAATTCAGATACTTGCATTGATCCCCATCGACTATAACCATAGAAATACCCGGAATTTTGGACTGCTTCATTATCTTTTCCGTCAGCAACTCTATTTTTTTTAAGTCTGTTGTGTCAGAAAGAACCTGTCCTATTTCACTGGTTACAGAATTTGTGGAAACTGCTGTTTGGGCGTAGACCGGGATCCCGCTGGATACGAAAACGACAATTGCCATTAGAAAACTTACAATATATCTCACGTAACACACACCCTTTATTGCCCGGTTTTCTCCTTAAGCTGCTCTACATATGCACAAAGTGTCTCTAATGATTCAAATTTGAAATAATCCAATGCGTCGTCCTCAAACTCAATATCAAAGGTGTTTTCAAGCTCTACAACTAATTTGATGAAACTAATTGAATTAATCCCTATTTGTGTTAAATCATCGCTTTGAGCCAATCGTTCTTTTACTGTTTCGTCCTCCATCAACCCAGAAATAATGTCTACGATTTTTTCTTTTGTACTCATATCAACCATCCTTTTTAATATTTTTTCTTTATGGAAAATGCTTCTCTACATAACATACAGATAGCACATATCCCTCTATATCAAAAATCATTTTAATTCTAACTTTATTGTTTTCTGTAATTCTATATTCGTTAAATTGGGTCTTATAAACTGAAAAAGAGTTCAGCGGTGTTGATAAACCTGTTCCAATAAACTTTATATAGCTTTCTTTTGCAGTCCAAATTTGATAAAATTTGAGAGTTTGTTGCTCCTCTGGTTCCTCTGTAATGAGTGTGTATTCATTTTCGGTAAAAAAGCGTTTCGCAATATCAAGCCCAATAGGCTTTATTTCTTCAATGTCAACTCCTACTGGTGCGTTATCTATGGCGCATACTACCTGTTTACCTGCATGAGAGATATTAAAATAAAAATGAGGAAAGCTCTTAATAGAGGGCTTTCCATATATATTAGTTTCAAATGAAATCTGACAATTTTTTATGTTTAGTTTTTGACAGGCCAAATGTCGGACGAGCAGCTCACCATATAAGGAACGTTTCATATCTTCTTCAAAGTGAAATTCAGAAAGTCTTTGCCGCTTCTCTGCTGAAACGAGGGAAAGATACTTCTTTAACTGTTCTACAGTTACCGTATGTGAAATATCAATTGCATAAAGTTCAACCATAACGTTTTCGGCCTAAAATGAGGCCACCCCTCTTTACCATTCTTTTCGCCTGTTCCACCATTCTCACACTTTTATTGCGAATTTATAAAAAATATTTCCTTTTGAAACGCGTCAATATTTATTCTTTCAATAACATTTATGGATAAATCAATGGCATGATCAATCCCATTAAACTGAAATATAACCTTCGCCCTGTGTTTTCTCTTGTCAATCTTTTTAATATAACCGTCATAGCTTTTTAGTGGACCGCTTATTACCCTGACCCTATCATTCTCAATATATATATCAGAAGATCCAATAATTCCGGAATCATCCATCATATAGACTATATTTGCAATTTCATTTACTTTGATTTCTGCAAAGTAATCGTTCGTATGGATAAACTTAATTAAATGACGGCACCCTCTAACCTTGCCATAAAGCTCTTGTATTTTTTCTGTATAAATTAATATATAGCCCGGGAACATTTTTGTTATCACTTCTTTCACAATACCCTGATGTCTCTCAATTAACTTTCTCCGTGGTATTAGCAGTTCACACTCAGACATACAATTTAACAGCCGGAGTCTCTGCTTTATCTCAGCGCATACCCTTTCTTCCATACCTGTTTCAACAAAAATTGCGTACCAGCCCATATTTCGTTTCCCCTTACTTAATAGAAAGGTAAAGCTTCGCCATTTGCTACGACATAAACCAATGTTTATTTTTTATATAAAACCACTGTATTTCAACCTGCCGGAACATGGATTGAAGCATATGATTTCTTTTCATTATTGACACTATGCTACGAAAGATACTCTCGACCAATAGTTTGAAATTTAAAAATACGCTCTTTAACTAACTTTTTAACTGGGACTTTCATCAACTGAAACATACTTGCAGAGATCACCTTATCGACCTCTTTGGCGGTTAATTGCGGGTTCACCTGCGCCCCTCCTGGAGGTTCTGGTATAATTCCGTCAATAATACCATACCTTTCTAAATGATCCGCAGTCATCTTCAACAATTCCGCAGCTTCAGCTTCTCTTGAAAAATCCTTCCACAATATATTGGAACAAGCTTTAGGTGAAATAACTCCAAGCATCGCGTTTTCCAATGCAAAAATCTTATCCGCAACGCAAAACGCCAGTGCTCCTCCGCTACCGCCATTGCCTATGAGTACGCTGATAATAACTGTTTGTAAATTTAGTGATTCCATTAAGCAATTTGCTATGGCTGAACCTTGCCCGCGTTCTTCCGCCTCTTCTCCCGGATAAGCGCCAAGCGTATCAACAAAGCATATAACGGGGCGATGAAATTTTTCTGCCTGCTTCATCAGCCGTAACGCTTTACGGTAGCCTTCCGGTTTACTCATAGAAAAATTGAACTTTATATTTTCTTCTAATGTATTCCCTCTGATTTGACCAATCACAGTAACAGGAACACCATCATATTCAGCAATTCCCCCGATAATGGAAGTATCGTTGCCATATAATCTGTCACCACACAACTCAACAAAGTCTCGAAACAAAAAATCTATGTAATATTTTGCATTTGGCCGCTCCTTTTGTTTTAATAACCGAATACAATTTAATGCTTCGATAGCGCACCCCCACCTTTATGCAATCTTATTAATTTAACTATCATATCCCTTAAATCTTCTTTTTTCACCACAAGGTCTACCATTCCATGCTTAAGAGCATATTCAGCCGTTTGAAAATCATCCGGCAGCAATTCGTGCGTGGTTTGCTCAATAATTTTTTTGCCTGTAAAACCATACCTTGCCCCCGATTCGGCTATAATAATATCACCTAAAGATGCATAGCTTGCCGTAACGCCCCCAAGCGTCGGATCGCAGATAATAGAGATGTATAGTAACCCCTTTTGACTATGTTGAGAAACAGCCCCAGCCGTTTTAACCATCTGCATTAATGAAAATATGCCCTCTTGCATACGCGCCCCGCCGGAAGCACTGAATGAGATAACCGGTAGCTTCTTCTGCGTCGCGTACTCAAAAGCTTTTGCAACTTTTTCTCCTGTAATTAGCCCCATGCTTCCCATCATAAATAAAGGTTCTAATGCAATAATTACGCTTTTAAAACCACTTATTTTCCCAATTCCTGTTATAACAGACTCCACTTCTCCACATGCTTCTTTTGCTTTTTTTATTTTCTCATCGTATCCTGTAAACGATAAAATATTTCTTGTATTATAATTCACTGAAAACTCTCTAAAGCTTTTTTGATCTAGTATTGATTGCACTTTAAAACGGACTGTTAGTTCCCGACCGATATTATCCTCCATCGAATCATCCCTAACGATTATTCATTCTTAAATAATTATACTTTTATTTGGTATCTATTTATTCGATAATATTTGCCTTTATAATACACCTTAACGACATAATATGTCAATACTATTCATATAATTAAATGTATATACTAATATTTATAGTAAATCTACCATCCATGTTTTACTTAGTATTATATTGGTTATTTATTTCTTCCACTTTCTTCTGTAAAATTATTCATGCGTCAGAGCGCGAGTTCACGGAGAAACAGGCCTTCCATTGTGCACATGCCATCCCCTATCCTATTTTTAATATAAGGAATACTGCTGCCAAAGCTAAAATGGATCCCCGCATCTGTCAAAATCTACTTTGCAGAATCGCTTACAATTTCCGCATCAATTTCTTCTGCTTGACCTAAGCCGAAAGGCATTGCCGCTGCTTTTCCACCCCCCTATCAGAAATTTTGGAATTTTTTAATAAGCGTGGATTATATCCAGCAAATATAGCAATGTCCTGATTCCTACAGGATAAAAGCATTCTATGGAATCTCCTGAAAGAATCACCATTGTATGGCCTTCCTTCATCGGCAATTTCCATGCATACAGTAGTTCACTTGTCAAAGTTCATTCTCCTTTTCACAGTTTTAGCTAATAAATATGCTTAAATACACAGAGGAGACTACCGTAACGGTAGTCTCCTCTGTGTTTCTTGAATATTATGGATATAATATTCAAAAACTATACTGCTGAGAATTAATGTATAATCCCAGTTTTTTTCTACAGGACTTTACGAATATAATATCTAGAAACGCCGTACAGAAAATATTGTGTGTAATTCGCTCCTCGGTTTCATTTGTTATGATGATCTTAACAGAATCATACTCTAGGCCCTGTGCCTTATGAATAGAAACAGCATAGGCGACCTGAAAAGGCACTACTGTCGAGTCATTGTCGTCATCATCTTCATCAATCTCATCGTCCCCGCTGTGATTAAATATAGATTCATCGAGTCTGGCTACATAGCTATTCATCACCAGTGATCCTAAGATAGTGTCGTTTAGTTGGCGTACGCGATCCCACACCATGAGTGGATCATTATTCGTTGTTCTATATGGATGAGTGAATTCAAATATAGATGTCTTCGGTACAAACTTCTGCACAATATTGAACCAATTACCAAAGTAAAATACATTTTTTATTCTTCCATTTTCCCTCCCAAACTCTTGCAAGAATTGGGGATACAAACAGCCTTTTATCCCGATTAGGGCCCCAATCGAACGTTAAAAGCCCGCGAAACCCAAGTAATACTGCGCCTTTGCGGGCTCGTTTCCGCTCAAAATTTTTACTCACCCAATGTACATTGCATCTCCAAAGCTGAAAAAACGGTATTTTTCCTTTACAGCAATCTTATAGGCATCCATCGTCTGCTGATAGCCGCAGAAAGCGGAAACCAGCATAATCAGCGTGCTTTCCGGCAGATGGAAGTTGGTAATCAGCCCATCGATACATTGAAAGGCAAAACCCGGATAGATGAAAATATCCGTCCACCCGCTGCATGCGCAAATTTCTCCATTATGATCGCGTGCAATGCTTTCCAATGTACGGCAGCAGGTCGTTCCCACTGCGATCACGCGCCCGCCCTGCTTTTTGGTATCTTGGATCAACTGCGCAGTTTCTTCCGGCATCCAATAATGCTCGGAATGCATGTGATGATCTTCAATATTCTCCGCCTTAACCGGCCGGAAGGTGCCGATGCCAACATGCAGCGTTAAAAACCCAATCCCTACCCCTTTTGCGCGCAACCGATCAAGCAGCTCGTCCGTAAAATGCAGGCCGGCGGTCGGCGCGGCGGCAGAACCAAGCTCTTTGGAATAAACGGTTTGATACTGCTCGTTATCCGTTAGCTCCGCCGTGATGTAATGCGGCAGCGGCATCTGGCCGATTTGGTCGAGGATTTCATAAAAATTATTTCCCTCATAAGAAAACTGTGCGAGCCTGTTGCCATCCGGTAATACTTCCAGAATCTCAGCATGCAGGATGCCATCACCAAAGGAGAAGCGGGCGCCCTGCTTTGCGCGCTTTCCTGGGCCGGTGATCACCTCCCAAAGATTCCCCTCCCGGTGTGTAAGCAGCAAAAACTCCACGCGCGCGCCGGTCTCCTCCTTGGTGCCGTAGAGGCGGGCCGGCAATACGCGCGTATTGTTGAGAATCAGACAATCGCCCGGCTGTAGGATCTCCACAATATCATAAAAATGCCGGTGGCCGGTTTCCCCTGTTTGACGATTCAGCGTCATTAAGCGGGCACTGTCGCGCGGCTCAATTGGATGCTGCGCAATCAGTTCCTCCGGCAGATCATAATAAAAATCACTTTTTTTCAACTTTTTTACAGTCCTTTCTATAAATGAAACGCCCAGTTCAAATCAAGCGATGAAATTCAGAAAATCGTCATCTTTTTACATCCAGTAAAATTAGCAGGAAGGTCCCTGTGTCTTTCTGCATAGCTAACGCATATACTGCCTTTAGCAGGTATTTCTGCATGATGATTTCGCAAAACAGGGCGACAAATTATGCATTGTTCCAATCGAAGAAAAATGCTAAAAAAAACCTTGTAGAAACCGGCTTTTCTCCAAGAAAAGGGTTTGACTTCAAGCGCCTGGAATGGTATGATGAGTACAAATTTTATTATGACTTTTATGGATAGAGGCGCGTCGTTTATCAGTATCCAGCGTTAGGCTGCCAAAGCTTTTGACCGCTGTGTGAAAGGAAAGGACGCCGAAGCGCGGCGGGATTTTGGCAACCCGGTTCGCTGGCTGCACGGCGAAGAGCCCTGCATCTGTCATCATGCAAATGATGGAGTGCTATCCGCGCAGATGATTCTGCGCGCCAGCTTCTCTATTATATTGCAAGGATGACCGGTTGACAACCGGTTTTTTTCATATTCAGTCATAAGATTAAAGGGGTTTTGTGAAATGAAACAGTTTAACGTCGGCATCATCGGCGCAACGGGAATGGTCGGGCAGCGCTTTGCAACGTTGTTGGAAAACCATCCGTGGTTCCATGTGAAAGTCCTCGCGGCCAGCCCGCGTTCTGCCGGCCGCACTTATAAAGAGGCTGTAGGCGCTAGGTGGTGCATGCAAAAGCCGATGCCCAAATCCATGGAAGATATGATTATCAAGGACGCAACGGCAGATATTGAAGCGATCGCAAAGGAAGTTGACTTTGTTTTCTGCGCGGTCGATATGAAAAAGGAGGAGATCCGTGCGCTGGAAGAGGCGTATGCTAAGGCGGAATGCCCGGTGATCTCCAACAACAGCGCCAACCGCTTCACAAAGGATGTGCCGATGATCGTTCCGGAGCTCAACGCCGACCACGCCGCCATCATCCCGGCGCAGCGCAAGCGCCTTGGCACGAAACGCGGCTTTATCGCCGTAAAATCCAACTGCTCGCTGCAAAGCTATGTGCCGGCGCTGTTCCCGCTGTCCAAATTCGGCATTGAGCGCGTTTTGGTCTGCACCTATCAGGCGATTTCCGGCGCAGGTAAAACGCTTGAAAACTGCCCGGAGATCCTCGACAACGTGATCCCTTACATCGGCGGCGAGGAAGAAAAATCTGAGCGCGAGCCGCTCAAGCTCTGGGGCAAAATCGTAGGCGACGAGATCGTCCCGGCAACGGAGCCCGCCTTTACGGCGCAGTGCCTGCGCGTGCCCGTATCAGATGGCCATATGGGCGCTGTTTTTGTGGATTTCAAAAACAAGCCGAGCAAAGAGGAAATGATTGATATCTGGATGAACTTCTCCGGCCGTGCGCAGGAGCTGAACCTGCCCAGCGCGCCCAAGCAGTTCCTGCACTATTTCAGGGAGGACAATCTGCCCCAGACGAAGCTTCAGCGCGATCTGGAGGGCGGTATGGCGGTTTCCATCGGCCGCCTGCGCGAAGATACACAGTATGATTACAAATTTGTCTGCCTCTCCCACAACACGCTGCGCGGCGCTGCGGGCGGCGCGGTTCTAATGGCGGAACTGTTGGCGGCGGAAGGCTACCTTGACTAATTTGGTAAATCCCCTGGTTTTCAGGGCAGTTCTCTTTCAAGCTTTTGGAAAGGAAGGAACATAATTTATGAGTAAGCAGCCTATTTTCACCGGTTCCGGCGTGGCGATTGTCACACCGTTTACAGAAAACAATGAAGTGAATTATCCCCTCCTCGGCAAACTGATTGATTTTCAGATTGAAAACGGCACAGACGCCATCATTATCTGTGGAACCACTGGTGAGGGCTCTACCCTCACGCATGAGGAGCATGCCGGAGCGATTCAGTTTGCGGTTGACCATACGGCGCACCGTGTGCCGGTGATCGCCGGCACGGGCAGCAACGATACGGCATATGCCGTTTACCTCTCCAACGAAGCGGAGAAAGCCGGGGTGGACGGCCTGCTCGTTGTCACCCCCTACTACAATAAAACCTCCCAAGCGGGCCTGATCCGGCATTATACCTATATCGCCGACCATGTCCATACACCGATCATTACCTATAACGTGCCGAGCCGCACAGGCCTCAACATCAAGCCGGAAACCTACCGCGAGCTCGCCAAGCACCCGCTCATTGTGGGAGCTAAGGAAGCAAATGGCGATATTTCCGCTCTTGCAAAAACCGTCTCGCTCTGCGGGGATGACCTAAATATTTATTCTGGTAACGACGATCAGATCACCTCCTTCATGGCCCTTGGGGCGAAGGGCGTCATCTCTGTGCTGGCGAATGTCGCACCGCGCATTGCGCATGAGATCGCCGCCAAATATTTGGCGGGGGACGCACAGGGTAGCCGGGAGCTTCAAATCCAATATCTGGATCTCTGTAACGACCTGTTTATCGACGTGAACCCCATTCCGGCCAAGGAAGCGCTCGTCATGATGGGTTGGGAAGTCGGCGAATGCCGGATGCCTCTGGCGCCCCTGTCCGACGCCGCGCGCGCGCAGCTGCGTGCAACGCTTGTGAAGCACGGCCTTGTGAAATAAGCAAAGCGCCCTGTTCACCATTTCAGGAAGTTAAAAAGGATGATCCTAAATGACAAAGATTCTATTAAGTGGCTGCGGCGGGAAGATGGGGCGCGTGATCGCCTCCTGCATTGCCGACCGTGAGGACTGTGAAATCATTGCGGGCATCGATCCGGCAGGGATGGAGGGCGCTGCGTTCCCAGTGTATAGCAGCGCAGCCCAGTTCGACGGGCAGGCAGATGTTATCATCGATTTTTCTCATCCATCCGCATTGGAAGGGATTCTTTCCTATGCCGTTGCGCATCATACGCCTGCGGTGATCGCTACCACAGGCTTAAATGAGCAGCAGGTCGCTTCGATTCAGAAAGCGTCGAAGCAGGTGCCAATCTTTTTCTCCGCCAATATGTCAATCGGTATCAGCCTGATCACTGAGCTTGCCCAAAAAGCGGCGCGGGTGCTGGGCGGTTCGTTTGATATTGAGATCATCGAAAAGCACCATAATCAAAAAATAGACGCGCCGAGCGGCACCGCTCTCATGCTGGCGGATGCAATTTCCGAAGAGCTGGAGCAGAAGCCACACTATGAATACGACCGCCATTCGAAACGCGCCAAACGCGATAAAAACGAAATTGGCATTCATGCCGTCCGCGGCGGTACGATCGTCGGCGAGCACGAGGTTCTTTTTGCCGGGAGGGATGAGCTGATTTCCATCAGCCACAGCGCCCGTTCCAAGGAAATATTTGCAGTCGGCTCCGTCAATGCGGCAGTATTCCTGTGCGGCCAGCCGGCCGGGCTCTACGCCATGAAAGATTTTGTCAACGCCAAATAAAAAGGGGGCAAATGATATGAACGGAATTCAAAGCATTACCCTAAAAGACGATGTCACTTTGATTTCTCTGCAGGATTCCCCCGCCGACATCGCTCTGGTATCGCAGATTTTTCAAATGATTTCTGATGCGGGGATTGATGTTGATATGATCTCCCAGACTCCGCCGCACGGCTCCGTCCCCTCCCTTTCCTTTACAGTCAACGGGGAGGATTTTGGAAAAGTGCTCGGGATCTCAGCAAAGCTTCGGGAGCTGAACCCGGAGCTCAAGCTAAACGTCAGCTCTGGCAACTGTAAGATTTCCATTTTTGGCGAGGAGATGCGCGGAACGCCTGGCATTGCCTCAAAGGTTTTTTCAGCAGTTTCTCAAGTGAAGGCTGATATCCGCATGATTACAACATCCGAGGTTGATATCTCCCTGCTGGTTGTGAAGGCGGATGCCGATATGACGGTAGACGCCATCCGGAAAATTTTTGCATAAGGATTCTCTATGAAGTGGCAGGCTATGAATACGGCCTGCCGCTTTTCTTGGGTATTGTTACGAAATAGGGGATAAATGATCGCCGGATTTTTGTTATCTTCCCCAATGGTAATTGACAAATACGCCTTTTCCCTCTATAATATACTGTGCGAGCAGACTGGGCAGCCGCGCGCTTTATGCGTGAGGAAAGTCCGGGCCCCATAGAGCAGGATAACGGCTAACGGCCGCCGAGGGTGACCTCAGGGAAAGTGCAACAGAGATATACCGCCGGCTTTGCCGGTAAGGGTGGAAAGGCGAGGTAAGAGCTCACCAGCGTGCGGGGAACCGCACGGCTCTGCAAACCCTATCCGGAGCAACACCGACTGGAGAGACACGCTTGCTCGGCGCATTCTCCGACAGGTGGCTTGAGCGCAGTGGCAACGCTGCGCCTAGATAGATGACTGCCTTCAATGACAGAACTCGGCTTACAGGTCTGGTCGCTTTTTTTGCTAAAATGCCGCGCGGCACCAGTTGATTCAATTGAAAACGCGCGGTATTTTTGCTTTCTTCGAGCACTATTTATGGCGATCAAAAACCGTTTCTATCATAAACGCTTCTCACAGGATTCGCATAAGATGATAAGAGCGGCGGCTGTTTCTTAACTGGAATCGGATTTTTCCTCCAACGGCACAAACCGAATCGCCGGATGAAACGCTGCCCCTTTTCAGATGGAAGGATGGTCGTTGCAGATGGTGTGGGAGCTTGTTTGTTGGATTGTCTTATTATTTTTTACGCTTTTAGGAATTACAGTTGCCATCTATCTCCTTTTATTCCGGGTGATCACCCCTGCGGGGAAAAAGGAGTATCTTCTGCTGATTCCCTCCGCCTGTTCGGATGACGCGGTGGGTGAAATTTATGCCGCACAGTTACGGGCGGAGCTGCTTGGCCGCAGACAGTGCAGCGGCGTTTTGGTGATTTTAAACGGCATGGATGGTGAAACAAAAGCGCAATGCGCAGCGGCCTGCAACGCTTGCAGCCAGGTTCATCTTTGCACATTGGAAGAATTGCAGCAGCGTTTCAGCTCCCCTGTGGCGAAAAAACACTAACCCTAAATGGAAAACGATTAAAGCTTGATCTCAGTCCGTCGCCAATTTCGGCGGGCCGATGCAATAAAATATCAAGAAAGAAAGGGAAGGTAGAAAATGAAAAAGATCCGTAAGTTTTTGGCTCTCCTCCTGACGATGGCGCTTACCGTCGCCTGCCTGCCGCTGGCGGTTGGCGCCGTATCCGGCGCGCAGGAACCACTCCGTTTCAACAAAGATGGCAAATTTAAAATTCTTGTTGCGACTGATATCCATGAGGATGAAAAGGACGATGCCAAATCAGCCGATGCAATGGCGCTCCTTACCAATGCAATTGAAGAACTGAAGCCTGATCTCGTCGTCTTCAACGGTGACAACGCCACAGCCGCCGGGCTTGAAAATCAGCGTACCACCATTCAAAAAATTGTGGCTCCTGTAGCGGCGAAAAATATTCCGCTCGCCGTGGTATTCGGTAACCACGATTTGGAATACAGCGGCGTTTCCAAGGAGGAGCAGGTTAAAATCTATCAAGAATACGCCAACTGCCGGATGGTGGAAGGTCCAGAAGATATTTCCGGATGCGGAAACTATAACCTCTTGATTCAAAACAGCGCGGGCACAAAAGATCTCTTCAACCTCTGGTTCCTTGATTCTGGAGACTATGCCGAAGAGGGCGGATATGCTTATGTGCAAACGGATCAAATCAAATGGTATGAGCAGACGAGCAATGCTTTAAAGGCGCAGAATGGCGGTGCGGCAATGCCCTCCATCCTCTTCCAGCACATTACGGTGCCTGAGGCCTATGACCTGCTGGAGCCTGTTCTACTGCCTGGAAAGGGCCGCGTGAGAGGCCACGATGTTTATTCCAATCGCTTCTGGAAAATCAAGGATCCTTCCAACACGACCGGCACCCTCAGCGAAGGCCCCTGCCCGCCCAATATCAACAATGGCCAATTTGCAAGCTGGGTGAAGCAGGGCGACGTCCTCGGCGCTGTTTTCGGCCATGACCACGCCAATGATTTTACCGGCACAGTGGACGGCATCCGCCTGATCCACACCCGTGCAGTCGGCTTTAAAACCTACATAAATGGTATTTCCCAGGGTGTCAGGCTGATTACCCTTGATGAAAACAACCTCAAGGATTTCACCACGGAGATGTATAATTTTGCAGACCTGGTCGGCAAAAGCCAGTCCACAAAGGGCTTCGATCGGATCTCCAAGGAGATGTGGTGGGACTTTGGCTACGGCGTGCTCGGCGTCGCAGCGGCGATCACCATTTATGTGCTTTATCGCGTATTTGGCAAATAAATATAGAACCAATGAAAAGGAATCGCCCATACACAGCGTATGGGCGATTTTTTTGCACTTTTTATGGCCGGATGCCAAAGCGCGCTGTTTTATCGAGCTGGCGTTCAATTTCCAGCAGGCGATTATATTTGCAGACGCGGTCCGTCCTTGCAGGCGCGCCGGTTTTGATCTGCCCTGCATTGAGCGCCACTGCGATATCTGCTATGGAAGTATCCTCCGTCTCTCCGCTTCTGTGGGAAAGGATCGTGCCATATCCGTGAGCCTTCGCAAGGCGCACAGCCTCCATGGTTTCGCTGAGGGTACCGATCTGATTCGGCTTGATTAAAATTGCATTTGCGCAGCCCTGCGCGATCCCTTCCTGAAGTCGCTGCGGATTCGTAACGAACAAATCATCGCCGACGATCTGCACTTGCTCCCCGATCTCCCGTGTGATTTCAGCAAACCCATCGTAATCCTCTTCGGCCAGCGGATCTTCCATGGATTGAATCGGATAATCCTGCGCGAGCTTTTTAAAATGGGCGATGACCTCCCCTGTTGTCAGGCGCTGCCCGCTTTTTGGCATAAGATAGCCGTTTTCTGTTTTCCATTCGCTTGCAGCCGCATCCAATGCGATTCGAACATCCTCCCCTGGGCGGTAGCCCGCCCGTTCCACAGCTTCCATCAGCAGCTCCAGCGCCTGCCGGTCGCTTTCAAGATCAGGCGCATAGCCGCCCTCATCCCCTACGGTGGTAGACAGCCCGCGCTCTTTCAGCGCTTTTCCAAGCTGTGCGTAGGTTTCAACCGCCATGCGCATCGCCTGCGAAAAGGATTCCGCCCCTACCGGGAAAATCATGAATTCCTGAATATCCATGTTATTGCTCGCATGGGCGCCGCCGTTGAGAATATTCAGCATCGGCACCGGGAGCGTGACCGCGTTGACGCCACCCAGATAGCGGTAAAACGGCATCCCGCAAAATCTTGCCGCCGCTTTTGCGCAAGCAAGGGAAACCGCAAGGATGGCATTCGCCCCTAATCGGGATTTATTCTCTGTTCCGTCTATTGCGCACATGGCTGTGTCAATTGCCTGTTGATTCGTCACAAGCATATCATTGAGTGCACCACAGATATGGGCATTGATGTTATCCACCGCCTGCTGCACACCTTTGCCGCCATAGGCCTCTCCGCCATCCCGCAATTCGCAGGCCTCGTATATGCCGGTCGATGCGCCGGACGGCACGCTTGCACAAGCTTGCGTACCATCCCGCAAGGTAACGCAGGCCTCAACCGTAGGGTTGCCGCGTGAGTCAAAGATCTGTCTGCCCATAACGGATTCAATTCGTTCCTGATCCATTTTTCTAACCGCCTTTCTTAATGATTTTGTTTGCACGTATTTAGGATAACCCAATTTCTCATCCTTAATTTCGGGTGAAAGGATCTAATTTTATTTTAATTTATATTTGACAGACGAAAGGATTTTGATATAATTATTTTTACGGAATTGCACAAATAAGGAGGCGGTTTTTATGCCGACCGGGCTGATTGTATCTAAACTTGTCACCACAGTTATCCTGCTGTTTTCAAATGTTATCACCATGTTCCTGCCGAATTTTGTCCAATTGGACGAAGCAAGGTTTTATCAGGATATGGATTCTATGACGATATTTGAAAACACGCTGGATGAACCGATCCCTCAAACGGAAATTTTCAAACTGGTGGAAGCGCACTTCCACGCACCGCTTGCAGAAGGGAAAACAGTAAAAAAAGCGCTCATTATGGGCTGGGACGGTTCTCGTTGCGATGGCCTTGCGAACATTGATCCCAAAAATGAACGCAGCGGCGTGTATAAACTGCTCAACAACGGCGGCAAAGCTTACATCGGCTATTGCGGCGGCGTGCCTTATCCAGCGGTCAACACGCAGGCCACGAGCACAGCGCCTGGCTGGGCGTCAATCTTAACCGGTGAGTGGGCAGACGTGCACGGTATCACCGATAACGGGATCATCAAAACATTGGATACCCTCACCATCCAAACGCGCTTGGCGCAGGAAGGCCTGGTCAATAAGGCGACCTTCTTTACCCTTTGGAGCGGGCATTTCAATGAGGCAAACGGCACCTATGCTGCGGAAATCCAATATTGCAAGGAAAATAATCTGCCTGTTGATTTCGAGCTCATTGAGGATGACGGCGTTGATCACAACATGCAGCAGCGCACACTCAAAGAGATTCAGGATCCCGACGGCGCGGATCTGATCTTCTCCATCTATGAAATTGGCGACCATACGGGCCACAACTACAAATTCGGCAACTATAACCCCTTCTATCGCGCTGCGATGCAGATCAACGATACGCATCTTTATGGCCTGCTCAAGGCGGTGGAAGCCAGAGCGACCTATAACACGGAAGATTGGCTGATTATTGTCACAAACGACCATGGCGGCGCTGATTACGACCATGGCGGTGCGAGCATTATGGAGCGCACCACCTATATTATAACCAATAAAGAAATTGATTTTTAACAAGCCGATGCAAGGCTGTTACAAAGTGCTTTCCATTTTGTAACAGCCCTTTTTCTATGGGACGCATTTGGCAATGGCCCACTTTTTCGATTTCCTATTTCACTAATCGCAAAAAGCCCCGGCATCCTGTAAAAATGGGTGCCGGGGCCAATTTTATTTCATCTGAAATTTTTGTTATGCGCCAAAGGCTGTTTGATACACGCCAAGCACCAGCTCCTTTGTGCAGGGGCGCGGGTTGCCGCCCGTGCAGACATCCGCCATAGCGGCATCTGCCAACGCATCGAGATCCTCCGCCTTTACGCCAATTTCCTTCAGCGTCTGCGGGATGCCAACATCAATGGAAAGCTGGCGCACCGCATCAATGGCAGCTTTGCGGTATTCCTCCTGCGTCATGCCATCCACGCCGTCCACGCCCATCATACGCGCAATCTCACGGAACTTCTCGCCGGTATATTCGGCGTTAAATTGCATCACATACGGCAGCAGAACAGCGTTTGCCACACCATGCGGCGTGTCATAGAAAGCGCTCAGGGGGTGCGCCATGCCATGCACAACGCCAAGGCCGACGTTTGAGAAGGCCATACCCGTCACATACTGGCCGAGCGCCATATCGCGACGGCCCTCCGGATCATTCTCAACCGCTTTGCGCAGGGAACGGGCAATCAGCTCGATTGCCTTTAGGTTCAGCGTGTCGGCAAGCTCCCAAGCGCCCAGCGTCGTATAGCCCTCAATCGCATGGGTCAATGCATCCATGCCGGTGGAGGCCGTCAAGCCCTTGGGCATGCTGCTCATCATATCCGGATCAACAACGGCGACGACCGGAATGTCGTGCGGATCAACGCAAACAAACTTGCGGCGTTTATCTTCATCCGTGATGACATAGTTGATGGTGGTTTCAGCGGCCGTGCCCGCGGTGGTTGCAACGGCAATGACCGGAACGCTCTTTTTCTTCGTCGGCGCCACGCCCTCAAGAGACACAACATCTGCAAACTCCGGGTTATTGATGATGATACCGATGCCCTTTGAGGTATCCTGCGGGGAGCCGCCGCCGATGGCGATCATGTAATCCGCCCCGGCCTTTTTAAAAGCTTCCACGCCAGCCTGCACAACGGCAACGCTGGGGTTTGCCTTTACCTGATCGAAAATTTCATAGGCGAATTGGTTTTCATCCAGCAAATCGGTCACTTTTTTGACAACGCCGAAGCGGACGAGATCCGCATCGGTGACGATCAGCGCTTTTTGAAAGCCACGCGCTTTGATCTCCGTGATGATCTCCTGGATGGCGCCTGCGCCGTGATAGCTTGTCTCATTGAGGATAAAACGATAGGCCATGATGAAAAACTCCTTTACGATAAAATTGTCAAACGCAGGAGAAACTCGTGCTGATGGCAAAAACAGAATCCTCCTTATGAAAAATTATAGCTCTCCGCTTCCGCTTCGTCAAGAAAAAGATAGGGGGGGCAGCACAGGCTACCTGATATGCTGTAATTGCAGCATTCCACATACGAATCAATATAGCGGGTTTCTTTTGCATTAATATTGATGGAGCGCTTCTTTTGTGTTAAGATGGATCCATCCAAAATAGGAGCATGCAGATAGACCTTGCACCTGCAGCGCTTATCATGGCCGTTCATCAACCGTGCAAAAAGGGAACACGATCATACTGAGATCGCAGCAAAATTCACAACGGAAGCGAATGAGAAAAAATGAGCAGTAAATTTCGAATGAAAAAACTATACAACGCTTACAAAGGGAATATCAGAAATGCGCACGGGAAAAAGACCATTGTCTTTATTGGAGACAGCATCACAGATGTGGAGTTCAATAAACGAACACGCCAGCTGCACGCAAAAAAATGTTGGCCTTTGCTGGTGATGGAGCGGCTTGGAAATCAGATATACCATCCGGTATACAGAGGAATTGCAAGCAACAGGAGCTACCATGTTTACGATAGATTTTCAGTGGACTGCTTAGACCATAACCCTGATATTGTCGTTTTGTTGATCGGTGTAAACGACGCATGGTCTCTGTTTCGGCCGGAGGACTATAAAGGGCGCAGCAGCGTCCACACGCCGAACAGACCGTTTGAGCCCCATTTTGATGAAATCGTGCGCAGGCTGAAAACAGAGACGCCAAACGCCAAGGTGATACTAATGACCCCCTTTGTGATTTCTACCATTGAGGAGAAGCTGCCTTTCAAAAATTTTTTAGTGCCGTATACGAGGCATATCATTGAAAAGGCAGCGGAATACGGTTATGAATGCATAGACCTGCAGGCTGAGTTCGACGAGGCGGAAAAAAGTACGGAGCCAGTTCAACTCTCAACAGACGGCGTACATCCTACTACGAAGGGCCATGGTATTATTGCGAACGCAGTATTAAAACTCATACAGGAATAATTAGACAAAATGAAGAAATTAAAGGGGCTGTTGCAAAATGCTTTGCATTTTGCAACAGCCCCTTTTCTCACGTTCTATTGTGAGCCATTAAGCAAAAATTTCGTTCTGCTCGATCAGCTTGATGCCGGCCTTTGTCAACACTGCGGTTGCATCCTCGTTATTCTCCACGCGGATAATCACATATGCCGCACCGACCTCCGGGGTAATAAAGGCATAGGCATATTCCACACTGATGCCTGCATCCGCCAGCACGCGGATTGCCCGGGAAAACCCGCCCGGCTCATCCGGAATGCCGATGCCGAGCACATTCGTCATGGAAACGGTCAAGCCGCTGTCTTTCAGAGCCGCTTCCGCTTTCTCCGGATCGTTGACAATCAGGCGCAGAATCCCATAGTCCGTCGTGTCCGCAATGGACAGCGCACGGATGTCGATCCCCTTTTCCGCCACCAGAGAGGTGATGTCGGCCAGCCTGCCGGGCTTGTTCTCCACAAAAATGGATATCTGCTTGATTGGCATATCAAACCCACCTTTCCTATCCTTAATCAATCACTCGTTTATCAATCACGCGCACCGCTTTGCCTTCGGAACGCGGAATGGACTGCGGCTCTACCAGATGGATCACAGCGGAAACACCCAACGTCGTCTGCATAGCGGCCTTGATACGGGCCTCCGTCTCCTCAATTCTGCGCACGGAGTCGGAGAACATCTTTTCAGACATCTCAATATAAACCTCCATCACGTCGAGATTGTTTTCCCTTGTAACGACAATCTGATAATTTGGCTCCATGCCCAGCTCCAGTATAACATGTTCTACCTGAGATGGGAATACATTTACGCCACGGATGATGAGCATATCGTCGGAACGGCCCTTCGGCTTTGTCATTTTGACCAGCGTTCTGCCGCATTCGCACTGCTTATGGGTCAGCGCACAGATATCGCGCGTGCGGTAGCGCACCAGCGGCAGTGCTTCCTTACCGATGCAGGTGAATACAAGCTCGCCATAGGTTCCATCGGGCACAGGCTGGAGCGTATCCGGATCGACAACCTCCGGATAGAAATAATCCTCGCACACATGCAGCCCCGTCTGCATCCGGCATTCATAGGAAACGCCGGGGCCTGCAATTTCAGAGAGACCATAGATATCATACGCCTTGATGGCCAGGGATTTTTCGATCTGGCGGCGCATGTTTTCCGACCATGGCTCCGCGCCGAACAATCCTGCGCGCAGCGGCAGCGTTGTGGGGTCGATCCCCATGCGGTTGACCGTCTCCCCGATAAACATCGCATAGGAGGGCGTGCAGCACAAGAGATCGGAGCCGAAATCCTGCAAGATCTGCACCTGGCGCTTGGTGTTGCCGGAGGAAACCGGGATCGCGGTGGCACCCATCTTCTCCGCGCCGTAGTGAAGCCCCAAGCCGCCCGTAAAAAGGCCGTAGCCGTAGGATATATGGATAGAATCCGTCTTGGTGGCGCCAGCCGCCGTCAGCGCGCGCGCCGCGCCCTCAGCCCATACGTCGATATCATTCTGCGTGTAGCCGACAACCGTCTGCTTGCCCGTGGTGCCGGAGGAGGCATGGATACGCACCAGCTGATCCTTGGGAACAGCAAACAGGCCGAAGGGGTAATTATCCCGCAGATCCTGCTTCACGGTAAAGGGCAGCTTTGTGATATCGTCAATTGTTTTGATATCGCCCGGCAAAAGGCCGATCTCATCAAATTTCTTTTGATAAAAGGGCACATGATTGTATGCGTTGTGCACCATTTTAATCAGCCTCGCGGACTGGAGCGCCCAGAGATACTCGCGTGAGGCTGTTTCAATTTCCGGATTGAAGTAACGGTCCATCTGTCTTTCCTCCCTTCCCGTTTTATGCGCCGTAGTCATAGCCCATGGAAAACGCCAGCTTGTTCATCTCCAAAAATTTGGGAGGAACCGTTTCTTCCAGCGCCCGATCCCACACATCCCGGCTGAGATCCATATGCTGCGCCAGCACGCCCATGAGCACCACATTCACCGCTTTGGAAGAGCCTGCATCCATTGCAATTGCGAGCGCGTCGAGCGCCGTAATATCCGCTCCACTCGCTTCGAGCGCATCCAGCACGCCCTGCGGGTATTCCGCCGCGCCGATCACAACCGGCATCGGGTCGATCTGCTGAATATTGACGATCAGCTTGCCATCCGGTTTGAGATAAGGCAGCCAACGGGCCGCCTCCAGCTGCTCAAAAGCGAGGATATAATCCGCCTCGCCCTTCTCGACGGTTGGAGAATACACCTGATCCCCATATTTCACATAGGTCACAACAGAGCCGCCGCGCTGGCTCATGCCGTGCACTTCGGATACTTTTACGTCATATCCCTTGCTCAGCAACGCACTGCCAAGCAGGCGGCTGGCGAGCAGCGTCCCCTGCCCGCCTACGCCGACGATCATAATGCTTTTCACTGCCATTGATTAGCCCTCCTTATGCTGGATTGCGCCGAATTTGCAAAGCTGTGTGCACACATCACAGCCGACGCACTGCGTAAAGTCGATATTCGCTTTGCCCTCTTTGATGCTGATGGCCGGGCAGCCGATGCGCATGCACATTTTGCAGGAGGTGCATTTATCGCGGTCAACATGGAGCGGCGGATTGTGCTTCACATATTTCAGCAGCGCGCAGGGGCGGCGGGAAATCACCACAGAGGGTTCGTCGGCCTCCAGCTCCTGCCGGATGACTTCCTCCGTCTGCTTCAGGTCGTAAGGATCAACCACTGCCACCCGGTTGATACCAACCGCCTTGCACAGCGCTTCCAGGCTGACGGCAGCCGTCGGATCGCCCTTGATCGTGTAGCCTGTGGTCGGGTTCTGCTGGTGGCCGGTCATGCCGGTGATGCTGTTGTCGAGAATGACAACCGTGGAATTGCCCTGATTGTAGGCGATATCGATCAGGCCCGTCACGCCAGAGTGGATGAAGGTGGAATCCCCGATCACCGCGACAGAATGGCGGTTGGAGCCCTCACGCGCTTTATTGTGCCCGTGCAGGGCGGAAACGGACGCGCCCATGCAGATGCAGGTATCGATCATGCCAAGCGGCGCCAGCGCGCCGAGCGTATAGCAGCCGATATCACCGCTGACGGTGACCTTCAGCTTTTTCAGCGCATAGAACAGGCCGCGGTGCGGGCAGCCCGCGCACAGCACAGGCGGGCGGCCCGGAATGGCCACATCAGCCTGAAGGCTCTTCTTCTCTTCGCCCAAAATTGCCTTGGCAATCATGGCCTGCGAATATTCGCCGCAGAAGGTAAAGGCCTCTTTGCCGATCACATTCACGCCGATCTTGCGACAGTGTGTTTCAATAAAATCATCCAACTGCTCAATCACATAAACGGTATCGCACTTGGCGGCAAAGTCTTTGATGAACTCCACCGGCAGCGGATAAACGCAGCCAAGCTTCAGGTAGGAAACACGGTCGCCCAGCGCTTCTTTTGCATATTGATAGGAGATGCCGGCGGCAATTACGCCAATAGAGGTATCGTTGTATTCCACCGTATTAATCGGGGCTGTTTCCGCCCAGGCCGTTTCGGCCTGGAACCGCTTCTCCACTGCCACATGGCGGCCCTTGGCCATGGCGGGCATCATCACATATTTCTGCGGATCCTTCACATAGTCTTTGACACCGTTATCCACACGCTCCGCCGTCTCCGCCAGGCTGCGCGAATGGGAAACGCGCGTGGAAAGCCGCAGGATCACCGGCGTATCGAACTGCTCGGAGAGCTCATAGGCCAATTTGGTATAGGCCAGGCATTCCGCCGAATCAGAGGGCTCAAGCATCATCGTTTTGGAAGCCTGCGCATGGTGGCGGGAATCCTGCTCATTCTGTGAGGAATGCATGCCGGGATCATCCGCAACAGCGATCACCATGCCCGCGTTCACGCCAGTGTAGGAGGCCGTGAAGAGCGGGTCGCACGCCACATTCAGGCCGACGTGCTTCATCGCGCAGAAGGAGCGCGCGCCCGCGATGGCAGCGCCGCAGGCAACCTCCATTGCAACCTTCTCATTCGGCGCCCATTCGCAGTAAATATCGTCATATTTCGCGGCGTGTTCCGTGATTTCCGTGCTCGGTGTGCCAGGGTAGCTCGAAGCGACCCGGCAGCCAGCCTCATACAGGCCGCGTGCAACGGCCTCATTGCCCAATAACAGCTTTTTCATAGAGATCCTCCACTTTATGTATGATATCAATTTTTCATTTAACACTTATTTTTGGTTGCGCAGATCAAGAATGCGGTTTGCCTTGCCCTGGAAGCGCTCCAGTGTTTTCGGCTCCACAATGCTCACCTTGCACTGGATGCCGAGCACCGTTTGCAGCCGGTGGCGGATGTGATTTTGCAGCTCTTCAATCTCTTTATAGCTCTCCAACACGCTGCTGTCGATCAATTCCACCTTCACCTCAAGGGTATCCGCATAGCCTTCGCGGCGCACCACCAGCTGATAGTGCGGGCCGATCTGCTCCATGCCCACCAGCACGCTTTCAATCTGGGAGGGGAACACGTTGACACCGCGAATTTTCAGCATATCATCCGTGCGGCCCTTGACCTTGTCCATACGCACGCCGGTACGGCCGCATTTGCAGGGCTCGTAATTCAGGCGCGTGATATCCTTTGTGCGGTAACGCAGAAGCGGCAGACCCTCCTTGCAGAGCGTGGTCACCAGCAGCTCCCCTGTCTCCCCCGGCGCCTGCGGCTCCAGAGTTTCAGAATCGACAATCTCAGGGTAGAAGTAATCTTCATTGAAATGCAGGCCGTCGCGCTCGCGGCACTCGCCGGAAACGCCGGGCCCAACCAGCTCGCTCATGCCGTAATTATCCGTTGCAAAGAGCCCCCAGCCCTTTTCCACCTGAGCACGCATTTCGGGCGTGCAGCCCTCGGAACCGAACAGCCCCAGGCGCAGATGGTAATCGCTCATGGGGTAGCCCAACTCCTTCGCCGTTTCCGCCATATACAGCGCGTAGGAAGGGGTGGAAACCAGTGCCGTCGTGTGAAAATCGCGCATATACATCAGCGCTTTTTCCGTGTTGCCGCTGGAATTGGGAACGACGGTGGCGCCGATCTTCTCCAGCCCGTAGTGCAGGCCCAAAGCGCCGGTAAACATGCCATAGCCAAAGGAGATCTGCACAATATCCTCATCCGTCGCCCCGGCCGCCATCACAAGGCGTGCCATGCAGTTCGACCACATGTCCAGATCATTTTTGGTGTAGCCAACAACCGTGGGCTTGCCTGTTGTGCCGGAAGAAGCATGGATGCGCACAATCTTTTTCATTGGCTGGGCAAACAGGCCAAAGGGGTAATTGTCGCGCAGATCGGCCTTTGTGGTAGGCGGGATATATTGGATATCCGAAAGGGATTTGATTTTATCCGCCGTAACGCCCGCCTCATCCAGCTTTTTTGTGTAGAAGGGCACGTTGCGGTAGCAGTAGTCTACCGTCCATTTCAGGCGTTCGAGTTGAAGCGCCTCCAGATCCCTGCGGGGCATGGTTTCGATTTCTGGCTGAAAAAACATGATAAAGGCTCCCTCTGATAATTTAATTGAAGCGGACCAAGCCGCGGAATGTCAACAAGCCGCAAAGGAATGCTGATGATCATGCGCACTGAACAAAGGCAAAAGCTTGAAAAATCCTCTTTCAATTTATATTTCGTGCTTTTTAAGCGTGAAAAGCCTTGGCTTTCCATGCCGTTTGGTTTTGTCCAGTAGACGTTATTATAGCATATCTTTGCGGTTTGGACAAATTATTTTCCTGCAAGATACCAAATGATATGCCGAAATTACAGCCGCAGAAAAATCTGTGACTGTAATTTTATGACTGGCTATTTTAGATTATTCCTGCTCTACAATTCCGCTGTAAAAAAGGGTATTGACCGCGGGCTGTTTGATACGGTTATCGATTGCACTGACCACAAAGCAAAGCAGAAGCGACACAAGCATTGCAACTACCGCGAACACCGGGCCAAGCCCTGCGAGCTTTGTAACCACAGGCGCGGATACGCCCGCGAGCGACAATAGCTTGCTGACGGCGGGAACCAGCGCGATGAGAAAACCGCTCCACATGCCTGCCCATGCGCCGGCGCGGTTCATCTTCTTCCAATACAGCGCCACCACATACGGTGCGAGGAAGGAGCCGGAAATGATCCCCCAGGAATAGCTCATCATATCGAGGATCGGCGTATCCGTATTGGCGACCACATAGGAGCCGATCACAAAGATGACGCACAGCACTTTCGTGAGGATGGAAACATTTTTATCCGTCATGGAGGGCTTGAGGCGTGCCTTGATGAGATCCATCGAGAGCGTCGAGCCCGCGGAAAGCGTGATGGAGCACAGCGTCGAAACAGAGGCGGCGATCAAAAGCACCAGCACAACGCCGAGCAAAACGCTCGGCATACGCACGAGCTTGAGCATCGTCGGCACGATATAATCCTGTACAGGCATCGTTTCCTTCGTGAAGAACAAGTGGCACAGGGAGCCGATGAAATATCCGCCGCCCGCGACGAGCAGAGCGAAGAAGGTGGAAATTACAATACCCCGCTTTGCCTGCTTGTCATCCTTGATGCCAAAATATTTCTGGATCATCTGCGGCAAGCCCCAGGTGCCGAAACTCGTCATCAGCACTGTAGCAATCAGGGACATTGCCTGTGAAGCAGACAGCTTCGGAAGGCCGGAGGCAGATTGGGCATAGGCCGCAAGGCCCTCGAAGCCATTTACCTGATCGGAACGCAGCACAAAGAAGATCAACAGCGCCACGCCGAACATCATCACGATCCCCTGCACAAAATCCGCCCGCGCCTGCGCAACATATCCGCCGAGCAGCAAAAGCAGAATCGCCACCACGGCGATGATCACCATACAGACCGTTACATCAATCCCGAGCAATACATCCGCCACGCTGGCAAGCCCTTTGTAGACGGAGGCAGAATACGGCACCAAGAAGAGGAAGATTACCACCGCCGAAAAGGTTTTCATCGCCTTCGATTGATACCGGGCATCGAAGAACTGCGGCATGGTTTTAATCTTCAGCCGGGCGGAAACGTCGCGCGTTCTGCGCGCCAGCACCCGCCACGCAAGCCAGGAGCCGAAAACCGCGTTGCCGATCCCTGCCGCGATCCCCCACAGGCCGTATTGCAGCCCCGTGCCCCCCGCATAACCGACGAACATGACCGCGCTGAAATACGCGGTGCCATAAGACAGAGCGGAAAGCCAAGCCCCCGCGTTGCGCCCGCCGACCGTGAAATCGGCAATGCTTTTGGATTTACGCCCAGAATAGATGCCGACCACCATCATTGCAAGGATATAAACAGCAATCGTCACCCACACCGCAGTATTTTCCACCCGGATCATCTCCCTTAACCTTGAATTCCCGCCGCAATTAATAGCGCTTTAAAGTTTTTATGCTTTAAAGCTTTTCGCTATTAAAGCAGAAAACATTGTATATCATACGATAGGAACGGGAAAAAGTCAAGGATATTTCCGAGGGAAAAAGACAAATTTTTTAGGAGTTAATCTTAGCGAACTGTTTCATAATACACGATGTCCATCGCATCATTCCTGTGATGGATTTTTCTGGTTTGACGATAGCCAAGCTTTTCATATAGATGGCAATTCCCTTTTTCCTGAAGGATCGTGTCGAGCTTCCAAAGCATGACATTCGGATATGCCTGTTCCAGCAAAGCAAACACCTTCTGCGCGATCCCTTTCTTTTGATATTGCGGAATTATAAATACGGGTGCTATCCAGCATGATGCTTCATCCGTTTTGATCACACGAACTGCACCAACACGTTTGTTATCACATAGAATCAAAAAATAGGTTGTATTGGGTTCCGAAAATTTTTCAAAAATGCGCTTCCGTGTTTCACAGGCCGGGCTACTGTCGTAATCTTTATATTTACGTAACAGGGGCATAAACGCCTGCACCTGCATTTCATGAATCAAAGGAATATCGTTTTTTGAAGCTCGTAAAATTCGGATATTCATATGGATTCCTCGTCCGAATTTTCAAACAGGCTCTCCTGCATCCTGAAAATCATCTCCCTGCGGCGAAGCTCCTCCTCCGCATCCAGCCGGATTGTACCGTCCTCCTCCATTTTTAAAATATTGCCGGGCCGCACGCCCTTGGGCAACCGGTTTTTTTCAATACTCACCATCGTGCAGTCCTCCCGCTCACAAACGGCAAAATCGCCTTCAAAGCGGTCAATGATCAGAGTAGACAAAGCTTGCATCCCCTTTCTCTTCTTTTTAAAACAGGGCGGCTATTTGGCAGCCGCCCATAAAAAATTGCGTATTAAGCGGCCTGCCGTTTGGCCGTCAGTTCCTGGCCTGACTTTTCTGTTGCGCAATAGAGCATGCTGCCGTCGCTGCCGATGACAATCGTACCATCCTGATCTGTTCGGAAAGGCGTGATGCCCCGCTTCTCCAGCTTTTTGAGCGTTTCCTCATGCGGATGACCATAATCATTGCCCGCGCCGCAGGAAATCACGCAGAATGCTGGCGAAACCTTCTCCAGAAATGCATTTCCGGAGGACGTCCGGCTGCCATGATGCCCCATCTTCAAAACGTCGGCGTGAACATCCGCCCCCTTTTTCAGGATCGCGTTTTCGCTCGGCGTTTCCGCATCCCCTGTGAAGAGGAAGGAGGTCGAGCCAAAATCGAGCCGCACGACAACGGACATATTGTTGAGATCATCCTCCTGCTGGCAAGGGCCGAGCACCGTCATCACAGCGCGCCCGCCTTCGTAGGTTTGCCCTGGGGCTGCGGCGATCACCTTTGCGCCGGAATCGTTGATGGCCTGCAAAAAATTCTCATATATTTTTGTGGTGGGCGTGCTCTTCTGCGAAAGGCGCGGCATGATGACGTTTGCAACCGGAATCCCCTTCAAAACCTCCGCCATGCTGCCGATGTGATCGGAATGCGGATGCGTTGCAATCACATAATCGAGGCTTTTGACACCCTGCGTTTCCAGATAGGAGAGAATTTGCTCCCCATTGCCACGCTCGCCTGCGTCGATCAGCACATTGAGCCCCTCTGATTTGATGAGGATGGAATCGCCCTGCCCAACGTCGATATAGTGGACGGAAAGCGGCTGTTTTGCCGCCTCCGACAGTTCCGTCAGCTTCGTGCTGCTGAAAATCTCCTGCCAGGTAGGCACGGAAAACGGCAAGTTGAGCTGAGGCGCCACGGTAATAAACCCACAGACCAGCACAAGGATTGCGCCAAGTATCTCAAGGGCGGCGCGCTTTTTTCGCGCCCCTTTGCCCGCTCTTCGTTTGGCCATTCTGCCTTTTCCCCCTTTGATGATTCTGCAAATCTCTTTTTGATCCTCCAGGCTTCCCCACACCCGCTTGCGGGCGGATCAGACAGTTTGCCCCATTCCCGATCAGATCAGGCCTGCCCGCACGGCGAAGCGCCTCTTCCACCAGTGCATGGTTCTGCGGCTTAAAATACTGGAGCAGCGCGCGCTGGAGCGCCTTTTCCTTCGGCGTGCGCGCAACGTAGACCGTTTCCATTGTGTAAGGATCCAGCCCCGTATAAAACATGCAGGTGGAAATGGTGCCCGGCGTGGGGTAAAAATCCTGCACCTGCTCCGGGCGCAGCTTTTCCCGCTTCAAAAATTGCGCCAGTTCCACCGCATCCTTCAGCGTGCTGCCCGGATGGGAGGACATGAGATACGGCACAAGATACTGCTCCTTGCCGATTTGCTTCGTATAATCAAAATAGCGCTTTGCAAAGCGCAGATATGCTTCGATATGCGGCTTGCCCATTTTATCAAGCACGGCAGCAGAGCAATGCTCCGGTGCAACCTTTAATTGGCCGCTGACATGGTGCTCCACCAACTCCTGGAAAAAGCTGTCGTCTTTATCCTCCAGCAAATAGTCATACCGAATGCCGGAGCGGATAAACACCTTTTTCACCCCATCCATCGAGCGAACGGAGCGCAGGATATCCAGATACTCGCTCTGATCCGCCTTCAGCTGCGGGCAGGGCTTGGGGGCGAGGCATTTTTTGCCCTTGCACAGGCCGTTTTTCTCCTGCAAATCGCAGGACGGGCGGCGAAAGTTGGCCGTCGGCCCGCCGATATCATGGATATAGCCCTTGAAATGCGGGAGCTTTGTGAGCTTCTGCGCCTCCGCCAGGATGGATTTTTTGCTGCGTGTGGTCACATACCGCCCCTGATGGAACGCAAGTGAGCAAAAATTGCACGCGCCAAAACAGCCACGGTTGTGCGTGATGGAAAATTCCACCTCCGCAATCCCCGGGACACCTCCAAGCGGCTCGTAAGAAGGGTGATAGGTGCGCTGATAGGGCAGCGCATACACGCGATCCAGCTCCTGCTGGGTGAGCGGATTCATCGGCGGATTCTGCACAAGCATTCGGCTGCCGTGCCGCTGCTTAAGCAGCTTTCCCCGGATATGATCCTGCTCATCCTGTTGGATGCGGCAGGAAACTGCATATTCCTGTTTGGACTTCAGTACATTTTCGTAGGAGGGGCACTCCTTCCCATAAAGCGGCGTTTCATGCACATCGACGGCGTAGCAGGTGCCTCGGATATCCGTCAGGGAAGCAACCGGCTCCTCCGCATCCAGCCGCCGCGCGATCTCAATGACTTGGTTTTCTCCCATCCCGTAAATCAGCAAATCCGCGCCGGAGTCGAACAGAA
>OFMX01000103.1_pt1 | contig 82535 bp, 69 predicted proteins | sample 1541901 | NCBI WGS metagenome assembly OFMX01 (sample SAMN04209222, study PRJEB22552) | human gut metagenome | biome: gut; material: feces | host: Homo sapiens | place: USA: Oklahoma | reverse complement strand
CTTGCATGTGTTAAGCACGCCGCCAGCGTTCGTCCTGAGCCAGGATCAAACTCTCAATAAAATGGTATCTAAACAGCTCTCGCTGCTCAAACCTTTATCGAGCTATTTGTCATAGCTTGCAAAACTTTTTATCCTTGCCCCTCCGTGTAATTGACTAAACCACTTCAGAGCAAGCTCGATGTCTTTTCAGACACCTCATATCTGGTGCTTCTTTGTTCTTCGTTGTTTAATTTACAAGGTACACGCTCCAACCGCGGAACATGTGATAGATTACCACGTTGCTCGAGAGTTGTCAACACCTTTTTTACATTTTTTTGGCTTTTCTCAAAAATATTTTGGAGACAAACCGGGAAAAAGATGCTATACTATTTTACACCGTTTTACAGTTCTTAATACCACATTACTATTATGAGGAATTTACTTATGAATGAATGGACCCTTGCCCTTTCCGCCGCGGCATTCGTGCTCGCGCTCCTGTCGCTTATCCTGCTCTTGCGGCTGATAAAGCGCCAGCCCGACTATGAGCGTCTCCTGCGCGAGAGCTGGAGCGCCAATCTCCCCGCGCTCAAGACCGAGCTCACCGGCGAGCTGCGCGCGTCGCGCGGCGAGCTGACCGGCACCGTGCAGACGACCATGAAGACCTTTGCCGACTCGCTCGCGCTGGCGCAGACACAGACCGCCGAGCGGCAGGACGTCCGCCTGCGCGAGCTGATCGAGAGCCTTGAGAAGAACCAGCTCCAGCTCAAATCCACCATCGCTGAAACGAACCGCATCCTCGCCGAAGCGCAGGAAAAGCAGTTCGCCATGCAGGATAAGCGGATGCAGGGCATCGAAGCGCAGTTCACCGCCTTCACCGCCGCCGTGCAGAGCCGGCTGGAGACGCTGCAAAAGGACAACAGCGAGCAGCTTGAAAAGATGCGCGTGACCGTGGACGAGAAGCTGCAAAAGACGCTCGACGAGCGCATCAGCCAATCCTTCCGGCTCGTCAACGAACGGCTGCAGGAGGTCTACACCGGTCTCGGCGAGATGAAAACGCTGGCCAACGGTGTGGGCGACCTGAAAAAGGTCCTCTCCAATGTTAAGACGCGCGGCATCGTCGGCGAGTACCAGCTCGGCGCGCTCATCGACGACATTCTCACGCGCGATCAGTTCGAGGAAAACGTCATCACCAAAAAGGGCTCGACCACCCGCGTGGAGTATGCCATCAAGATGCCCGGCGAGGACGGTAGCTTCGTCTACCTGCCCGTGGACTCCAAGTTCCCCGGCGACGTCTACGCGCAGCTCGTGGACGCCTACGACACCGGCGATCCCGCCGCCATCGCCGCCGCGCAGGCCATGCTCACAACGCGCATCAAGGGCTGCGCGAAGGACATCCGCGATAAATACATCGACCCGCCGAACACCACCGACTTCGGCATCATGTTCCTGCCCTTCGAGGGGCTGTACGCTGAGGTCGTCCGGCTCGGATTGGTCGAGGTGCTCCAGCGGCAGTACAAGGTCAACATCGCCGGCCCCACGACCTTTGCCGCCCTGCTCAACAGCCTGCAGATGGGCTTTCGCACGCTCGCCATTCAGAAGCGCTCGAGCGAGGTGTGGAGCGTCCTCGGCGCGGTCAAGACCGAGTTCGCCACCTTCGAGGACGTGCTCGCCGCCGCGCAGAAGCGCATCGAGCAAACCGGCGCGGAGCTGGATAAGCTCGTCGGCGTGCGCACGCGCAAGATCAACAGCAAGCTCCGCTCCGTCTCCGTGCTTCCCGCCGAGGAATCCGCGCGGCTGCTCGACGACGGCGCCGACGCCGAATAATTTCCCATCCCACCGACGCATATTATTATATAGGAGATATTGCCCATGGCCACCTTGACCCCCCTGCCGCTGCCGCTGTCCTTTGAGGACTTCTGCGCCCTTTTCCTGCTCTTCATCGCCTACAGCACGCTCGGCTGGTGCGGCGAAATGATCTACTGCTCCGTGCCCAAGGGGCGCCTGTGCGAAAAGCGCGGCTTCCTCAACGGCTTTCTCTGCCCCATCTACGGTCACGGCGCGCTGCTCGTGCTCTACGCCCTGCGCGGCGGCTTCCGCAACCCGTTTTTGACCTTCCTGTTCGGTGCGCTGCTCACGAGCGCGCTGGAATACTTCACCAGCTGGGTGATGGAAAAGCTCTTCCACATGCGCTGGTGGGACTACTCCCACTATAAATTTCAGATCAACGGCCGCGTGTGCCTGCTCAACTCCACCTGCTTCGGCCTCGCCTGCGTGCTGCTGTGCCATGTCGTTCACCCGTGGCTGTGGGCGCACATCCTCGGCCTCGGCAGCGCGGTGATCGTACCGCTTGCCTCGTTCATCTCCGGCATTTATCTCACCGACACCGTGCTTTCCGTCCGCAGCGCCATTCAGCTCAGCGCCCAGATGGGCAAGCTACGCGAGCTTCAGAGCGAGATCCGGGATCACATCGCCGAAAAACGCGAGGAGAGTGCCGAGCGTCGAGCCGAGCGCCGCGAGGAGGCGCGCGAGCGTGCCCGTGCCCTGCGCGACGGCGCCGACATCTTCGAGCGCCGCCTGCTCCACTCGCATCCTCAGCTCAAGGCGGCGCGTGAGGATCTGCTCGCCGGCATCCGCGCCCGTTTGAGCGAGAACGAGACTGAGCTTGAGCAGCTCAGGAGCGTTTACAGCCCCCGCCGCGACAAGAAGTGAGCACCCGCGCGGTTGACTTCCCGCGCCATTCGGTATACACTAAGCCCAAACCAACAGCAAAGGAGCGTGCAGCGCCATGAGTGAATGCACTCACAACTGCTCGACCTGCGGCGAAAGCTGCGGTGAGCGCACCAGTCCCCAGTCCTTTTTGAAAAAGCCCCACGCCGATGCGCACATCGGCAAGGTGTTCGGCGTCGTGTCCGGCAAGGGCGGCGTCGGCAAGTCGATGGTCACGAGCCAGCTCGCCGTCAGCCTGCGCCGCAAGGGCTATCGCGTCGGCATTTTGGACGCCGACATCACCGGCCCCTCCATCCCGAAGGCGTTCGGGATGCACGAGAAGGCTGTCGGCACGGAAAATGCCCTCCTGCCCTGCGTCAGCTCGACCGGCATCGAGGTCATGTCCATCAACCTTCTGCTCGACGATGAGACCGATCCCGTCATCTGGCGCGGCCCCGTCATCGGCGGCGTGGTCACCCAGTTCTGGACCGATGTTCTCTGGGACGTCGACTACCTCCTCGTCGATATGCCGCCGGGCACCGGCGATGTGACGCTGAGCGTCTTTCAGTCCATCCCGCTCTCCGGCATCGTGGTCGTCGCCTCCCCGCAGGAGCTTGTCGGCATGGTGGTGGAGAAGGCCGTGAAGATGGCGGAGAAGATGGCGGTGCCCATCGTCGGCCTTGTGGAGAACATGAGCTATCTCGTCTGTCCCGACTGCGGCAGAAAAATTTACCTCTTCGGCGAGGGCAGGAGCGCCGAGGCCGCGAAGAAGCACGGTCTCCCGCTGCTCGCGCAGATGCCCATTGATCCCCGGCTCGCCGCCCTCACGGACGAGGGCCGCATCGAGGAATTCAAGGGCGACTGGCTCGCCGACGCCGTCACCGCGCTCGAGGCGCGCTGACCGCACCCACAAAAAAGCGGAAAGGATGTTTCCCGGGAAACATCCTTTCCGTTTTCTCTTTTATAAGCCCTCGTGCAGCTTCCAGAGGATCGGCTCGAAGTCCACGCCCTCGCGGGCCGGTATGTTCTGCGGCATGGTCTGAATGGCGCACTCGCGCACGAAGGCCTCCGCGAGCCGCACCGCCTCGTGCAGCGTTTTGCCCTTGACGAGTGCGCCGGTGAGCACGCTCGCGAACACGTCGCCGGTGCCGTGAAACTCCTTGCCGATGAACGTGTCGAAAAGAAACTCCGTCCCGCCGCTCGCGCGGTCAAAGACGCACGCGCCGATCTCGCCCTTGCGGAGCATCACGCCGGTAAGCACAACGCTGCGCGTTCCGTTCCGGCTCAGGCGCTCAACGACCGAGCGATAGCCTGCCTCGTCATGCGTCAGGGCGCCGAAGGAATGGTCCTCGCCGAGCAGCACCGCCGCCTCAGTCAGGTTCGGCACGATCACGTCCGCCAGCTCCGTCAGCCGCGTCATGCCCGCGCACATCGCGGGCGTATAGGTCTTGTAGATCTTGCCGTGGTCGCCCATCACGGGATCGCAGATAAAGATCGTCGAGCGGTCGCGGCGGAAGGTGCGTACAAAGTCCGCCGCAAGGTCCATCTGCGCCTCGCTGCCCATGAAGCCGGTGTAAACGGCGTCGAAGTGGATGCCGAGCTCCGCCCAGTGCGCGGCGGTCTTAGGCAGCTCGTCGGTCATATCCAGAAAGGTATAGCCCGTGAAGCCGCCGGTGTGCGTGGAGAGATAGGCGGTCGGCAGCGGGCAGCACTGCACGCCCATCGCGCTGAGCACAGGGATCGCGACGGTCAGCGAGCAGCGGCCGAAGCCGGACATATCGTGGATGGCGGCAACTCTCGGCGTAGGCATAAAAACGGCTCCTTCCTTTTTGCTGCTCCTATTATACCGCACCGCGGGCGCATTGCAAGGAAAAATCCGCGGATAGCGCGCCCGCGCCGCGCATAGGCTGGTGCGAGGTGATCTTTTATGGATATTCATGTGGTGCGCGCAGGCGAGACCGTTTCGTCGGTCGCCGCGCGGTATGGTGTGCCGGCGGGCATTCTCGCCGGCGTCAACGGCATCGCGCCGGACGCTCCGCTCGCCGTCGGGCAGACGCTCGTCGTCCGCCATCCGCGCGAGCTGCACACGGTCGCGAGCGGCGAGAGCGTCTATTCCATCGCCCTGCGCTACGGTCTGAGCGTGCGGACGCTCTATCAGAATAATCCCGCCCTCGGCGGGCGCAGCGCCCTCTACCCCGGGCAGACGCTCGTCATCGCCTACGACGACACGCCCACACGCACGCTCGCCGTCAACGCCTACAGCTACCCCTTTATCCGCGGCGGCCTGCTCGACGCCGCGCTGCCCTATCTCACCTACCTCACGCCCTTTACCTACGGCATCAACGCCGACGGCACGCTGCTGCCGCTCGCGGACGAATGGCTGCTCGCCGCCGCCGGACAGTACCGCACGGCCGCGCTCATGCACCTCTCCACGCTCACGGAGGAGGGCCGCTTCGACAACGCCCGCTCCACGCTCATCTTGGAGGACGCGGACGCGCAGGACGCTCTGGTGCAGAGCATCCTCGAGACCGTACAGGCCCGGCATTACTTTGGACTGGACGTGGATTTTGAATATGTGCTGCCCGAGCAGCGCGAGGCCTACGCCGCCTTCATCACGCGGCTGCGCGAAGCGCTCAATCCGCTCGGCTGTCCGGTCATCGTCGCGCTCGCGCCGAAAACGAGCGCCGCGCAGCGGGGGCTGCTCTACGAGGCGCACGACTACGCGCTCCTCGGCGCGGCAGCCAACGCGGTGTTTCTGATGACCTATGAGTGGGGCTACACCTACGGCCCCCCGATGGCGGTCGCGCCGCTGGGGCAGGTGCGCGCCGTGCTGGACTATGCCCTGACCGCCGTCGCGCCGGAAAAGATCTTCATGGGCATCCCGCTCTACGGCTACGACTGGCCCCTGCCCTTCGTATCCGGCGAGACGCGGGCGGAATCTCTCTCGCCGGTGCAGGCGGTCGAGCGCGCTCTGCGCCACGACATTGCCATTCAATACGACGCCGCCGCGCAGGCCCCCTATTACCACTACACCGACCGCGGCGGGCGCGAGCACGCCGTCTGGTTCGAGGATGCGCGCAGCATCGAGGCCAAGCTCCGCCTCGCGGACGAATACCATTTGCAGGGCGTGGGGTACTGGAATCTTACACGTCCCTTTCCCCAGAACTGGGCGGTGCTCGCCTCGCTCTTTGATATCGAGACGCTTCTCTAAGCGCGCGTCCCGATGGCCTTTGCCACCACGTTTACCACATCCTGCACCGTCTCGTCGAAAAGGTGCGTGTAGACCTCGCTCGTGATGCTCGTCGAGCTGTGGCCGAGCGCCTTGGAGATGGTGAACATCGGCACGCTGCGGCTGTTGGCGACGCTCGCAAAGCTGTGGCGCAGGCCGTGGAGCGAGATGGACGGCAGGGCGTTCTCCCCAACGAAGGCCGCGACGCGACGCCCGAGGCCGTTCGGGTCCCACGGCTTTCCCTGCTCTGTGACAGCCACATAGCCCTCGGGATTGAAGCCTGTGCCCCGCTCGCGCTGCCCGCGCTCCCATTCGTCGTGCAGCCGCGTGAGCAGCTCCTCCAGATCGCTCACCCCATCGTAGCACAGCCGCCGCACGGAGGAATAGGACTTAGGCTTTTTCTCGATGAACGTTCCGCCCACGGAGGTTCGCACCTCGCGGACGGTGACGATCTTCGCGTCCAGATCCACACAGCGCCACTTGAGTCCGCAGATCTCGCTGCGCCGCAGCCCCAGATAGCCCGCCAGCTTGACGGCGGGCTCGATCTCCGTGCCTGCGCAGCGGCAAAACAGCTCGCGCAGCTGCGCGGGATCGTAGTAGCGATGGCTTGGCAGCACCTTGGCCGGCGGCGTAACATAGCGCGTCACGTTTTCCCGCAGCAGCCCCTGCCGGACGGCGGCCTCCAGCGCCGTGTGCAGCAGCACATGGTGCTTGCGCACGGTGTTATGGGATAGGCCCTTTTCCAGCAGCTCCGCGTAGTACCGCTGCAGCTGCGCCGGCTGCAGCTCCGGCAGCTTCACCTCGCCCAGCGTGGGCACAAGGTGGAGTCGGATGATATTCTCGTAGCCGTGGACGGTGGTCTTTTCGCGGTTCGGGCAGATAAAATCCCGCAGCCAGACCTCCAGCCAGTCGGCGAGAATGACCTCGCCTCCGTGGCGCGTGCGCTTGAGCGCGCGCAGGCGCAGAAATTCCGTCAGGGTGCTCTCGGCGTCGTCGAGGCAGTGGAAGGTGCGCACGCAGCGGTCGCGCGAGCCGTCGGGCCGCATCCCGTAGTGCATCGTGACGTAGTAAAGGTCCTTTTGATCGTCGTAGGCAAGATTTCGTTTGATGGATTTTCGCATATTCGTTCGCCCTCCTTTTTGAATGGAGGCAGTATATCACCGATCGAGCGCAATGAAAAACGGCGGCGCAGAAAGCGCCGCCGTTTTTGGACGATCCTTCGGTTTTGCTCAGCTTCTCCTCGCCGCCTCGATGACGTGGCTCGCGAGGATGGCCGTCGTCACCGCGCCGACGCCGCCGGGCACGGGCGTGATGGCCTCCACGATCGGCTCCACCTCGGCGAAGCGGGTATCGCCGCAGAGATTGCCGTCCGCACCGACGTGGATGCCCACGTCCAGCACGATCTGGCCCGCGCGGACGCTCTCCGCGCCGACCATGCCGGCCTTACCGGCGGCGACGACGAGGATATCCGCCTCGCGGCAGATGGCGGGCAGATTTTCGCTGCGGCTGTGGCAGATGGTCACGGTCGCGTGCTCGGCGAGCAGCAGCAGGGAGACCGGCTTGCCGATGACGAGGCTGCGGCCGATCACGACCACGCGCTTGCCCTTGATGGGCACGTTATAATGCTTGAGCAGCGCCACGCAGGCCGCGGCGGTGCAGGGCGGATAGCCGCCGTCGGTGCCGGCGTAGACCGCGGCGAGCGAGCCGTCGGTGATGCCGTCCATATCCTTTCTCGGGTCGAGGGCGCGGCGGGCGGCCTCGTCGTCGAGGTGCTTGGGCAGCGGGCGGAACATCAGAACGCCGTGAACACGCTCGTCCTCGTTGAGCGAACGGATGTTGTCCATCAGCTCCTGCTGGCCCGCGTCCTCGGGCAGCACGACCTGACGGACCGTGATGCCGACCTTCTCGCAGCGCTTGAGCGCGCCGCGCTCATAGGACAGATCGTCCTCGCGCGCACCCACGCGCAGAATGGCAAGGCAGGGCTCCGTGCCGTTTTTCTTCAGCTCCTCCGCCTGCTCACACAGCTGTTCGGTCAACGCCCTGGCGGCGTCGGCCCCCTTGAGTAACATCGCCATGATGGTTTCCTCCTCATGCCGGCGCGGTGCGCCGTGATCTCAACGTTAGGATAACAAACAAAATTTTCGCTGTCAATTTCTTTTGCAAACCGTTTGCGCCGGAAGGATTTCCTTTCTTCGCCGCCTTGCTATTTCCGCCGCTTTCTGCTACCATAAGGGGGATGAAATTTTATCTGACCGGAGGGATATCCCATGTCCGTCATCGAAGAAAAGAAAGCTCTGCGCACCTATATCCGCCAGACCGAGCGCACGCTTGACCCCGCCTACAAGGCCGAAAGCTCGGAGGCCATCTGCCGCTGCGTCCTCGCGCTGGAGGAATACCGGGCCGCAGGGACCGTGTTCGCCTTTGCCGGCACCGTCCATGAGATCGACACCTCGCTTCTGCTGACCGAAACGCTCGCCGCGGGCAAGACGCTCGTCCTGCCCCGCTGCGCCGAGGGCCACGCGCTCGACCTGTGCGTGGTCACGTCGATGGACGAGCTCGTGCCGGGGATGTACGGCATTTTAGAGCCGAAAGCGGACTGCGCGCTCGTCACGCCCGCCGACATCGACTTTGCCGTGGTGCCCTGCCTGTCGTTCGACCGCAGGGGCCGCCGGCTCGGACAGGGCGGCGGCTACTATGACCGTCTGCTGCCGCAGCTCGCCTGCCCGACCTGCCTCATCTGCCGCGAGCGGCTGATGAGCGAGGCCGTTCCCACCGAGGAGCATGACCGCCGCTGCACGCTCTACGTCACGGAGCGCGGCGTCATGAAGCCGGAGACGTAAGACCATGCTGGACTGGCTCATTCGCGGCGCGCAGGTGCTCGACGGCACCGGCGCGGACGCTTTTCCCGCCGACGTTGGCATCAAGGACGGAACCATTGCCGCGGTCGGTCGTCTGACCGACGCCGATGCCGCGCACGTTCTTGACGCGCAAGGCCGCACGCTGACGCCCGGCTTTCTGGACATCCACCGCCACACCGACGCGGCGCTGTTCCGCCCCAATTTTGGACGTGCCGAGCTGGCGCAGGGTCTGACCACGCTCGTCGGCGGCAACTGCGGGATGTCGCTCGCGCCGCTCGCGGGGGCGCACGCTCCCGCCGTGCGCTCATATCTCATGCCCATCACCGGCGCGTTTGGGGACGAGCTGTGCTTTGCGTCCCTCGCGGACTATTTCGCCGCAGCGGAGCGAACGCCGCAGCTGGTGAACAATGCCATGCTCGCGGGCATGGGGACGCTCCGCGCCCTCGTCGCGGGCTTTGACGACGCGCCGCTGACGGACGGACAGTACAGGGAGCTGCACCGCCTTGTGGAGCGCTCACTCGCCGACGGCGCGGTGGGCGTGTCGCTGGGTCTCGGCTACGCGCCCGAGTGCTTTTACTCGACCGAGGGGCTGATCCGCGCGCTTGAGCCGCTGCGCGGCGGGAGACTCCCCATCACCGTTCATATGCGACAGGAGGGCGACGGCGTGGTGGACGCGCTGCGCGAGATGCTGACCGTCGCGCGGGAGCTGCGCTGCCCCGTGGAGATCTCGCACCTCAAGGGCATCGGGCGGAGGAATTGGGGCCGCGCCGTGCCGGAGATGCTGCGGCTTCTTGAAAACGCCCGCACGGAGGGGCTGGACGTCGCCTGCGACGTGTATCCCTATTCCGCCGGCTCGACGCAGCTCATTCACGTTCTGCCGCCGGAATTTCAAAAGGGCGGGCTGGACGCGCTGGCCGCCGCGCTACGCGATCCAAGCTCCCGCGCCGCCATGCGCGGACGCATGGAGACGGGCAGCGACTTTGAAAACATCACGCACCTTGTCGGCTTTGAGAACGTCGTTCCGATCTCGCTGCACACGGAGGAGTATAAGCCGTTCGAGGGCAAGTCTCTCGCGGAGATCGCGGACACGCTCGGCAAGGACCCCTATGACGTGCTCTTCGACCTGCTTATCGCCGAGCGCTGCGAGGCTGGCATGATCGACTTCATCGCCGCGGAGGAGGACATCAAGGCCATCCTGCGCGCGCCGTTCTCCGTGCCCATTTCCGACGCGACCTATCCCGTTGAGGGGCTGTGCCACCCGCGCGTGTACGGCAGCGCGGCGCGCTTTCTCGCGCATTATGTCCGCGAGCGCGGCATCCTCACGCTGCCGCAGGCCGTGCACAAGCTCACGATGCAGTCCGCCGACCGGCTCGGTCTTTCCCGCAAGGGACGCATCGCCGTCGGCGCGGACGCCGACCTGTGCCTGTTCTCGCCGGAAAATATCCGGGAGAACGGCACCTACACCGCTCCGCGGCAGCTTGCCTCGGGCATGGACGCCGTGTTCGTCGCGGGCGTAGCGGAGATCATGGACGGGCAGTTTACCGGCGAGACACAGGGGCGCGTGCTGCGGGCACACTAACGAACGCTTCATTTTTTCGGAGGAAGCTATGACAAAACGTATGTTGACAGCCGTTCTGACTGTGGCGCTCACGCTGTCCCTCACCGCCTGCGGCGGGGGAGAGCAGCAGGAAATAGGCGAGACGCGCACGGTCTACACGATGGACACGGTGATGAATCTGACCGCCTACGGCGAAAACGCCTCCGCCGCACTCGACGCGGCGGAGGAAACGCTGCGCACGCTCGACGCGAAGCTCGACCGCCACGACGAGACAAGCACGGTAAGCGCGCTCAACCGCGACGGCACGGTCGAGGACGCGGAGCTTGCCCAGCTCACGGATATCGCGCGGACCATCGGCGAGCTTTCGGGCGGGGCGTTCGATCCCACCGTCGCGCCCGTGATGGACGCATGGGACTTCACCGGCGACGCGCCGCGCGTGCCGTCGGACGAGGAGCTGTCCGCGCTGCTCGCGCACGTCGGTTTGGAAAAGCTGTCGGTGGACGGCAATACGGTCACCCTCTCGGACGGCGCGCAGCTCGACCTCGGTGGCATCGCCAAGGGCTATGCGGGCGACGCGGTACGCACCGTCCTCGCGGAGCTCAACGTAACGAGCGCGGTCATCGACCTCGGCGGCGACGTCGGGCTGCTCGGCGCGAAGCCGGACGGCAGCGACTGGCGCGTCGCGGTCAAGAACCCTGCCGACCCATCGAAATTTCTCGGCGTGCTGACGGCGGCGGACACCTTCGTGGTGACCTCCGGCATCTATGAGCGCGGCTTTGAGGAAAACGGCGTGCGCTACCACCACATCATCGACCCCAAGACCGGGAAGCCTGCCGAGAGCGGGCTGGTAAGCGTGACGGTCGTGTGCGGCGACGGCGCGTGGGCCGACGCACTCTCCACCGCCTGCTTTGTGCTCGGCGAGGCGGGTAGCCTTGCGCTGCGCGATACGCTCGCGGCGGAGAAAAATCTGCGCATCGAGCTGATCCTTGTGACCGATGACGGTCATGTGCGCTATACTGCGGGACTGGCGGAACGCTTTGAGCCGAGCGAGGAGGGAACCTATGTCTACGAAGCCATCATCGCCTGAACTGCGCCCCAACCGCTATGACGCGCTCGTGGTGCTCGTCGTGCTGGCGCTCGCCGCGGCGCTGGCGGTCAGGCCGTTTCTCGCCGCCCGCGCGCCGCAGAGCGGTGCGCTGACGGTCGTGGTCTCCGCCGACGGGCAGGAGCTCGACCGGCTCCCGCTCGCGCAGTTCGGCACGCATACCTATGCGAACAACGGCTACACGCTGACGGTCACGGCGGCGGGCGGCGCGGTATCGGTCACGCAGAGCGACTGCCCGGGGCAGGACTGCGTCCACTCCGGCGCGGTCTCCCGCGCGGGGCAGAGCATCGTGTGCCTGCCCGCGCGCATCGTGGTGGAGCTGGTCGGCGCCGCCGACGGCTACGACCTCGTGACGGGTTAGGAGGCGCGGCATGAGGTTCTCAACGAAAGCCATCACGACCTGCGCCGTGCTTGCCGCGCTGGCGCTCGCGCTCTCCTATCTGGAGTCCTTTTTCCCTCCGCTGCTGCCGCTGCCCGGCGTAAAGCTCGGGCTTGCGAACATCGTGACGGTCTACGCGCTCTATGCCCTCGGCGCATCGAGCGCGCTCGCCATCCTCGTGGTGCGCTGTCTGCTCGGCTCGCTCTTTGCGGGCAATGCCTCGGCGCTCCTTTTCTCTCTGCTCGGGGGACTCGCCGCCATGCTGGTGATGATCGCGCTGCACGCTCTGCCGCGGCTTTCGGTCTACGGCGTGTCCGTCGGCGGCGCGGCGGCGCACAACTGCGGACAGGTCGCCGCCGCGATGCTCACGCTTGGCTCGGCCGCGCCGCTCGCTTACTTGCCGTTTCTGCTGCTCGTGTCGGTGTTCACCGGCGCGCTGACCGGCTTTGTCGCCGCGCTGCTGTTCCGCGCCATGCGTCACGCGCGGGCGAAATGAAGTGTAAAAATCAAACGCCCCGACGAAGGCCGGAGCGTTTGATTTTTTATTTTCGGGCTGTTTTTTACAGGTTGTGCACACGCAGGGCACGGATGGCGTTAAGCACCGCAAGGACCATCACGCCGACGTCGGCGAAAATGCCCATCCACATATTGGCGAAGCCGAGGGCGACGAGCAGCAGGCACAGCAGCTTCACGCCGAGGGAAAAGACGATGTTCTCGTGCACGATGCGGATGCACTTGCGGGAGATCTTGATGGCCTTGGCGATCTTCATCGGGTCGTCGTCCATCAGCACCACATCGGCAGCCTCAATAGCCGCGTCGCTGCCCATTGCGCCCATGGCGATGCCGATGTCCGCGCGGGAGAGCACGGGCGCGTCGTTGATGCCGTCGCCGACGAAGGCGAGCTTCGCGCCCTTCGGCTCGGCCTTGAGCAGCTCCTCGACCCACGCGACCTTATCGGCGGGCAGCAGCTCCGCGCGGACCTCATCCACCCCGAGGTCGCGCGCCACATAGTCCGCGACCTTCTGAATGTCGCCGGTGAGCATGACGGTCTTGGTGACGCCCGCCGCCTTGAGCGCGGCGATGGCGTCGCGGGAATGGGGCTTTTCCACATCGGAGATGACGATGTGGCCCGCGTACTCGCCGTTCACCGCGATATGGACGATGGTGCCGACGCTGTGGCACTCGTGCCACGCGACGCCCAGCTCCTCCATGAGCTTGCCGTTTCCGGCGGCGACGGTCACGCCGTCCACCACCGCGGTCACGCCGCGGCCGCTGTGCTCCTGAATGTCCGTGACGCGGGAGCGGTCCAACGCACCGCCGGCAGCCTTTTGCAGGCTCTTGCTGATGGGGTGCGAGGACGCGCACTCGGCAAGCGCCGCGTATTCGAGCAGCTTTTCCTGCGCCATCGGGCTGTGATGCACGGCGCTGACCTCAAACACGCCCTGCGTGAGCGTGCCGGTCTTGTCGAATACGACGGTCTTGGTCCGGGAGAGGGCCTCGAGGTAGTTGGATCCCTTGATGAGCACGCCTTCCTTGCCCGCGCCGCCGAGACCGGCGAAGAAGCTGAGCGGGATACTGATGACAAGCGCGCAGGGGCAGGAGATGACGAGGAAGGTCAGCGCACGGTAGACCCAGGTGCCCCAGTCCGCGTCCGCGCCGGAGACGGTCAGCACAAGCGGCGGCAGAATGGCGAGCGCGAGCGCGCTGTAGCACACGGCGGGAGTGTAGACCTTGGCAAAGCGGGAAATGAAGCTCTCGGAGCGGGACTTGTGGCTGCTGGAATTTTCCATCAGCTCCAGAATTTTGGAAACCGTGGATTCGCCGAACGCCTTCGTTGTGCGGACTTTCAGAACGCCCGTCATATTGATGCAGCCGCTGATGATCTCGTCGCCTGCGCTCACATCGCGCGGCAGGCTCTCGCCGGTCAGGGCAGCGGTGTTGAGCGTGGAGACGCCGTCCTCGACCACACCGTCGATGGGCACCTTTTCGCCCGGCTGGACGGTGATGACCGTGCCGACGGCGACGTCGTCGGGGTCGACCTGCTCGAGCTTACCGTCGTGCTCGATGTTCGCATAGTCGGGACGGATGTCCATGAGCGCAGTGATGCTGCGGCGGGACTTTCCGACCGCGTAGCTCTGGAACAGCTCGCCGATCTGATAAAAGAGCATAACGGCGACGGCCTCGGAATAGTCGCCGCTCCTTTCATAGAGCGCCAGCGCGATGGCACCGACGGTCGCAACCGCCATGAGAAAATTTTCGTCGAACACCTGCCGGTTGCAGATGCCCTTCCACGCCTTGCGCAGGATGTCGCAGCCGACCGTCAGGTAGGCCGCGAAATAGAGTGCGGCGGAGACGAGCATCGGCAGGGGAATCAATTTCGCCGCGAGGAACAGCACCGCCGCGGCCAAGATGCGATAGAGCATCTTTTTCTGTTTCTTCGTCATGGGAAAGCCCTCCGTAGAAGTCCACCCCGAGGTCTGTCCCCGGGGCGGTGTGATTTACAGGTAGATCTCGCAGTCGTCCTCGACCTTTTTGCAGTTCTTCAAAACGGCCTTCATCACGGTCTTGGGGTCCTGACCGTCAGTAAATTCCACCGTCATCTTCTGCGTCATGAAGTTGACCACCGCATCCGCGACGCCCTCGGTCTTCTTCGCGGCATCCTCCATCAGGTTCGCGCAGTTGGCGCAGTCCACTTCGATCGGATAGGTCTTTTTCATCGTAAAATGCCCCTTTCTTTTTTGTCGCTTAAACAATTAAGCACTTGTTTAATTCTTATGGCTGTACTATACTGAAGATACCCGAAAAAGTCAAGGATTTCGCCGCGTTCTCTGCCGAACGGGCGAAAAGTCCTGCCAAACGGGAGATTCGACACACAGGACTACCGGAAAAGGAGCGGAAATATGGAACCGTTTGAGCTTCCCCATCAGCACGAGGACGCCTCGCATCTGCATGAATTGGAGGAGTACCTCCGCAGGACCGAGTATTTTCAAACCGTCGCGCTGGTCTTTCGCCAGCTCTCCGACGCAAACCGCGTGCGGCTCTTCTGGCTTTTGTGCCACTGCGAGGAGTGCGTGGTCAACCTCGCGGCCATGATGGGCATGAGCCCGCCCGCGCTCTCGCATCACCTGCGCCAGCTGCGTGAGAGCGGACTGATCGTCAGCCGCCGCGACGGCAAGGAGGTCTACTACAAGGCTGCGAAGAGCGAGCAGGCGCAGCTGCTGCACCGCATGATCGAGCGCACCGTGGAGATCGCCTGCCCCGAGGAAGGCGAGGACGTCGCCTCCGCCCCGCACCTGCCGCCGCTCGATGCGCACGCGCTCGAGGGCGCGCACGGGTGCAGCGCCGAGCAGCTTGAGACCATCCGCCGCGTCCACGAGGCGCTGACCGCAGACCTCTCCAGCCGCATCACCATCGACGAGCTCTCGCGCCGCTTCCTGATGAACCCCTCCACGATGAAGGAGGTCTTCAAGACCGTTTACGGGCAGTCCATCGCCGCGCACATCCGCGAGCACCGCATGGAGCGCGCGGCAGAGCTGCTGCGCGAAACGGACGCGAGCATGGCGGAGATCGCCGCTGCCATCGGCTACGAGAGCGCGAGCAAATTCTCCGCCGAATTCCGCAAGGCCTATGGCGCGCTGCCGACGGAGTATCGCCGCGCCGCACGCGCGGAAAAAGGATAGGGGCTTGCAGTCCGTGGAAAGTGTGTTATCATGGAAGCAGAAACCAACGAAACGGAGAGAAGAGAAATGGGTATTGTCGTTTTGGGCGCGGTCTTTGTGGACATCAAGGGCTATCCCTCGGACGTTTACATTCCCGGCGGGCGCAACGCCGGCCGGGTGGAGCAGATGCACGGCGGCGTGAGCCGCAACATTGTGGAGGACATTGCCAATGTCGAGCTGCAGCCGACCTTCATCGGTCTGGTGGACGACACCGGCGCGGGCGCGGATGTGGTGCGCAAGCTCAAGGCGCATAAGGTCAACACGGACTACATCCGCGTAACGAAGGACGGCATGGGCACCTGGCTCGCTATCTTCGACAACGGCGGCGACGTGGTGGCGGCCATCTCCAAGCGGCCCGACCTCCGTCCGATCCTGAGCATTTTAGAGGAGCAGGGCGACGAGATCATTTCCCGCGCCGACAGCATCGCCTTTGAGATCGACATGGATAAGGAGATCGTGAAGAAGGTCTTTGCCCTTGCCGAGAAATATCACAAGCCGGTGTACGCGGTGGTGTCGAACATGAGCATCGCGGTGGAGCGGCGCGACTTCTTCCGCTCGACGCACTGTTTTGTCTGCAACCAGCAGGAGGCTGGCATCCTTTTCTCCGAGGATTACGACGACAAGACGCCGGAGGAGATGCAGAGGCTCCTCGCCGCGCGCATCCGCAGCGCACAGATCCCGCGCATGGTGGTGACGATGGGCGCGCAGGGCGCGGTGTATGCCACGAACGACGGCGAGGAGGGCTGGTGCCCTGCCAAGAAGGTGGACGTGAAGGACACCACCGGCGCGGGCGACGCCTTCTTCGCGGGCGTGACCATCGGCCTGACCTACGGCAAGACGATGGCGGAGGCCTGCGAGATCGGCACGCGGCTGGCCGCGTCGGTCATCTGCACATCGGAAAACGTCTGCCCGCGCTTTCTGCCGAGCGAGTTCGGCATCGACCCGAGCGGGCTCGAGCGCGAGCAGCTTTCGCTGGAGCTGTAAAAGGGGAGAGGAGAAGGCCGCAGCCTTCTCCTCTTTCGCGTCAAAAGGTCTTTCCCAGCGCGTCGGCGCGGGCAAGGGCCTCGTCCATCCGCGCTTGCGCGTCCACGCGCTCGTCGTCCAGCCCCTCGGCGCAGAGCAGCTCAAATTTCGGGATGCCGAACATGGCGCACAGCGCCTTGAGCTGGCGCGCGCCCATCTCCATCCATTCCGTTTCCGGCAGGGAGTAGTCCCCGCCGCGCGTGGTGACGAGCAGCAGCTTTTCCGCGCGGCAGCGGCCGACAAGCCCGCTTTCCTCGTAGCCGAAGGTGATGTCGCGCATGGAAACGCGCTCAAGGTAAATTTTCAGAATGGCGGGGAAGGATAATTCCCAGAACGGCGCGGCGAGCACGATGCGGTCCGCGCGGGCAAACTGCCATGCGTCGGCGAACAGCGGATCGTCGAGCTTCCCCGCGGCGGCAAGCGCGTCGCGGCAGGCCAGCACCTCGGGGTACTGTGGCTCGAGACGATCGCGCATGAGGTCGCGGCGAAGGATCGCTGCGTCCGGATTCGCAGCGGCGTAGGACGATAAAAAGCGTTCGGCGAGCATACGGGAGCGGGACTCCGCGCCCCGCACACAGGCATCCACAAACAAAAGCTGCGGCATAGTCGGCCTCCTTTGGTCGGGAAAATCTTGCTCCCATTATATCCGTTTTGCCGCGGCGCGGCAAGCCGCGCTGAAAATTTTTCGCGCGGCCGTTGCCAAACGGCGAAAAACAGCGTATCATGCTTTCAGATCAATGCTCAAGAGGTGCCGTATGTTTCTTCTTTACATGAATCCCATTCTGATCGCCGCGGCGGTCGTGCCGGCGGTCTTTCTGCTCATCAGGGTCTATCGCGCCGACCGTCTGGAGCCGGAGCCGTCGGGGCTTCTGCTCTCGCTGATCCTGCGCGGCGTGTTCGCCACGGTCATCGCGATGGTGCTCGAGGAGCTCGGCTCAGCCCTGCTCGGGAGCGTCTATGCGGAAAACTCCCTGCCCTACAACGTCATCATGTACTTTGTCATCGTCGCCTTTTCCGAGGAGGGCGCAAAGTATATCCTGCTCCGCCGCCGGACATGGCGCTCCGACGCCTTCAATTGCCAGTTCGACGGCGTGGTGTACGCCGTGTTCGTCTCGCTCGGCTTCGCCCTGTGGGAAAATCTCGGCTACGTCGCCATGTACGGCCTGAGCACCGCGCTCGTGCGCGCCGTGACCGCAGTCCCCGGCCACGCCTGCTTCGGCGTGTTCATGGGCGTCTACTACGGCCGCGCCAAGCGCTATGACAACGACGGCGACTTCGTGAAGGCCAAGCGCTGCCGCACGATGGCGGTCCTGATGCCCGCGCTGCTGCACGGCGCCTATGATTTCATCGCCACGATGGAGGACCCTAACTGCGAATGGATGTTCCTTGTCTTTGTGCTTGCGCTGTTCGCCGTGTCGCTGAAGCTCGTGCGTGTCGGCTCGCGCAGCGACCGCTACATCGACGGCGGCGAGGGTCCGCTGTTCTTCGGATAACGGCATAAGAAAAGAGACGAAAGCGCGTGCTTTCGTCTCTTTTTTTCATCGCATCCGCCGCTTATTCGGCGGCGTATTCCAGACCGTTCATGCGGCAGAGCGTGTTGATGACCGCGAAGATGATGACCGCGCCGAGGTTGGCGGTGGTGTTGTCCTGATCGAAGCGCGGGGAGATCTCGCAGATGTCGAAGCCGCGGACCTTGCGCGTGCGCAGAACATGCTTGAGCAGCGGCAGCACAACCTCGGGATCGAGTCCCAGCGACTGCGGCGCGCTGACGCCGGGTGCGAAGGCCGAGGAGAACACGTCCGTGCAGACGGTGATGTAGGCGTCGCGGCAGCGGTAGAGGAAGGTGTCCATGCGCTCCAAAATGGACTCCATATTGCTGCCCTGGATCTCCTTGGCGAGCACATAGTCCACGCCCAGCTCCCGCGCCTTTTTGAACAGGCTCACGGTGTTGCTGTGCTGCTGGATGCCGATGGGGAAGTAGTGGTACGGCGTGCCCTCGGCCCTGCACACGTCCGCCATCTGGCGGAACATCGTGCCGGAGGAATTGCCCATGTCGTAGGGGCGCAGGTCGAAGTGCGCGTCGAAGTTCACGATGCCGAGCTCCGGCGTACGGCCCTTGTCCTTGAGGTAATTGTGCTGGCCCTGAAAGTGGCCGAAGGTCGTCTCGTGACCGCCGCCGAGCACGATGGGGAAGAGCCTGCGGCGCAATATCTCCTCGACCGCGAGGCCCAGCTCACGCTGGCCCTCCTCAAGAGAGATCTCGTCGCAGACGATGTCGCCCGCGTCGAAGAGCTTGACCTCCTGCGAAAAGGTGCAGGGCAGGTTCGACATCTGACCGCGCACGAAGTCCGGCGCGAGCGCCGTGCCGGTGCGGCCCTTGTTGCGCGCCACGCCCTTGTCGCTGCAAAAGCCGACAAAGGCAAAGCCGAGCGCCCCGTCGAACGGCGCACCGCCGTCGTTGAGATCGAGCGGCTGCACCCACTGGTGCCAGCGGAAGGCGTCGTAATCGCTGTCGCTGTCCACGCGGCCCTTCCAGCAGGGCATGGCGCTGACATAATGATCCAAAAGCATGAAAAAGCCTCCAATCCGAAAATTTACTCGTCCAGCTTGAGGACGGCAAGGAACGCCTCTGTCGGCACCTGCACCGTGCCGACGGCTGCGCATCTTCTTTTTGCCCGAAAGGGCCGCGCCCTTTCGGCGGCTCCGCCGCCGTCATCCAACGCACGCCGCTGCCGCGGCGGCTCGCTTGCGCTCGCAGGAGGGCAAAAATCACTCGTCCAGCTTGAGGACGGCAAGGAACGCCTCCGTCGGCACCTGCACCGTGCCGAGGTTGCGCATCTTCTTTTTGCCCTCCTTCTGCTTCTCGAGCAGCTTCTTTTTGCGCGTGATGTCGCCGCCGTAGCACTTGGCGAGCACGTCCTTGCGCATGGCCTTGACCGTCTCGCGCGCAATGACGCGTCCGCCGATGGCGGCCTGCACCGGCACCTCGAAAAGCTGGCGGGGAATGTTATCCTTGAGCTTTTCGCACAGACGGCGCGCACGGGGATACGCCTTATCCTTATGTGCGATGAAGCTCAGCGCGTCCACCTGGTCGCCGTTGAGCAGCATATCGACCTTCACGAGCTCGCTGCGGCGGTAGCCGGAGAGCTCGTAGTCGAGCGAGGCGTAGCCCTTGGTGTTGGCCTTGAGCGCGTCGAAGAAATCGTAGATGATCTCGTTGAGCGGCATTTCGTAGTGCAGCTCGACGAGGTAGGTATCAAGGTACTGCATATCCTTAAATTCACCGCGGCGCTCCTGACACATCGGCATAATGTTGCCGACGTAGTCGGGCGGCGTGACGATGGTGACCTTGACGTAGGGCTCCTCCGCGTGCTCGATCACGCTCGGGTCGGGATAGTTGTGCGGATTGTCCACGCGCACCATCGTGCCGTCGGTCTTGTAAGCCTCGTAAATGACGCTCGGCAGCGTGGTGACGAGGTCGAGGTCAAATTCACGCTCAAGCCGCTCCTGAATGACTTCCATGTGCAGCATCCCGAGGAAGCCGCAGCGGAAGCCGAAGCCGAGGGCGACGGAGCTTTCCGGCTCGAAGGTCAGGCTGGCGTCGTTGAGCTGGAGCTTTTCCAGCGCGTCGCGCAGGTCGGGGTACTTGCTGCCGTCCTCAGTGTAGATGCCGCAGTAGACCATCGAGCGCACCTTGCGGTAGCCGGGCAGCGGCTCGCTCGCGGGGTTCTCCGCGCCTGTCACGGTGTCGCCGATCTGCGTTTCATGAACGTCCTTGATGCTGGCGGTGAAGTAGCCGACCTGACCGGCCTCGAGCTGCTTCGCCGGCTCCAGCCCCAGCGGGCGCATCAGGCCGCATTCGAGCACCTTGAAGGTCGCGCCGGTCGCCATCATCCTGATCTCCATGCCGGGCCTGATGGTGCCGTCCTTGAGGCGCATATAGACGATCACGCCGCGGTAGGCGTCATAATAGCTGTCGAAGATCAGCGCCTTGAGCGGGGCGTTCGGGTCGCCCTTGGGTGCGGGGAGGTTGTGGACGATGTCCTCAAGCACCGCGTCGATGTTGATGCCGAGCTTGGCGGAGATCTCCGGCGCGTCCTCGGCGGGGATGGCAAGGATGTTCTCGATCTCCTCCTTCACACGCTTGGGATCGGCGGCGGGCAGGTCGATCTTGTTGATGACGGGGCGGATCTCCAGATCGTGCTCCATCGCAAGATAGGTGTTCGCGAGCGTCTGCGCCTCGATGCCCTGCGAGGCGTCCACGATGAGCAGCGCGCCCTCGCAGGCGGCGAGAGAGCGTGAGACCTCGTAGTTGAAGTCCACATGACCCGGGGTGTCGATGAGGTTGAGCGTGTAGACCTGCCCGTCCTGCGCGGTGTAGTCAAAGGTGACGGCACGGGCCTTGATGGTGATGCCGCGCTCGCGCTCGAGGTCCATATTGTCGAGGATCTGATCCTCCATCTCACGCGCGGAGACGGCGTTGCACTTTTCCAGCAGGCGGTCCGCCAGCGTGGACTTGCCATGGTCGATATGCGCGATGATGCTGAAGTTGCGGATGTTTTTTTCGTTCATAGCGGTTGCTCCTGCATGGTGTTAATGGGAAGATGGCATCTGCGCGATCCATTTATTAGCCTGCTCGTCGGCGGCGTGCAGCACCTGCGTCATGCTCTGCGCGAGGCCGGGGTAGCTGCCGGTCAGCGTCTCGGCGTCCATCGCGGGAAACGCGCCGTCCCCGGCGGCGTGCCGCTCGAGCGCAAGGCGGTAGAGCGCGCGGCTTTGCAGCATCGCGGCGTCGCTTGCGCCGGCGGAGAAGGCCGCCGCGTCGAGCGCGAAGAAGGCGTCCTTCCCGCCCGCGGCGCGGTGCAGCGCACGGTAGAGCGGATAGATCGCCGCGCCGAGATACTGTCCCGCCGCGGTGACGGCCTCACGGCAATTCGTCTTGCCGAGCAGCTCGAAGAGCAGGTTGACGGTGTTCACCAGCAGCTTCTTTTGCAGCGTAGCGGCGATGCTGCCGCGCAGGGTGCCCTTCTCGTCGCTCGAGTCGTAGAGCTCGTCGGAGTCGATCATGCCGCCGTCGCGGTCGAGCGTGCGGCCGAGCAGATAGTCCGCAGAGACGTGATAGTAGTCGCACGCCTTCTTCACAAAGGCGAGTCCCGGTTCGCGGACGCCGTTTTCATAGTGGCTCAAAAGCGCCTGCGAAATGCCGAGGTCGGCAGCCGCCTTGCGCTGGGAGATCTCTTTCTCCTGCCGCAGCAGGGCTAGGGTGCGCGAAAAATCAGCGTTCATGCGCGTTTTTCTTCCTCATTTCTACAGATTGCAATTACAACTCGTAGAGTATAGCAGGTTTTATACAGCTTGTAAATGATTTTTTAGAACTCCGGCGTGTAGCTGCTGCGATCCTGCCGCGGCGGCTCCTCCGGCGCGGTGGCGCGCAGGTAGAACCCGCATTCCGAGAGGGCGAAGTAGGGCGTGAGGTAAATGTCCACGACTCCGGTGAGCACCGTGAGGATCAGCGAGCCGAGCATGATGCCGAGGAAGCTGTCCGGCATGAGTGCGAGGATAACGCCCTCGTAAACACCGACGATCACAAAAACGATGAGGTACCAGCCGATGAAGCTCAGATGCAGACCGAACAGCTGGCCCTTGTAGCCGATTGTCTGCCGCTTGCTGCGGTTAAGCGCCTCCATCACGCCAAGCTCCGGATTCTGGCAGAGGTTCCAGATGGCGAAGGAGTAGCGGTAGACCGCAATGATTCCGGGGATCACGAAAAGCATCGACCACAGGGCGACGAAAAATCCCTCGACGATGTACAGGGCGATGACCTTGCCGGCAAAGGTGAAGCCGTCGAACAGGCTCTCGTAGGGCATCTCCTCGCGGCGGTGGACGCCGAGACAGTAGCACTTATAGCCCGCGTCGAGCACCTGCGTAATGAGGCCGATGAGGATGCTGGCGAAGGAAACGGACACAAAGGCCACGCCGACGATGCGGCCGGTCAGGCTCGTGAGCGCCGTGTCGAGCAGGCTCAGCGCGAGCGAAACGGCAAGAAACAGCAGCGTGAATTTGATGGGCGAGACCCTCGCCGTGCGGATCAGTTCTCTGGCCTCGCGCCTGATCGCAGCGCGGTCGAGCTGACGGATGGGCATGATACGGTCCTCCTTATTCTTTGTAGAAAAAGTATAGCACCCGCTCTCCGGCGCGTCAAGCGGGCATAGCCGGCGGTGCGGGGACATAGCATGGTTCGGCGGAAGAGGCAAAATCGGAAGCCGCTTCGCATACAGGAAGCGTAAAAATTCAACAAAATTCGATAAATTGCCAGAAAATATGCGTTTTGGCGAAAAGTTATGACTGGACAACGCTTTGCAGTTGATGTATAATCTCAACGATTATGGAGTAGTGTGCGCATTGCTCCAAGCAGTAAAAGATGAGGTGAAGACAATGGCACAAGCTTTCTTTGGCGGCGTTCATCCCAACGACATGAAGGCCGCAACGAATGAGAAGGCCATCGAGCAGCTCTCTCCCCCGCCCGCTCAGGTGGTTATTCCCATGTCGATGCACTTCGGTGCACCGTGTACCCCCATCGTGTCTGTCGGTGACTATGTGAAGGTCGGTCAGAAGATCGGCGAGTTCAAGGGTCTCGGCGCTCCCATCCATGCCAGCGTTTCCGGCAAGGTGGTCGCGATCGAGCCGCGCCCGTATTCCATGGGCGGCAACATGACCTCCGTCGTGATCGAGAACGATTATCAGAACACCGTCAGCGAAGAGGTCAAGGCTCCGGCCGACCCGAACGCTCTGACCACGGATGAGATGATCGAGATCGTCAAGAACGCCGGTATCGTCGGTATGGGCGGCGCGACGTTCCCGACCCACGTCAAGATCTCCGGCGGCATCGGCCAGGTCACGACCGTGATCATCAACGGCGCGGAGTGCGAGCCCTACATCACCGGCGACCATCGCGCGATGCTCGAGCGCACCGAGGAGATCATCGGCGGCGCGAGCTATCTCGTCAAGATGTTCGGCGTGGATAAAGCCATCATCGGCGTGGAGGACAACAAGAAGAACGGCATCGACGCGCTCAACAGGGTCATTGCGGAGACCAAGGCGCCCGTCATCGTCGTGCCTCTGCACTGCCGTTACCCGCAGGGCGGTGAAAAGCAGCTCTGCCAGGCCATCACCGGCAAGCAGGTGCCTCCCGGCGGCCTGCCCAGCGCCATCGGCTGCGCCGTGTTCAACATCAACACGACCATCGCCATCTTCCGCGCCATCACGACCGGTATGCCCGTTGTGAGCAAGGTCGTCACCGTGTCCGGCTCCGGAGTGATCGAGCCGAAGAACGTCGAGTGCCCCATCGGCACCCCCGTTTCCTGCCTGTTTGATTACTGCGGCGGTCTGAAGGACGAGACCTTCAAGATCATCGCGGGCGGCCCGATGATGGGTATGGCGCAGTACACCTGCGATATTCCCGTCGCCAAGGGCACCGGCGCAATGCTCGCCTTCGCCGCCGACGAGGACAAGACCGTTGAGAACCCCACCTGCATCCGCTGCGGCCGCTGCGTGGAGGCCTGCCCCGTGCATCTCGAGCCCCTCTATATGTATATGTATGAGCAGAAGGGCATGATCGAGGAGCTGGAGGCCGCCAACATCATGGACTGCATGGAATGCGGCGCCTGCGCCTACATCTGCCCGGGCCGTCTGCACCTGACGCAGACCTTCAAGACCGGCAAGCAGAAGGTCAAGGACGCTGCCGCCAAGAGAAAAGCCGCCGCCGAGGCCGCCAAGGCTGCCGAGGCTGCGAAGAAGGAGGCATAAGAGAAATGACTGATTATAAGAATCTGAAGCTCAGAGCTTCCTCCAACCCCCACATCCGCAACGGCGAGGACACGCGCGGGCTGATGCTCGACGTCATCATCGCCCTGATGCCCGCCCTGCTCTTCGGCGTGTGGCACTTCGGCGTCCGCGTGGCGATCTCCGCGGTCGTTTCCGTCGCCTCCGCCATCTTCTTTGAGTGGCTCTACCGCAAGCTGCTGCATAAGCCCCAGATGATCGGCGACCTGTCCGCCGCCGTCACGGGCCTGCTGCTGAGCATGGTCTGCCCGCCGGAGCTTCCCGTGTGGATGCTCGTGGTCGGCAACTTCTTCGCCATCTTCGTCGTCAAGCAGCTCTACGGCGGCCTGGGCAAGAACTTCCTCAACCCCGCGCTCGCCGCGCGTGCCGCGCTCGTCGCGTGCTACGCCTCCGCCATGACCAGCTGGAGCAAGGTCGACGCCGCCACCGGCGCGACCCCGATGGCTCTGCTCAAGGCCGGCGACATGGAGGCGCTGACCGCCGCCTATCCCATCAAGGATATGGCCATCGGCTTCATCAGCGGCTCTGCCGGTGAGGTCTCCGCGCTGATGCTGCTCATCGGCGGCGTTTACCTCATCGTCCGCAAAGTCATCTCCTGGCAGACTCCGGTCGCCTACATCGCCACCGTCGCGGTCGTCACCTTCCTGTTCCCGCGCGGCAACGACCCCATGACCTTCATGCTCTACAACGTGCTCGGCGGCGGTCTGTTCCTCGGTGCCTTCTTCATGGCGACCGACTATGTGACCTCCCCCGTCACCAAGAAGGGCCAGCTCATCTTCGGCCTCGGCTGCGGCCTGATCACGGTGTTCATCCGCTACTTCGGTTCCTATCCCGAGGGCGTGTGCTACTCCATCCTGATCATGAACTGCTGCACCTGGATCATCGACAAATACACCAAGCCCACCCGCTTCGGCGTTGACAAGAAAGCCAAGAAGGAGGCGGCAAAATAATGAAGATCGAAGGTAAATTCATTCTCAAGGTCGCCGGCACGCTGACCGCCATTTCTCTGGTCGTCGCGGCGCTGCTCGGCGCGACCAACGCGCTCACCGAGGACAAGATCGCAGCCATCAACAAGGCGAACACCGAGGTCGCTCTCGCGGCGGTCGTCAGCTCGCCCGACTGCGAGTTCCCGCCCATCGAGGAGATCCCGCAGGCCGCTATCGACGCCGCCAAGACGCAGAGCGGCAAGCTCACCGAGGCCTACCGCGTCGTCGTGAACGGCGAGGACGCTGGCTATGCGTTCAAGATCGTCGCCGGCGGCTCGCAGGGCGACATCGAAATGATCGTCGGCGTGGACGCCGACCTGGCCATCACGGGCATCTCCGTGGTCGACGCCGCCGAAACGAGCGGCATCGGCACGAAGGTCATCGCCAATGGGGCGACCACCGCCGGCACCGGCGCGCTCGATCAGTTCGTCGGCAAGTCCGGCGCGGGCTCGCTCGTCGTCAAGACCAACATCGACGCCGTTTCCGGCGCGACCGTGACCACCAAGGGCATCACCAAGGGCGCAAACGCCGCTCTGGCCGCCGCGGAAGCCATGGCTTAAGAAAGGGGGACGAGATCAATGAATTTTAAGAAACAGCTCAAAGACGGTCTTATCTATCAAAACCCCGTTCTGGTGCAGGTCCTCGGTATGTGCTCCACCATGGCCATCACCACCAGCATCTCCAACGGCGTCGGCATGGGCATTTCCGTCCTCATTATCCTGACGCTCTCCAACATCTTTATTTCGCTCCTGCGCAAGATCATCCCCAATGAAGTGCGTATCGCGTGCTACATCGTCGTCATCGCGGGCTTTGTCACCATTGTTGACCTGTGCCTGCAGGCGTTCTTCCCCGACATCGCCAAGAGCCTCGGCGTGTTCATTCCGCTGATCGTCGTCAACTGCATCGTGCTCGGCCGTGCCGAGGCCTTCGCCAGCAAGAACTCCGTCGCCGCCTCCGCGGTGGACGGCATCTGCCAGGGCATTGGCTACACCGTCGTTCTGGTCATCATGTGCACGGTGCGCGAGCTGCTCGGCGCCGGCACCCTGATGGGCATTCAGATCATGCCCGCGTCCTACACGCCGGCCCTGATGCTCGTGCTGCCCGTCGGCGGCTTCCTGTGCCTCGGCACGCTCATCGCCGTGATGCAGTGGGCGCTCGCCAGGAGCGAGAAGAAGGCCGCGGAAAAGAACGAAAAGGAGGGCAACTAAATGAGTATCACGTCCTTGCTTGCCATTTCCCTCGGCGCGATCCTGACCAATAATTTCATCTTCGCGCAGTTCCTCGGTATCTGCCCGTTCCTCGGCGTCTCCAAGAAGAGCGACACCGCCATCGGCATGGGTCTCGCGGTCACCTTCGTCATGGGCATCGCCTCCGCCGTCTGCTTCGGCGTGAACAAGCTGCTCATCGCGCTGGACCTCGGCTATATGCAGACCGTGGCGTTCATTCTCGTCATCGCCGGTCTCGTGCAGTTCATCGAGATGTTCCTCAAGAAGTCCATGCCGTCTCTGTACACGGCTCTGGGCGTGTATCTGCCGCTCATCACCACCAACTGCGCCGTGCTCGGCGTGGTGCTGCTGAACGTGCAGAACGACTACACCTTCATCGCATCTGTGGTCTACGGCATCACCGGCGGCCTCGGCTTCCTGCTGGCGATCTACCTGTTCTCCACCATCCGTGAGCGCGTGCAGTTCGCCGACTATCCCAAGTGCTTTGAAGGCTTCCCCATCGCGCTGATCACCGCAGGTCTGATCGCCCTGGCATTCATGGGCTTCTCCGGCCTGCAGGTCTGGCCCGTGTAAGGAGGGTAATGGAATATGGAAAATATCATTTTTGCTGTCCTCGTTCTGGGCGCGATCGCGATCGTGTTCGGCCTGATCCTCTCGGTCGCCGCAAAGGTCTTTGAGGTCAAGGTCGACGAGCGTCTGCCCAAGATCCAGGAGTGCCTGGCCGGCGCGAACTGCGGCGGCTGCGGCTACCCCGGCTGCGCCGGCTGCGCGGAAGCGATCCTCGCCGGCAAGGCTCCCGTCACCGCCTGCGCGCCCGCCGGCGCGGAGGGCGCTGCCAGGATCGCCGCGATCATGGGCATGGAAGCGCCCAGCGGTGAGAAGATGGTCGCTCACGTCATCTGCAACGGCGGCGATGCCGCTGTGAAAAACTTCGAGTACGTCGGCATTGCCGACTGCGTGGGCGCGCTCAAGGTCGCCGGCGGCCCGACCGCCTGCTCCTTCGGCTGTCTGGGCTTCGGCTCCTGCGTTGCCGCCTGCCAGTTCGACGCTCTGCACATCAACGACAAGGGCGTTGCCGAGGTCGACAAGGAAAAGTGCACCAACTGCGGCGCCTGCCGTGAGGCCTGCCCGCGCAAGCTGATCGTCGAGGTCCCCTACAAGCAGAAGGTGTTCGTCAACTGCGCGAACAAGAACAAGGGGCCCGCCGTCACCAAGGTCTGCGCCAACTCCTGCATCGCCTGCGGTATGTGCGAGCGCACCTGCAAGTTCGACGCCATCCATGTTGTGAACAACGTGGCTGTCATCGACTACACCAAGTGCCGCAACTGCACCATGTGCGCCAAGGCCTGCCCGAAGAACGCCATCGAACCCATTCCTACTCCCGAGGAGAAGGAGAAGTTCAAGGCCGCGCAGAAGGCCATGGCCGAGAAGAAGGCCGCTGCCGCCAAGGCTGCTGCCGAGGCTGCCGCCGCCGCGAAGGCCGCGGAGGCTCCGAAGGCCGAATAAGGCATCCTATTGCAAAAAGGAAGAGGAAAACCGGAAACGGTTTTCCTCCTCTTCTTTTATCCGCCCTTAGTTCACAAACTGTTTACACGCCGCCCTATTGACATCGGCATACACTGGTGGTACACTGCGTTTAGCACTCGAGGATAAGGAGTGCTAAATCTATGAGAGAGGGTCGGAGGCATGGAGCTGAGCGCACGCAAAAAGCAAATACTCAAGCGTGTGATCGAGGATTACATTGCCTCCGCTGAGCCGGTCGGCTCGAAGGCCATCGCGCAGGAGATGGGCGGGAGCGTTTCCTCCGCCACCGTGCGCAATGAGCTTGCCGAGCTGTCCGATCTGGGCTACCTCGAGCAGCCGCACACCTCCGCCGGCCGCGTGCCGTCCCCCAAGGGCTACCGGCTGTATGTCAACGAGCTGATGGAGCGGCGCGAGGTCTCCGAGGCGGAAGCGGAGGAGATCAACGAAACATTGCAGGACAAAATGTCCGCCGCGGGCAGCATGATCTCGCAGGCCGGACAGATGGTATCCTCCATCGTCGATTATCCCGCCTACGCGGTCGCCGAGGGCAAAAGCGGCGTGACCGTCAAGCGCTTCGAGCTGCTGGGCGTGGACGACACGAGCTTCATCACCGTCGTGATGACGGACGACAGCCGCGTGAAGTCCCAGCTGCAGCGCTCGCCGCTCGCGTTCGACCGCGCGCGGCTCACCGATCTGAGCGCTCTGCTCAACACGCACTTCACCAAGCAGTCCCGCGAGGAGATGAGCGCGAAGCTCATGGGGCTTTCCGATCAGATCGCGCCGGAGCTGTTTTTGGTGCTCTCCGCGACGGTCGGCTATGCCGCCGAAATTCTGGAGGAGACTGCCAAAAAGGACGTGTTCACCACCGGCGCGAGCCAGATTCTGAAGATGCCCGAGTACCGCGACCTCGATAAAGCGCACGACCTGATGACGTTCTTTGTGGACAACAAGGAAAATCTCCCGGTCCCCGAGGACGACACCCCGCTGAAGATCCTCATCGGGCCGGAAAACGTCAACGAGGCACTGCGCGACACGAGCGTCGTCGTTGCCAGCTATGACATCGGCGACGGGATGCGCGGGCTGGTCGGTGTGGTCGGTCCCACAAGAATGGATTACGCCACCGTGACCGCACGGTTGAGCTACTTTGCAGACAGTCTGACGCGGATGTTCGGAAAAAGCGAGCTTCCGCCCAAGGAAGAGAAGGAGTAAGAAATGCCGAAGAAGGATAAGCAGAACGCACAGCCCGAGACCCCCGAAAAGGAGCCGCAGGCCGTGGCTGCCGAGGAAAAGGAGCTTCCCCCCGAGGATAAGAAGGAGGAGGCGAAGGCCGAGACCTTCACCGTCACGCGCGAGCAGATGGAGAAGATGGAGGGCCTTGCCAAGCAGCTTGCCGAGGAGCATGACCAGTATCTGCGGCTCGCCGCCGAATACGATAACTACCGCAAGCGCACCGCCAAGGAAAAGGAAGGCATCTACGCCAACGCGAAGATCGACACCATCAAGGGTATGCTTCCGGTGTACGACAATCTCGAGCGCGGCCTCGCCCAGTTCGGCGCGGAGGACGACGATCCCCACAAGAAGGGGCTTGAGATGATCTTCAACCAATATAAAGAAGCGCTCACCAGGCTCGGCGTCACACCGATCGACTGCGTGGGCAAGGAATTTGATCCCGAGCGGCACAACGCCGTGATGCACATTGAGGACGAGAGCTGCGGCGAAAATACCGTGGTCGAGGTCCTGCAGCAGGGCTTCATGCTCGGCGACAAGGTCCTGCGCTTCGCGATCGTCAAGGTCGCCAATTAAAATCGCAAACAAATAAAATTAAGATAGATTCAGGAGGACAAAATTATGTCTAAAGTCATCGGTATTGATTTAGGTACTACCAATAGCTGCGTTGCCGTTATGGAAGGCGGCGAAGCCGTCGTTATCCCCAACGCGGAAGGCAACCGCACCACGCCGTCCGTCGTCGCGTTTTCCAAGACCGGCGAGCGTATGGTCGGTCAGGTCGCCAAGCGTCAGGCCATCACCAATCCCGACCGCACCATCTCCTCCATCAAGCGTGAGATGGGCACGGATCACAAGGTCACCATCAACGGCAAGGCCTACACCCCGCAGGAGATCAGCGCGATGATCCTGCAAAAGCTCAAGAGCGACGCCGAGGCCTATCTGGGCCAGACCGTCACCGAAGCGGTCATCACCGTCCCCGCGTACTTCACCGACTCTCAGCGTCAGGCCACCAAGGACGCCGGCAAGATCGCCGGTCTTGAGGTCAAGCGTATCATCAACGAGCCGACCGCTGCCGCCCTCGCCTACGGCGTGGATAAGGAGCAGAGCCAGAAGGTCATGGTCTACGACCTCGGCGGCGGCACGTTCGATGTCTCCATCCTCGACATCGACGACGGCGTGATCGAAGTTCTTGCCACCGCCGGCAACAACCGTCTCGGCGGCGACGACTTCGACGAGTGCATCATGAAGTGGATGGTCAGCGAGTTCAAGCGCACCGACGGCGTGGACCTCAGCGGCGACAAGGTCGCCATGCAGCGCCTGAAGGAAGCCGCCGAGAAGGCCAAGATCGAGCTGTCCGGCGTGACCTCCACCAACATCAACCTGCCCTATATCACCGCCGATGCCACCGGCCCGAAACACCTCGACCTCACCCTCACCCGCGCGAAGTTCAACGAGCTGACCGCGCATCTGGTCGAAGCGACCGCCGGCCCCGTCAAGCAGGCCATGAGCGACGCCGGTCTTACCGGAAACGATATTCACAAGGTCCTGATGGTGGGCGGCTCCAGCCGTATTCCCGCCGTGCAGGAAATGGTCAAGAAGCTCACCGGCAAGGAAGGCTTCAAGGGCATCAACCCCGACGAGTGCGTCGCCATGGGCGCGGCTCTTCAGGCGGGCGTGCTGACCGGCGACGTCAAGGGCCTGCTGCTGCTCGATGTCACCCCGCTGAGCCTCGGCATCGAGACGATGGGCGGCGTGTGCACCAAGCTCATCGACCGCAACACCACCATCCCCGTGAAGAAGAGCCAGATCTTCTCCACCGCCGCCGACAACCAGACCAGCGTTGAGGTCAACGTCCTGCAGGGCGAGCGTGAGATGGCTGCCGCCAATAAGAGCCTCGGCCGCTTCCACCTCGACGGCATCGCTCCGGCGCGCCGCGGCGTGCCGCAGATCGAGGTCACCTTTGACATCGACGCGAACGGCATCGTGAACGTCAGCGCGAAGGATCTCGGCACCGGCAAGGAGCAGCACATCACCATCACCTCCTCCACCAACATGAGCAAGGAGGACATTGAGAAGGCCGTCAAGGAAGCGGAGCAGTATGCCGCCGAGGACGCCAAGGTCAAGGAGAAGGTCGAGGTCCGCAATCAGGCCGACCAAATGGTCTACCAGAGCGAGAAGACCCTCGGCGAGGTGGGCGACAAGGTCCCCGCGGACGAGAAGAGCAAGGTCCAGGCGGGCATCGACAAGCTCAAGGAGACCCTCAAGGGCGACGACACCGACGCCATCAAGGCCGCGACCGAGGAGCTCACGCAGCTCTTCTACGCGATGAGCGAGAAGCTCTACCAGCAGGCGAACCCGCAGGGCGCGCAGGGCGCAGGCCCCGACATGGGCGGCGCTCAGGGCGGCGCTCAGACCGGCCCCGACGGTCAGCAGTATTACGACGCCGACTACAAGGTGGTTGACGACGACGAGAACAAGAAGTAAAATAGACCAACCAACGCAGCGGGGACAGTATTCTACTGCCCCCGATTGCGGCGTTTTTAGGAGCATAGTCTATGGCTGAGAATAAAAGAGACTATTATGAGGTCCTCGGCGTCTCCAAGGGCGCTTCCGAGGAAGAGATCAAAAAAGCATACAAAAAGCTGGCGCGCAAGTACCACCCTGACATGAACCCCGGCGACAAGGAAGCCGAGGAGAAGTTTAAGGAGGTCAACGAGGCCAACGAGGTGCTCTCCGATCCCGAGAAGAAGGCGCGCTACGACCAGTTCGGCTTTGCCGGCGTGGACCCGAGCTACGGCGCGGGTGCGGGCGGCGGAGCCTACGGCGCGGGCGGCTTCGACTTCGGCGACCTCGGCGACATCTTCGGCAGCTTTTTCGGCGGCGGCTTCGGCGGCACACGGGCGAATCCCAACGCGCCGCAGCGCGGCGAGAGCCTGCGCACGAGCGTCACCATCAGCTTTGAGGAGGCCGCCTTCGGCTGCGAAAAGGAGATCAGCATCGAGCGCGTCGAGCAGTGCGACACCTGCCGCGGCACCGGCTGCGAAAAGGGCACGACCGCCGAGGTCTGTCCCGACTGCCGCGGCACCGGCATGGTGCAGCAGCGCCGCCAGACGCCGCTCGGCTTCATGTCCACCTCCGCGCCCTGCGGGCGCTGCGGCGGCAAGGGCAGGATCATCCACCAGCCCTGCAAGGCCTGTCACGGCAGCGGCCAGCTCCGCCGCCGCAAGACGCTCAAGGTCACCATTCCCGCGGGCATTGACAACGGGCAGACCATCTCCCTGCGCGGGCAGGGCAACGCCGGCAGGAACGGCGGCCCGGCGGGCGATCTGCTGATCGTCATCGCCGTGCGTCCGCACGAGATCTTCCGCCGCGAGGGCACGAGCGTGCTGTGCGAGGCGCCCATCACCTTCACGCAGGCGGTGCTCGGCGCAGAGCTGGAGATCCCGACCATCGACGGCAAGGTGAAGTATTCCATCCCCGAGGGAACGCAGAGCGGCACGACCTTCCGTCTCAAGGGCAAGGGCATCCCCGGCCTGAACGGCCGCGCGCGCGGCGACCAGTACGTGACCGTTTACATCGAGACCCCGCGCAACCTCAACCGCGAGCAGAAGGAGGCGCTGCGCAAGTTCAGCGACACGCTCGGCGAGAGCAACTATGAGCAGCGCAAGAGCTTCTTCGGGAAATTCAAGCTATGAGAAACGGACATTTTATCACCGATTACCATTGCCATTCCACCGTCTCGCCCGACGGGCACAACACCATGCGCGAGATGGCGGAGGCCGCGGTGCGGCTGGGTGTAGACGACCTGTGTTTCACCGACCACATCGAGCCCCTGCCATGGGACCGCTGGAACGAGCCGCCCAAGGAAAAGCACAGCTACGACTGGGCTCCCATGCTCGCGCAGTTCCGTGAGGCGCAGGAGGCCGTCGGCGACCGCATCAAGCTGCACATGGGCGCTGAGCTGGGCGAATGCTCCTTTGCTCCCGACGTGGCAGACAGCTTTCTGGACGACGCGCCGCCGCTGGACTTCACCATCGGCTCGGTCCACTGCTACCGCACGGCCTCGGGCGAGGTCAACGACCTCACCTGGATCACGAGCACCGATCCCGCGGTGTGGTATGCCGCCTGCGAGAGCTACTTTGAGGAGATGGAAAAGCTGATCGGTTGGGGCCGCTTTCAGGTTCTCGGACACATCACCCTCCCGCTGCGCTGGGCGAAGGAGCTGCGCGGCGTGGAGCTGGATTTTGACCGCTACGAGGAGCAGCTGCGCCATGTGATGCGCCGCGCCATCGAAAAGGGGCTCGGCATCGAGTGCAACACCAACCGCGGCCATCTCCCCCTGCCGGACGGCAAATGGCTGAAAATGTATCACGAGCTGGGCGGCGAGCTGATCACGCTCGGCAGCGACGCCCACACGCCGGAGTACATCTCCTGCGCGATGGAGGCGCGGCAGGAGCTGCTCAAGGACTGCGGTCTGCGCTACTTTGCGACCTACGACCGGAAAAAGCCCATTTTCCACAAAATTTAACGATAGGAGAACGAACGATGAAAATTTCTCTCGGCTGCGATCACGGCGGCTACGCCCTCAAGGAGCACATTAAGGCATATCTGGAGTCCAAGGGCCACGAGGTCGTGGACTGCGGCACCTATTCCACCGACAGCTGCGACTATCCCATCTTCGGCGAGGCCGCGGCCCGCAAGGTCCAGAGCGGCGAGTGCGAGCGCGGCATCGTCATCTGTACCACCGGCATCGGCATTTCCATCGCCGCCAACAAGGTGAGGGGCATCCGCTGCGCGCTGTGCAGCGAGCCGCTGAGCGCGGAGATGACCCGCCGCCACAACAACGCCAATATGCTCGCCATGGGCGCCGGCATGATCGGCAAAAATATGGCCGAGCGCATCGTTGAGGTCTTCCTCTCCACCGAATTCGAGGGCGGCCGCCACGAGCGCCGCGTCGGTCTGCTGGACGCCATTGAGGGCTGAAACCGGAAAATTCGACGAAAATCAACAGGAATTTACGAATTTCTGTTGATTTTCTTTTTCCTTGCTTGTAAAATGTCCATACAGCTTGAAAGGCAGGTGAGACGGATGCCATCGACAAAGGGATACCGCAGCTACCACGGCAAGGGCGGTGCGGGACGGATCGTTCTGATCGTTCTGCTGTGCCTGATCCTGCTCGCGGCGGTCGGCTTTCTGGTCCTGCAGCGCTACGCGGTGTACGGCTCCGACGGCAGCATCCGCTTTGACCTGCCGTGGAAGCAGACCGAGGAGCCGTCCGACCCCTCCGCGCCCGACGGCGCGAGCTGGACGCCGGATGCTCCCGACGATAGCCCCGACGTCATCATCGACGAGCCCGAGCCGCCGGCCAGGCCGGAGCTTACGGAGCTTCACGGCGCCGAGCTGAGTGAGAGCGTGCTGCGCGGCAACGCGGACGCGGCTCTTGCCGCAGTTCCGGAGGGCGCAAACGCCGTCGCGCTGCGCGTGAAAAACGCGCGGGGCGAGCTGCTGTACGCCTCTGCCCTGCAGGAAGCCATCGACGTCAATGCCGTCAAGGGCAGCAGCGGCGCGAATGCCGTCATTGCGGCGCTGACCGGGAGCGAGGTCTACACCATCGCCCGCATCAACGCCACGCACGACAGCCTCTATTCCTTTGCCCACATGGCCGACGCCGGTGTGCTGCAGCTCAACTACGCCGGCTACATCTGGTACGATCCCGACAGCACCTTTTATTTGGCGCCGGAAAAGAGCGCCGCGCGGCAGTACATCGTCTCCGTCGCGCGCGAATGCGCGGAGCTTGGCTTTGACGAGCTGCTTTTTGACGAGTTCGGCTATCCCACCCGCGGGCGGCTCAACAACATCGACGAATCCGCGCGCACACTCTCCAAGAGCGCCGCGCTCGCGCAGCTCGCGGAGGAGCTTCGCAGCGGGACGGAGGCATACGGCGTCCGCCTTTCCGTGCAGCTTGACGCGGCGACCGTGCTCGCCGGTGGAAACGAGACGGCGGGGCAGGACCTCGCCGCGCTTGCCGCGGCCTTCGACCGCATCTATGTGGAAACGACGGCGGAGCAGCTTCCCGCGCTCACCGCGGCTCTGGAGCCGTATGACGCCGAGCTGGTGCCCATTCTCAGCGAAGCGCCCGCCTCGGGCAGCTATCTGCTGACAGCCTGAAGATAAAACGGAACGGTAAGCGGTGCTTACCGTTCCGTTTTCTTGTATCGCTCAGACCTCGAAGCTCTCTCCGTCCGCCGTGATGCGCACGACGCGCGCGGCGAGCGCGGGATATGCCGCACGGAAGCGGTCGATGGTCTCGAACCTTTTCCACAGGTGCATGGGGAAGGCATGGAGGACCTCGACGTTCTTCAGCAGCCATTCCAGCCCGAGCCCCTCGGCCTCCTCGCCCAGACGCGGATCGAGCGGCGCCATCGCCGCCGTGATCGCGGGCGCGATGCCGTTGTCCGCCGCCTCGTCGCGCACGGCGGAGGCGAGCTTTTCCATGGCGGCCTTGTAGTGGACGGCCATATTATTGCAGTAGGCCTTGCCCTCGCTCTCCCAATGCCACCAGTTCAGGTCGCCGCCGTGGTAGACCATTTTGCCCTCGGCGCGGAGCAGATAGGCGTTGCCGATGTCGGTGGACTTGATGGCGCGGACGCTCAGCTCCTCGCCCGCGGCCTCCGTGAGCAGAATGCTGTCGGGCCGCAGAACGGTCGTGCGGGCAAAGGCCTCGTCAGAGATGCCCAGCCACTTGCGGCGGCGCTCGGTCAGGCGCGTGTCGCGCGAGACAAAAAACTGCGTGAGCGGATATTTCTCCAGCAGGCCGAACACCTTCCCGTCAAAATGGTCCTCATGGCTGTGGCTGGAAAAGACCAGCAGCGGCTTTTGGGGATCGAGCGGCGGCAGCGTACCGGTGTAGTCCGGCTCATAAACGTAGTCGAACAGCGTATAAAACTTGTCCCACTCAACAAGAAACGCGCTGTGGGCGATGAATGTGATCTTCATGGGAAAGACTCCTTTGCTCGGGTGCCGCCATTGTAACAGAAAAATACCGTATTGGCAAGGGCGCGGCGTTGTGCTATACTGAGAAAAATAAAGGGAGGACGGGCGCGGATGCTGAAAAAAGCGTACATTGAGATCACGAACCGCTGCAACCTGCGCTGCTCGTTCTGTCCCGGCACAAAGCGAGCGCCGCGCACGATGACGCCCGCCGAGTTCGACCTCGTGCTCGAGCGCCTCACGGGGCAGGTAGAATATGTGTATCTGCATGTGATGGGTGAGCCGCTGAGCCATCCGCAGCTTGCGGAACTGCTCGCCCTCGCTGCGGCGCGGGAGAGGAAGGTCTGCATCACGACGAACGGGACGCTCCTCGCGCGGCAGACGGGAACACTGCTCGCAGCCCCCACGCTCCACAAGGTGAGCGTATCGCTCCACAGCTTTGAAGGGAACGACGGCGCACAGGAGCGCGAGCGGGAATACCTTGACGCGGTGTGGGCCTTTGCCGACCGCGCGGCGACGCGGGGCGTTATCGTTGCGCTGCGGCTGTGGAATGAGGGCGGCGCGGAGACGCGCAATGGCGTGATCGAAGCCTTTCTTCACGAAAAATGTCCGGGCGAGTGGCCCGAGCCGCGCGGCGGCAGCTACCGCCTGCGGGACAATTTGTACCTTGAGCGCGCGAAAAAATTCGACTGGCCCGACCTTAGCGCGCAGGAGCGCGGCACACAGTTCTGCTACGGCCTGCGCGACCAGCTCGGCGTGCTCGCCGACGGCACGGCAGTGCCGTGCTGTCTCGATCACGAGGGCGACATCGCGCTGGGGAATCTGTTCACGCAGCCGCTTGCGGAAATTCTGCAAAGCGAACGTGCGTGCGCGCTGCGCGAGGGCTTTTCGCGCCGCTGTCCGAGCGAGGAGCTCTGCCGCCGCTGCGGCTTCGCCGCGCGCTTTTGACCGATAGGAGAAGCATGAACGAACAGGAACGACTCAACGCCCTCACCGCGCCGCTGCTGACGTGGTACGATATCCACAAGCGCGTCCTGCCGTGGCGCGGCATCCGCGATCCTTACCGCATCTGGGTGTCGGAGATCATGCTGCAGCAGACGCGCGTGCAGGCGGTGCTGGAATACTATGCCCGCTTTATGGCAGAGCTGCCCGACGTGTACGCGCTCGCGGCAGTGGGCGAGGAGCGGCTTTTCAAGCTCTGGGAGGGTCTGGGCTACTACTCCCGCGCACGGAACCTGCACCGCGCGGCGCAGGTTCTCGTAAACGACTGCGGCGGGGAATTTCCCCACACGCGCGAGGAGCTTCTGCGCCTCCCCGGCGTCGGCGACTATACGGCGAGCGCCATCGCCTCCATCGCCTTCGGCGAGCCGGAGCCTGCGGTGGACGGCAATCTCCTGCGCGTCGCCGCCCGGGTCGGCGGCATCGCGGAGGACATCATGGACGCCAGGGTGCGCAAGCGTTTTCGCGCCATGCTCACCGAAAGCATCGACTGCGAGCGTCCCGGCGAATGGAACCAGGCGATGATGGATCTCGGCGCGACGGTTTGCCTGCCGAACGGCGCGCCGCTGTGCGAAAAATGCCCCGCCCGCGCCTTCTGCGCGGCGTACCAAAACGGCATGACCGATGTGCTCCCCGTGCGCGCGGCGAAAAAACCGCGCAGGGTCGAGGAGCGGACCGTGTTCCTGCTCGTGCGGGACGGCAGGCTCGCCCTGCGCAAGCGTCCCGCCAAGGGGCTGCTCGCGGGACTGTGGGAGCTTCCGAATGTCCCCGGGAATCTTGACGAGGCCGGGGCGGCCATCACGCTCGCGCAATGGGGGCTGACGGCGCGGACGCTCACGCCGGTCGGTGCAGCAAAGCATATTTTTTCCCATGTGGAATGGGATATGCACGGCTATCTTGCCGCGGCAGAGGGCGAGAACAATGAATTTCTCTGGGCGGACGGCGCGGCGCTGCAAGCGGCAGCGATCCCCTCGGCATTCCGATACTACTTCGACACGGCGGTCCGATGGCTCGCCGCACAACAGGGAGGAACCGATCATGGCACAGCTTTACTTTAAGTACGGCGCGATGGGCTCGAGCAAGACCGCGAACGCGCTTATGGCGCGCTTCAACTATGAGGAACGCGGGCAGCAGACGCTGCTCGTCAAGCCGCAGCTCGACACGCGCGACGGCGACCACATGGTCCACTCACGCATCGGGCTGGAGTTCCCCTGCGTCTATTTCCACGAAATGCGCGAGATGAGTGAGGACGAGCTGAAGAAGAACGCCTGCATCATCGTCGACGAGGCGCAGTTCCTCACGCGCGAGGAGGTCATGTATCTCGTCCATCTGGTGGACGACTGCGGCATCCCCGTGATGTGCTACGGTCTGCGCGCGGACTTCCGCGGCGAGCTGTTTCCCGGCAGCTATGAGCTGCTCGTGATGGCGGACAAGCTTGAGGAGGTCAAAACGATCTGCTGGTGCGGCAAGAAGGCGGCGTTCAACGCCCGCTTCGACGCGAACGGCAAGGTCCTCAAGGAGGGCGAGCAGGTCGTGCTCGGCGCAAACGACCAGTATATCGGTCTGTGCCGCCGCCATTGGATGGCCGGCGACCTCGGCCCCGACTTCAACGGACAGGGGACGGGCGACTGATGCTCTGCAATATCTGTCCGCGCCGCTGCGGCGCGGAGCGCACGGAGACACGCGGCGGGGGAGTCTGCGCCATGCCCGCAGGCATCGTAGCGGCAAAGGCCATGCTCCACCAATGGGAGGAGCCGGTGCTCAGCGGCACGAACGGCGCGGGCTGCGTCTTCTTCTCCGGCTGCAATCTCGGCTGCGTGTTCTGCCAGAACGGTAAGATCAGCCACGAGAATTTCGGCAAGGTCCTTTCCCCCGCGCGGCTGCGGGAGATCTTTTTCGAGCTCATCGCGCAGGGCGCGCACTGCATCGACCTGGTCTCTCCCACGCATTTTACGCCATGGGTATGCGAGGCTCTGGCCGAGCCGCTGCCCGTGCCGGTGGTGTGGAACAGCGGCGGCTATGAGCGCGTGGAAACACTCAAAACGCTGGAGGGCAGGGTGCAGATCTATCTGCCCGACCTCAAGTACGCGCTGGAAAAGCCCGCGCGGGAGCTGAGCTGCGCGGGCGATTACTTTCCCGTCGCCGCCGCGGCCATCGACGAGATGCTGCGGCAGGTGGGGCCCTACCGGATCGGAGACGACGGCTTGATGAAGTCCGGCGTCATCATCCGCCACCTCGTCCTGCCCGGTCAGCTCGAGAACACCAAGGCGGTCATCGACTATGTATCCGCGCACTTCCCGCCGCACACGGTGCTTTTTTCCCTTATGAGCCAGTACACGCCCCAGCCCGGCGCGAGCGGAGCGCTCGCGCGGCGATTAAACCACGCGGAGTACCGCGCGGCGGTGCGGTACATGACCGACTGCGGCATCACGGACGGCTTCTGTCAGGAGCTTTCCAGCGCGAAAGAGGAATATACACCGATCTTTGATCTGCAGGGGGTCTATCATGACGGATAAGCGACAGCTCAGCTGCCTGCGCTGCGGCGCGGGAATGCGATTTATCGGACGCGACAAGTTCCAGCGCCGCCCCGACCTGTTCCTTTCGGACCTGACCTTCGCCCTTGCGGGCGGAATGGAGGTCGACATCTATTCCTGTCCTACGTGCGGAAAGCTCGAGCTGTTCCAACCGGAAGCGCCGTCGGACGGGCTCGCGCAGAAGCAATGTCCCGTCTGCGGGGCGGTCATCGACTTTGATTACGGACGCTGCCCACGGTGCAAGCGCGAGTTTTGATAACGCTATGCAATATTTATTAAAAAAATTACGAGGAGGATTCGCCATGCCGCGCATCAGCAAGGAAAACTATTACCTCGACATTGCCGAAACGGTGCTCGAGCGCGCGACCTGCCTGCGGCGGGTCTACGGTGCCATCATCGTCAAGAACGATGAGATCATTTCCACCGGCTACAATGGTGCGCCCCGCGGGCGGAAAAACTGCGTCGATCTCGGCTTCTGCACACGCGAGGAGCTGCAGGTCCCGCGCGGCGAGCGCTACGAGCTCTGCCGCAGCGTCCACGCCGAGGCGAACGCCATCATCTCGGCCTCCCGGCGCGACATGGTCGGCGGCACCATCTATCTTGTGGGCCGCGACGCGCGCACGGGCGAGCTGCTGCACGACGCGACAAGCTGTGCCATGTGCCGCCGCCAGATCATCAACGCGGGGCTGGAAAAGGTGGTCATCCGCCGCACGGAGACGGAGTTCGAGGTCGTGCCCGTGCAGCAGTGGATCGACGAGGACGATTCTCTTCCCGAAGCATAAGAAAAGAAGGTCTCTTTTCAAGAGGCCTTCTTTTTTCTGTTCCGCTTTCAGCGGCAGTATTTCTCGATGTAGGCGTTCTGGCACTTGATGATGATCTTCACGGCCTCGTCGCGGCCGAGCACGTCGCTCACCACAGTCTCCTTGCCCTCAAGGCTTTTATAGACGCGGAAGAAGTGCTTGATCTCGCTGGCGACGTGGTCGGGCAGCTCGGAAATGTCCTGATACGTATTGTAGGTCGGGTCCTGGAAGGGAATGGCAATGATCTTCTCGTCGAGCGAGCCGCCGTCCTCCATCGTGATGACGCCGATGGGGTAGCACTCAACGAGGCTCAGCGGACGGATGCACTCCGAGCAGAGCACCAGCACGTCCAGCGGGTCGCCGTCGTCCGCCCAGGTGCGGGGGATGAAGCCGTAGTTCGCCGGATAGTGGGTGGAGGTATACAGAATACGGTCGAGACGCAGCGCGCCGGTCTCCTTGTCCATTTCGTACTTGTTTTTGCTGCCCTTTTCGATCTCGATGACGGCGAGGAAGTCCTCGGGGCGCACGCGGTGGGGCGCAACATCATGCCAAAGGTTCATAGACAGGCCCTTCTTTCTTTACAAAAATAATAGATATCTTCAATGAAAGATTATAATATGCCCGTGCTGCGATTGCAAGGGCGGGACGCACAAACTTTGTGTAAAAATCTCTGCGGTTTCCGAAAAATGCAGCAAAACGCCTGCCGCGCCGGCACGACAAAATTTTCGCTTCATCTTGTCAGGGCGCGCGCTCCGTGTTATAATTTATTAGTTAAAGTATATCAACCGGGAGGATAACCCCTTGGAACGAGAAAAGGTATTGGTCAGCGCCGAGGAAACGGCGCGGCAAAAGGAATATATGGATAAGGTGCGCGCGCTGCACGAGCGGCGCACGACGAAGCCGCTGGCCTACGTCCACACCTACGGCTGCCAGCAGAACGTGGCGGACGGCGAGCGGCTGATGGGAATGCTGCGCGAGATGGGCTGCGAGTTCACCGACGACACAAAGCGCGCCGACATCGTGCTGATGAACACCTGCGCCATCCGCGAAAACGCGGAGAAAACCGTTTACGGGATGCTCGGCCAGCTCACGCACACCAAGGCGGCGAATCCCGACCAGATCATCTGCCTGTGCGGGTGCATGGCACAGCAGCCGCGCGTGGCGGAAAAGGTGAAAACCAGCTACCGCCACGTCGATCTCGTGCTCGGTCCGCAGGCCGAGTGGCGCTTCCCCGAGCTCTTGTACCGCGCCTACACCGAGCGCGGCCGCGTCTTTTCCATCGACGACGAGCCGGGCCGCATCGCAGAGGACATCCCCGTCTACCGCGTCGGCGGCGTGAGCGCGTGGGTGAGCATCATGTACGGCTGCAACAACTTCTGCTCGTACTGCATCGTGCCCTACGTCCGCGGCCGCGAACGCAGCCGCGAGCCGGAGCAGATCGTGCGCGAGGTCCGCGAGCTGGTCGCGGCGGGCTATAAAGAGATCACGCTGCTCGGTCAGAACGTCAACAGCTACGGCAAGGATCTCGGCACGGGCTATGATTTTGCCGACCTTCTCGCAGAGATCGACCGGATCGACGGCGACTACTGGGTGCGCTTCATGTCCAGCCAGCCCAAGGACGCGACGTCCAAGCTCTTCGACACGATGGCGGCGAGCCGCCATGTGACGCATCAGCTGCACCTGCCCGTCCAAAGCGGCAATGACCGCGTGCTGCGCGCGATGAACCGCCCCTATACCCGCGCGGGCTACCTTGAGCTGATCCGCTATGCCCGCAGGGTCATGCCCGACCTCGTGCTCACGAGCGACATCATCATCGGCTTCCCCGGCGAGACCGAGGCGGAAGCGATGGACACCGTAAGTCTGATCAACGAAGTCCATTTCGACGCGCTCTTTACGTTTATCTTCTCCCCCCGCCCGGGCACGCCCGCCGCAAAGCTGGACGATCCCACGCCGCGCGAGGAAAAGCAGAAGTGGTTCGACGCGCTCTGCAACGCCCAGAACGCCATCAGCGCGGAGAAGCACGCCGCCTACATCGGCAGGACCGTGCGCGTGCTGGTCGAGGGCGAGAGCGACGACGCGGACTGGCCGCTCTCCGCGCGCACCGAGGGCAACCGCCTCGTGCGCATGAAGGGCGACAAGAGTCTTATCGGAACGTTCACCACAGCAAAAATTTCGGGCAGCAACACCTGGGCGCTCTACGGAGCCGCGGAGGAAACGATATGAAAATCACCACCTTACTGGAAAATAAAACCACCTGCGATGCGCTCCGCTGCGAGCACGGGCTTTCGCTCTACATTGAAACAGCAAAGCATAAAATTCTCTTCGACTCCGGCGCGAGTGACGCTTTCTGGGAAAACGCCAAGGCGCTCGGCATCGACCTCGCACAGGTCGATATCGCCTTTCTCTCCCACGCGCACAACGACCACTGCGGCGGCCTGCTGACCTTCCTGCGGGGCAACCGCACCGCGAAGGTCTATCTTCAGAAGGAGGCCTTCGGTGATTACTATGTCGTGACGCCGACGAAATGCGCCTTCATCGGTCTCGATCCCAAGCTGCACGAGTATGCTGACCGCTTCGTGATGGCCGAGGGTGTGACAAAGCTCGACGAGGAGCTGACGCTCTTCTCCGGCATCCGGACGCACGAGCTCCTGAGCGAGGCAAACGCCACGCTGCGCGAAAAGGTCGGCGGGGACTATCCCCGCGACGCCTTCCGCCACGAGCAGGACCTGCTGGTGACGGAGCACGGCAAAACCGTCCTCTTCGCTGGCTGCGCCCACAGCGGCATCATCAACATCATCAACCGCGCAGAGGACATTCTGGGCCGCGCGCCGGACTATGTGTTCGCGGGCTTCCATCTCTACAATCCTTCACTTGGCCAAAGCGAACCGAGAGCCCTTGTGGACGCGGTGGGCGAGCGCCTGCGCGCGCGGAAGGCGACACGCTATGTCACCGGCCACTGCACCGGCGACGACGCTTACGCCTGGCTGCACGAAACGCTGGGCGACCGCCTCGCCTACATGGCGACCGGAACGACCTTTACGATCTGATTTTTTAGAAAGTGAGCAACGAACATGGCAGACCTCACGCCGATGATGCGCCAATATCTTGAGATCAAGGAGCAGAATAAGGATTCCATCCTCTTTTTCCGTCTCGGCGACTTCTACGAGATGTTCAACGAGGACGCGAAGCTCGCCGCGCGCGAGCTGGACCTCGTTCTCACCACGCGCGACCGCGGCAAATCCGCCGAGGAGCAGACGCCGATGTGCGGCATCCCGTACCATTCGAGCGACGGCTACATCGCGCGGCTCATCGCCAAGGGCTATAAGGTCGCCATCTGCGAGCAGACCGAGGACCCGACACTCGCCAAGGGACTCGTCAAGCGCGACATCATCCGCGTCGTCACTCCCGGCACGGTGATCGACAGCGCGTGTCTGGACGACCGGCGCGGCAACTTCCTGTGCGGCGTGTTCCTCGACGAGCAGAACGCGGGCGTCGCGTTCTGCGATATGTCCACAGGCCACACGCACGTCACCGCCTTTTCCGGCGCGGACCGTGCGGAGCATCTGTGCAATGAGCTTGCGCGCTTCTCGCCCGCCGAAGCGGTGCTGAGCGCGGGCGCGTATGCGGACGAGGAGCTGAAAGCCCTGCTTGCCGACAGGCTCTCCTGCCGCGTGGAGCGCGGCGACGCGCGCTTCGACTTGAAGGCGGCGGAAAAAGCCGTGCTCGCGCAGTACGGTGAAGATGCCTATGCCTCGCTCCCGCGCAATAACCCCGCCGCGGCGCTCGCGCTCGGCGGCCTTCTGAGCTATCTGCACGAAACGCAGAAGAGCGACCTATCCTACATCAGCGATCTTGAATACTACGAGCAGGGCCGCTTCATGGAGCTGGATCTCTCCGCCCGCCGCAATCTGGAGCTGACGGAGACCATCCGCGGCAAGGAAAAGCGCGGGAGTCTGCTTTGGGTACTTGACAAAACGAAAACCGCCATGGGCGCGCGCTGTCTGCGTTCCTGGCTGGAGCGTCCCCTGCGCGAGGTCGCTGCCATCACACGCCGTTCGAACGCCGTCGGCGCGCTGGTGAACGACACGATGGCGCGCGAGGAGCTGGTCCTCGCCCTCTCCGGCATCAGCGACATGGAGCGGCTCATCGGCCGCATCGTCTACGGCACGGCGGGCGGGCGCGACCTCGTCTCGCTGCGTAATTCCATCGAGCAGCTCGCCGCCGTGCGCGAGCAGCTCGCGCACTTCACCACGGGCCGGCTCGGCGAGCTTTCGCAGGAGCTTGACCCGCTCGCGGACATCGCCGCGCGCATCGCCGAGACCATCGTGGACGAGCCGCCGTTCTCCGTGCGCGAGGGCGGCTTCATCCGCAAAGGCTTCAACGCCGAGGTCGACCGCCTGCACGACATTCTCTCCGGCGGCAAGGGGCTGCTCGCCTCCATTGAAACGAAGGAAAAGGAACGCACCGGCATCCGCACGCTGAAGATCGGCTACAACAAGGTCTTCGGCTACTACATCGAGGTCTCCAATTCCTTCAAGGATCAGGTGCCCGACACCTACATCCGCAAGCAGACGCTCGTCAACGGCGAGCGCTACATCACGCAGGAGCTCAAGGACCTGGAGCAGGAGATCCTGACCGCGGGGGAGCGCGACAACGCGCTCGAATACGAGATCTTCTCCGCCCTGCGCGACGAGATCTGCGCAAACGCCGAGCGCATCCAGAAGACCGCCGCCGCGGTCGCGGAGCTTGACACGCTCGCGTCGCTTGCCGTCGTCGCGGTCAAGAACAGCTACTGCTGCCCGGTGGTGGACGATTCCGGCGTGATCGAGATCCACGACGGCCGCCATCCGGTCGTCGAGCGCGTGCTGAAGGACGCTCTCTTTGTGCCGAACGACACCTACATGGGCGAAAAGGAAAACCGCGTCGCCATCATCACAGGCCCCAACATGGCGGGTAAATCCACCTATATGCGTCAGGTCGCGCTCATCACGCTCATGGCGCAGATCGGCTCGTTCGTTCCCGCCCGCGCCGCCCGCATCGGCGTGGTGGACCGCATCTTCACCCGTATCGGCGCGAGCGACGACCTGGCCGGCGGCCAGTCCACCTTCATGGTCGAAATGAGCGAGGTCGCGGAAATCCTGCGGCAGGCGACGGCGCACTCGCTGCTGATCTTAGACGAGATCGGCCGCGGCACCTCGACCTTCGACGGCATGAGCATCGCCCGCGCGGTGCTTGAGTTCTGCGCCGACCGCAAAAGGCTCGGCGCGAAAACGCTCTTCGCCACCCATTACCACGAGCTCACTGAGCTGGAAGGCACGCTCGCGGGCGTGAAAAACTACAACATCGCCATCAAAAAGCGCGGGGAGGACCTTGTATTCCTCCGCAAGATCATTCCCGGCGGAGCCGACCGCAGCTACGGCATCGAGGTCGCTAAGCTCGCGGGACTGCCGAAGGAGGTCGTCTCCCGCGCGAAGAAAATACTGGAGGAGCTGGAAGCCGGCGGCAGCTATATCCCGCCGCGCGAGGAGCGTGAGCAGGTGAGCCTTGACGCCATCGGCGAAGCCGAGGTGCTCGACGCGCTGCGCCGCGCCCAGCCGGACACCATGTCGCCCATCGAGGCGATGCAGCTGCTCTACGACCTGAAAAAGAAGCTCTCGAACTAACCCCGAAACAGACAGAAAGGGTCCATCCACATGGCAAAAAAAGCCGCTACCTCCCACATGAACCAGACCGAGCGCGTCGCGGGGACGATCTTCTTTATCGTCTATCTGCTCGTGCTGCCGCTGCTGGCCAACAAGCTCTTTGGCATTGTCGAGGTCCTGCTCGACACGAAGATCAGTGACTCGCTGGCGAACATCATCTACTACTATGTGCTCTTCGCCATCGTGCTGCTGCTCTTTCACTCGTTCCTCGCGCACACGACGAGCCGCTTCCTCGGCGGCGTGAGCCGCGCGATGACGACGTTCTGCATGGGCCTTCTGGTCTTTTACGGCGCGAACGAGCTCTTCTACCGCGTGGCGAACGTGCTCTTCAACAGCCGCACCAACCTCAACGACATGACCATCGCCGCGTCCATCAACGCCGCGCCGCGCCTGACAGCGCTCATCATCGTCTTTCTCGCCCCCTTTGTGGAGGAGGTCCTTTTCCGCGGTCTCGTGTTCGGCTGCCTGAAGGAAAAGAGCCGCGTCGCCGCCTACGTCATCTCCTGCGTGCTCTTCGCGTTCATGCACGTGTGGACCTTCGCTCTCTCCTCGTGGGACTGGAGCTATCTCATCCTCATGCTGCAATACCTCGTGCCCGGCCTCGTCTTCGCGTGGGCGTTCGACCACTCCGGCACGCTCTGGACGTCCATCCTGCTCCACGCGACCGTCAACGCGCTGGCTCTCTGGGCCATCGTCGGATAAGGAGAATACCATGCCGCACATCGAACAGCTATCCCCCCATATTGCCAATCTCATTGCCGCCGGCGAGGTCGTCGAGCGTCCCGCGAGCGTTGTCAAGGAGCTTTTGGAAAACGCCATCGACGCGGGCGCGAGGAACGTCACCGTCGAGCTGCAAAACGGCGGGCTGACCTATCTGCGCGTCACGGACGACGGCTGCGGCATCGCGCCCGACGAGCTGCCCACCGCCTTTCTGCGCCACGCGACGAGCAAGCTCCGCACCGCCGCCGATCTGGCCGCCATCGGCACGCTCGGCTTCCGCGGCGAAGCGCTCGCCGCCATCGCGTCCGTTTCTCACCTGGATATTTTCTCGCGTCAGACGGGCGCCGCGAGCGGCGCGACGCTGCATCTCGACGGCGGCAAGCCGCTCTCCGTCGAGCCCGCAGGCTGTCCCGAGGGCACGAGCATCATCGTGCGCGACCTTTTTTACAACACGCCCGCGCGTCTGAAGTTCATGAAGCAGGACCGCGCCGAGGCGACCGCCATTGCGGGCCTTGCCGCGCACATCGCGCTCTCGCACCCCAATATTTCCTTCCGTCTTATCAAGGACGGCAGGGAGGAGCTGCACACCCCGGGCGACGGCAAGCCCCTCAGCGCCGTCTACGCCGCGCTGGGCCGCGATTTCGCCCTCGCGCTGGTCGAGGTCCACGGGCGCGACGGACAGCTTGCTGTGGACGGCTTCGTAACAAAGCCCCTCGCGGGCCGCGGCACGCGAGGGATGCAGACCTTTTTCGTCAACGGCCGCTTCATCAAATCCCAGCTTCTCACCGCTGCGGTGGAGGAAGCCTACGCAAACCGTCTGATGAAGGGCAAATTCCCCGGCTGCGTGCTGAACGTCACGCTGCCGGCGGACATGGTGGACGTGAACGTCCACCCCGCCAAGACGGTCGTGAAATTCCTCAATGAAAAGCAGATCTTCGACCTTGTGTACCACGCCGCGTCCGACGCGCTCGACCGCGACGGCGCGCCTGAGCCGCTGCACACATCGCCGAGACCGGCCGCGCAGGCTCCCAAGCCGCAGGAGTTTTACCGCAGCATGACGGCGCAGGAGTGGCGTGCGCAGAACGAGGTCAAAAGGCCGGAGCCGCCCAAAAGGGACGCGCCGTTCATCGCCGTCACGCCCGCCTCGAGCGAGCTGGGCGGGCGCGTGAGCGTCAGCGACTTCGTCCGCCGCACACCGGCTCCCCCGGCGAAAAAGCCGGAGGACGGGCACATCCTTCCGAAGATGGTCGAGGCCGCCTTCATGCCGCCGCGCGATGAAGCGGCAAAGCCGGAAGCGCCCGCCGCACCGCACGCCGAAGCGCCCGCCGCGCCCGTTTTCGCCGTGCAGACCACGCTCGAGACCGCGCCCGCCGAGCCGGAGCAGACGGCGATCGAGCCGGAGCCGGTCATACCGTGGCGCATCGCGGGCGAGGTGCTCGACACCTACATCGTCTGCGAGGACGCGGAGAAAACCGTCTGGCTCATCGACAAGCACGCCGCGCACGAGCGCGTGAATTTCGACCGCTTCAAGGCAAATCTTGAGCCCATCATGTCGCAGGAGCTGCTGACTCCCGTGGTCGCGCAGTTCGCCGCGGCGGAGTACACCGCGCTTGTTGGGCAGCTCGCGCTGCTGCGCGAGTTCGGCTTTGCCTGCGAGGAGTTCGGCGACGGCGCGATTTTGATCCGCGCCCTGCCCGCCGACATTCCCGCCGAGGACGCCGCGGCAAGTCTTGAGGACCTTGCAGGCCGCCTCGTCGAGACGCACCACGCCGACCCCGAGAGCGCCCGCGACGCGCTGCTGCACACCATGGCCTGCAAGGCCGCCATCAAGGGCGGCTGGAAAAGCGACGAGCGCGAGCTTCGCGTGCTGGTGGATAAGGTGCAGTCGGGCGAGGTCCGATTCTGCCCGCACGGACGGCCCGTGGCCGTCAAGCTCACCAAATACGAGCTGGAAAAAATGTTCAAGCGCGCCTGAGCGCGGAAAGGAGACGTCATGCCGCCCAAGGTAGTTTGCATCGTCGGCCCGACCGGCTGCGGAAAGACCGGACTCGGCGTCGCGCTGGCCGAAAGGCTCGGCGGCGAGGTCGTCTCCTGCGATTCCATGCAGCTCTACCGCGGCATGGTCATCGGCACCGCCGCACCGACGGAGGCGGAGACGCGGGGCGTGCCGCACCACATGGTCGGCGTGATCGACCCGCGCGAGGATTACTCCGTGGCGCGCTACGCTGCGGACGCCGCCGAATGTGTGGACGGCATCCTCGCGCGCGGCAAGCTGCCCATCCTCGTCGGCGGCACGGGGCTGTACCTCGACGCGCTCCTGCGCGGACACGGTTACGCTCCCGGCACGACCGGCGGAGAGACGCGCAGGCTTCTGGAGCGGCGCTGGGACAACGAGGGCGGCGAGGCCCTCTTCGCCGAGCTGCGCTCCATTGATCCGGAAAGCGCCGCCGCGCTGCACCCGAACGACAAAAAGCGCGTCATCCGCGCGCTCGAGGTCTACCGCGAGACAGGGAAGACCATGTCGCGGCACAATGCCGACACCCGGCTCGTCCCGCCGCGCTACGAGCCCGTCTACCTCGGTCTTGCCTACGCCGACCGCGAGGAGATGAAGCGCATCATCGACCTCCGCGTGGACCGGATGGTCGCACAGGGTCTGTTCGACGAGGTGCGCGCTTTGGTCGAGAGCGGCGTGCCGCGCACGGCGACGGCAATGCAGGCCATCGGCTATAAGGAATGCCTGGGCTGTCTCGCGGGCGAATGCACGCAGGACGAGGCCGTCGCCGAGATCAAGCTCCGCTCGCGGCAGTACGCCAAGCGCCAGCTCACCTGGCTGCGGCGGAACAAGGATATTCACTGGTTCTACCGGAAAAATTCCCGCGATCTTCCCGCCGCTTTACAATTTTCGACAGAAATTCTCACAAACCTTGGCGTATCCTGATTTTATACGGACGGCACCCATAAAACCGCCGCCCGAATAAAAAGAAAGGGTACATCCAACATGAAAAAGACAGCCAATCTTCAGGACATTTTCCTCACCAAAGCCCGCAAGCAGGGCGTGCCGCTGACCGTGTTCCTCGTCAACGGCTTCCAGATGCGCGGCAGCGTGACCGGCTTTGACAGCTTCACCGTCGTTCTTTTGAGCGAGGGGCGGCAGCAGATGATCTACAAGCACGCGATCTCGACCATCGCGCCGCTGAGCCCCATCGACCTGCACGAGGCGGACGAGACCGGGGAGGAATGACCTGAGCCTCCCGAGGTGCCTATGAGATCCCGATCCCTATCGACAAAACTGATCTTTGTTTTCCTGTTTCTCGCGGTGGCCGCCTACTTCAGCGTGCAGGCCTACCGCTACTTCGTCGACCCGCAGACCACCACGCTCGTCTACGCTTACTCCAGCGAGGACGCCATCGCCGCGACCGGCTATTTCGCGCGCGACGAGCAGGTGATCGCGTGCAGTGAAACGCTTCTGGAGCTCGAGCGCGCCGAGGGTGAACGCGTGAACGCGGGCGGCACGCTCGCAACGGTCTACCGCAGCGAGAGCGCGCTGAACGACCACCGTCAGCTACGCGCGCTCCGATTCCGGCTCGAACAGCTGCGCTACGCGCGCGAGGCGTCCCGCGACGCCGAGACTGCGCTCAAGCTCGACGGCGACATCCGCGAGGACCTCTTTGCGCTGCGCGCTTCCCTTGCCGCAGGGAGCTGGACAAGCGTCGAGTCCACCGGCGAGGAACTGCGCACGACAGTCCTCAAGCGCGAATACGCCTACGCGGGCACAGATGATCTGGATGCGCGCATCGACGCGCTCAATGCCGAGATCAGCACGCTCTCCGGCCGTCTGGAGGGCGGTACACAAACGATCCGCGCGCCGTTTGCCGGCACCTACAGCGCCGTCGCCGACGGCTACGAGGCCGTTCTCACCCCCGCGGCGCTGGAGAATATGACCGTCGCGCAGTACGACGCCATCGCCCCGGAGGCGGCAAGCTCGACCGTGGGCCGGCTGATCGCCGGCGAGGAGTGGCACTTCGTCACCGTGCTGAGCGCCGCAGACGCCGCGCGGCTGCAGAAGGGACAGGCCCTCAGCCTGCGCGCCGCGACCGGCGTGGACTTCGATCTTGACGTCACCGTCGAGCGCATCGGGCGTGAGGAGAACGGCCGCGTGATCGTCGTCCTGCGCGGCGGCAGCCATCTGGCCTACGTCACGCTCCTGCGCGCGCAGAACGTCGAGCTGATCCTCGCGCGTTACGAGGGACTGCGCATCCCCAAAAATGCCCTCCGCGTGGACGCGGACGGCAGCAGCGGCGTCTACTGCCTTGTGGGGCTGCGCGCCTACCGCAAGCCGGTGGAGGTCCTCTGGCAGGGCGAGGATTACTGCCTTGTCCGGCCCGTCGGCATCGAAACGACCAGTGAAAGCCTGCGCCAGCTCTACACGCTGCGCGCCGGCGACGAGGCGATCGTCTCGGCAAACGATCTATACGATGGAAAGGTGGTCGAATGAACATGAGCATTCCGGAAAACATTCAGCAGGTACGGGAAAACATTGCCGCCGCGGCGCTCTCCGCCGGGCGCAGGCCCGAGGACATCACGCTTGTCGGCGCGAGCAAGATGAACGACGCCGCGGCCTGCCGCGAGGCCATCGCCGCGGGCATCGACGCGCTCGGCGAGAACCGCGTGCAGGAGATGACGCAGAAGCTCTCGGAGAACGCCTACGACGGCGCGCCTCTGCACTTCATCGGTCATCTCCAGCGCAACAAGGTGAAGCAGGTCGTCGGCAAGGTCGCGCTCATCGAATCCGTCGGCTCCTATGAGCTGCTTGAGGATATCGACCGGCAGGCCGAAAAGCTCGGCATCGTCCAACCCATTCTCCTTGAGGTCAACGTCGGCGGGGAGGAGGCCAAGAGCGGCTTTGCCGTCTCCGAGGTCCGCGCCGCCGCCGAAAGGGCCAAGAGCCTCTCCCACGTCGTGCTGCGCGGGCTGATGACCATTCCGCCGGTCGCCGAGAGCGAGCACGGGAGCGTGCCCTACTTTGAAAAAGTTCATGCGCTTTATGTTGACATCAACGCGAGTTTGTATGATAATAAGCTTGATATATTATCTATGGGCATGAGCGGCGATTATGAGGACGCCGTCCGCTGCGGCGCGACGATGGTGCGCGTCGGCACGGCGATCTTCGGCGCGCGCCACTATACGCTTTGATACAGGGAGGTTTTTTCCATGGGACTCATTGACGATCTGAAGAAATGGGCGCATCCCTACGAGGATGAGGACGAAGAATACGAAGACGAATTCACCGATCTCGGCTCCCGCGACACGGGTGCCTTTGCCGACGAGCGGCCCAGCCGCCGCGAGCGCGACCGCGACGAGGATCGCCGCAACAAGGTCGTCAACATCCACGCGACGACGCAGCTCAAGGTCGTGCTCGTCAAGCCCGAGCGCTTTGAGAATGCCAGCGAGATCGCCGACCACCTGAAGGAAAAGCGCACGGTGGTCATCAATCTCGAATCCACGAACAAGGACATTGCCCGCCGCCTGATCGACTTCCTCTCCGGCGTCGCCTACGCGGGCGAGGGCAAGATCAAGAAGGTCGCGGCCAACACCTACATCATCACGCCCTACCACGTCGATATCATGGGCGACCTGATCGACGAGCTGGAAAACAACGGACTGTACTTATAAGAGACGGAGGGCTGCACGATGCTGACACCGCAGGAGGTTTCCAACCACGCATTTGCCAAGGCCGTCATGGGCGGCTACAACATGGCCATGGTCGATGAGTTCCTTGACGAGCTGACCGACGACTATACCTCGCTTTACAAGGAAAACGCCGCGCTCAAGGCGAAGATGAAGGTGCTCGTGGACAAGGTCGAGGAATACCGCTCGACCGAGGACGCCATGCGCGCCGCGCTGCTGACCGCGCAGAAGATGGCAGACAGCATGGTCGCCGAGGCGGAGGAGAAGAAAAAGTCCCTGCTCGAAAACGCCGAAAACGAGGCCAACCGCAAGATCGGCGCGCTGCGCGACGAGGTCGCGCAGGAGGAGCGCCGCCTGACCGCCGCCAAGGCCGAGACCGCGGACTTCCTCGCCCGCGTGCGCGAGCTTTACGAGCGTGAAATGAAGCTCCTCGAGGAGCTTCCCGAAGCGGACCTCGCCCCCGCGGCTCCGCTGGAGCTCGCCAAGCCCGCCGCCGACGTCAGCGAGATCGAAAAGAGCATCATGGATTCCTTCAAGCTCCCCGACCTCACGAAGGCGGCGGAGGTCCAGCCGGAGGCCGAGGAAGCGCCCGAGGAGCCGGAGGAAAGCCCGGAGGAGGGCAATCCCTTCCTCGATTCCGCGACCCGCGCCATCAAGCTCAGCGACCTCAAGTTCGGCCGCAACTACCACGGCGAAGAATAAAACGCACTTCAAAAGAGCGGCTCTCTCCGAGCCGCTTTTTTCACAGGAGGACACCATGACCAAACGCCCTATCGTCGCGTTCCTTTACGACTTTGATAAGACCCTCTGCACCACCGATATGGAGGATTACGCCTTCATTCCATCCCTCGGCTACACGCCCTCGGAGTTCTGGGCCAAGGCCAACGGCTTCGGCTATGAGAACAAAATGGACGGCCTGCTCGCCTATATGTACACCATGATCCGCGAGTGCGCCGCGCAGGGCATCCGTCTCGACCGCGATTATCTGGTCCGCTCGGGCGAGGCCATCGAGCTGTTTCCCGGCGTGCGCGAGTGGTTCGCGCGCATCACCGCCTACGGCGCGGACCTCGGCGTGGACGTGGAGCACTACGTCATCTCCTCCGGTCTGCGCGAGATCATCGAGGGCAGCGGCATTGCCCATGAGTTCAAGCAGATCTACGCCTGCGAGTTCTATTACGACGAAAGCGGCCTCGCCGCCTGGCCGAAGCTGGACGTCAACTTCACGAACAAGACGCAGTTCGTCTACCGCATCAACAAGGGCGTTCTCGACATCGCCCGCGACAAGGAGCTCAACGACTCCATGCCCGACGACTCCAAGCGCGTGCCGTTCACCAACATGGTCTACGTCGGCGACGGACTTTCCGACGTGCCGTGCATGAAGATGATGCGTGCCTACGGCGGACAGGCCGTCGCGGTCTATCAGAAGAGCAACCGCGCGGGCGTGGAAAAGCTTTTGCAGGACGGGCGCGTGGACTTCATTTTCCCCGCCGACTACCGCGAGGGAACGGAGTTCGATAAAACGGTGCACAACATTCTGCGCAAAATGGCAGTCTCCGACGCGCTGAGCGAGAAGAACGCCGAGCAGCTGCGCGCCATCGGGCAGGGCGACGACCCCGACCAGGTCATGCTATTCTAAGAGGAGAACGCTATGGACGAAATGAACACCGTCGGCACGCTCTACATCGTGGCGACGCCCATCGGCAACGCGCGCGACATGACCGAGCGCGGCCGTCAGATTTTAGAGACGGCGGACATCATCGCGGCGGAGGACACCCGCCGCAGCGTCGTGCTGCTCAACAAGCTCGGCATCCGCGGCAACCAGCTCTCCGCCAACCACAAGTTCAACGAATACGGCAAGGCGAAGTGGTTCATCGAGCAGCTTCAGCAGGGCAAGAGCATCGCCGTCATCACCGACGCGGGCACGCCCTGCATCTCCGACCCCGGCAACGAGCTCATTCGTGCCGCCATCGACGCGGGCATCCGCGTGGTCGGCGTGCCCGGCTGCTGCGCCGCGGTCACGGCGCTGTCCATCTCGGGCTTCGACCTTTCGACCTTCTTTTTCTTTGGCTTCTTCCCGCGGGAGGCCGCCGACCGCCGCCGTGCGCTCGCCATGATGCGCCGCGGCGACACGCGCACCTACTGCTTTTACGAAAGCCCCAAGCGCATCATGGACGCGGTGGAGTTCTTTATCTCGGAGCACGCCGGCGTGCGGCTATGCCTGTGCAACGACATGACGAAGCTCCACGAGATGACCTTCCGCGGCACGCCCGCCGAGGTGCGCGATCAACTGCTCGCCAAGGGCAGCTACGATAAGGGCGAATACGTCCTGCTCTGCGAGGTGGAGGAGGATTATCTCATCACCGAGGTCGAGCACGTCTCCTCGCCCGAGGCGCTGCTCGTGGACTGCATGGTGCGCTGCGACTGCACCGCCAAGGACGCCATCAAGCTGCTTTTGAAGGACGACAACAACACCTACAGCAAAAACGAGCTCTACGCCGCGCATCTTGCCCTGAAAGAGAGGTTCGGCGCATGAGCATCGTGTTGGACGACCTCACCGCGCGGCTCGACACGCTCACCAAGGCCGTGCTTTCTCAGCCGCTCGCGCGCATCGGCTGCTCCAGGGTGACCATCCGCCCGCTGTCGCTGCGCGGCAAGGCGTTTTTTCAGCTTGAATACCAGCAGGGGCAGAAGGTCACGCACCGCAACGTGACGAAGGGCGAGCTGCCCGGGCTGTTCGCGCAGGAGCTGGACGGTCTTTATCTTCAGGCCGTGCTCTGCACCGAGACGGAGACGCGCCAGTACATCCGCAAAACGAACGGCAGCTACAAATGCACCGCGAAAGGCGAGGCGCAGCGCACCGCTGCGCCGAAGGCGCATGACCGCCGAAAGGAATACATCCTTGCCGAGGGCGAGAACATTCCCGCGCTCGTCGACCTCGGCGTGTTTACGCCGGACCTCCGCATCGTCAAGGCGAAGTATGATAAGTACAAGCAGATCAACCGCTTCATCGAGCTGGTGGACGACGCCTTCCGCGCCTCGGAGCAGCAGGAGATCACCATTCTCGACTTCGGCTGCGGCAAATCGTACCTCACGTTCATTCTTTACTATTACTTCACCGTCAAGCGCGGCGTGAAGGCGACCATCCTCGGCTACGACCTCAAGGAGGACGTGGTCGAGCATTGCAACGCCATCGCGCAAAAGTACGGCTATGACGGCCTGCGCTTCGTCGTGAGCGACGTCACTCGCGACACGCTCGCGGACACCCATGTGGATATGGTCGTCACGCTCCACGCCTGCGACACCGCCACGGACTACGCCCTCTGGTACGCCGTCGAAAAGGGCGTGAAGCACATTTTCTCCGTTCCCTGCTGCCAGCACGAGATCAACGCCACCATCCACAAGGGCGGCGATTTCGACGTGCTGCTGCGCCACGGTCTTTTGCAGGAGCGCTTTTCCGCGCTGCTGACCGATTCCATCCGCGCCGCTGTGCTCGAGGACATGGGCTACACGGTGGACGTGATCGAATTCATCGACTTCGCCCACTCGCCGAAAAACCTCATGCTCCGCTGCGTCAAGGACCGCCGCGCGGGCGAGAGGAACCTTTCCGCCGCGCGGGAGCTCGCGGAAAAATACGGCTTCCGCCAGACGCTTCTGGAGCTTGCGGAGAAAAAATGTCACAGCGCGCAAAACACCGCCTTTTAAGCGGTGTTTTCTCTTCTTGACAGAGGAATGCTTTCGCAGTAAGATAATGCCCGCCGTTTCACAAAACGGCGGCAGGAGTGATATTCATGGACTACTATCTTTTGACGGATATGACCGCGCAGATCGGCTATGAGCTGGCCGCCGCCGGAGCGGAGACCTTCCGCATCGAGGAGACGATGCGCCGCGTGCTCGCGGCCTACGGCATCGAATGCGAGACCTTTGCGATCCCCAACTGCGTCATGGTCAGCCTTGAGGCGGACAACGGCAAGCCGCTGATGGTGATGAAGCGCGTCGGCTTCCACGGCAACGATCTTGACGCGGTCGAGCGGCTCAACGCGCTTTCGCGCCGCATCTGCGCCGAAACGCCCGACCCCGCCGTTGCCGCGCAATGGCTGAAGGAGACAAGAAACGATCGCCGCAGCTATTCCGTTCCCGTTTATTACCTTGGCAATCTTCTTGCCGCGTCCGGCTTCTGCCCCGTCTTTGGCGGAACCCTGCGCGACAGCCTGTGGGCCGGTCTGCTGGGCCTTATCATCGGCTTCGTCACCCGCCGGATGGACAAGCTCGAGGCCAACCCCTTTTTCAGCACCATCGCCGCCGCCTTTGCCATGGCCGTACCGGCCTACCTCGCCGCCGCTTTCGGGCTGGTCGACTATGTGGACGCGGTCATCATCGGCTCGCTGATGATCCTGGTCCCCGGTCTGCTCATCACCAACTCCATGCGCGACATTATCTACGGCGACACAAACTCCGGCGTCAACCGCATCGTGCAGGTGCTCCTCTCGGCGCTCGCCATCGCCATGGGCACTGCGGCCGCGTGGCACATCACATCCTCCCTCTACGGCCAGACCGCCGCCAGCACGCTTTCCTATCCCTTCTGGCTTCAGGCCATCGCCATCGCGGTCGCCTGCACCGGCTTTGTTATCCTCTTCAACGTCCACGGCTGGGGGCGCTGCCTGTGCGCGCTCGGCGGCGTCGTGACGTGGATGGCGTATCTGCTGTGCGGCGAGCTCGGTCTCGGTCCCTACGGCGCGAACTTCATCGCCGCCGCGGTCGCCGCCGTCTATGCCGAGGGCATGGCCCGCGCCCGCAAGTATCCGGTCACCTCGTATCAGGTCATCTCCGCCGTACCGCTGCTGCCCGGCGCCGGTATTTACTACACCATGTCCCTCGGGCTGAACGGCAGCACCCAGCTCGCCCTCCAGCGGGGCTTCGCCACCGCAGGCATCGCCGGCAGTATCGCCGCCGCGATCCTGCTCGTCTCATCCGTCGTCCGCCTGTTCACCGCGCAGCGGAAAAATAAGGCAATATAAGGCAAAGGGAAGACACGCGCTGCGTATCTTCCCTTTATCCTTTCTCCGCGCGGTGGAATGAAAAACGGGGCCGGGCACTGCACCCGACCCTGCCGGTATGGCGGAGCGTGACTCGCAAGCGGGCCGCTCAATCCAGAAAATACATATTCATCTGCGCGCAGGCGACGAGCGCGCCGGTGTCGTCGGTGATATTGACTTCAAAAAAGCCAACGTGTCCGCCGACCTTGATCTCGCGCCCGACCGCCGTCAGCGTCTTGCTGCGCGTGGTGGGCCGCAGGTAATTCATCGAGCCGTTGAGCGTGACATTGCGCCGCCCATACTTGATGCGCGCAAAGGCTCCGGCGGCGGTGTCCGCCATCGTGTAGAGAAAGCCTCCGTGGACGCTGCCCCAAACGTTGCGGCTGTTTTCGGTGATCTCGGCCTTCAGCACGCTCCTTTCCTCATCAACGGAAACGATGCGGATCCCGTTGTGCCGGATAAATCCATTGGATTCGTGCTTGATTTTTTCTGCATAATTCTCTATCATAGCTATCGTGCTCCTCTGCTCCTTGGCTGTGCTTCTGCCAAAGATCATAGCAGAAGTGCGCGCGGCCTGCAAGGCAAATTCAAAAGAAATCACTACCGGCAAAGAGAGGTCAGATCACCATGCGCTCCATTCCCGCTCAAATCAAAAGCTACGCGCCGGGCTTCGCGCTCGCGCTCATCATCGCTCTGCTCGCCAAGGGCATCGAGGCGCTGCTGCCGTTCGACGTCATCGGCGCGTCCGTCATCGCCATGTTCATCGGTATGCTCATCAACGGCTACCGCAAGCCCGGCAAGACCACCGCGCCCGGCGTGAAGTTCACGGCAAAGAAGATCCTGAAATTTGCCATCATTCTCCTCGGCGCGAGCCTGAACGTCACGACCATCCTGAACGTCGGCAGAATGTCGCTGACCGTCATGCTCTTTACGCTCCTTACCTGCTTCGGCGGCGGCTACTTCATCGGCCGCGCACTGGGTCTGGACTGGAAGCTCTCGAACCTCATCTCCGCGGGCACCGGCATCTGCGGCGGCAGCGCCATCGCGGCGGTCGCACCCGTCATCGACGCCAAGGACAGCGATATCGCCTACGCCCTCTCCGCCACCTTCCTCTTTGATATGGCGATGATCGTGCTCTTCCCCATCATGGGCCGCGCGATGGGCCTTTCCGATATGGCCTACGGCCTCTGGGCAGGCACGGCGGTCAACGATACCTCCAGCGTCGTCGCCGCAGGCTATGCCTTCAGCGAGGGCGCGGGCGACTTCGCCACCATGGTCAAGCTCACGCGCACGCTCGCCATCATCCCGACGGTGGTGGTATTCTCGTTTGTGAGTATGCACCTGAGGAAAAAGGAAGCCGCCGCGTCCGGCGGCGCGGTGCAGATCAGGTGGAGGAGCGTCTTTCCGTGGTTCATTCTCGGCTTCCTCGCCATGGCAGTGCTCAGCAGCGTGGGCGTGATCCCCGCGGCAGCCGCGGCGGCGCTCAAGAAGGTCAGCAAGTTCCTCATGGTCACGGCGCTCGCCGCCGTGGGACTCAACACGAGCTTCGCCGAAATGAAGAAATCCGGCGCGGCGCCGATGGTGCACGGCTTCCTGATCTCCGCGCTCGTCGTCCTCGTGGCGCTGGCCGTGGAGTATTTCATGGGCATCCTGCCGTTCTGACATACCGCAGCGCCCGGGGAGATCGCCCCGTGAGCGGCGCTTACAAAGAAAGGAGAACCTCCAATGAAAAAACAGTTATGCTCTCTGCTGACAGCTCTCGCTCTGGCCGTCGGCCTTCTGCCGTCCGCGGCTCGCGCCGCGGAAAATGCGCCGTCCTTTGCCGACGTTCCCGCTGCCGCGTGGTACGCGGACGCGGTGCAGTACGTCTATGAAAACGGTCTTATGGCCGGCGTTTCGGAGAGCGAGTTTGCGCCGGACGGCACAGCGACGCGCGGCCAGATCGTCACCATTCTCTGGCGTCTCGCGGGCAGTCCCGTCGTCAACTATGCCATGCGCTACGCCGATATGGATGAGGGCGCGTGGTACGGCGAGGCCGTGCGCTGGGCAGCCTCCACCGGCGTCGTTACCGGCTATACCGAGAGCAGCTTCGGCCCGAACGACGCCATTACCCGCGAGCAGCTCGCCGCGATCCTCTACCGCTATATTAAAACGCAGGGGCAGGGCTTTACCGGTATGTGGTACTTCCCACTGCACTATGACGATGCGGCCAGCATCAGCGATTGGGCGGACGAGGCGATGCACTGGTGCGTGATGAAGGGTGTCCTCAACGGCACAGGCGAAACGACGCTCAGCCCCCAGCTTGCCGCGACGCGCGCGCAGCTGGCGGCCATCCTCCGGCGCTTCTGTGAGCTGCCCAAGGAAACCGTAAGCGGGAGCACCGCGCAGACCGCCTATGACCGTGCGTCGGCCTACCTGACCGCCGCCGTGAGCGCGCCGCGCTACGGCAGTCTCGGCGGCGAGTGGACGGTGCTCGCCCTCGCCCGCGGCGGCGCGGACACCGAGACCGCTTATTTCACCGGCTACTGCGCCGCGCTCGAGCAGACCGTGCGTGAAAATAAGGGCGTGCTCAGCGAGCGCAAGTACACCGAGTACAGCCGCGTCATCCTCGCGCTCTCCGCGCTCGGGAAGGACGCGCAGGACGTCGCGGGCTTTGATCTGACGCTTCCGCTCGGCGATTTTGAAAAGACGGCGGCGCAGGGCGTGAACGGCGTGATCTACGCGCTCCTCGCGCTCGACAGCCGCAACTATCCCATGCCGCAGAACGCGGCGGCAAGCACGCAGGCGACGCGGCAGCTGTATGTGGACGCTATCCTGGCCGCTCAGCTTGCAAACGGCGGCTGGAGCTTCATGGGCGAGGACGCCGATCCCGACCTGACCGCCATGGCCTTACAGGCGCTGGCGAAGTATCGGGAACAGAGCAGCGTCCAACTGGCGGCCAACCGCGCGCTCGTGTGCCTGAGCGCCATGCAGAACGCGGACGGCGGCTTCTCCTCCTGGGGGAGTGAGAATGCCGAGAGCTGCGCGCAGGTGCTCCTTGCGCTCAACGCGCTGGGCCTTGACACGGACGACAGCCGCTTCGTGAAGAATGGGCACAGTGTGCTTGACGCGCTGCTGACCTATCAGAACGCAGACGGCGGCTTCTGCCACGAGCGCGGTGGGGAAACGAATCTCATGGCGAGCGAGCAGGCGGTCTGCGCCCTCGCGTCGCTCGTCCGCGCCGAGCGCGGCGAGAGCAGCTTCTACCGGATGGCGGCGCTGACGCAGCCTGCCGCCTGATGGCATAGCAGCACCGAAACGAAAGGAGGGAGACGGACATGAAAACGGCAAAGCGCCTTTGTGCGGCGCTGTTGGCGTTCGCATTGGTATTCACTCTTGCGGCCTGCGGCACACCGGCAGTAGAGCCGACGCCGCTACCTGCGCCGACGCAGAGCGAAACGCCCGCGCCCGATGCGGCGCAGGATGCGCCCGCCACGTCCGCTCCCTCTGAAACCGAACGACAGGAGGCAGAGACTCCTGCCGCTCCGCCGGTCGGAGAACAACAGCCATTGGAAAGCGGCGCGCCGGAGGGAAACGCCTCCGACGCATTGCCGACAGGCGGCAGCTCCGACGCACAGGACAGCTTCTCCAACAAACCCGATGCATCACCGGAGAGCACCGTGCCGACGTGTACGGTCTCCATCTCCTGCGCGACGATCCTGGAAAATCTCGACCGGCTCAACGCGGAGAAAGCTGACTTGATCCCTGCGGACGGCGTTCTGCTGGCCCCGGCTGCGGTGGAATTTGCCGAGGGCGAGAGCGTGTTTGACGTGCTCAAGCGCGTGTGCCGCGAGAACAAAATACACATGGAATTTTCCGAAACGCCGGTCTATCAGTCCGCCTACATCGAGGGCATCGGCAACCTTTACGAGTTCGACTGCGGCGAGGGCTCGGGCTGGATGTACCGCGTGAACGGTGAATTTCCCAACTACGGCTGTTCGCGTTATCCGCTTCAGGACGGTGACACCGTCGAGTGGGTCTACACCTGCGACTTCGGCGCGGATGTGGGCGGAGGGCTCGGCGCATGAAGCATCACGCCTTTCTCGCCTGCCATCCGGCGGTGAATCTGCTCTATTTCGTGCTGGTACTGACGTTTTCCATGTTCTTCCTGCACCCCCTCTGCCTTGCCGTCTCGCTCTGTGCCGCGCTTTGGTGTGCCGCGCAGTTAAACGGCGGCAGGGCGGTGCGGCGCACCGCCCTGTGGCTGGCGCCGACGGCACTGCTCGCCGCGCTGGTAAACCTTGCCTTCAACCATCAGGGCGCGACCATTCTGGCCTATCTGCCCTCGGGCAACCCCCTGACGCTCGAATCCATCGCCTACGGCTTCGCCGCCGCGGCGATGCTCGCCGCCGTCGTGCTGTGGTTTTCCTGCTGGAACACAGTCATGACCTCGGATAAGCTCATGCACCTTTTCGGGCGCGTCGTGCCCGCCCTCTCGCTCCTGCTGTCCATGACGCTGCGCTTTGTGCCCCGCTTTCAGGCAAAGCTCCGCGAGGTGACGGCGGCGCGTCGCGGCATGGGGCTGTACGCGGAAAAGGGCCGACTCCAAAAGCTCAAGAGCGCCGTGACGGTCTTTTCCGTCATGGTGACGTGGAGCCTTGAGAACGCCGTGGAGACGGCGGACAGCATGAAAAGCCGCGGCTACGGGCTGCCGGGCCGCACGGCGTTTTCCCTTTACCGCTTCAGCCGCCGTGACAGGCTGCTGCTTTTGTGGCTGGCGCTCTGCAGCGCTTACGTCGCCGCGGGCTGGGCGCTCGGCGGCGTGAAGTGGCGCTACTATCCCACGGCGCGCGGCGTGCTGACGCCGTATTCCGCGAGCGTGCTGCTCGCGTATTTTCTGCTCTGCCTGACGCCGGTGCTGCTGCAAAGAAAGGAGGCGCGCACATGGAGCTCTATCGCGTCGAAAGCCTGACCTTTACCTACCCCGTGCAGTCCGCCCCCGCCCTGCGGGATGTGAGCCTGACGCTCTGCGCGGGCGAGTTTGTCACGCTCTGCGGACTTTCCGGCAGCGGTAAAAGCACGCTCCTTCGCCAGCTCAAAACCGCGCTCGCGCCCAACGGCGTTCGTTCGGGCGCGGTCCTTTTCGACGGCCGCCTGCTCTCCGACGTTTCGCAGCGCGAGCAGGCGGAGCGCATCGGCTTTGTGCAGCAAAGCCCGGAAAACCAAATCGTCACCGACAAGGTCTGGCACGAGCTGGCCTTTGGGTTGGAGAGCCTCGGGTACGATACGCCCACCATCCGCCGCCGCGTCGCCGAGATGGCGGGCTTTTTCGGCATGGAGAGCTGGTTCCACAGGGAGGCGGCATCGCTCTCCGGCGGGCAGAAGCAGCTTTTGAACCTGGCCGCCGTGCTGACCCTGCAGCCGGACGTGCTCATTTTAGACGAGCCGACCGCGCAGCTCGACCCCATCGCGGCGGTGGACTTTCTCGCCGCGCTCGCACGGGTCAACCGGGAGCTGGGCACAACGGTGCTGCTCTCCGAGCAGCGGCTGGAGGAGGCGCTGCCCCTCTCCGACCGCGCCGTTGTGCTGGACGGCGGGGCGGTCCTCGCGGACGGCGCGCCCCGCGCCGTGGGCGCGCAGCTACGCACGGCGGGACACGAGCTGTTCCGCGCCATGCCCGCCGCCATGCGCGTGTGGGCGGCGGTGGAGAACAGCTTTCCCTGTCCCGTCTCCGTGCGGGAGGGGCGGGACTGGCTGGCTGACTTTGCCACCTCGCACCCCCTCAAAAGCCTGCCGGAGCGCCCGCTGCCCGCGCCATCGCAGGAGACGGTCGTGACCGTCTCGGATGCGTGGTTCCGCTATACGCCGGACGCGCCGGACGTGCTGCGCGGGCTGGAGCTGACGGTGCGGCGGGGCGAGCTTTTCGCCATCCTCGGCGGCAACGGCGCGGGCAAATCCACCACGCTCCGGCTGCTGGCGGGCCTGCAAAAGCCCTATCGCGGAGAGGTCCGCGTCACCGGCAAAACGGCGCTTCTGCCGCAGGAGGTGCAGACGCTTTTTGCCAAAAAAACCGTGCGCGAGGACCTTGCCGAGGTCACCTCCGACGGGGCGATGCTCGCCTATGTCACCGCCCTCTGCCGTCTGGACGCGCTGCTGGACCGTCACCCCTACGACCTTTCCGGCGGCGAGCAGCAGCGCGCGGCGCTGGCAAAGGTTTTGCTCACGCGGCCCGATATCCTGCTCCTCGACGAGCCAACGCGGGGGCTGGACGCGGCCTTCAAGGCGGAGCTGGCTGAGCTGCTGCAAAGCCTGCTCGCGCAGGGCGTGACCGTCGTCCTGGTCAGCCACGATGTCGAGTTCTGCGCCGCCTACGCGCAGCGCTGCGCGCTCTTTTTCGACGGCTCCATCGCCTCCGACGGCGCGCCCCGGGAGTTTTTCGCGCTCAACCGCTTCTACACCACGGCGGCGAACCGCATGGCGCGCGGCCGGCTGCCCGAAGCCGTGACGGCGGAGGACATCATTGCCGCCTGCGGCGGCAGGGAAGCGCCGAAAAAGGAGCAGCGGGAGCCTCCGCCGCAGCCGCCGAAAGCGGCGGACATACCCGCCGCGCCGCCGGAAAAGCGAAGGCTTTCCCCGCGCACGGCCGTCTCCTCTCTGATCGCCCTTCTGCTCATCCCCCTGACGCTGGTGTTCGTCCCCAAGCTGCTGGGCGACCGGAGCTACTACGCCGTTTCGCTGCTGATGGTGCTGGAGGCCATGCTGCCGTTCTTCCTTGCCTTCGAGGGGCGCAAACCCCGCGCGCGGGAGCTGGTCGTGACTGCGGTGCTCTGTGCGCTGGGCGTGGCGGGACGTGCGGCCTTTTTCATGCTGCCCCAGTGCAAGCCCGTGCTGGCATTGACGATCCTTGCGGGCGCGGCCCTGGGCGGGGAGACGGGCTTCCTCGTGGGCGCGGTGACCATGCTGGTCTCTAACATCCTCTTTTCGCAGGGGCCGTGGACGCCGTGGCAGATGCTCGGCATGGGGCTGTGCGGCTTTCTCGCGGGGCTGGTGTTCCACAGGGGCGGTCTGCCAAGGAAGCGGGAGGCGCTTTGCGCCTACGGCGCGGTGAGCGCATTCCTCGTCTATGGCATTCTGCTCAACGCCTACTCCGCGCTGCTCGCCACAGGCGCGCTGACGTGGCAGAGTCTTGCGGTCTACTGCGCCTCCGGCTTTGCAATGGATGCGGTGCAGGCCGGATCTACGGCGGTTTTCCTCTGGTTCTTCACCGAGCCGATGCTCGATAAGCTCGAGCGCGTCAAAATTAAATACGGCTTCATGTGACGGCCGCTCGCCGCATCGCCCCCGAAAATACGGCCGGAGACAGCGACGAGCCGGTGTACCCCAGCCGCGCAATGCCGGCAGCGCGTCACGCCACGCCGATACTCGCAAAAAATGCCTGTGATGCTGTAACATCACAGGCATTTTGTCATGGCATATCAGTATGGATGCCGACCGAACCGGGACCCCACAAGGTGGGGCGGCGCGGGTGCGCCGTCACAAGTATTTTGCGCAGCAAAGCCTTGGCGCAGGGGCAATTCACTTGCCCCGAGCATGTTCGATTTCCTTGGGGTGGAGCGACCACAGGGAGCGGAACCCAAAAATAAGACCATCTGCCTTTGGCAGATGGTCTTATTTTTGTCGTGTGTCGACAGAAAAGATGCAAAACCTTCTGTTGCTTTAGAAAAAGGTAGAGAAAAGTGAATGTTTTAACGATATGTCTGCAGAAACTATGCGTTAACGAATGCAGAAATTTCTCTAAGCCAACTAAGAATTTCGTCATCTGGGTCCCTACTGTGTAACAGATCTATGGTCATTTTTGCAGCACCAATATTATTTATTCTCTTTTTTATCGTGTCAGGACGAGGTCCCTCCGGATTTGTCTTTCTTATCAAAGCAGAAATTTCAGTTGGTACATCCATTGTATCAGTTATCTCGATATCAACACCAAAAAGTTCTTTTACAACATCGGCATGGATATAGTTTTCCATTTCCCGTTTAGCGGTTTCTCTTGCAGAAGAACCGTCCCCCCCTTTGATTAACTCTATTGCAAGTAGCGGCATGAGCGTGATTATTATCACTATCATATATGTGGTATTCTGGCGCTCCAAGTTTTTCAACACAGTATCATTTCAGATGGTGCAAAAGAGGTATAGTCATTTTCTAACATTGCACATAACGCATTTGCCCAGCTCTTTTTACATTGGTGCTAATATCGTATACTACATTAGCACCAATGTCTTGCAAATTTCCACGCTTTATTTTCCGTGATATCCTAACATATAAAGAGGAGGATATTACTATGAAATATTCAAACGAAGAAAAGCTATCCATCATCACGCGCTATCAGCAGGGCGAAAGTGCTATCGCGCTTTCCAATGAACTCGCTATCCCTCGAAGTACCTTATACCGTTGGTTCAACTCCTTTCCGACAGACAGCTCGGGCAAGCCATTGAAATTTTCCTATCAAAAATACGCATTACTCCAGCGCAAAGTTGAAAAATTGCAGAATATCATCACAATTTTGCAATCTGTTGATTGTCTGGTATCCGCACCATTAAAGGAACGGCTTCATGCTTTAGAGCCGTTTTATGGAAAATATGAAGTTCACACAATATGCGAGGCGCTGGATGTTGACCGCGGTACATTTTACAACCATATGTTACGTAGCAAGCGCGGCAACGCTTGGTTTGATAAACGTCGCCAAGAATACTGCCAGCTCATTCGTGATGTGTTTGACGAATATAGGCAGGTGCTGGGTGCAGAGAAAATTCGGACGATTCTCGTTCAGCGTGGATACCAAGTCAGCGCGGAATATGTTTCGCGACTCATGCGTGAAATGGGCTTAAGCAGCGTTCGGTCGACAGCAAAGCAGGAATATCTAAAGCTGCGTGAACCAGACGAAAGAAAAATATCCTGCGGCAACAATTTAACGCTCAGCAGCCAAATCAACGCTGGGTCAGCGATGTCACCTGTTTTAAACTTGGGGATCACTACTTTTATATTTGTGTGATTATCGACCTTTTCTCGCGCAAAGTGATTGCACATAAAATTTCAAAAAAGAACAGTACGCAACTTCTCACTGCAACATTTAAAATGGCACATGAAGAACGCCATCCCCCATCTGGTCTTATTTTTCATAGCAACCGTGGAGCGCAATATACCTCTCACCGGTTTCAACAGCTTTTGCATAAATACAATACGAAGCAATCCTTTTCTCAGCCCGGCAAGCCGCATGATAACGCGGTCGCAGAATCATTCTTCGCATCGCTGAAAAAAGAAGAACTCTACCGGAAAGATCATCCTTCCGATAGAGCATTTCAAGCCAGTGTAGCTTCCTATATTGAGTTTTACAATACCAAACGACCTCATCGCACATTGAAAAATCTGACGCCATGCCAAATGGAAGAGAGCTGCTGTGCAACTGTTAAATGAGACATCCGTGTTCGAATCGCCTAATTTGCTCGTTTTCTACTACGTTTTGAGACGGTTTGTATTTTCGTGTCTCATATTTGCTTCAGCGCGCCACTCGCTGAAATCCCTGTCATACCAAGACTTTCAGGACATAAAATGACCCTACCTAATCCTTAAGTCTCATCGACTTGTTCGAATTGGGTAGGGCCTCCAAAAAGAGGGCGAAAAACGCTGATCTCGGAATAGCCTTACAGGGAAGGAATCCTTTTTGAGCCGGTATACTGCGGAGGTATGGATAGGGGCTGTCGTAAAATTAGTTTGCAAATCAACTGAATGCTATGGCGGGAGAAAACGCAGATCTCTGCGATTTCTCCCGCTATTTTCAGCTTTACGGCCCCAAATAAGAACAGAACAAGGACTCAGAAGCTTTCCGGTATAAGCACTGGCTTGTTGATTGATTCGTGAGCCCGGACGAGAGCATCATCGACCGCTAGTCGGGTGAAAAAGAACAATCCTCGGAACAATATCAAAGATCTACGGAATAATGTCGTTGTACTAATTGACATAGTTCCGATAGTACAATGAATACATAGAAAATAATCCAAGATGATTTGCTTCTCTGATATAGGCGGTACAGCAAGCTATGCCACCTATATCAGAGCAAATTTTGCTTATCAGTCATCAAACCCGAAGTCAGTAATCTTCAAGGTCTTGCAGTTTTCAGAAACTGTCCTTACTGTCGACGAAGGAATGCCATCAGGGGCATTAACCTCTACTTCCAGTTTCAACTGCACATTGGCTCCTTCAACTTGCATCAGATGCCGAATGATTTCATCAACATAGGTTGAAATCACCCTATTGACGCGGACAGCATCGACATCCGCAGACATATAGAAATGCCTATTTGCAGCAGTGGGCAGAGTAGCAGCTCCAGTACCGCCTGGTGTCCCAGCACCTTCGCTGCTGGTGCCTGTATGCATTCCGCTTCCGCTGGGTGTAAATCCGGAAGAAGTGCCGCCAGAAGTTGCTTGACTGCCAGCCGCCGCTTGAGCTTCCGCCTCTTTCTTGATCTGTGCCTTTGCAGCAGAAGGCTTCACGAGCAAATCTGTGTTATTGAAGTTGAAAATGCTCTGATTCCACTTCAAGCCAACATACCGCTCACCATTATGCGCCGCTGCAATTCCGAAATACTCATCGGATGCGCAGCCCTGACAAATGGTTTCCTGAAGAACGCTGTAGCTGGACAGTCTTGGCAAATAGCAATAAGTGCAGAGGTATTCCCAAAGCTTCTTCACTGAAATGTTTTCAGTATCCTTCCAAAGAAGCTCATCCAGTGTCATTTGCAGCAGAGCCGGAGCCCATCTTGTGATGACCTGGTCGCTTTGAAGCATTTTCCTTGCTGCCTTTGCAACAATGGAATCCTGTCCGCCGCCGAGATCACTGATTTCCCATTGAATTGCCTTCATGTCGCCATATTGGTCGATAAAGGGAACCATCAACCAACAATAGGTTTCTTTCAGGCGAAGCTCCACTGTGTCGTTGCTGCGCTTCAGATTGTTCTCTGTTTCCCGGACTTGCTGACCATCAAGATTCAGATCCTCTTTATCGGACATGATGGAAGTCCAAGCAATGTAGCGCTTTACCTCCTGACGGAGCGCACCTATCTTGCTCTCATCTGGGGCAACAAATGCAAGCATGTTCCGAAAAATACGCGGTGATGCTCCACGGTTATTCAGAATGTCCTGAACAGCTCTCATCGCAGCCGAATTATCGTAGTTCCTGCGATAGGTATCATTGGTACGCAGGAGAACCAGACGTACTGCTTGATCATCCGGGACATCACCTGAAGATGTTGGAGACGGATGAACCCCCGCAAAGGGATTTTCCTTTCTGCACTTCTTCAAGCGGCTTTCAATTTCCATATCGACATCCGCCAAAGAGACCTGAGAGGCGCGATCTTCAGCAGTCTTACGCAGCGTTGGCTTTGTGTCATACCAGAAGCGGTTTCCATTCGGATTGTTATAGAGGTAAGACAGAGAGCCATGAAGCGTGTTCAATGCGTCCTTAAAGTCGGCAATATTTTCGCCAGGCTGAACAACGCCCAAAAGGACTCGAGAAGTTTCCAAACCTCTGATTCCTTGGTCCCGAAGGGCAGAAGTGCTCGGAGCGCTGCCAAGCATAACTGTTCGGGATACGCGACGGCACGCGAGAATGCGTCCATACCGAGGATTTGCTTTATCTTTTTGATAGGGGATAGAATCCTTTCCGTCTACTTCACGGTCAATGATGCTGTTCCATGTATCCGGAAGGTGGCGAACTAGCTCATCACGGACTTGCGGCATATCCAGTGTAATGGAGCCCGGCATGATCATGGCTCCCTCATCGTTTGCCATCCAAAGCTCATGAATAACTGCTGCCATCAGACGCAGCACACCTCTTGTGCGCTGGAATCTCTCCAATGTTGCCCAATCGCCATAGAGACGATCGAATACTTCTGGATGTATCGGGTAGCAAGATACAAGGCGGTCACGATATTCCACTTCCTTGGATTCAAGCGGAAAATCTTCAGAATTGTCCTGATACATTTGGCTGAATGCATCACAAACAGCATCGCGGGCTGCTTCGTCCTTGCAGTCCAAAAACAGTCTACGGCGTACAACTTCAAATCCTTCGTTTGCAGCAACTGGCTTCCAAATAGACTCCATACGTCCAAAAGTATGCTCGATTGCTTCGAGTGCCTTTTGGCCTGCCTCGCCACCAATCTCAATGCTGGATTCCGGAATAGAAGCAACCACGATGCTGTTTTCACTTGCGCGTGCAGCTTCGGTAATCTGTTGAATGAATGTAATGAAATTATCGAAAGAACCAGCAGGCAAACCTTCTGCACCAAAGAGAACTTTTGCGTAAGCAACCAGCTCGTCCATCAAAATCAAGCAGGGGCCACATTCGTTGAACAGGTTCTTCAAGTTCTCCGAGCCGGGAGCTACGCCTTTCAAATCGGCATCACGAATATATTTTGCATATAGCTCAGGCTTACCGGCAGAAGTCACCAGTTGATACGCCATTTCTCCCCAAATGGTGCCAACGCTATATCCCGGAAGGTTTGCAGGCTTTTTCCGACGGGATGGGTCAAGCGCCGTACCAACCAGAACAGCGACATTTGCGTGTGGGAATTCTTCTAATCCTGCGCGTTCCATAATCGGCTTCAGGGCAGGTACGGACTCCAGCGACATTCTGCTGTGTGCAATGTGGTAAAGAGCCAGCATGCTGTGGGTTTTGCCGCCGCCGAATGCTGTCTTCAACTGGATAACAGGTTCTCCGCCTGTCCCGTTTAAGCGCTGTAAGGACTCCACCAAAAGTCCTGCCATACCTTCCGTTACATAGGTTCTCGCGAAAAATTCAACCGGGTCACGGTACTCATATGCACCTTCGCCTCTGGCTACCTGCGCAAGATCTGCGGCAAATTCAGCGGATTTATAGCGCCCTTCCGCTACATCCGGGTGTGGCTGCATAACATCGCGCCAGCTGGGGAGATTTTCTCCGACGTGACGTCCCAGCACAGCTGCGACAGTCTTAGATTTTCCAGTCGGTGTGGTTTCTTTTGCCGGGGCGGAAGATGTAGAAGCATCTTCTGAACCATAGCGGAGCTTACGATACAAAGCACGAATTTCTTCAGCTCCATCACTGTCAAAGCCATCGCAAAGCCTCGCCATTGTATCCAATGCTCGTTCTGCATCGGCCTGTGCAATATCCTGCATTCCCAAATGAGCAACTTTATTGCGAACTCCCATGAGTTCTGTAGCCCAAGTACGGTAGTCCTTTGAGAGCTTGGAACGAAAAACATCATTCCAACGCCGATCAATGAGCCGCAGGCAGTTTGCAACATCGAGTGAATCTTGCAATTCAGCATACTCACCGGAAGAGGGCAGATCATATTGGTCACTGAGTGCAGTCAGTACCTCCTGCCACCAGCTGTTCTTGTATACGCGCGATAACTCCCTGCAGATATAGCCTGCCATATCAGGAAGTAAAATCCTAAATCCGTTTTGAACGAGCGCTATATTTTCCTGCATGATTTATTCCTCCTCCAATTGAACGGTATCAGCTTCGCTGTCCGCGTTTTTCTCTTTCAAATATCCCAGAATCTCTTGATAAATAAGCTCTAGTGCATCGTGTATCTTCATGCCTGAACCGGATGCATTTAAGACTTTCTTGTAACGAGTGAACAGACTAAGTCCTGCACCGATACCGACGATTTTTTCATCACTGACATCCACACCGGCGCACAACATCCTTTCAAATACCATGGGAAATTCCCTCTTTAGTGCGGCTGCAAAGCCCCTTCTCGTGGTCTGCTCGGTTTTATCATGAACGCGTGCCGCAATCAATGCTCTTGTCCCATCTGCCTTTTCAGAAGCCGCTGCGCTTCGCATTGGCCACACTGCTGTAATTTCATATCCAGCATGAAGCATACTCCCGATTAAAGTCTCAAATGGAGAAGCTGTGCCATTGTTCCCATTGACAAGTGCCAGTTCATCTCCTTTATGAAACTCGAAGAAGAATAGCTGTGGGAAATTCCTGTCGGCATGTTCTGCCAGTTGGGCGAGTACATCTCGCATTTGGGCTTCATAAGTCTGTTCGCACTCTGCCGCATGCTTTCCTTCATACTGACCACAGGTAGAAAGCTCATCCTTACTTGTCACCATGTGGTTGAACAATTCTGGATAGATTGTCTTCAGACTTTTCCTAAGCCATATATAGAAGTAATCTGACAGCGCAGCATAACCAATGGCCTTATAATACGGAAGCTCTGTGCAAACCATTATATTTTGCGGATATGTTGCCATTCGTGCATCTTGCTGCAAAACGGAAACTCCACTGCCGATAGGCAGATTCCGGATTGCATTTACAACGCTTTTCAGCGCAGAAGATAAGTTCCCGGTAATTTTTGAAAAAGGATTGCCTTCCGCGTAGGTCCATACCATAGGAATCGCCTGTCTGCCAAAGGTATTTCGAAGGCTATTCCCTGTGGTTCGCCACGAGCAGATTGTGGAGTTTGCATCTGCAATCTTATCAATCACAAAAGCCAGATATACTCCGATTGCCTGCCCATAAGCCAGAGCGCCGGTACCGCCGTTTGATAGCGAGCCTCCGCTTGCGTCCATTCCTGCTGCCAGGGCATCCGATGCAGCCTTATCCTGTATCTCAGGGAGCAAATCGCAGAACATCGTTAGCATAGTAAGCTGTCTCGATGAGAAGAGATCCGCATAGTTTTTGAGACCGAACCCAGGTGGTGTGAACCAATGCGGATTATCCGGTATTTCTCCGGGCGGTGCATCCTCTGGGATAGGGACATTCGCTGCATGCATCTGTTTCTCGGATGGGGCAATATACTTTATTCCGTCTTCCGTCTCCAAGGAGATTGCCATCATCTGCGCGCCCAGCTTATGAGATGAACCCATCTGCTTTACATACGCATCCGTTGTGAGCGAACCGCAGGCAGGACAACGAAATACCGCGCCTTGACTGCCAACCTTATTACTCATTTTCTCCTTTGGACAGCATCCATGCTGTAATTCAAAATGTACTGCTCCGTCTTGCAAAACAGGCTCTGCCCAAATCTCATTTGTTCCTTTTGAGCACAGAATAAAAGAGCTTGCCAGCGGCATAGTACAGCCACATGCGGGGTTCGGGCATTTGACTGTCCTTGCCCAGATCCATGCGGATGGTGTGCCTTCCTGCTCATTTGGATAGATGTCCTTGAGCTTTTCCCATGCCTTTTCCCGCAGAAGATTGCCGTAATAGGCGACATCCTCCGCAAGGCCTTCCGTTCCAAAATACTGCTTCCGGAGTGCCGAATGATTGACCGGGCTTACATTTGCAAACTTTGCGGGAATTTCCGTTGCCGCTTTCGTGAGCATCACAGCCACAGGGTTTAAATCGCTTGCGACGGCAGGAAGCCCCAGCGACTGTGCTGCCAGCGCTACGCCTCCGAAGCCACAGAATGGGTCGAGAATTGTCGGCTTCTTGCCAAACTCCGGAACCTCTCCGCTTTGCACACGCGCAAGCCGCGATTTAAGCTCATCGTCGCTTTCCGGGGCATTGATCAGCGATGCAGTCAAAGCCGACTGCACAGAGGAGATCGGACTTCGTCCCCACCAAAGATGCAGATGAGCAGGATGTCCGGGAGCTAACTTCTTTTCACGGAGGGTTTTTTCGTTAATATCAGTTAAAGGGAGCGCCGCCTCTATTAACTTTTTCATTTGGAGATTCACCCCCTTATCGTTGTTCTATCATGAATCGATTGCTTCCACATCGAACAGAGTGATCTGTTCCGGGGTTTCGGCCTTCATCGCTGCTGCTCTGGACTGGATGTCCGGCCAAGCCACAACAAGCGCGTTATAGGCATAGCCTTCCTCTGTCCATCCTTTGCGCTCGGCAATGGTATAAAGCCGATAGGCCAGATCCTTTGCAGCCTCCGCGCCGGAACCGAAGATGCCCCATACGATCTTTGCGCAGGCTTCGATGCCGCCGGTTGCCATAGCATGGGTCAGCTGCTGGGTGAGCAGCCAGACGGTGCTCTCATTGGAGTCCACCGCTGTTGGAAGCTCGCTGCGTTCCATCAGATGCACAACGCCTGCTTTCGCATACAGAACGCCGTGCGCCGCCATCATCGGGATGGAGGTGCTCTTGGCGTTTGCGAGGATCTCTGCCTCGCCATACTTGATGTTGTTGTAGGCGCACTGTGTATAGAGGTCCACGCAGAACCGGCTGGCGGCATCCAGACTGCCGACCTTCTCGTTGAAGTACAAATCCACTTCCTCGTTGATGACCTGCAAGGCGCTGCGCACGCTCATCACAGAACCATCTGCCTCAAGCACCCGGCGGTAGCGGCTAAATACACCCATGCCCGGACCAATGGCAGACTGCGCCAGGTCCACAGGCGCAATGTTGCTCGACTGCAGCTTTTGCAGAGCGGGACGCAGTTCCCGACGAAGCTGACTGACCAGATTGCGGCGCGTTGTCTGCGGCGCATCCTCGGGACGTTTGCGGCAGACCAGGACAATGGAGGAGGCAAGGGCATTAGTGCCCCGACTGATTGATCTATTTGCCAATTCAGTACGCATTGGCCATGTACCAGTAATGGAAAATCCCGCTTTAATTATTGCAGAAAGTATCGTTTCCCATCCAGAAGAAGCAACTCCATTCTCGTCAGAATCGCTCTGCTTGTAAGCATAGTAAATCGTAACCGGAATGTCCTCCCGAGCATACTGGTACATCTGTTTGCAAGCAGAAAGCATCCCATTTTCAAAGAAGCTCTTTGCCTTTTCGACATTTCCATCATGACGATACGGGGTGGCAATCAGTTCCTCGACCTTCGGTACCAGCATCGTGCTGAACAGCTCCGGATAGGTATCCTTCAAGGATTGCCGCATCCAGATATAGAAAAAGTCAGATAAGTCGGCATATCCGATGTTGTCATAGTAAGGAGGATCAGTGGAAACCATAACATCGCGCAAACCACAATCACTTTGAGCATCTACTTGCTTTGCAAATCCACTTGGTTCTGTTTGGAAACGTTCAACAACCCGGATAATGCTACCTAAACTAACGGTGTAATCACCAGCAGCATTGTTAAAAACATTGTTCTCACCAAAATCCCATAACATCGGAACTGCTTGGCGAGTGAACAAATGTCGAACCTGAGTTTTAGTTACTTCCCAACTACACAAGCAATTGTTTATGTCTGACATTCGGCTTACACCAAGAGCCAGATACACGCCTACTGCTTCACCATAGGCTCTCGCACCATCGCCGCCATTGCACAGGGGAAGATGGTCGTTTTTCATGCCGGCAGCTACCGCATCCGCTTCCGCTTTTGCCTGTGCCTCCGCTACCAATGCGCTGAAAGTTGTAAGGGCTGTGAGCTGGCGGGGAGTGAAGAGGTCGTCGTAATGATCCATGCCAAAGGCGGGCGGACTAAACCACCGCGGATTTTCCGGAAGCGCACCTGTTGGACCGTTTTCCGGCTTTTCTACTCTTGCGGCTAAAATATGTTCCTCGTTTGGAGAAAGATAAATTCTGCCATGTTTCCCATCGCCAACGATTGCCATCAGCTGGGTTCCAAGCCTTCCGGCTTTGCCTTCTGACTTTACATATTCATCTGTCGTTACTTCGCCGCAACAAGGGCACATGAAAGCTGCACCGCGTCCTGTTTTGTAGCTTTCGTATTCCTTGGGGCACTTTCCATTTTGTACTTCGAAATGAACCTTATCGCCATCGGGAATTGGTTTAACCCATGCCTCCTTTCCCTTTTTCTTAGACAGCACAAAAGAGCTGGCCAGCGGCATCTCACATCCGCAGGCAGGGTTTGGGCACTTGACCGTTCTCGCCCAGATCCATGCAATGACGGTGGCTTCACCGCCGCCCTGTTCATGCGGCACTTTCACCTTGGGATAGAGATGTCCGATACGCTGAAACGCCTCCTGTTTCATCCATTCGCCGTAATAGCGCACATCCTCCGCAAGCCCCTGTGCTCCGCTCCAACCATTACGCATAGCAGAAACCTGCGCATCCGGATTTACCGGAGCTTTGCCGGCAAAGCGTGGTGGAATCTCAATCATAGCCTTATTGATGGTCACAGCCACAGGATTCAGGTCATGGGCGTGTGCTTCCAGCCCAAGACGCTGCGCCTCGAGCGGAATCGCACCGCCGCCTGCAAAGGGGTCAAGAAGAGCCGGCGGATTATTATTGGTGGATTTCAGAATTTCAGCTTTTGCGGCATTCAGAATATCCTCGTTATTGGAATTCTCCCACACAACGAGATCTTCGAGGATCTTGAAGAGACGCTGGCGTTCTTTGTTCTGGTCTTCCTCTGTCGGAAATTTTTCCGGATGAGAAGAAGGGTCGTCTACAAGGCTCGACCAAATGACGGCGCGCGCTGCCGCCAATGGCCGACGCGCCCACCACAAATGTAGGGTGGATGGATGTCCGTGGCGGATAGACTTCTCCCGTGCAGACTCCGCATTTATCTTTTCAAGAGGCAATGCCACCTCAATCAGTTTTTTTGTACTCATATCGGTTTCCTCACTTCTGATAGACAATCTCAGAGGACGCTATCAAATCCTGTATGTCATAATTTGTGCTGTTCGTTGCCATGCCCGGTGCGTCAAACGGCGGCCGCTTCAGATAAATCGTGTGCGTTGCGTCTGCGTCTACTTCCACGATGGCGAGAATAAACTGTTCCGGATTATTCAGGCCGCAGAGCATTTCATTGCGGCTGACGGTAACAGTGGCTGCGCCCTTTGCCCGGCCTTTGACCTCTACAAAGCGCAGCACATTGCCATCCGGCCCGCGCAGCGTTTCCGGCACGAAGGATTCCACATCGTATCCGCATTTTGCGGCGCTGACATCGCGCGGCGCAAAGCCCGATTCCTTCTCGATCTCCATCACGGCCTTCATCGCAGCCAGTTCGATTGCTTTCTTGTCACCCTGACTGAACAGCTCCGGTTCAGCATGCGGCATCAGCTTATAGAGAAGTCCTTTCGGAATGACAAGCGCTCCGCCGGTCATTACCGGAGGCATAGGCGAAATGCGCCGTTCTTTCTCAATCTCCGCAAGGCGCTCTTGCATACGATGTTCCAACTCTTCTGCGCGGCGAGCGGCCAGCTTGGAATTGAGTTTTGCGTTGGACTTGCCTGCGGCTTCCTTTTGCGCAAGGTCTGCAGCACGGTAGTCCCAATACTGAATTTCAGCGGTCAGGCGGTCTTTAACTGCTTTTGCAGTTTTGTTCAGCATGGCTTCTTTCTGCTTTTTTACTTCTGCAAAGTGCGGAGGTATCAGATGCTCAACCGCGTAAGTCTTTGCTGTGGCTTCCACATCACGGTGCAGCCAGTCCTGCGACTCCATCCAGGCGCGAATCACCGGAGTCTCTTCCGCCGTTGCTCCGCGGTAGTCAAGATATGGAGCATATCCTGCTGAAGAAGCAGTCCCATCTGCTTTCATCTCAACAAAATGGACTTGCTTGGAGATGACTCTGCGTTTGCCGTCTTTCAGCGTGACACCATCCTGAACGGCATCTTCTATGTAAAACAGCAGGCGTGCATCTTCACTGTAATCGTTGTCATCAATCAGAACGCTGCCGCGCTTCATAGTGTCCACATTCTTTTCCTGAATCAAATCGATCACAGCATTCAGCAGTGGCTGACCCGGGCAGACCAAATCCGCTTGGGGCTTTCCGGGAACCGTGCAGTATTTCTTATCAAAGCAGACACGTTCGTAGCGGTTCAAGACTGGTTCTCCGTATCCGATTGCCATATCACGGTTCCGCACGGCGTAGGGCACAGATATAATCTCATACCTGCCAGTTTCCCGCTTGCGAATGCGTCCGCCAAGCTGTTGGAACGCGTCAAGGAAGAAAGATTCAATAAAATGCGGCTGGAGCTTGTGTGCCTCCACACGCTCCATATCCTCGCGAATTGCATTGACCATATGGATATCCATCGCGTCATCCGTCAATGCATTTTCCCGGATGATATCCCGGAATATCTGCGGATCAAGAGATTTATCCACCACACGATTGAGTCTTGCGCGCACTTCCGGGTCATTGCCATAACGCACGGCTTCAATCAGCAGGTCGCGCAAGGATTTATTATCAAACGAGACTTTGCCAAGTATATCAAAAACTTTTCCGCCGAGGGCCTGCCGCTCTTCCTCAAGTTTTAGGAACAACCTTTGGAACACATAACCCTCACGAGTCTCGTTCGCAACCAAATTCCAAAGATGACAAACCTCTGTTTGTCCGATACGATGGATACGGCCAAAACGCTGTTCCAGTCGATTGGGATTCCAAGGCAAGTCGTAGTTTATCATCAGATGCGCGCGCTGAAGGTTGATGCCTTCGCCAGCAGCATCCGTAGCGATCAGGATGCGCACGCCAACATCCTGCTTGAAGAGCTGTTCTGTTTTTCTCCGTTCATCACGGAGCATTCCGCCGTGGATGGTAACAACAGCATCGTCATCTCCGAGCAGAGCGCGAATCTTTCCGGCAAGGTAGTTGAGCGTGTCCTTGTGTTCCGTGAAGATGATCAGTTTTTCACGCTGCTTATCCTCGCCATACATCGCCTGGTTATCCTGAAGCAGAGAGGAAAGCTCATCCCATTTTCGGTCAACACCGCTGACACGGACATCATTTGCCATCTTTTCAAGGCGCTTCAGCGTCTTGATTTCAATTTCAAGCTCTGCGATGGTTGCCGCAGCGGAAGCGTGGTCTACGACTTTCTCCTCAACAGCCTCCTGCTCATCCGGCGTGAGATCATCGTCATCGTCTATGTCATAAGCTGCATCCGTGTAATCTGCCGCGCGTTTGCCCATTTTCTCCTCTGCAAGGCGATGCTCCAAGCGCTCGCGTCGGCGGCGCAGCGATTGATAAATTGCCTCTGGAGAAGAAGCAAGGCGGCGCTGCAATATCGTAAGAGCAAAACCGACAGTGGTCTTGCGTTCATTGTTCAAGTTATCCGCGCGGTTGAACTCTTCCTGCACATAGTCCGTGACAGCCTGATACAGCTGCGCCTCCTGCGGCGAAAGGGAATAGTTCACCGTGTAGGCGATACGCTCCGGAAACAGCGGCGTACCGTCAAATTTCAAAAGCTCTTCCTTTGTCAGTCTGCGCATGACATCACTGACATCAATAGTCTGCTCCGAAGTATTATGGATTCCCTCAAAGCAATCTGGATCCACCAAAGACAGGAACAGATGAAAGTCCTCATCCTTTCCGTTGTGCGGCGTTGCCGTTAATAGCAGGAAGTTCTTTGTGATATTAGAAAGCAACTTGCCAAGCTGGAACCGCTTTGTGTATTTTACTTCTCCGCCCCAGATAGTAGCAGACATCTTATGAGCCTCATCGCACACAATCAGATCCCACTCAGATACCTTCAGTTTTTCTTGAAGCTGCTCATTTCGTGCAAGCTTATCCAAACGGCAGATGCAGAAATCCACCTCGTTAAAGACATTGCCCGTCACAGCAGATTCCATTCGGTCGTTTGTCAGGATTTGAAACGTAAGGTGGAATTTTGAAAACAGCTCATCCTGCCACTGTTCCACAAGACTGCCCGGAGATACAATCAGGCATCTTTTCAAATCGCCTCTAGCAATCAGTTCCTTGATGAACAGACCGGTCATGATTGTTTTACCGGCACCGGGGTCATCCGCAAGCACATAGCGCAGCGGAAGCTTCGGCAGCATCTCTTGATAGACAGCTGAAATCTGATGCGGAAGCGGTTCCACTGAGGAAGTATGCACAGCCAGATACGGATCGAATAAATGCGCAAGGCTGATTCGATAAGCTTCTGATGCAAGCTTCATCTGTTCGCCGTCCGCGTCAAAGCTCCACAGCAGACTATTGTCCATAACGGTCAGATTAATTTCTTCGTCGCGGAGCAGCATCTGATTGCCTGGCTGTCCATGGCTGTCCTTATATGTAATTTCGAGCACATTGTTTCCGTACCATTGGACAGCAACGATTGTGACAGTCGAATTGCTGATAATTCCTTTTACGGAACTGCCCACAGTTATTTCTTCAAGCTTGGCCATGCGTGGTGTTCCTCCTCATCTCTTAAGCAATTTGATTCTTCATTCTGGATTGACGGAGCCGTTACCTATGCATCAGCAGACTTATCGTCATTTTCTTTATCAGGTACAAATTCCATGACATCATCAATGGAACAATCCAGTGCTTTGCAAATTCGTTCTAAGATGTCAATTGTAATATTTTCCTCGCGATACATCTTACTGACGGTACGGTGGCTTACATTTGCCTGCTGCTCCAATTTTTATATCTTCTCTTTTCAGTGTTCTGCTGCGGAGATATGCCCCCAAAGGACACACGCAGCGTCCCAGATTTGTTTTTCAAAGCAGATTGTGGCGTTGTTTCCGTTAGCCATAGAATGAATTCCTTCCTACATTATTTTTCTGCATCGCATTGGAACAGGCGTGATAACTCAAACAAGCACTTCCCATTTTCCGTATCTCTTGCCGCGTTCTCTGCGGATATAGCTTTTATCTTGCAGCGACTTCATAATCCGCTTTACAGTTGCGATAGACCTTCCCGTTGCGTTCACTATCTCTTGCTGCTTGATTGCCGGGTTTTGTGCGACCAGTTCCAAAACCGCCAGTTCTTCCAGTGAGCAGCCCAAAGTATCAACTTGATACTTTGGAACTTTGGAATTGATACTTTGGGGATGGCTTTCCTCCACATAATCAATGTGCATATAGCGGTTTTTCAGCTCGTAATCCGTGCCTAAAAGAAGATTGCTGAAAAACCTCTCCAAAAACTTTGTAGTGGCGTGAACGCCTTTTTGCAGATTCGTATAGTTTGCTCTAACTAAGGCGTTGCGGAAGTACCACGAATTCTTTTCAAAGGCGTTGTTGTTTACGCGAAAGCCGAAAGTTTTCATATACTTGATCATAAAAACGGCAGTGGCACGGGTGTTTCCTTCACCGAAGGGATGGATCTGCCAAATGTCGGAGGCGAATTTCGCCAGATGCTTCACCGCTGCATCTACGGACAGACCCTCATAGGAAAACTGTTTTTCAGTGGAAAAATCGTAATCCAGCGTATCCTTGATACTGTTCCAGTCCGCATAGGTCACGGTGTCGCCGTTCAGCACCCACTCTTTCTTAGTGATGTTGTACTGCCGAATCTGTCCGGCGTGACTGAAAACGCCCCCAAACAGCCTACGATGGATGGAGAGCCACTCGGCAGTCGAGAATTGGAAGGCTTTTTCGCCCAACAACTTTGCGATTCTGGCAGAGACAATATCTGCTTCTTTGGTTTCGTTCTCTATTTCGGTGCGGGTGGTGCGCTGCTCATAATAGCTATGAATGCGCTGCTGGGCTTCATCGATGGTGATTTTGCCCTCAATGTGATCTTTGGCCGTATCCAGCAGATAGGCAGAGGTGTTCAGTCCGTCCACCGCCTGCAAGCCGATGGCGGTCTGCCACGCCTCGCTTTTTTCGGCTCGGTCCGGTTCACCCTGCTTGATATATTCTTCCAGTTCAAATTGCCAATTCTGATCCGGCATATCTGCACCTCATTCCTTGCTCAAATCTTCCGCCTTGAAGGTCGTACACCCCTCGTAATAATAGCTTTGGTCGATGCCGTTCCTATACACCTCACGGCTGCCCACCTCATCGGTCAGTGCCGCCTTCAGCAGTACCTTGATCTCCACATCCTTGATGGGGCTGCGCTCCATTGCAAGAAGATAATCCTCTTTATCCACTTTGCTCCAGTCCACGACTTTGCCGATTTCGGTTTTCAGAATATGGTCAAGCCAGATGCGGGTGCTGCGCCCATTGCCCTCCCGGAAGGGGTGGGCAATATTCATTTCTACATATTTTTCGATAATCTCGTCAAAGGTGGACTGCGGCATCTTGCCGATGTTAGCCAGCGCTGCTTCCAGATACATCAGCGGCGCAAAGCGGAAATTGCCTTTTGCCAGGTTCACCGTGTGCAGCTCGCCGGCGAAGTCATAAATATCCTCAAACAGATATTTGTGAATCGCCTGCAAGGTCGAGAATTTGCCTGCCGGCATGATGTCAAGCACACCGTTTTCGTACAATTCTACCGCCTTTTTCTTGCTGAGGCGTTCTTCTTCCCGGGCAAGATCGGCAGAGCTTGTCAGCCCCAATTTATTTTCCAGTGCCATAATGCACCTCCTGATTAATTTACAAGGTATTTAAGCACAAAACACAGTCCGACAAGTACTATAACAATCAATAACACAACCCATCCGGCGGCTTTCTTCGCTTCCTTTTTTGAGTAAACCGGCCGTGCGGAATATGTATATTGTGCTTGCGGAGATTGGCGGAGCGGTTTTGGCTTTGTGACAGACCGAGGTTTTGTCGCCTCTCGATACATAGCAAGAGGATCACCTTGCGTCATAATCCTATCATAAAAATTGTCAATCCATTGTGCGTCGCTGAGGTCGCACATATTTTCCTCGCTGCTATTCGGGTTGTGTACAATTTGATTTCTGACCCAGCGGTAATGCTTAAGGCACTTGAGATCTTCGGCCCAGCCTTGCACCCGATATGAACCATTTGGGGTACTTTCCATCTCGGCTATATAAGCGGAGACACCGTGCTGAGTTTGCAGCATATCTCCACACGGCTTTTCGAGATGCTTATACGAATCTATAAAGCCCATAGCTCATCACCCAATCCAGATTACTTATCCGCCGCCACGCCGGACTTCATCCAGGCGTCTACTTCGCTGATCTT